>Ga0208376_1000576_pt1 | contig 11256 bp, 8 predicted proteins | sample CryBogmetaGMA25M_FD_184548 | JGI IMG/M metagenome (GOLD analysis project Ga0208376, IMG submission 184548) | Freshwater microbial communities from Crystal Bog, Wisconsin, USA - MA2.5M (SPAdes) | ecosystem: Environmental > Aquatic > Freshwater > Lake | place: Crystal Bog, Wisconsin, USA...
GCAGGAGGCGGGGGGCGGGAAGCAGGAGGCAGGATCGGAGCAGGAGGATGCTGTTCAGCCTACAAAGACGACCGCCCGACCTCCTGCCCCCAGCCTCCTGCCTCCCGCCAACGAAGAGCGTCAGCGCAAGAGACGATTGGCCGCCCTCGAGTCTGAGGTGGCGACGCTTGAGCAGGAGCTGGGCAAGCTGCGCAGCGCCCTCGATAAGGCCAGCGCTGGCCAGGACGTGAAGAAACTCACTGCTCTAGGGACTCAGTACGCTGAGCTTGAGCGGCTTCTCGCCGAGAAGTACGCCCAGTGGGAGCAGTTGGCGGCGGCGTAGGATAATTGCAGATTGCAGATTGTGGATTGCAGATTACGCACAATCTGCAACCCACAATCTGCAATCCGCAATCTGCAATGTATACTTGAAAACATGAGTACACCGCGAGCCACACCCCGCCCTGAGCGAAAACCCGCAGGCGAGGGCGGAATCTATGAACTACGCAACTATCGCCTCCACGAGCGCATGGGCCAGGAGGAGTTGGCAACCGTCTATCGGGCTAGCCACTTGACCCTAGATCGCCCCGTACACGTGCATATTCTGCGCCGCCACGACTGGATCTCGGCCAGCCGCTTCCAGTTGGCCGGGCGCCTCGCCGCACACCTCGCGCACCCCAGCTTGCTCCCGGTGATTGACGCCGGCCACGACGATACCTACGGCGATTATCTCGTAACGCCGCAGATTGACGCTCGCACGCTCAGTGCTGCTCTTGCTGATGGCCCGCAGAGCGTGATGCTCACCGTGCGCGTGATCTCCCAGGTGGCATCCGCCCTCGATTATCTCCACGGCCAGCAGGTTTTTCACCGCGACGTGCAGCCGGCTAATATTCTGGTGAGCCAGCAGGGTGCGGCCTACCTGACCAACCTCAGTTTGGCGGCCAGCCCCGATACGCCTGATCTGAGCAACATTGATGAGGCCGACTACTTGACCCCCTACTCGGCCCCCGAGCAGCGGCTGGCTCACGGCGAGGCCAGCACGGCCCTCGATGTCTACAGCCTTGGTGCTGTGACCTTCCATATGCTCAGCGGCGAGGTGCCGCCCGCACCCGGCAGCGACATACCGAGCTTGGCCACCCGCGACCCGAGTCTTGCCCCGGTTGACCGGGTGGTGCGCCGTATGCTCGCCCCTCAGCCCGGCGCACGCTACCCCACCGCTGCTGCTGCTGCTGCCGCTCTCCGTCAGGCTCTGCGTGGCCAGATCGATCTTGCCACCGATGATATGGAGGAGTCGCGCTGGGAGGCCAGCGCCGAGTGGCTGGAGAATCCCCTAGAGACGGCCCTCGGCATTCAGCTCGACGAGGCGTTTAAGGAGTTTTTGGCCCGCTCGCGCAAGCGTGCCGACGATCTGCATCGCCGCGATGTTATCCGCCGCATGCTTAGTCGCTGGAGCCGCGACGGATTCTTTCGCCACCGTGCACTTGGTCAACTCATCCAGCCCGAACAGATCGTGAGCTACAATATTTATTCCTACGAGCTGAGTACGCTCTACGAAACCCGCAGCGCACCCAGGATGCGTACCCGTCCGCAGAAGCCCGATGAGCGCAATTCCGTCCAGATCATCCCCGATGTCTGGAGTGTTAACGTGCCGGTTGCCGAAACCTTCGAGTCTGTCAAGGCGAGTGATCTGCCCCTGCCGAACTCGGCGCGCATCCATACGTGTCCAACATGCAGTGGCGGCAGCAGCATCCCCTGCAAGGAGTGCCAGGGCAAGGGTACGGTCGAGAAGGTGCGCAGGGTAAGCAACCCTAACAACAAGACGACAAACGAGACCCTCCCCGTTACCTGCCCAACCTGCCGGGGTAACGGCAAAAGCGCATGTCTGTCCTGTAATGGTACAGGGAACATTGTTGAGGAGTATGTCTTCACCTACGCCCGCCGGGTCGAGGTGTGGCGCGGCACCGACGACATTGAGGATCTGCCCCAACTGGCGATCAAAAAGCGGCTTGAGCCTGTCTTCAGTTCGCAGATCACGCCCTACGAAGGGCGCTGGCATAGTGTGGCTCCCCTGGCTGAGTTGCTGCGCGCCTCGATAGCGGAGGCCGGCGAGGATACGCGCCTTGGCAGTGCTGAGCTAAAAATCTGTGGCGCAACCATCACCGAGATGGATTTTTTACTTGATGAGAAGTCCCAGCGGCTCTACTTTGTCGGCTTCGATAACGAGCTGATCGGCGACTGGTCACTCCTCAACCCCGAGCGTATCGCCCTCGCCGCCCTCGCTGGTGTACTCCTGCTGATCGCCTTTATCGCCGTCGCCACCTTCTTCTTCGGCTCGTAGAAGTGGTTCGCACATATGTGCAACGTAAGCTAGATTACACTCCGGGTGTGATCTGGTTCCCTTGAATGGCCAAATCGCAGGTGATATAATGCACACGTTATCAGATTTCGCATCCCTCACACTGTTGATGTACGCGCCTACCGGGTTCAGGTTTACGGGGCCGTGGCCCCCTGAGAGAGGCGGATCGGACATATGGGCGATAATCGCTGGTTAAAAAATAGCTTTGTCTACCTGATCATCCTGGTTGCGGCCCTGGCGCTCTTCTTTCAGTACTTTGGCCAGACATCGAACCAAACGAGTGAGAAGGGTATCGCCGAGGTGATCGCCGCAGCCAAGGCGGGTAAGATCAAGGACATTGAGGCCCAGGCAGGCGATGAGCAAATCATCGTCACCTATAACGACAACTCCACGTTCCACTCACGCCTTGAGTCGACGGACAGCATTATGACGCTGCTGGCGAATTATGGCGTCTCCCTGGCCGATGAGAACGGCAAGCAATTGGTAGGTGTTACGGTGAAGCCAGCCCCAGCCTGGGGCGGGCTGCTGAGCATCTTCACCATTCTGCTACCGACTATTCTGCTGATCGGTTTCTTTGTCTTCTTTATGCGTCAGGCCCAGGGGAGCAATAACCAGGCGCTCTCCTTTGGCAAGAGCCGCGCACGCATGTTTGCTGGCGACAAGCCGACGATCACCTTCGCCGATGTGGCTGGTCAGGAAGAGGCCAAGCAGGATCTGAGCGAGGTGGTCGAGTTCCTCAAGTTCCCTGACAAGTTCGCTGCCCTCGGCGCCCGCATCCCGCGTGGCGTGCTGATGGTCGGCCCTCCCGGAACGGGAAAGACGCTGCTCTCACGGGCGGTGGCGGGCGAGGCGGGCGTCCCCTTCTTCAGCATCTCTGGCTCGGAGTTTGTTGAGATGTTCGTCGGTGTGGGTGCCTCGCGTGTGCGCGATCTGTTCGACCAGGCCAAGCGCAACGCGCCCTGTATCATCTTCATTGATGAGATTGACGCCGTTGGTCGCCAGCGCGGCGCGGGTCTCGGTGGTTCCCACGATGAGCGTGAGCAGACCCTGAACCAGATCCTGGTCGAGATGGACGGCTTCGACACCAATACCAACGTGATCGTGGTCGCCGCGACCAACCGGCCCGATGTCCTCGACCCGGCCCTCATCCGGCCCGGTCGCTTCGACCGCCAGGTTGTCCTCGACGCACCCGATGTCCGTGGGCGCATTGACATCCTCAAGGTTCACGTGAAGGGCAAGCCGCTCTCCGATGATGTCAACCTAGAGGTGATCGCCCGCCTGACTCCCGGCTTCTCTGGTGCCGACCTGATGAATGCAATGAACGAGGCGGCCATCCTTGCCGCCCGTCGCTCGAAGAAGAAGATCGGCATGTCCGAGCTACAGGACTCCATCGAGCGCGTGGCCCTCGGCGGCCCCGAGCGCCGCTCGCGGGTGATGAGCGATCGCAAGAAGCTGGTGGTGGCCTACCACGAAGCGGGACACGCCATTGTCGCGGGGGCGATGCCCCGCGCCAATAAGCTCCAGAAGGTCACGATCATCCCGCGTGGCCGGGCTGGTGGCTACAACCTGTTCCTGCCCGACGAGGATAACCTGGGCCTTCAGAGCATCGCCTACTTCAAGGCCGATATGACCGTGGCCCTGGGCGGTCGCGCCGCCGAGGAGATCGTCTTTGGCCCCGAGGAAGTGACGACCGGGGCGTCGGGCGACCTGATCAGCGTTACCCGTACTGCCCGCTCGATGGTTACGCGCTACGGGATGAGCAATAACCTCGGCCCGATTGTCTTTGGCGAGAAAGAGGAATTAATCTTCCTTGGACGCGAGATCAGCGAGCAGCGCAACTATGGCGATGAGGTTGCCCGCCAGATTGATGTGGAGGTGCGCCGCTTCGCCGCCGAAGCTTACGAGAACGCGCTCCAGATCCTGATCAACAATCGTGCGGTGGTGGACGATATGGCCAATGCCCTGCTGGAGTTCGAGACGGTTGAGGGCGAGCCGCTGGCCGAACTGCTAGGCCGGGTCAAGCCGCTTACCCTTGACATGACCCGCCAGAACGCGAAGCAGCCCTCGCTCAACGGCCCGAGTCCGCTGTCGGCATAACGGCAAGGGAACAAAAAAGCGGGGCGGCGCTCAGCGCCGCCCCGCTTTTTTGTTCCCCTACTCGTTCCACACCGTCACCCGATTCCGCCCGGTACTCTTGGAAATATAGAGAGCCTTATCGGCTTTCATAATGATCTCTTCCGCCTCTCGCCCATGAACAGGGTAGGTTGCCAGCCCAAAGGACATGGTTGCCGCAAGGTTATGTCCCTCGTATTGGATGCAGATCTTGGCGCACTTTTGCCTGATCTCTTCGGCACGTTTCTCGGCATCGCGTGCGGTTATTCCAGGCAACACCAGCAGGAATTCCTCACCGCCATAGCGGCAGATAAAATCTGATCCGCGAGCGCACCGTCTCATCAACTGAGCAACTTCCACTAGGAATTTATCACCAGCGTGATGCCCGTAGGTGTCGTTGATTTTCTTGAAGTGATCAATGTCGGAGATAATCAGACTCACAGGGTGGTTCTCGCGCTCAGATCGGGCGATTTCCCGTATCAGCGTCTCGTTCAGATAGCGCCGGTTGTACAGCCCGGTCAGTGGGTCGTGCAAGGCTTGTTTACGCAAATCTGCCTGCAACTTCTCCACTTCCATCACACGCAATTTCAATTCTTCATTGGCCATTTTCAGCGCCTCTTCGACGTTCTTGCGCTCGGTAATATCTTCCTTGACCGCCAGATAATGGGTGGTGACTCCCTTCGGATCGATGATTGGAGAGATGGTGGCCGCCTCGTAGTAGTATGATCCATCTTTTCGGCGATTCACAAATTCGCCATGCCATTCTTCTCCAGCGGTAATGGTATTCCATAATTGGCGGTGTGTCCCGAACGGAGTCCGATTCGTTTTCAGGATGCGTGGATTTTGGCCGACGGCTTCATGGAAGCTATAGCCGGTAACCTGGGTAAAACGCGGATTTACATACTCGATAATCCCATCCAGATCGGTGATCACAATGGACGAGGGACTTTGTTCAACGGCGCGGGAGAGTTTACGTAACGCTTGTTCAGTCTGCTTGTGTTCGGTGACATCAATCGTATTAAAACAAACGCCAAGAACATCACCGTTTTCGGTATGCGCGGGGCTATAGATAAAAGAAAACCAATGCTCTATTCCAACTGCTAATACAAATGATTTTTCTACGGTGATAATTTCACCTTGCAGAGAACGATTAAAATCATCATTGAACTGTGCAATATCGCGATCCAATACGAATGTGAGCATTGAATCGCCTTCGTGCATTTCTCGGTCGAAGACAGCACGTGCATTCTGTGCCGCCACACGATTAAAGGACAGGATATTCGCAGCCGTATCCATCAAAACAAAGGATTGCTGGGTAGACTCCATCAGAGCCAGCAAGCGGGCTTGTGAGTTTTTCAGTGCATGTTCCACTCGCATTCGCTCTTGAATCTCTTTCTCTGCGCGTTCGAGCGCCTTGCGCGTCGTCTGGAGCGTAAAAAGAACCAAGCTGCCGGCAATTCCAAACAGGCCAGTGTAGGTCAACCACTGGGTAAGCGTCACCGTGTAATCGGGCTGGGGTAACAGTCCGGCGTTCTCGGCCAGGATCAGTCCCAGCACGGCCAGTGAACTTGCTATAGTCGAGATCAGAATGCCGCGTAGTTCAAAGAGCAATCCAAAAAGGATCACCATAAACAAATAGAGGGAGGTTGTGGGGGTGCGAATGGTGCCTAGCATGGCGTTAGCCAGAGTTATCCAAAGAAATCCAAAGATCGGCAGCACGACCTCCACCCGTCTGAGATTCCCGCGCTGTAGCCAGTAGCGTGACAGCAAGGCGGTAAGAATAGCGAGAATATCAACGAGAATGACACTGCTCGGGATTTTTCTCCCAAGCACATTGCTGACGGCGAGCAGCAGCAGATAGATTACGGAGCCGTTGATTATCATATTGAGCAATATGGCGCGGCGCGTCTTCTTCTCATCGCCCAAAAAAACGGGTGGTGTGAGCCAGTGTGTGATCCGTGCCTTCACGGGCAGGTTCTTTCTTTTAATGATTTTTCAACATTCGACGATGGTTTTACCAGTCTAACACAGCAAGGGAACGAGATCGTTTACATCCTCGCTCCAGGCAGGGCTGGTGCAAAGTCCTCGAATCCCCCTGGCTGGCGGCCAGAAAACCCAAACAGCGCGGGGAGGCTTCATGCCTCCCCGCGCTGTTTGTAAGGGCGAGTTTTATGTATTCTCAGCGCTCGTGTAGCCGTGCTTCAGAGTGCTGATAGAGCCAGAGATAGGCCAGCCCGATCACACTGATCCCGATTGCCACAAGCACTGCTAGCGCCGAGGCCAGACCGACATCCTGGCGACCGAAGGCCAGTCGCCGAATTTCCAGCGGCAAGGTGGTGGTCGCGTCCAGTGGGCCGCCGTAGGCCAGCAGATAGATCACATCAAAGTCGTTGACGGTCCAGATGGTGCGCAGAAGCAGCGCGACAAGTAGCACGGGCAGTAGCCACGGCAGCGTCACATACCAGAGCAGCGCCGGGCGACCGGCCCCGTCGATCTGCGCGGCCTCGTAGAGATCGCGGGGCACCGTCTGGAGCCGGGCCAGCAGCACGATCACGATGAACGGGGTGTACTTCCAGCAGTTGACGGCGGTTACTGTTAGCAGTGCAGCGGTTGGCTGCGAAAGGAAGTAGATGGGCTGGTGGACACCGGGGATCTTGAGCCACAGGTAACTGGCGATGCCCGTAATATCGTTGAACGTGAAGCGAAATACGGTCGCAACCACAATTGCGGGGATCATATAGGGGAATAGCACCAACCCGCGCCCGAAAGTCTGTCCGTACAGGCGGGTGTTGAGCAGCAGGGCGATCAGCAGTCCTAGGACAGTCTGCACCGCAATGTTGCTGACGGTCCAGAGTAAGGTGCGCCCAAAGGCGCGTTGGATGCTCTCCTCGTGAAAGACCTGGACATAGTTGCTCAGCCCAACGAAGGTGCCCTGTCGAGTTGCGAGGGGGATGTGGAAGAGGCTGTCGAATGCCGCCTGGAGAAAGGGATAGATCGAGAACACCACGAGCAACAGCGCCGCTGGCAGCACCAGTAGGAGCGCCAGGCTACGGTCACTCAGCCCTTTACGTGAAGTCTTGCCTCTTGAGCGCTGCATTGATCTGCCCTTTTAGCCGGTGACGGCCCCATCGCCCAGGCCACGGACGAGGCTGCGTTGGATAATCGTGAAGAGGATCAGCACCGGGATGGTGATCATCACCGCGCCAGCCATCAGCAGACCCCACGAGTAGACGCCGGTCTGATCGAGGAGCAGCGAGAGGCCGGGGCTCAGTGTCAGCTTGCTCGGCGAGACGGTCAGTGTCGAGGCGAAGAGGTACTCGCTCCAAGCCGCGTTGAAGGTGAAGATGCTGGTGGAGATAATGCCCGGTACGGCCTGCGGCAAGGCCACGCGGATGAAGGCGCCGAAGCGCGTACAGCCATCAATCATTGCCGCATGCTCGATCTCGATCTCCAGGCCGTTGAAGTAGGAGCGCAGCACCCAGAGCGCGAAGGGCAGCAGCGTCGCTGTGTAGAGGATGATCAGTGCGCTGAGGCTATTGCCCAGCCCGAGGCCAGTGACGATCCGTGCGATTGGCACCAAGACGAGGATGGGCGGGATGGTATAGGCAAATAGCGCGACCCCGGCGAGCACGTTGATCCAGCGGAAGTGAAAGCGGCTGAGTGCGTAGGCGGCACCGACGCTGATGACAATCGTCAGCAGAGTCGAGGCGCTGGCCACGATACAACTGTTGCTCAGGTACGTGCCGAAGTCAGAGATGGTGAACAGCAGCCGGTAGTTCTCAAGAGTCCAGGTGTGGGGAAGGATCGTCGGCGGGTAGGCGGCGTTCTCCCGGTCAGGCTTGAGCGACGAGAGCAGCATCCAGATCAGCGGCGCGCTCATTACCAGCGTGGTCAGTGCGAGGAGCAGGTGGAGCCCCATCCGCTCCACCTGCATGCGCAGCCGATGGCGCGAGGAGGTTTTGATTGAGGGTCGCTGATTCGCTGACATGGCGCGATACGCCTGTTCACTATTCATAAGCGCGAGAGATCCTCCATCAACGTGGCAGCGATTGCTGGCTTTGCCAGCAATCGCTGCCACATTGATGTCTATTTCTGGGGGCCGCTAGGCTACAGGCTTCCAGCTCGGGTTCTCCTGCTTCCACTTCTCAGCCGCTGCCTTGAGTTGCGCCGACGCGGCGGTCCACGCCGCCTCCGGGTCCTTCCCGTTGATCAGGATCTCCTGAAACAACGTCCCGTCAATCTGCGAGCCGCCCCAGATCTGCGAGCCCCAGGGGCAGACATTGCTGATCTTCTCGTACTGCTTATTGTTGACCGAACCCATGCTCAGGGCCGGACTCTGAGCGTTGGGGGCCAGCTTGAGCAGCGTAGTGACCCAATCGCCGTACTTGCTCATAAAGTCAGACTTGTAGTTGGGCACCAGCTTACGCACCGACTCGAGCGGGGGCAGCAGGTGGCCCGGCACAGTCATCGCGAAGTCAAGCGAGCGTTCTCCCGTGGTCAGGTGTTCTAGGAACGCCAGTGCCTCGGCAGGGTGCGCTGTCTTACTAGAGACGACGTAGTGCTGGATGCCGCCGAAGAAGAGGTTGCCGGTCTGGAATGGCCCGGCAGGGATCGGCACGACGGTGGTCTTTGCGGCGATGTCAGGGGCCTTGGCCGCCAAGTTGACGCCCAGGCGACCGGGGAAGGTGCCCAGAGGCGAGCGCCCCGCGATGAAGGTGTTCAGGATATCCGGGTAGGTTGCGTTGTAGAGTCCCGGCGAGGCGTACTTCAGCAGCTCGCTGAATCGCTTAACCGCGTCGAGTACCTCGGGCTTGTCGAAGGTGAGGTTGCCCTGCTTATCAAAGTAGTCCCAGCCCGACTGGTAGATGAAGGGCGAGAAGTACTGGAGGGTGAGCTGGGGCACCGTGCCAACGCCAGTCGAGACGCCAACCATGCCGTCCTTGCCGTGGAAGGTTTTGGCAATAGCCAGGTAGTCCTCGTAGGTCGTCGGCAGCTTCAGCCCCTCCGCCTCGATCAGGTCTTTGCGCACCCAGAGGGCCGAAGCGTTGGACTGAAAGGGCATCGCATAGTCTTTGCCATCTACCGTGACGCGCGTACCCTTGAGGAAGTCGCTCGCGCCAATCTTCTGGATCAGCGGGTCGAGCGATAAGAGGTCGCCTGCGCGTGCCCACTCCGCAATGAAGGACGGGGGCGGCGCAAAGATGCCGAGGTCGGTGCCGGTCTGGAACGCGGTGGTGAGGTACTGAACCTGGGTTTCATCCTGATAGAGCGTGACCGCGACATCAATGTCGGGATTCTGCTTCTGGAAGCTGGCGATGCTGCGCTTGTAGAAGTCCAGAGTATTCGGGTCGTTCTCGGTCGTGAAGAGCGGGATGCTGATCTTCGCGCCGCTGGAGACAGCAGGTGCGGTCGGTGCCGCAGCAGTGGTGGCCGCAGTGGTAGCCGCAGTGGTGGCGGGTGCGGCGGTCGGTGCCGCAGCGGTCGGCGCTGTAGCGGTCGGTGCAGGCCCGCATGCAGTGAGGGCCAGGGCTGATCCGGCAACTGAGATTGATCCCACTACGGCTGTTCGTAAAAACTGTCGGCGGCTGATGCCGCTGGGCTGCGGTGCATCGTCGTTCTTGGGGTCTTCGGGTCGCATGAATTGGGTACTCCTTAACTTTATCGTTTCAGCCTCTGACAACGCGGATGATCGTCTCGATATGCTCTTTCGGGGTTGTCAGGGGCAACACACAGCCGGGGCCGATCATCGCCCGCGTGTTGGTGAGCGAGGTGAGCGCCGTCTGAACATGCGCGACCAACGCGGGAGTCGTCAGCGTCGGGATGGCTTGGTCATCAACCCCGCCGACCACGCAGCGCCCGCTCTGTGCCTGCCCCTGTGCCAGTGTCGGCGCGGTGCGCCGGTCGTGCCAGTTGATGGCGTGAACCGGGTAGCGTGCAAGGTCGGCGAAGAGGACGTCCTCCCCATGCAGGTGCAGCAGCGTGAAGCGCGATGCCTCGGCTTCGGCAAGCACCTGGAGGTCGTACTGTGCGCCAAATTCCTGGTACTCTGCGGACGAAAGCAGCGCGCTGCTTGCGCACTGGGTTGCGAAGAAGATGCCCGACGTCCCCTGGTCGAGGGTCTCGCGGACAAGCTGGCGGGTCACCTCGGTGATCACGGCCAGAGCCTCGTGAAGGACGTCGGGGCGTTGGCGTAGATGCGTGATCGCCTGGCCCGCCGAGAGCTTCATCGCCGTCGTAAGCGGGCTAAAGATGGTCTGGAGTACGGGAGCCGCGCCGTTGATCTGCGCATTGACCAGGCGTGCGGCACCGATCACCTCGCGGAAGATACCCCGCTCAAGCGAGAGTGGCCGGATGTGTCGCCAGTCATCAAGGGAGGCAACTGGGAAGCGGACGGTCTCGCGGGTGCCCTGCGTGCTGCCGCGATAGATGCTCTCAGCACCCCAGCCGATAGTCATATAGTCACCGGGCGGCATAAGTTTGACGAAGTCGAGATCAAACTGCTGTTGCCAGGCCAGCGTTACGTCGGCGAGTGCGGTGGCGGTTTGGTCACGCTCTGGGAAGTGCTGCCAAAAGCTAACCGGTGGGTGGTCAATCTCGGCCCCGGCGAGGGCCGCCGCGACCCGCTCCCAATGGGTCAAGGTAGACATGGGGGTATTCTCCTGATTACGTTGGTAACGCGCCCGGCTCAATTCGCGTGAATGCGCCCATTTACGGCGGGTTCAGTCGGCAGGGCTGTTGCAGAGTCGTCGATCCTCGCCCACCCCTCACCCCCAGCTCCCTCTCCCACCGGGGGAGAGGGGCAGGGGGTG
>Ga0208376_1000580_pt1 | contig 11244 bp, 11 predicted proteins | sample CryBogmetaGMA25M_FD_184548 | JGI IMG/M metagenome (GOLD analysis project Ga0208376, IMG submission 184548) | Freshwater microbial communities from Crystal Bog, Wisconsin, USA - MA2.5M (SPAdes) | ecosystem: Environmental > Aquatic > Freshwater > Lake | place: Crystal Bog, Wisconsin, USA...
GGTCAGGGGTCAGGAGGCAGGAGGCAGGAGGCAGGAGGCAGGAGGCCAGAGCCGACAGTGGAGACACGTCGCTCTACCCGATGCTAAACATGCTGGAGCAGGATGAGGTCGAGATTGACAGTATGATCAAGACCTTCCTGATGGTGGCTACCCAAAAGGTACTGGCGGCTCGTAGCGACGAGTGGGTTCTCTCTGCCTTCGTGGACAACGCCGGGATCATCGCCTTTGGCGAAGATCACGAGGTTTCGTTTAAGGTGGAGACGCATAACCATCCCAGCGCCCTGGAGCCCTTCGGCGGGGCGAATACTGGCGTGGGTGGGGTGATCCGTGATGTGCTGGGGGTCTCGGCGCAACCCATCGCGAACACCGATGTCCTTTGCTTCGGCCCGCCTGATGATAGTCCGCCCGAGGGCGTCCTTTCTCCCCAGCGCATCGCGGCAGGCGTGGTGGCGGGTGTGCGCGATTATGGCAACAAGTTGGGCATCCCCACCGTGAACGGGGCGGTGCTGTTCGATCCCGGCTACACCGCGAACCCGCTGGTTTACTGCGGCACTCTGGGTATTGCCCCGCGTGGATCCAACCCGCACAACATTCGTCCCGGCGATGCGGTGGTGGTGCTGGGTGGTCGCACCGGGCGCGATGGCATCCACGGCGCGACCTTCAGCAGCATTGAGCTGACTCACAGCACCGCCGCCGATGTGGGTAGCGCCGTGCAGATCGGCGATCCGATCACCGAGAAGAAACTGCTTGATGTGCTGCTCCAGGCCCGCGATCTGGGCCTCTATAGCGGGATTACTGACTGTGGTGCGGGTGGCCTCTCCTCCGCCGTAGGCGAGATTGGTGCCGAGACAGGCGTGTCGGTGGAACTGGAGCAGGTGCCACTAAAGTACGCTGGCCTTCAGCCCTGGGAGGTCTGGCTCTCCGAAGCCCAAGAGCGTATGGTGCTGGCGGTGCCACCCACGAGCATTGACGCCTTCCTCTCCCTCTGTGCGGGCGAAGATGTGGGAGCTTGCGTGATCGGCCACTTCAGCGACGATAAACACCTGCGCGTGGCCTATGCCGGTGCGACCCTGGTTGATATTGATATGGCCTTTCTGCACGATGGTCGCCCCCAGCGCGTGCTTGATGCCCTCTGGGAAGTGGGAGAGCGGGGAGAGGGTTTACCCTCTCCCTGCTCTCCCTCTAGTACCAGTGCAGCGCTGCTGCGCCTGCTCTCCCATCCCAATATCGCCTCGAAGGAGCGAATCATCCGCAGCTACGACCACGAAGTTGGCGGGGCTACGGTGATTAAGCCGCTGGTGGGAGAACAGTGCGATGGCCCCGGCGACGCGGCGGTCCTCCAGCCGCTACCCCACAGCACCGAGGGTCTGGCCCTGGGCTGCGGGATGAACCCAGGCTACGGCAAGATTGACCCCTACTGGATGGCTCTGGCTGCGGTGGACGAGGCGCTACGCAATGTGGTCGCCGTCGGCGGGAACCCGGAACGCACCGTGATTCTGGATAATTTTTGCTGGGGCGACCCCCGGCAACCCGACCGGATGGCGGGACTGGTGCGGGCCGCCGCTGGCTGCTACGATGCCGCCGTAGCCTTCGGTACGCCCTTTATCAGCGGCAAAGACAGCCTGAATAACGAGTACCGCGATGCCTCAGGCCAGCGCGTGGCCATCCCGCCCACGCTGCTGATCTCGGCCCTGGCCAACGTCCCCGACGTGCGCCGCTGCGTGACGATGGATCTGAAAGCGGCGGGGGATCGGGTCTACCTGGTGGGTGCCACCCGCGATGAACTGGCTGGCTCCCACCTCCAGGCTATCGGAACCGATGTGGGGACGAGCGCCCTGCCGCATGTTGATCTGGCCGCTGCGCGGGCCACCTTCGCCCACCTGCATACGGCGATCAATGCTGGACTAGTGCGGGCCTGCCACGATCTGAGCGAGGGCGGGTTGGCTGTGGCTGCCGCTGAGATGGCGATGGCTGGTGAACTCGGCCTAGATCTGGACATCGCCCTGATCGCGGGGACAACCAGTCAACAGGCCCGACTCTTCAGCGAGACGCCAAGCCGTTTTCTGGTAGAAATCGCGCCCACGCAGGCAGCGGCTTTCGAGGCACATATGGCCGAGGTGATCATTGCCGCCGTGGGCGAGGTACGTGCCGAGAGAGAGTTGCTCCTGCGCGACGGCGAGGAAACCCTGGCCCGCCTCAGCATCGGCGAGCTCAAGGTGACATGGCAGTCTGGGCTTGATCCGCTTGATCTGTAAGACAAGGTTTCAGGTGCCAGGTTTCAGCGTGACAGAGCGGGCTTCCAGTCCGCCAGATGACCGTCGGCAGGCGGGAAGCCCGCATGACGAACGGTAAACCTGACACCTGACCCTGACACCTGACACCATCTGTTTGGGGAGCTATGGAGACTGCTGCGATTGCCTTGCTGATCATCTGCTACTGCGCCGCTGGCTACCTTACCTGGCAGCAGCGATCTCCGATCTACCTGTTCGTTATGGTGTCCGGGCATCTGAGCGCCCTGGCTTCACCCCTGTGGAACATACTCTATGGAGTAAGTTTGGATCGCGTGCAGGCCGTCCTCACGCAGCCCATACCCGTAGCGCAGATCCTGGTTGCGGGCTGGCTCTATCCGCTGCCTGCTATGCTCGTCCTCTACCTCTACCTGATCCGCTGGTGGTTCCCCGGCAGTATCACCGGCGTTCTCACCTACCTGATCTTCCTGCTCTACCACCTGCTGATCGAACTGCTCGGCCTGCGAGCCGGCCTGTGGTCGTATCGTGAGCTTGCCCTGCCTCTGGGCATGCCTAGCTCACTCTTTGCGGCAATCATGGCCGGGCTGATCTCGTACGCAACCATGTACGCGCTGCTCTCCACCTACCGCTACGCATGGCAGAGCATGGCCATGGCCATCATCCCGTCCGTGCTGCTGATCAGCCTGCTCACCCACGGGTTGCTCGGTGCGCCGCTCTGGATCGCCCTCGCCCTCAACGGCGAATCCTGGGCGGTGGGGCTAGGCACGCTCAGCGCCCTGGCACTGCTGCTCTGGGCCATTCAGATCGTCACCAGCGGAATCCGGCGCGTGGAGTAGCAATGCTTACCCCTGACATGCTGATCGCCGCTTACCGTAGCGGCATCTTCCCCATGGCCAGCGATAACGGCGGGATTGGCTGGTACGAGCCGACGATCCGTGCGGTCATCCCGCTTGATGACGGCTTTCGTGTGCCGAGTCGGTTAGCCCGCACCGTGCGCAGCGGTCGTTTCGAGCTGCGCGTCAACACTGCCTTCGAGACAGTGATTCGGGCGTGTGCCGAGTCGGTGCCGGGGCGCGAGACAACCTGGATCTCAGCCGAGATTGTGCGAGCCTACAGTGATCTCCACCGGCGAGGGATTGCTCACAGTGTCGAGAGTTGGCGTGAGGGACGACTGGTGGGCGGGCTATACGGGGTCGCCATTGGGGGGTTGTTTGCCGGCGAGAGTATGTTTCACAGCGAGAGTGATGCGAGCAAGGTAGCCTTGGTGCATCTGGTGGATCGGCTGCGCCGGGGAGGATTTGTGCTGCTCGACTCGCAGTACATCGTCGGCCCGCACATGCTCCAGTTCGGCACCGTCGAGATCCCGCGTGCCGAATACCATCGTCGGCTGCGGGAGGCTCTGAGGGTGACCGCCCGGTGGTTGCCGTAGGGGCGTAGGGGCGGCTCGCGAGCCGCCCCTACGCCCCTACGCCCCTTACATCCTTACTTCTTCTTTTTGCGCTCGCGGCGGGCTTCGCGGCGTCCGGTGGTTGCCACCGGGCGCGGGGTAGCGGGGGCGGCCGCATCGGTGGTCACGCTACGCACCTGCACCGTGCGCAAGGGACGTTTCCCGGCCTGGGCTTTCTCTAGATCAGGAAGCACAGTGCGTACGTAGTAGTAGATATAGCCGCCAGAGGCCAGTTCTACCAGCAACAGTATCCACAGCCATAGGCGCTGGCTGATCAGCGGCACGCCAGCCAGACGCAGCACGGCGGCGAGCAAGCTTACGCCGCCAAGCACCAGCAAGGCGATCCCGAGCTGACGCATAAATGTGTGTCGCGCCAGATTACGCTCTGTATGCGCGTAGACGAGATAGGCACCCGCACCCACACCCATGAGTTGGAGCAGGAAGAAGATCCACGCAAGTGTGCCGAAGCCGGCAGCAGGGCTGGACGCGGTCATGTAGTCAATGAAACCCATTGCGAACAAGCCTCCGAACTTATGGTGTGGGACAGCAAGAGCGGACCGATTATAGCAGTCTGCCCCATGCACGTCAACCGCGTATCTACACTTGGATAGGAGGTGGGTAGCAGGATGCCTCCTGCCTCCTGCCTCCCGCCTCCTGCTACCCGCCTCCTGCCTCCTGCTACCCGCCTCCTGCCTCCTGATACGCCCGCAGCGTGCGCTCGGCGGTGGTGCGCCAGGTGAAGGTGGTGGCACGGCGTAGTCCGCGCTCGGCGAGGTCGGCATGCAACTCACGGTCGCTCAGCACGCGAGTCAGGGCGTCGGCCAGGGCATCGGCGCTATGTGGATCCACCATCAATCCAGCATCGCCCACAACTTCGGGTAGGCTCGACGTATTGGATGTGACCACGGGGGTGCCGCAGGCCATAGCTTCTAGTGGGGGCATGCCGAATCCCTCGTAGATCGAGGGAAAGACAAAGACGGTGGCGGCAGCGTACCAGAGCGGCAGTTCGTCCTCGTCGAGGTAGCCCACGAACGTGACCTTGTCGCGCAGGCCGAGCGTATCGAGCCGCTCAAAGATCGTGTCGTAGAGCCAGCCCTTGCCACCTCCCACCAGTAAGGGCACGTCAGGGAAACGGCGGGAGACCTCGGCATAGGCGTCGAGCAGGGTGGTCAGGTTCTTACGCGGCTCCAGGGTGCCCACATAGAGGACAAAGCGTTCCGGCAGGTGGTGGCGGGTGCGGAAGGCGTTGAGTACGGCGGATACAGGCGGGCGGAAGTGATCACGGGCGGCGTTGGGTGTCACGATCACACGCTCGGCGGGCACGCCGAGCATGCCGATAACCTCACGCTTGGTGTGTTCGGAGACCACCAGAATGCGAGCGGCGCGGCGGGCGCTCATGCGGGTGGCGAAATCGAGGTAGGCCCGGTTGTAGGCCCGAAAGGTCTGTGGGAAACGGATGAAAGCGAGGTCGTGGATCGTGACGACGCTGGGTACCGGACAACTCAGCGGCACAACGCTATGCACGCCGTGGAAGATGTCGGCCCCGGAGGCGCGCAGCAGGACTGGGGCGATCAGTTGCTCCCAGGGGATGCGGACACGCGGATTGATCGTGGGCAGTATGCTCGGGTGTACCCGAAAATGTGGCGGTAGGCCAAGGGCAGCCGCATCGAGCCCACGGGTCGTATAAATATCGTAGAGGTTTTCCTGGTCAATCTGCCCAAGCTGGGCCAGGGTTTGCTCAACGTAGTGGGAGATACCAGCGCGGCGGAATGAGCGAGTGTGGGCGATCAGGTGGGCGTTAACGGCAATACGCATAACTTCTCAGTAGTCGTGGTGTAGCACGAGACCCCAGCTAGAGACAGGGTAATAAATCAGCCACGCCTGGCCGACGACCCGGTCAAGGGGCAGTGCGTCCCACTCGCGAGAGTCGCTACTATTACCGCGATTATCGCCCATCACAAAAATCTTGCCCTCGGGAATGACAAACGGGCCATTACCACAGACTCGGCTGCCAGGACACGCGGTTGCCGCACCATTCAGGTAGGGTTCGCTCAACGGCACATCATTGACAAAGACCTTACCATCGCGGATCTCAAGGGTGTCACCGGGGAGCCCGATTACCCGCTTGATATAGTCTTTGCTCACATCACGCGGATACTCAAAGACCAGGATGTCGCCGCGACGGGGCTGGTGGAAGGGGTAGATAATTTTCTGGGGCTGGCTCTCTTGTCCGGGCAGCAGACGAATAGGCGCATTCAGATCAAAATGGAAGTAGACCAGTTTATTGACCAGGATATACTGGCCCGTGTGCAGCGAGGGTTCCATACTTGTCCCCTCGATCTTAAAGTTCTGGACGATCCCGCGAACGATAAAAAAGACCAGCAGGATGAAGATTGCGGTCTCAACCAACTCGCGGACGAGGTGGCGGACGCGCATAGGTGGAGCTTCATCGGGTTGATCGTCGGGGAGGTGTTCCCACAAGCCGTCGGCGGTGGGTGCGTCGGGAGGAGATGGTTGCATCCCCAGCCGATGGCGCGGCGGTGTCTGATCCATGGTATCCTTAAAGGCGCAGTACTCGGGTGCTGTGTGATACGATGCCCACTAGGAGGCGACGTGCAGAGCAACGAGGGGAGAGTTCCCCCCCAAACTCTCTCGCATTATACCCGAAGGATTCGCAAAACGCTAGGCTGTGCCTGTTTCGAGGAGTCTGCATGACCATGCCTCTCGCTGAACTTCTGACCCCGAGCGATGATGGAGCCTTTCATTGCGCCGCATGTCAATGGCGCTGCGCACTCCGCCCCGGAGAGATCGGCCATTGCCATGTGCGTGCCGCCACTGAGGAAGGGATCACCCTGCTGAACTTTGGGCTGATCAGCGGCGCAGCCATTGGCCCGGTGGAGGATCACCGACTCTGGCACTTCTTCCCCGACACACTTATGCTCTCGATTGGTGGCTGGGGCTACGCATTCACCGCCGATCAGCAGCGCGGCCCCTACGCCACTATTCCCACCGACCCAGCCAAGCAGCGCCGCCTCGACGCCGAGCGGGCAGCGAACTTCGCCCTAGAGAAACTCTGTCGTGGGGTAGTCTGGGCCTATGGCGAGCCAGCCGTCTCTCACGAATACGTCCTTGCTCTGCTCCAGCTCAGCCGAGCCTCCAGCCGCGTCACCGCCCTCTGCACCACCGGCGTCCTCACTCCCGAAGCCCTGGAAGCGTTCGCACCCTACCTCGACGCAATCAGCTTCGACCTGCGTGGGTTTAGCGATGCCTCATACGCCCGCCTCGGCGGAATTCCCGATTGGCGGGAGTGTCTGGCGATCATTGCCCAGGCTCACGCCCGCTTCCACTGCCATATTGAGGTGAGTACGCGCATCCACAACGGGGTGAACGATAGCCCCGATGAACTGCGCGAGCTGGCGGCGTGGATCGTTACGAACCTGGGCGACCACACGCCCTGGCACGTGATCCCCGGAGACGCCGGTAGCGAGACGGCGGCCTCGGTGGTACGGGCCAAGCGCATCGGTCACGAGAGCGGGCTGCACTATGTCTATGGTGCTGAGGTTACTCAGGCCACCCGCTGCCCCGGCTGTCAGGCCACGCTGATCACTCGTACCAACGGCGTAGCCCGTCTGATTGGCCTCAAGGATGGTCTCTGTGAGGTATGCAATCACGATGCGCAGATCCAGCTCTCGATCTTTAAGCAGCGTGCGGATAGGGCGGAGAGAGAGAGCAAGGGCTGAGTAGCGACAGAATTGCGTATTGTGAATCGTGCATTGCGAACGGAATGAGTTCATGCGAGCAGTAGATCTGATCGCAAAGAAGCGGGACGGCGGTGCGCTCACCAGCACAGAGATCTCCTGGCTGATCACGGGCTACGCTGCCGGTGATATTCCCGACTACCAGATGAGCGCCTGGGCGATGGCGGTGGTGCTACGTGGGATGGACGACCGCGAGACCGCAGATCTGACCCTCGCTATGGCTCACAGCGGCGCTATGCTCGATCTGCACGATCTGGTGCCGCTTACGGTTGATAAGCACTCAACCGGTGGTGTTGGCGATAAGACGACCCTGCTGCTTGCGCCGATGGTTGCATCGGTGGGCCTACCGGTGGCCAAGATGAGCGGGCGCGGACTGGGGTTTAGCGGCGGCACTGTTGATAAGCTGGAGAGCATCCCTGGCCTGCGTACCAACCTGAGCGCAGAGGAGTTCCGCCGCTGTGTCTGTGAGGTGGGTCTGGTGATCGCGGCCCAGAGCGGCGATCTTGCCCCCGCCGACAAAAAACTCTATGCGCTGCGCGATGTCACCGCTACCGTTGAGTCGATCCCGCTCATTGCAGCCAGTGTGATGAGCAAAAAACTCGCCGCCGGTGCCGACTGCATCGTCCTGGATGTGAAGTACGGCAGCGGCGCATTTATGCCCACGATTGATGATGCACGCACGCTGGCTCGTGCGATGGTAGCGATTGGCCGCCACGCCGGCCGCCAGGTATCTGCTGTACTCAGCTCGATGCAGCAGCCCCTTGGATTCGCCATTGGCAACGCCCTGGAGGTACGCGAGGCAATCAGCGCGCTGCGTGGCGGCGGGCCGACCGATCTTGTCGAGCTATGCATGGCCCTTGGTGCGCAACTTGTCTATCTGGCCAAGCTGCGTCCAAGCGATGAGTCGGCGCGGGCGTTGCTCCGTGAGGCTCTCGATAGCGGCGCGGCATGGGCTACGTTCACCCGAATGATCACTAGCCAAGGCGGCAACCTGGCCTTTGTTGAGAACCCCAGCCTCCTGCCCTCCGCCCCCGCGCACATTGATCTTCCGGCACCGCACTCTGGCTACGTGGCCACGATTAATGGCCAAACCCTCGGTACGGTCTGCAACGCCCTGGGCGGCGGACGGGTACGGACAGAAGACAGTATTGATCCGCGTGTGGGCCTCGTGCTTGTTGCCAAGGTCGGCGACTGGGTTGCGGAGGGTTCACCGCTTCTGAGCATTCATGCCGCCAGCCCTGAAGATGCCCGGCGCGTTGCGGCGCATCTCCTGTCCGCCTACACAATCGTCCCTACGCCAGTGATAGCGCCCGCCCTGATTGAAGAGATTGTCAGTGCGTAAGTTAAGGTGTCAGATGTCAGGTGTCAGGTGTCAGGTGTCAGGTGTCAGGTGTCAGGTGTCAGGTTTACCGTCCGTAGCGCAGGCTTCCAGCCTGCCGAACAGTCCCGTATACGGCTGAATCCGCTACTACGAATTGTCTCGCCGAAACCTGGCACCTGAAACCCGGCACCTGAAACCTTGTCTAAGTAAGGATACACGATGCCCATCTATGAGTACCAGTGCCCCGCATGCAGCGGCACATTTCAGAAGCTTGTCCAGGGCTTCAGCGATCCACCCGGCCTGGCCTGCCCACGCTGCGGCAACCATCAGGTGCGCCGTGCCGTCTCGCGATTTGCCACCCCCAAGTCTGAGGATGCCCGTATGGAGGCTATGGCCGACCCGACCAACTTTGCGGGCCTAGACGAGAACGACCCGCGCTCAATCGCCCGCTGGGCCAAGCGCATGGGCAAAGAACTCGGTGAGGATGCTGGCGAGGATTGGGAGGAGATGGTGGATCAGATGCTCGACGAAGAAATGTCGGGGGAGTCGGGCGATGAAGGTGATTCTCCATCGTCAAAAAAATCTAAGAAAAAATCCGAGGATTTAGGCTGGGGATAGGCAGGAGGCAGGAGGCAGGAATTTGCACGAGACACACAGGCGTGCGATAATGGCGGCATCATGGCGCCGGAGGCACACGTTTGCTATGATACGTCAAAATGGCGTGATGAAGAAAGGCTGGTGAGCCATGGGCGATTTCTGGGTTATGGTAGGAATCGTTGTCTTCGTATTTCTGGGGCAAGCTGCACTCTGGTCTTGGGTCATCATCCAGCGGCGACGGCTGATACCCGATGCGGAAATTCTCAACTGGAACGATCTGGTCGCCTCGGCGCAGAAGATCGCCGACAACTACTACAAGGCGATGGGGCGGCGCTAACGGCACCTCAACAGAGTGGGGCGAGCGCATGGCGCTCGCCCCACTCTGTTGCCCTGTTTACTCTTCCGTTGGGTGAAGCTGAACCTCGCGCAGAAACATGAGGAAGGTGCGAGCCTGCTTTTTGTGTTCGGCAGTCAGGCCATCGTAGAGAGTCAGGAAAGCGTCGCGTTCGCGGGTTGCCGTGGTGAATTTATACTCATCGCGCCCAGCCGCCTCGTTAATCATATCAATCGCCGTCGTGCGCAGGTGGGTCGCCAGAGCCTCCAGTTCGGTGATCCGCACCCCCGTCTGCCCCGACTCGATACTTGAGATATACGATCCGCTAACGCCAATCTTGCCGCCAAGGTCGTTCTGAGTCAGCCGATCCCGCTGGCGCTTCCGCTTAATCGCCTCGCCAATCCGCTCGTTCAGGTTCGCCATACATCCCCCGTTCGCGTTGCAGATTTCTGACATCTCTCAGCGCAGAGCTGCTGTGGCTAACCGCCAGAGCGCTCGCCGCCGTGGCATCAACTCGAAAACCTTCCCGCTCACCCCGTCGGTCGCACTCGACGCCATGCGCAGGGCCACATCCGCCGTCTCCTCAGCGGTGGTGCCGAAGATTTTCATCACCTTTGGCAGAGCTTTAATCGCTTCGGCACCCGTACCAACCGTGCGGAAGCTGTTCATCATATCGGTGGGCACCATGCCGGGGGCGAGGACGTTAAACGAGAGGTAGGGGTGATCGTGATAATCGCGGGCGAAGCCCTCGGTGAGCCGAACGATGGCCGCCTTCGAGGTGCTGTAGGCGCTGAGGAAGCGCTGGGCACGTTTGGCACCGCCGCCCGAGACGTTAATGATCTTACCTGATCGGCGCTCGATCATGTGGGGAAGGGCGCTGATACAGCCGTGATAGCAGCCAAAGACGTTCACCTCTAGCACGCGCCGCCACTCCTCCGGTGATACATCCAGCGTCTCTCCAAACGGCCCGGACACCGCCGCGTTATTCATCCAGATGTCCACGTGGCCAAAGGCATCGAGCGCCCGCCGCATGAGTGCCTGTACCTGACTCAGATCTGAAACTTCGCAGGGCGTTCCTTCGCAGACAATCCCCTGGGCGCGTAGCTCACCCACGGCCTGGGCGACCGCATCGGCACGCGAGGAGGAGACCATCACTCTCGCACCGGCCCGCCCGTACCGCTCGGCGATTGCTCGACCAATGCCACGTGTACTGCCGGTGATCACCGCCACCTTCCCTGCGAGAGAGATCTGCTGCTTTGCCATTACCTTGCCTCCTCATCACGCCAGATCTCGATCCCACATCAGCAAACGACGACGGCGTGTGCGGTGGTCAGTCTCCGCATAAACTCCCCAGAGATTTCCCGGAAAGCTGTATCAGTGTAGCACGATCCTTGGTGACATCTGCCAGAACCAGGGCTAGTGCAAAGTCCCTGATCGACGAAATGCGCACATATGTATGAACACCTTTGCGGGTATGATTGGGGTATCAACCATCCAATCACCAGAAAGGTGTTCACCGTGGATCCTACCATATGCAC
>Ga0208376_1000581_pt1 | contig 11244 bp, 6 predicted proteins | sample CryBogmetaGMA25M_FD_184548 | JGI IMG/M metagenome (GOLD analysis project Ga0208376, IMG submission 184548) | Freshwater microbial communities from Crystal Bog, Wisconsin, USA - MA2.5M (SPAdes) | ecosystem: Environmental > Aquatic > Freshwater > Lake | place: Crystal Bog, Wisconsin, USA...
CCCTCTCCCCCTGCCCCCTCTCCCCTTGTGGGAGAGGGGGCAGGGGGAGAGGGGGCAGGCTGACTTTGCTCATGCCCTGGGTATAACGTCCTTGCAGGGGCGCGTCGCAGCGTGGTATACTTTGCGAGCGGACGTAGCGCATCACAAAGCTAAAGATCGCGTCATAGCTTCCGTCACGTACTACCTGGGGCAGATGCCCCTGAACATCTTTGCGTTGCGTTGCTGTGCCGTAAGACGGGGATCCGCCATGAAAGCTGTGGTCATGGCCGGCGGTGAGGGTACACGCCTCAGGCCGCTCACCATTAATCGCCCCAAGCCGATGGTCTCGCTCGTGGATCGGCCCGTTATCCAGCATATTTTTGAATTGCTGAAGATCCACGGCATCACCGATATTATTGTCACCGTCCAATACCTCGCCAACGCGATCCAGGACTACTACGGCGACGGGAGCGCCTACGGCGTCACTATTACCTACTCGCTGGAAGAGATACCCTTGGGTACGGCGGGCAGTGTAAAGAACGCGGAGTCCATGCTCACCGAGCCTTTCTTGGTGATCTCTGGCGACGCGCTCACCGATTTCAACCTCACCCAGATCATTGACCACCACACGGCCACGAACGCGATGGCGACCATCACCCTCACTCGCGTGATCAACCCGCTCGATTATGGCGTGGTGATCACAGACGATGATGGCAATATTCGTCAGTTTCTAGAAAAGCCGAGTTGGGGCGAGGTATTCTCCGATACAGTGAATACCGGGCTCTACGTCCTTAACCCCGAGGTGCTGGCCTACATCGAGCGCGGCAAGAACACCGACTGGTCGAAGGATGTTTTTCCGCGCATGCTCAACCGTGGTGATAAGCTCCAGGGCTATATCGCCAGTGGTTACTGGACGGACGTGGGCACAATTGAGGAGTATATGCGCGCCTGTGGCGACTATCTCTCCGGCAAGGTGAACATCCCGCGTATCGGCCATAACATCGGCGGCGATATTTGGGTTGATGGGGATGCGGAGATTGCCCCAGATGCGCAGCTCCACGGGCCGATCTATCTTGGCCACGGGGCCAAAATCAAGGGCGGGGTGATCGTCCACGGCCCCTCGGTGATCCGCGACTATACGATTGTGGATACGCGGGCCAGCATTGATCGTTCGATCATCTGGCGTAACTCGTATATCGGCGAACGGGCCGAGCTGCGTGGCGCGATTGTGCTGCGCCAGTCGAATATCCGCTCGCGCGCTGTTCTTTTCGAGGGCGTGGTGATCGGCGACGGCGTACAAATCGGTGCTGGCGCGGTGATCCAGCCCAATGTCAAGATCTGGCCCGGCAAAGAGGTTGATGAGGGTGCCACCGTCAACTCCAGCATTATCTGGGGGAGCCAGGGCCGCCGGGTTCTCTTTGGTCGCTTCGGGATATCGGGCCTCGTGAACATTGAGATTACCCCCGAGATGTGCGCCAAGATCGGCGCGGCCTACGGGGCTACCTTGCCCCGTGGCTCAACCGTAACGATCAACCGCGATGCCCACTACACCCCGCGCATGCTCAAGCGGGCGATTGTCGCTGGCCTGCCTTCCGCCGGAGTCAGTGTGGCCGACCTCCAGAGCGTGCCGATCCCGGTGGCCCGCTACTATACCCACGCCTCGGGGGCGAGTGGCGGCATCCATGTGCGACTCTCGCCGGTTGATAGCCGTGTGGTCGAGATTCGTTTCTTTGATGAGCGCGGCCTTGATCTGCACTCCACCATCGAGCGCAAGATCGAAAATACCTACTTTCGCGAAGATTTCCGCCGCGCCTACCTCGATGAGATTGGTCGCATTAGCTACGGGAACTCGGTCGAGGACATCTACAGCGCGGCGTTTATGCGCGCCCTGCGCCCCGATGCGGTGGATAGCATCGGTCGCGGGTTCAATATTGTGGTGGACTACGCCAACGCGAGTGCGAGCGATATGCTCTCGCATATCTTGCGCCGCCTGCATACGGATGCTGTTGAGCTGAATGTCAACCTCGATGAGAACATGGTCTACCAGACCTACGCTCAGTTTGAGGCGGCGATGAATCGGCTGGCGAAGATCACCGCCGTGGTGGGCGCGCAGTTTGGTGTGAGACTCGACTCGGGCGGCGAGAAGATTTTCCTGGTGGACGACAGCGGTACCCGGCTCAACCCGATGCGTGCATTGGCCGCCGTCACCGCCCTAGCGATGCGCGCCGCTGGCGGCGGCACGGTGGCAGTGCCCGTCACCGCACCTCGGGTCTTTGAGATCATTGCCGCCCGCTATGGCGGCCAGATCATTCGTACGAAGGCCACACTCGGTGCCCTTATGCAGACGGCCTGGCAGCAGCCAGGCATGCTGTTGCTCGGCGATGGCACCGGCAGTTATATTTTTCCCTCGTTCTACCCCATCGCCGATGGCATGTTCGCGGTTGCAAAGCTGATGGAGATGATCGCGATCACCGGCGAACATCTCAGCGTCATTTTGGCCGACCTGCCGCCCTACTACTTGGCCCAGACTCGCGTACCCTGCCGCTGGGAAAGTAAAGGGAAGGTGATGCGTATCCTCAACCAGCAGTACGCCGAGCGTCAGGCCGATCAGGTGGACGGGATCAAGATTGATCTGGGTAGCGAGTGGGTTCTCATCCTCCCCGACACTGATGGCCCCTTTTTCTACGTCTACGCCGAGGGTTCCTCCGACGAACAAGCGCGTATCCTGGTTGATAAATATGCCGGCCTCGTTACCGGCCTCCAGTAAATGTGCTGCGTGATTGGGGTTGATGCAAAGTCCACTTGCCCCCCTCACCCCCTGCCCCTCTCCCACCGGGGGAGAGGGGGTAGATGGCATCCTGGCAAGGAATACTCCCCCTCTCCCGTTCTGGGAGAGGGGGCTGGGGGGTGAGGGCTGCGTGGTGGCGATGGTGGATTCCTTACTCAAAAAGTATTGGTGCTAGGATAGAGATCGTGATGGGGAACGAATCTCGCAGAAGCCGCTTTGCAATTCGCATCACCGCTACCTACATTCTTGCCGCCACCGCCTGGATCGTCGCAAGCGATACAATCGCTGCCTTTAGATCCGCCCCGGACGTTGTCGCCTTCAGCGTACTCAGTATTGCCAAAGGGCTCCTCTTTGTCGTAGTGACCGGGATTCTCCTCTTTACCTTGCTCTGGCGCACCGAAAATAGGCTGCACATTCGCAGTTCTGCCTTAGAGGCGACCGCAAACGCCATTGTCATCTCTGATGTTGATGGCGTGATCGAGTGGGTCAACCCGGCGTTTACCACCCTCACCGGCTATACCGATGCCGAAGCCATCGGCGCTCGCACCCGCCTCCTCCGTTCGGGGGTGCACGATCAGCCGTTTTACCATCAGCTCTGGTCAACGATTCTTTCTGGGCACGTCTGGCGCGGCACAATGGTGAACCGGCGCAAAGATGGCAGCCTGTATGATGAGGAGCAGACGATCACCCCGGTGCGCGACCAGTCCGGCATTATCATCCGCTTTATTGCCATCAAGCAGGATATTAGCGAGCGCCAGAGCCACGAGCGTGAGCTTCAGGCGGCGAACCAGGCTCTTGCGGAGGCATACGACGATACCATCGCCGGGTGGTCGCAGGCTCTCGATCTGCGTGATAAGGAGACGAACGGCCATTGCCAGCGGGTCACTGACCTGACAGTACACCTCGCACGGGAGATGGGAATCTCGGAAGCGGAGATCGTCCATATCCGGCGCGGGGCGCTGCTCCACGATATTGGCAAGATGGGTGTGCCTGACGCGATCTTGCATAAGCCAGGGCCGCTGACTGATGCCGAGTGGGATCTGATGCGGATGCATCCGGTCTATTCCTATGATCTGCTGCATCACATCATCTTCCTCACTCCGGCCCTCGCCATCCCGATCTCGCATCACGAACGGTGGGATGGTAAAGGCTACCCCGCCGGTCTAAAAGGTGAACAGATCCCGTTTCCAGCCCGGATCTTCGCTGTGGTGGATGTGTGGGACGCGCTAACCAATGATCGTCCCTACCGCACGGCATGGTCGTCGAGCAAAGCCCGCGCCTATATCGCCGACCGCGCCGGGGTTCACTTCGATCCGGCGGTGGTGAAGGTTTTTCTCGCCAATGTTGATACGTGGTCGAATTCGTAGGGAATAGGCACCCATGCGATTGGCGCACACCACGTCTTCGTTTTTTTGCGTCTTCCGCAGCAGCTACATCCGCACCGCCACCACCTCATCCAGCTTCGTCCTGAGATAGTCCACGTCCTTACAGACCTCGTAGTGCCAGCGTCCCCACTGCCCCGCGTAGTTCACCGCATCGCACCAGCGACGCGCACCGGCGGCCTTGGCTCGATCTTTCTCATCCTCTTCGCCCTTGATTTCCAGGATGAAAGAGAGTTGCGGGCTGGTGAGATCGGCGGGGTCTTTCTTCAGCACGACGATAAAGTCGGGCACGTAGAGGTGGTTCGCCTCGGCAAAGCGGTACGGGACGGTGAAGTCGAGCTTGTAGTTGCGCACGTAGAAGCGCACGTTCGGGTGCGATTCTAAAATCTGCGCCGCCCGCTTCTCCCAGCTTGACTCCAATACCACATGCGAAACGTGGCTCATGGTCGTCGGCCAGACCGTGCGCGTCGTGGTGAACACCACATCGGCGGTGCTGCCGAGGGGCCGGTAGCTGTCGAGGACGGGCAGGATGGGCGGTGTTCCCTCCGGCGTCACCGAGCGCAGTGCGGTGCGAACCCGCTCCGCGATCTCGGTCTGGTACTTGGCCAGGGCGACATCCTGAATTTTGGCCTCGTCGCTCAGTTCGACTCGGTCGGCAATGTAGGCGTTGACCAGACGCAGCACCTGGGGGAACAATTGCTGGCGATTCGCGTCCTGATGAAAATCCTTGACGATCTGGGCCGCGATGCGGAAGGCGGTACTCTGGAGCCGATGTACCTGATAGAACAGGCTGCGCTCGTGCATCACCGAGGGCGACACCGCCATAATGCCCACCATCTGGCCCACGGGTGCGCTGGCCGTCACCTGAGTCGGCTCGGCGGTCGGTGTGACCTTCAAGGTCGGTAGGCCCGCGATGTCGGCGGTAACATATTCGCGGATGTCGCTGAGGTAGCCGGTGACACGCGGGAAGATAATCGTCATCGGCTCGCGCTCGGCCAGCGCCCGCACGGTGCGAACATCGGGCGGTGGCTTGGCCGTGGTCGCCTTGACTTCCTGCACCGGAATGGCCTGGAAGGGGATGCCGTAGACATCCACAAACTCCGGCTGGCTGAGGTCGTCATAGCTGGAGCGACGGAGTCCACGACCCACCACCTGCTCGCAGAGCAACTGCGAGGTGAAGGCCCGCAGACCCAGGATGTGCGTCACGTTGGTACAATCCCACCCTTCCGTGAGCATCCCCACGCTGACCACGCAGCGGATCTGCTCACCGGGAGCACCGGGTTTACCCACGGTCGCCAGCAGTTCGCGCAGGCGCTCGGCAGCATCCGTGCGGCTCTCGCCCTCGTTGCGCGACTCGGCCTGCTCTAGCAGGCGCGAGTCAATGCGGATGGTTATCTCAGGCTGGCCGATCTGGTTCTTGAGATCAGGCAGCAGCTTGCCGTCAGCGATGTAGCGGTGGATAACGCTGGCGGTTGCGGTGTCGTTGCAAACCAGGATAAGCACCGGCGGGGTGGCGCGGCTAGACTCGGCCCAGGTATCGAGGGTTTTCTTCCACTCGCTGGCCAGGGTCGCCAGGGCACCCTCGACGCCAATGAGAATTTGCATCAGCGCATCGCCGCCCTGGTCGCCCTTGGTGGTCTTCTTGGGCAGCGTGACCTTGATATGCTCCCACAGGCTAAAGTAGCGCGGGCGGGCGTCGCCGCTGTTGTCGTCAATGGGGATGCGTGGCACCTTGACCAGCCCGCTTTCAATCGCGTCCACCAGGCCAAAATCGCTGACGATCCAGCCGAAGGGCGTGCCCTCCTCGCGCCCGCTGCCGCTGATGTAGTACGGCGTGGCCGAGAGGTCGAGGCAAAGGTTGATACCACGCACGCGATGGATGCGGTCAAGCCCGCCGACCCAGACCGTGGCCTCCTTGTTCTCCTCGTTGGTGGTGCCCTCCACGCGCACCTTGCGGCGCACGCCGGTGCCCTCGCCGAGCATCTGGAGCATTGGAGGCTCCTGGTTGTACTGGATGCGGTAGGCGTGGTGGGACTCGTCGTTGACCACCAAGAGATTCCCCTTGGGGCCAAGATCACGCAGCACGCGGCTACAGAACGCCGTATCGCTTTCGGGGCCAAGTTGTACCACGCTGCGGGTGCCGGTGTCGTCCTGGGGCTGGAAGAGATGCCAGTTGGTGATGAAGAACTTGCCGCGCCCCAGTTGGGGCCGCATCGCCGGGGGCACGAGGTCAAAGCGTTCGTAGTAGTTGTCGCGGTGGCTTGGAATGAGTACCTGGAGCCGTTCCCTCACCGTGAGGTTGGGCGCGACAATCAGCACCGCATCGGAGAACCGCTTGTCCTGGCGGTGCTGCACCTTGTTCAGCACGCTCCAGGCGATCAGCATGCCCATCACCGTCGTCTTGCCGCTGCCGGTCGCCATTTTCAGGCAGTAGCGGGTGAACGCCCCGCCATCTTTGGGGACATCAATACCGGCCTTAGCGGTGGGTGACGCCTCACCCAGCCAGATCGCCGTCTCCGCCGCCTCGCGCTGGGCGAAAAAGAGGCGACGCTGACGGTCGGGGGCATTCCAGTGGCGGAGGAGTTCAGCGGTGATGCGGGTGACGCCGGGGTAGCCGCCCTCGCGCCAAGCTGTGACCCGCGTGCGGATAGCGGCCACCAGATCAAGCGGGATGACATCTTGCTGGGCGAGACTGCGCACCTGGGACTTGTTGCCGCGCACGTAGCTCGCAGGGCGACGGCCCGCCCGCAGCGTTGGCGAGTCTCCGCTGAAATCGTAGTGCTGCCCCGGCTCGGCGAAGGGGTCATTGATAATCGGGTTGGCGACGGCGTTGGCGATGGGCATAGTGGGTTCCGTGCTATGTATAGCAATCCTCTTGGAACCGTGAAGGGGAGTCAAGGCTTCAGCCGGCTAAAGCCTTGACTCCTCCTTCACAACCGAAATGGGACTGCTGTAGCTACACCGCAGATTGAGTCGGCAAACCGCATGGCAGACTAGCTTGGGTCGTCTGCCTGTAAAAGCTCGTCGCGAATATCGTCAAGCCGCTCGCTCTGACCAGCATGAAAGGCTTTTCGGGCGCGGCGAACGCGCTCTAAGAAGAGCGGATGGTTTTCTATCTGATAGTCAAGACGATCATCAGCTTCCGAGAATCCACGGAGCAGGGCGACTGGCTTACCATCCTGCAGAATAACGATATCTTCTTCTGCGGCAAGGGCAAGATATCGCGCTGCCTCATGCTGTAAATCGGCAACACTAATCGTTCGCATCAGGTTCATCCTCCGCGTAATCATCAGCGTGTGATGTTTCCTCAGCCAGTATGCCTTCGCGGGCCAGCCAGTCCGCCGCCGCCGCTTTATCAATGACGGCAATGATCTCGACATCGCCACCCGTAATATCGTAAAAGACCCGAATGTTGTCGACTCGTAAGCGATATTGCGGTGTTTCCATACGGCGCAAGCGCTTAATCCGGCTCTTACTCTCTTTTGTTGGCTCATAGCGGAGATGAATGTCGAGGGCATCAAGCACTTTGCGGCGATCCGCAGCGCGAAGTGCCAGGATATCACGCTTGGCATCGTTGGTAAGGCGGATTACAAATGCCACACCGCACTCCTGATAAGTTCAGCTTCGCTTAGTCCGCATATTGTAGCACGGTGTATCTACCGAGGCTTCTGAGGGCCAAGCTAGGTCAGGGCTAGTGCAAAGTCCCGGCACCGCATCGCCGTGGGGCTAAAGCCAATACTTTTCAGATAAGCCGTCAGATGCCGACCACGAATAGGTCACGAATACGCGAATAAGGCTCTGCACCGGGCTATTCGTCTATTCGTGTCCTCTTCGTGGTCGGCGCGGCATGGCCTTATTCGAAAAGTAGTGGGGCTAAAGCCCTCGGCTCTTGGTCGCGAAGGCCGCCTGTGCGGCCTACCTGAGGCCGCACAGGCGGCCTTCGCAATTGGATAGCCCGCCCGTTTACGGGCTGGGCGCGTGACTTTGCACCAGCCCTACAGGCTAGGTCGCATGCGCCCATGTACCGCGAGCAGGTAACTGAAAACCGGGCGACGGCCCGCCCGCAGCGTTGGCGAGTCGCCGCTGAAATCGTAGTGCTGCCCCGGTTCGGCGAAGGGGTCATTGATAATTGGGTTGGCGACGGCGTTAGAAAGGGGCATCAAATCACGCCTTGCTGCAATTTAGGAATCAAAAATATACCGTTCAAATGTGCAGTAATCAAGAAATCCAACTCGGCGATACACTTTGATACCTGATTTTGTGGCTTGAAGTACACCAATGCGATAGCCTGATGTTCGAGCATCGAGAAGCGCCGTCAATAGCATAGCGGTTGCAATGCCTCTTCTGCGGAAGGTTGGTATTGTCGCTACATCATAAATATTGGCAATGCCTTGATCGAATGACAAGGTTAGAGAAGCAACAGGATGACCATCTAGTGTTCCTAAGTAGTGATAATCCACTATCTCCAAATCAGTGGGCGTCGCAAAAACATGCGTGTATGCGTCAATGAAATCGCCTGACATATCAAAGCCTTCTTTGAATATCTCAATCCATTTTTTCATTGATTCAACAGTGTCAGCTTGTTTTATGACTAATCCTGGCACGTCAATTGATTTATTCGGCAGATGTACTAAATCAACTGCCATCCCACTTGATACATCTGCCAAGGTGAAACCATAAGACATCAATAAATTACCTAGGTTCTGTGGGCGAGTTGATGGCCCAACGTACCAACTTACAGGTAAATTCCTTTTATGGAAAGATGAAATCATTGAACTGAGCCTTGCATCAATCTCACTTGGCTCGATCTGTGTGCAAAGTACGGCGTTAAGTAGCGATTCTTGAATACCTGTCGTAAACCAGATCATATCCAAACCATCATGGAGGATTGCCCCTGGCAAGCGACCAAAGGGCATCCATGATCGAACGAAACTCGTCTCTATGGCTTTAACCAAATCTGATGCGTCAAAAAAGTCATGGTTTTTAGCTTCCACTCTGTTCCCCTCGTGATACTGTTATCACAAATGCCTGTTACTGCACCCTGATCACCGTCATTACCTCATTCCCGCGCATATCAATCACCTTCACCGCGCACTGCTTATGCTTGCCTGCTTTGAAGGGCAGCGATGTCGTGCGCTGGAGGGCCGCGAACTGGTCAGGGTCAATGCTGCCTTTGAGCGCCTTAGATATCTTTTCCCAGGGGTTTGGCGTCTGCGCCGGGAAGTACGCCTGGCGCACCAGGAAGGTTGCCCCGTCGTAGTCGGTGTCGAGGAACCAGGCCGCGATCTGCTCGGCGGTGCTGGCGTCAAACTCGCCGGTGTTGGGGTCGTAGATGTCCACGCCCTTCACTGTGACGGTGTAGCTTACCCCCCCAGCCCCCCGCAAGCGGGGGGAGTCGGTGTCCGGCCTCCCCCCGCTTGCGGGGGGATTGAGGGGGGTAACTCTTTCCAGAGTCACGTCGGGTTTGCCGAAGACGCTGAATACTTGGCTGGCCTTGCTGGTTTTGAGCAGGTTGCCCATCAGTAGGTCGGCGTTAATCGCAACGCCTAGCACCGGCGGGCGCAGGGTGGCCTTCTGCATTAGCCCGTGGGACTGATCATCGAAGACGAACGCGGCGGCGATCAGGGCGTCGTAGGTTCCCCTGGCCTCATTCAGCGCGTCTTGGAGTTGCCCGGAGATCATCGGGCCGTACTGCGGGCCAAAGACCACGGCGGCATGCACGGTTTTGCCCGCTTGCTCGTAGTCGGCTTCGGCGTGCAGGGTGCCGCCAATGAGCGGCGAGATCCGGGTGATTGCCATGTGCTGGCCGCGTACCGTCAGACCGCCCCGGCGCAGCGATTCGATCATTTGGTCGAGGTAACTGCTGGCCGCATGGGCAGACGCGGGCGCGGCGGTGTCTACGCTATCGGGGTCGAGCAGCGGGGGCTGCACGGCCTCGACGGTGAAGGGGCCAGCGACCCGCACGGCGCTGCGGTCAATCTCCGGCTGGTCGTAGAGGGTTTCGGTTTCGGACGGCTCATTCTGCGCGATGCTCTTGAGCGTGATATGCGGCACAGTTTTGTAGACGAAGGCACCACGCACACCGCTCTCTGGCATCGCCAGCTTGTAATAGGGAAACGTCGCCGTCATCAACCGCTGGCGAGCCAAGGCCAATGCAACCCGCGAAGTATCGCAGGTGATCCAGCGACGGCCCCACTGCTCGGCAACGTAGGCAGTGGTGCCGGAGCCGCAGTTATGGATAGCGGCGACCTCGGTGAGGAAGGAGTGATCCGCTTCGACCTCAAGGTCGTAGACCTCTTCCTCGGTCGCTGTATACTCAATAGAGGTGATCGCCGCTGGATGTAGTGCTATGCCAACATAGACCAGATCACCAATACGTAATGTGCCAGCCCGCCGCCACTGCTGATCAGGCGCGTCGGCTGGCTGCATGTCGCTCGTTGCCGTCTGAATTGAGTGCAAGACCGCTTCGGTCTGGTTGATCACCTCGCGGTTTGTAAAGCGTAACACGCGAAGCCCAAGCGACTCAAGATAGTCGCTGCGGTTTTGATCGTACGTCTGCGCTTCGGTGTCGGCGTGGGTGTCGCCGTCTACCTCAACGACAAGGTTGGCATCGCGGGCGTAGAAATCGGCGATGTAGGGGCCGATGGGGTGCTGGCGGCGGAATTTTGTGCCGATCTGGAGTCCGCGTAGCGCACCCCAGAGGCGGCGCTCAGCGACGGTCAGATCACGGCGCAGTTCGCGTGCGCGCCCGAAGTGCGCGGGCGGCACTGCAACCCAGGCACGATCCTGTCCGTAGTGCAAGTGGCGTTTCTGGCAGAGTACGAGGTGGTCGTCGGTCAGCCAGAGAGTTGCGCTGCTCTCTGCGTGTCGTAGGCCGACCATGCGCCCGCGATAGGTGCGACTAATGAGGCGTAGGACGCGCTGGGACTGACCAGTGTGGGTGTAGACGTGATCGCCGGGGCGTAGAGATTCGATGGGGACTTGGAATACACCTCCTCGCGGCACTACCCCCCCTAGCCCCCCCGCACGCGGGGGGGAATCTGAATCTGCGTCCGGCCTCCCCCCGCGTGCGGGGGGACTGAGGGGGGTTAATAG
>Ga0208376_1000582_pt1 | contig 11235 bp, 6 predicted proteins | sample CryBogmetaGMA25M_FD_184548 | JGI IMG/M metagenome (GOLD analysis project Ga0208376, IMG submission 184548) | Freshwater microbial communities from Crystal Bog, Wisconsin, USA - MA2.5M (SPAdes) | ecosystem: Environmental > Aquatic > Freshwater > Lake | place: Crystal Bog, Wisconsin, USA...
GTTAATTAGCAAAAGTAATGATGAAGGGATTAACCAGTTAAATAAACTCTATAAGGTAAATTCTGCTACTAAAATAGGTAGCTCGTTAAAACTATGTTACATTGCTGAGGGACTAGCTGATGCTTATCCCAGGAAAGGACTAACCATGGAGTGGGATACTGCAGCTGGACATGCTATTTTACTCGCTGCGGGCGGAAAAATTGTCGATTATGAAAATAATGACTTAATCTATGGAAAAGCAGATTTTAAAAACCCGGCTTTTATTGCCTTAGGACGGGAGTAATTAATACCAGCTGGTTTATGAGTGGTGGCGCATAAATATTAACTAAGAACGCGAATTCGGGATTAAAATCTATAAAAATACGGTACTGGGTTGTCATTCCAGATCTTAGAGGAGTAGCTTTGCGATAGCAAAGCGTCACGATTCTTAGTCGTCTGGAATGACCCGCCTGGGGGATTGTTTTTAATTACTTTTAATCCCGAATTCGCGTTAAGAGTGAAGTATTGCACAAAGACATGGGAGGGAGTGCCCTCCCCCGATTTTTATAATCCTCCAGATCTGGCTTTATATGATAATCTCACCAACTATAGAAATCTCAAAATCTTGATTATGTAATGGTTGAATTACACAATTTCCAACCTCATTAGCAAAGCATTCTTGGATTGACAATCTAATCACATCCGCGAATGAATCTAAATTAGGTATGTTATATTTTGATTCAACGTATGCGTATAGGGAACCCGGCTTGTATTAATGATTAATCGAGACTAATAATATGAGGTATTCAAAACAAAAAGAAGAGTGATCATATGAATAAAAGTCGACGTAAAAAATTTTCTCCTGAGATTAAAGCTCAAATATTATCTAAATTGCAAGTTCCTGGTTGCTCAGTACCTGAGCTGTCTAAAGCATATAATATATCAAGAACTACTATATATACATGGCAACAAAAAAGCCTAGATATTAGCACAAATCATAAATTGCTCAAGACTCCCAACTTTGTAGAGGTGTCTGTTAGCAACATTACAAAACCAACACTAGAAAAGGCCTCACTGATATTTAAGGATTTCTCTTTGGTCATTGAAGGAAAAATAAGTAGCGCCAGTCTTATTAACATCATGCAGATATTAGAGCAACAATCATGCTAAACCTTAATTCTAATATCAAAATATATCTCTGTACTGGCCATACTGATATGCGAAAAGGCATGAACGGCCTATCGCTAGTCGCTGGTTCATTATTATCTGATCCATTTGCATCAGGTGCAATGTTTGTGTTTCGAGGAAAATCGGCCGATCGGATTAAAATATTATGGTGGGACCAACAAGGTTTTTGTCTATTTTATAAATGTTTAGATAGCGGTAAGTTCACCTGGCTTAATAGCGAACCAGGTGAATCTGTGAGCATCACCAGAGCGCAACTTTCGATGCTAATGGAAGGCATCGATTGGCGAAATCCTAAGTGGTCTAAACCGCCTTTATATGCTGGCTAGAGCTATCTATTTTTCTTGATAAAATATGGCCAAAACCCTTGCAAAATATGGGTTTTGGTGGTATTATTAAACCATGAAAATAGACCTAAAAAACTTACCTACTAATACGGATTTATTGCATCAAATTATTATTGATTTAGTTGCAACACTCACTAGAGAGCGAGAAGTATTAACATCGAAAGAAGCAGAACTTGCTCTACTTAAAGCCAAGCTGTATGGTAAGTCGTCAGAAAAACTTAAGAAGCGGGCAGAAGATCTCGAACTGCAAATTGAGGAGAGTGAAACGTCCCTAGCAGAAGATTTTCCACTACCTTCTGATAGTGGGGCTGAAGCTGAAGACGAGTCTGAACCTGAAGTAAATAATAAGCAAAAAGCTGCATCTACAAAACAAAAACCTAAACGCAAAAAGCTACCTGAACATTTACCACGCACTGATGTTGTGCTAAATCCTGGTCCTAAATGCCCAGAATGTGGTGGTGAGGATTTTCGTAAAATCTCTGATGATATCTCAGAGACCCTTGACTATATTCCTTCATCATTTAAGGTAATACGGTATATTCGTCCGCGCTGTGCTTGCATTAATTGCGAAACCATTGTACAAGCTTACCCCAAATCTGGGGGGATTGATAAGGGTAAAGCAGGCTGCGGATTACTTGCACATATTTTAGTGCAAAAATACTGTAATCATTTACCTTTTTATCGCCAGAGTGAAATTTATGCACGTGAAGATATTGAAATTTCTAGAAGCACGATGGCCAGCTGGGCAGGGCAATGTGCTAGATTACTAGCGCCACTAATAGCAGAGTTAAGAAAATATATATTTACTGCAAGTCACCTACATACAGATGATACGCCTATCAAGGTTTTAGCCCCAGGAACAGGCAAGACAAAAACTGGCAGAATTTGGGTATATGTTAGAGATGGAAGACCTTATGGTGACTTAACGCCTCCTGCAGTGTGCTATTTTTATAGCCCTGATCGCAAAGGCGAAAGACCAGCTGGCCATTTAGAGAATTTTACTGGAGTTTTACATGCTGATGCTTATGGGGGATATGATAAAATTTACTTACAAAAAGACGAAAATAATGAGGCAATCATTACAGAGGCAGCTTGCTGGGCTCATACCAGACGTAAGTTTTATGAAATTACGGTACATAATGAAAAAGCCAATATTGCGTATAATATATTAGAACAGCTTAGTGTGATTTATGAGATTGAGGATGAAATTAAGGGATCGGCACCAGATCAAAGAAAAGAGCAACGACAGGAGAGATCAAAAGCTTTGGTAAATCAATTATTTATTGATATGAAGAAATACGCAAAAGATATACCGAATAAGAGTACAACGAAGCTAGCGATTAATTATGCTCTAAATAACGAGGTTGCATTAAAAAGATTTTTAGAAGACGGAAAGATAGATATTGATAATAATGCAGCGGAGCGAGCGATGAGGGTCGTTGCGATGGGAAGAAAAAACTGGTTATTTGCGGGATCAGACCGAGGAGGCGAAACAGCTGCGGATGTTTATTCCCTAATTGAAACTGCGAAAATGAACGGTGTGAACCCATGGCGCTACCTTGCAAAAGTCTTAGCAGTAATAGGCGACCATAACTCCAAAAAGCTTGAAGAATTACTGCCATGGAATCTTAAACTAGATTAATTGTTAAATGCAAGCCTGGTTGCCCATACGTTTACCGTCCAAAAATATAATACTATATACAGATTCTAAAGGACGAGAGCGCCATTCGTTTAGCTTGGGGATCAATTTATCGGTAATGGGCCCAGTGTGAAGGATCGTACGTTAAGCCGCCACAGGTTAATAAATTTACTTATATAGGAAACTTTCCCATATTATTATTGTATTCTTTTTGGGCATCACCTATCGATAATTTGGAGTATATCTCTAGGGTTTTCCTACTCTCATGACCAGAATACGGCTGAATAAGCGCATCATCAATTCCCTGTTTTTTTAACCACGTAAATAAAAAATGCCTTAATTTATGAGGTGAAATTGACTGTTCCATTCCGGCAAGTTTTGTATATTGGGCCAATATTTTTCTAATTCCTCTGTCCGTGTAGTTTCTATTCCATGACGATTCAAATAAATATTTGCCATTTTTTTTATTCATAGCACCAATATGCATAGCTAATATTTCTTTAAATTGGTTTGGAAATGGCACTATCCTATCTTTTTTCCCCTTACCTTGGGTTACTTTCATCTGGCAATTATCTAAATCCACCTCAGATAATTTTATATTAACCAACTCACTGACTCTAACACCTGTGTAAAGAAGGGTTTTTATCATTATCACATGCTTCATATCTCGTGATTTCCAAACCACTTCATAATATTTACACATTTCTTCCTCACTTGGAACATAAGGCAGTTTTTGTTCATTTTTTATGACGTCAACCCTGAGCTCTATTCTTAATTGTCGGAATAACTCTCTTAAATAGCTATAATCAGGATATTCTTCTTTCAGTAATTTAGCAATCTGCTTGGATTTTTGCCTAACAGGGGTCCTTTTGATTATGCTCATACCAGCCTTCTTTTACTATGTTGTTGAACTGGAAATTTAGTTATGATTAAACGCTGGTTTAAATCAAGCGGGAATAAACCGTATGGATTAATGTGGTAATTTAATTCATTATTTATTTTCTAAATTTTTATGTTTTACTACAGGTTTTAAGTCTTACTTTAGCAAACCTCCTAAAAAAGATTGTTTAAGCTGGAATTTGTCCAGTAAATATCTATTATCACTTACTGTGATTATGGAAATTTGATCGAATAACCTCAAATTAGGCAGCTAATTTATAGACTTGCTCATAAATTTTATCTAGTCTTCTCCGCTTCCTTTCTAAAAATTTTTGCTCTTTTTCTTTTGATATCACTCCTATGCGCTGGATGTTCCTTCCTACAATTGCCAAGGCAACGTAACGTTTGAAAGCATCTATCCCATAATCTGGACAATAATCAAGACCATGCACCTCAAGTGCATTAATAGCAGACTCAACTGCTGAATGTTGCTTACGAGTTGCGCGAAAATCATCCGCATGTTCTATGGCTTTTGAGATTTGTGATAACTTCCCTTTTCTTGGCAATACAACCAATTCTAGTTCTTTTGATAATTCTTCCTGATTAGAAGGTGAGTGAAATCCCTTGTCAAAGCTGCATGAGGCAAAATTACCAAATCTTTTCTTGCTCTCCTTCACCATTTCAACTGCGACTTGATCATCAGTTTTCTTTTCCATCACTTCATGATGCGTAATAAATCGATACTGGTCCTCCATAATGCAAACTCTTACCCCTAGCTCTACAGGTACCCCGGCCTTGCCTTTTGAAATCCACTCCGTATATGGCTTAAAAAGTGAAAATACTTTTTCTGCATGAGGAATAGACTCACCTAAAACTATACGTCTATTGATTTGATCAATTTGGCGGGTGCCATGAGAAATAAATTTTTCTATATCTTCTATAATTTTTGCTTCTTGCGTACTTGGCTGTGAGTTAGCTACAATTGCACTAATGGTCTCTACGGCTTTATCCAAATATGAGACAGCCACATTCATGTACGATATATGGGCCTTCTTTACCTGGTCATTAGTAATATCCAGCGTTCTTCTTTTACTTCTTTTGCTGTTCTGTGCTGCGCGCTCCGCTTTCTTTACGCATCTAATATTATATGAGCTTTGTCTCCAATCACTCATACCTCTTTTGTCACTCAAATCAGATACTAATCTGATCACTGTTCTGGTTGCATCAAGCAATAAATTTATGTCGGTTGGAAAGTGAACATTTGTCTCGACCACGAATGAATCACAGCGTCCATGCAAAGGTTCCTCGAACTTTTTTTTTATTAAACGATATCCAGCTGTGACAACTATCTGATTTACTTTGTCTAATAACTCTGGCGTGATTAACTTAACATTATCTTTTAATGTTTGCGGATGATAATAATATCTATCTGCAAAACTTGGATGACCCAACATTTTCCTAATCGTCAGATGATTATTTACAAGCTCATGAAGCTTATCATAATCGATATTTAAATTGACCCTTAAGATGCCAAGTATAAAAATGCTCCACAATGTCATGCCTGGTCGACCATTATTCTTGTCTTTTTTAGGAGAAATTTCTTGTTCAAGTAATTTGAATATTGCTTCCTTTGCAACTTTGTCTTTATAAACATGCTGCAATCCTCTTAAAATATGGGGTATGTCATCCCGACTTTTTGGGTCGATCCATACTTCAGAAATATCTATCTCACCTAATATCATTTGGGCAGGTTCCACAACTCTCATAATTTTTGACTCATTAAATTTATAGGCTTCATGATAGCATATTTGGTAGTATAAATCTTGTTGAAGATGATTTTTTTAGTGGGGGCCCAAAGAAAATTTAAAGCGAAGTTTTGATATCTGAGCGGCTAAAATCAAGCAAAACATTCGTTAATTCCAGAAAATCAATATTTTTGCTATAATCTTCCCGGCGGATAATCCAGCTTCATGCTTTATAATTAAACGCTTTAAGGAGTTTTCTTTCAGGCACTAATTAACTTTTCTTTTGTAATAGTCATAATGTCCTGTAGTGTGCATAATTTTATATCTTTTTTATCTCAGTGCTGAGATAATTTCATAAAATGCTATTTTTATCAAATATAACTTAAACATTTAGAGAAAATCTAGGAAATATTATGACTGATATTCATCTACCGGTAAGATGTAACAGATCTGCTACCGTTGAGTTGTGCCAAATAAGACAGAATTATTCTCAATTATTTTTGTACATCTATAGTCTTTGAATTAAAGGACTCTTTACCTAGTTCTTTGAAATAATCAAAATGCTGCTTACCTGACATATTATCCTGAACAAAGCCCTACTCGATTTCCAACTCAGCAGCTCCTAATCCAATCAAATTACCTATTAACTCAAGTATCGTAGAAGGGATAGAAAAAAGATTGATATTACCAAAATCATTCTTATGCTTATCATTATCCATATGCATAATTTTATGGTTAAAATCAATGATTGATGGAACAGTATACACTCCAGCTGCGCCACCTATATACAGTATATTATCTTTGCCTTCTAAATTTAGTATCTTCCAAGGATATTTGCCTGCGATAGCTTTTTCTGAACAATGAACTCTAAAGCAAGGCCACCATTTTTCATAAATTGGTTTTATATTATGGTAGTCATATTTTTTATCAAGAGATTTTACGAGCTCGCCTCTTGCTACTTCTCTTTCTTTATCGGTAATTATACCATCTTTTTTAATCTTAAATGATGATTGCCAGGCTGTAGCAAATTTGCTTTTAGGATATAAATCAACTGTTGCTACAACTTTATTTTCTGCAGGAATTGAGATTTGATAGCCATATTTTACTTTAATGTTATCATAATTCTTATGTGTTTGAAAAATGGTGGCAACATTTGGTGATGATAATTTATATTGTTCCAGAATGTCTTGTTGCTCAACAGAGGGATTTTTGAGATATTTGACTGCATAAGGACTGGCCATAACCAGTAAATCAAATTGATGATCTATATTATCATCATAGAAGCTGAGCAAAACTTTACCATCTGTAGTAGTTTTAATATTTGTTACTTCTTTGTTAAATAAAATATTAAGATTATAGAATTTTGCTGCCTTCTCCCATACGGACTGATAACCTCCGTCTATTTGATAGCATTTACCTACAAAATAACTTGGGTTTAATATTTGCAATGCTTCAAAAGTTGGATAAGATTGTACCCCATTAGCTGCTAACCATGATATTAAAATTTGATTCATAAAAGGTGCCAATATCTCTAAACGATAAGTATGTAAAAATTTATCAAATGGCTGACTTAGCTCAATAGCGTATTCTTCTTTAGGATAATGGTATTGATCAAGCATTTCTTGATGTTTTATGGCATATTTGATAAAAGCAAGAATAAATTTATACTTAAATAATTGATAATTTATTTTGCCATGAATTTCTTGATATTCCGTATGGAATACTTTCATCGAATCTGTTTCAATTATGTCTTTACCATTTAACTTCATCATAATATCTGTGATTGTTACCGGTTTTACTTTTGCCCCAATATTTTGTAAAAATTGTTTTAATGGCTTGTGCTGGATAGGAGCGACAATTGTTCCTAAATCAACAGGAATGCCATCTATTTTAGGAGAGTGGCTTTGCCCTCCGACCTCATTAGACTTCTCATAAATAGTTACATCTTTATACCCTAATAATTTAAGTTGTGATGCAAAATGAATACCAGAAGCTCCACCGCCTACCACAGCTATTTTTGCTGTTTTACTTATTTTGTCTATTGAAAACATTACGAATTCCTCATATCTAAAAATTATTATTTAACTAATTCTTGTCTTGTAAAAGCCAAGAATATTATAAATTCTATTTATAGATAATTAAGATATTATTAAAAAATCCGGTTCTGTCGCGTTTAGATAAAGAAGTTTGAAAATGAGTAAAAGATCTGTTATTTAGTGATCTAAATTAGTAGGTAGAAATGATACAAATAGATCGTAAAATTCAGAAACATTGTAAACGTATGGGCAACCAGGCTTGCATTTAACAATTAATCTAGTTTAAGATTCCATGGCAGTAATTCTTCAAGCTTTTTGGAGTTATGGTCGCCTATTACTGCTAAGACTTTTGCAAGGTAGCGCCATGGGTTCACACCGTTCATTTTCGCAGTTTCAATTAGGGAATAAACATCCGCAGCTGTTTCGCCTCCTCGGTCTGATCCCGCAAATAACCAGTTTTTTCTTCCCATCGCAACGACCCTCATCGCTCGCTCCGCTGCATTATTATCAATATCTATCTTTCCGTCTTCTAAAAATCTTTTTAATGCAACCTCGTTATTTAGAGCATAATTAATCGCTAGCTTCGTTGTACTCTTATTCGGTATATCTTTTGCGTATTTCTTCATATCAATAAATAATTGATTTACCAAAGCTTTTGATCTCTCCTGTCGTTGCTCTTTTCTTTGATCTGGTGCCGATCCCTTAATTTCATCCTCAATCTCATAAATCACACTAAGCTGTTCTAATATATTATACGCAATATTGGCTTTTTCATTATGTACCGTAATTTCATAAAACTTACGTCTGGTATGAGCCCAGCAAGCTGCCTCTGTAATGATTGCCTCATTATTTTCGTCTTTTTGTAAGTAAATTTTATCATATCCCCCATAAGCATCAGCATGTAAAACTCCAGTAAAATTCTCTAAATGGCCAGCTGGTCTTTCGCCTTTGCGATCAGGGCTATAAAAATAGCACACTGCAGGAGGCGTTAAGTCACCATAAGGTCTTCCATCTCTAACATATACCCAAATTCTGCCAGTTTTTGTCTTGCCTGTTCCTGGGGCTAAAACCTTGATAGGCGTATCATCTGTATGTAGGTGACTTGCAGTAAATATATATTTTCTTAACTCTGCTATTAGTGGCGCTAGTAATCTAGCACATTGCCCTGCCCAGCTGGCCATCGTGCTTCTAGAAATTTCAATATCTTCACGTGCATAAATTTCACTCTGGCGATAAAAAGGTAAATGATTACAGTATTTTTGCACTAAAATATGTGCAAGTAATCCGCAGCCTGCTTTACCCTTATCAATCCCCCCAGATTTGGGGTAAGCTTGTACAATGGTTTCGCAATTAATGCAAGCACAGCGCGGACGAATATACCGTATTACCTTAAATGATGAAGGAATATAGTCAAGGGTCTCTGAGATATCATCAGAGATTTTACGAAAATCCTCACCACCACATTCTGGGCATTTAGGACCAGGATTTAGCACAACATCAGTGCGTGGTAAATGTTCAGGTAGCTTTTTGCGTTTAGGTTTTTGTTTTGTAGATGCAGCTTTTTGCTTATTATTTACTTCAGGTTCAGACTCGTCTTCAGCTTCAGCCCCACTATCAGAAGGTAGTGGAAAATCTTCTGCTAGGGACGTTTCACTCTCCTCAATTTGCAGTTCGAGATCTTCTGCCCGCTTCTTAAGTTTTTCTGACGACTTACCATACAGCTTGGCTTTAAGTAGAGCAAGTTCTGCTTCTTTCGATGTTAATACTTCTCGCTCTCTAGTGAGTGTTGCAACTAAATCAATAATAATTTGATGCAATAAATCCGTATTAGTAGGTAAGTTTTTTAGGTCTATTTTCATGGTTTAATAATACCACCAAAACCCATATTTTGCAAGGGTTTTGGCCATATTTTATCAAGAAAAATAGATAGCTCTAGCCAGCATATAAAGGCGGTTTAGACCACTTAGGATTTCGCCAATCGATGCCTTCCATTAGCATCGAAAGTTGCGCTCTGGTGATGCTCACAGATTCACCTGGTTCGCTATTAAGCCAGGTGAACTTACCGCTATCTAAACATTTATAAAATAGACAAAAACCTTGTTGGTCCCACCATAATATTTTAATCCGATCGGCCGATTTTCCTCGAAACACAAACATTGCACCTGATGCAAATGGATCAGATAATAATGAACCAGCGACTAGCGATAGGCCGTTCATGCCTTTTCGCATATCAGTATGGCCAGTACAGAGATATATTTTGATATTAGAATTAAGGTTTAGCATGATTGTTGCTCTAATATCTGCATGATGTTAATAAGACTGGCGCTACTTATTTTTCCTTCAATGACCAAAGAGAAATCCTTAAATATCAGTGAGGCCTTTTCTAGTGTTGGTTTTGTAATGTTGCTAACAGACACCTCTACAAAGTTGGGAGTCTTGAGCAATTTATGATTTGTGCTAATATCTAGGCTTTTTTGTTGCCATGTATATATAGTAGTTCTTGATATATTATATGCTTTAGACAGCTCAGGTACTGAGCAACCAGGAACTTGCAATTTAGATAATATTTGAGCTTTAATCTCAGGAGAAAATTTTTTACGTCGACTTTTATTCATATGATCACTCTTCTTTTTGTTTTGAATACCTCATATTATTAGTCTCGATTAATCATTAATACAAGCCGGGTTCCCTATACGCATACGTTGAATCAAAATATAACATACCTAATTTAGATTCATTCGCGGATGTGATTAGATTGTCAATCCAAGAATGCTTTGCTAATGAGGTTGGAAATTGTGTAATTCAACCATTACATAATCAAGATTTTGAGATTTCTATAGTTGGTGAGATTATCATATAAAGCCAGATCTGGAGGATTATAAAAATCGGGGGAGGGCACTCCCTCCCATGTCTTTGTGCAATACTTCACTCTTAACGCGAATTCGGGATTAAAAGTAATTAAAAACAATCCCCCAGGCGGGTCATTCCAGACGACTAAGAATCGTGACGCTTTGCTATCGCAAAGCTACTCCTCTAAGATCTGGAATGACAACCCAGTACCGTATTTTTATAGATTTTAATCCCGAATTCGCGTTCTTAGTTAATATTTATGCGCCACCACTCATAAACCAGCTGGTATTAATTACTCCCGTCCTAAGGCAATAAAAGCCGGGTTTTTAAAATCTGCTTTTCCATAGATTAAGTCATTATTTTCATAATCGACAATTTTTCCGCCCGCAGCGAGTAAAATAGCATGTCCAGCTGCAGTATCCCACTCCATGGTTAGTCCTTTCCTGGGATAAGCATCAGCTAGTCCCTCAGCAATGTAACATAGTTTTAACGAGCTACCTATTTTAGTAGCAGAATTTACCTTATAGAGTTTATTTAACTGGTTAATCCCTTCATCATTACTTTTGCTAATTAAC
>Ga0208376_1000585_pt1 | contig 11223 bp, 7 predicted proteins | sample CryBogmetaGMA25M_FD_184548 | JGI IMG/M metagenome (GOLD analysis project Ga0208376, IMG submission 184548) | Freshwater microbial communities from Crystal Bog, Wisconsin, USA - MA2.5M (SPAdes) | ecosystem: Environmental > Aquatic > Freshwater > Lake | place: Crystal Bog, Wisconsin, USA...
CGTTTATTGCGCAGGACTACGATGAGTTGGTGGACAGCCCCTTCGAGTGCGGGACTCAGCGCGTCCTCACCTTTAGCGTTGATGAAGTGCCGCACGAGATTGTGATCTGGGGGCGGGGGAATGAGGATGAGGCCCGGCTCATTACCGATACCCGGCGGATCGTCGAGGTGCAGCGCGATATGTTCGGTGGCCTGCCCTATCCGCATTACTGTTTTATCCTGCACCTCACCGACGGGCGCGGCGGCGGACTCGAACACCGCAACAGTGTCACCAACATGGTTGACCGCTGGACATTTCGGCCCGATCAATCCTACGAGCGGTACCTGTCGCTCACCAGCCATGAACTCTTCCACGTCTGGAATGTGAAACGGCTGCGCCCAGCGCCCCTTGGCCCCTTCGACTACCGCAGCGAGAACTACACGCGCCTGCTCTGGTTTGCAGAGGGGGTGACGAGCTACTACGATAAACTGCTGCTGGTGCGGGCGGGGCTTATGCGGCATGAGCGCTATCTGGAGAAACTGGCCGACGAGATCCTGAGCTTCCAGAGCCAGCCGGGTCGTCACCTCCAGAGCCTTGAGGAGAGCAGCTTTGACGCCTGGGTGAAGTACTATCGGCCCGATGAGAACAGTGCCAATACCAGCATCTCCTACTACCAGAAGGGAACTCTGGTCTGTTTGGCCCTGGACATGGAGATCCGTCGGCGCACAGGTGGATCGTGTAGCTTAGACAGCGTGCTTCGTGAGTTGTACGGGCGCTACCCGATGAGCGGGCCGGGCATCCCCGAAAATGGCGGGGTACTCGCGGTGGTAGAGGAATTGGCCGGTGCGCAGGACGGGTTCTTCCGCACCTTCTTCGCCCGCTATATTGCCGGAACCGCCGAGATTGACTACACATCCGCCCTTGCCACCGTTGGCCTTGAGCTGCGCTGGAGTCACCATCAACCAGGGGAAAACGGAGCCGCCCCGGCATGGCTGGGGCTGAAGTTCAAGCGCCAAGGTGAGCGTACTCTGGTCGCCTCGGTACGCAGTGACAGCCCCGCCTACGCCGCCGGAATCTATGCCGACGATGAACTGCTGGCGATGGACGGCTGGCGTGCGAACCAAGATTGGCTCAACGCACGGCTAACCGAGCGTCTCCCCGGCGATACGGTACACCTGAGCCTCTTCCGCAACGATCTCCTCGTTGATGTGCCAGTTGTGCTTGGCGAAGCTCCCTACGACAACCTGACCATCGTCCCCGTGTCCACGCCTGTCGCTGCGCAGCAGCGGGCCTACCGCGAGTGGCTAGGGTGATTTATTGCCGGTTCCTTCCAAGCCCTCGGGATCGCTCGGCGTGCGATGTCGAGGGCGGGTCGCCAGCACATCGAAACGCTCGTCGCTCGTCGTAAAGCTGCGCCGACCTGTCCAGGGTGCCGGCGGGGCCACGGTAAAATTGGCAAGCGCGGCGGCAGCCTCCTCGTAGTTCACTCGCCAGCCGCGATAATCGCGCCAAGCACTATCAATCGGCTGCTCAATCGGCACGTTAGCGGCCCGCATATGCTCGATGCCATGCATAAACGCCTCAAACGACAGACTAAGGGCGTCGGTGGGAAGTGGATCTTCATTCACCGGATGTCCAGAGATTCGTGCCAGATGGCGCATGGCGACATAGCCTGATCGCAGGCATTGGCGCGCCTCTGGCGGGGCGTGATGTGGTGCGACGGCCAGATAGAGCGCGGCAGCATCTAAGATGGCCTGGAGACTCACGACCCACGACTCGTGCGGATCCGGCGAGCGGAAACTCATCAGCCAGGGGTAACTGGCGTGCGACTCGTGGATGTCTGCTGCCCAGTTCTCCCAGGCGGCAAACAGCGCGGGCAGGGTGGTCATGCCCTGGATGAGTTGGTGGCGAGCCAGAATCTCCGGCCCCCATGCGGGGACACCCGCACGGCTGCTCAGCGCCGTCACCAGGGTCTCGCGGCGATTGTAGGCGCTATAGATCGTCGGCAGATAGCCAATCTCCAGCGCCACGACGATCATCCCGGTGGCGGCTGCCGTAAACTCCAGGAGGGTCGCGCCCCCTTGCGGATCATCTGCCAGACCCAGCGTGGTAAACGATGACCCCGCCAGCCGGAGGCAATCGCCAAGTGAGCCGCCCACCAACGGCCACAACATCAGAGCGTAGCCCATCAAGAACATCGTCATCCAGCTCACCAGCGTGGCGAGCATGACGAATGGGCCGAGCAGGGCCAGGATGCGATCCTTCTTCACATACTCAGCCTGGCGATTGGCGATAAACAGGAAGGTGGTGCGGACAACTTCCAGCGTGGCAAAGGCGATGAATGAGCGGTTGAAGCGGGGCAGGATGATCGTGCCAATCATACTGCGCCACGTTCCGATGATCAGGATGAAACCAAGGACAAAGCCGATCCAGCGAAGAAACAACTCCATAGATCTCCTCACGCGAGACGATGTTCGGTCAGGGTAGTGGTAATGCTCTGGCCGCCGACCTCGATGTAGATCTGGCCCTCGGTCACCGAGATCTCAAGGCTGGTGCGGCGTTCGACAGCGGCGACCAGGGCGGCCATAAAGCGGGCGTCGAGGGCGAAGATCGGAATCGTTTCGGCACGGTGGATGCGCTTACCGGCCAACTGCTGCTTGAGAACCTCGGGGTTGCGGTGGGTGTAGATGACAACCCGCGCCGCCTGCTTGCTGGCCCGATGCAGGCGATCCGCGTCGGGCATGCCCACCTCAACCCACACAAGCATCTGCCCAGTGAGATCACGCACCGCTACGGCGGGTTCATCCCCGGCTGCAATGCCCTGGGTGAAAGCGATGCCTTCGCGGTATTCTAGGCAGTAGCCGATCACCCGCGACAACATATACTCCATCGTCTCTGATGGCTGTCGAGCCACCCGCAGATCGAGCGACTCGTAGACACCGCGATCCATATTGGACAAATTAATAGCAAACGTGTAGATCGTCGCTGTCTGTGCCATAGAGATTCCTTATCTACCTTGACCCCTCACCCCCTACCCTTCTCCCACCAGAGGAGAGGGGAGATTCCGCAGCAAGACGCCTCCGGTTCCCCCTCTCCCGTTCTGGCGGTGAGGGCTGAGCGGCGGCGGACTCCTTACTTGGAAGGTATCGATATCCTAATACGCGCGTAGTTCCTTCACCATTGCGGCGGTAACGGTGTGGTGAGGGTATGGCGGCGGGGTGCGGCGCGGGTAGGTGCGGTTGCTGAGGACCACAAGGGCGGCATGGGTGGCAGGGAGGAGTACCAGGACTGGCCCGGTGAATCCGGTATGCCCAATACTGCCGGGTGGAACCGCGCCCATAAAGCTGGATCGGTCGCGCATCCAGCCCAACCCGCTGTGGAGAGGTTTACCGATGGTGGTATCCATATGGCCGGTATGGTCGCGGATCGCCAGGGCGACGGTAGCCTCGCGCAGGATCTGCTGCCCGCCCCACGTCCCATCCTGAAGCCAGAGCGTGGCGAAACGGGCCATGTCGGCGGCGGTGCTGAACAGCCCGGCGTGGCCCGTCACCCCGCCCAGAGCGTAGGCGCTCTCGTCGTGAACAACGCCGTGAACGATGCTGCCGCGCCATTCAAGATCTATCTCGCTCGGGGCGATCCGCGACTGGAGCTGCGCGGGCGGACGGAAGCAGGTTTCGGTCATGCCCAGGGGGCCGAGAATGAGTTCGCCCATGACACTATCGAGCGGCGAACCAAAGGCCGCCGCGACCACATCACCCAGCAGCATGCTGCCGACATTGGTGTACATGGTCATGGTGCCGGGCGGGTAGGCGGGCTTGAGTGCGTAGGCAGTGGCACGGATCGCGTCCGCACTCAAATCGCGCAGGGTCGAGAGGCGCAGATCCAGCCCAGAGCTGTGGGTGAGCAGGTGGCGCACCGTCACTTCGCGGGCGCGGAGGTCGGGCAGAAAACGGGATGCCGGGTCATCAAGGCGGATGAGGCCAGTATCGTACAAAATCAGGGCCGCCGTAGCGGTGAAAAGCTTGGTCAGCGAGGCGAGATCGTAGATCGTGGTCGGGACAACCGGCTGCGAGCCGGGGTCGCCGTACATGGTAGATCCATACGCGGCGTAATGGGTAACCCGTCCGGCGTATTGAGCGTAGACAACCGCGCCGGGGAATATTCTCGCGGTGATCGCGTCAAAGGCGAGGGCGTCAATCCTGGCGGATGGCATCTCTTCTCCGATGGGGTGGCTTTGTTGCGTTCTTTGCCTCAGAATTATCGGAAGATGTGCCTCATATGTCAAGTTGCGCCTCCACGGGCTTATACAACCCATTGACAGATGCTAGTGCCGGGTGTATCGTTGCATCCCACTCTCCTCGCTAGCACGTGACCGGGGGAACCGTTCCCATGCGCGGCGTGTGATCACATACAACGATACTCCTTGTCTGGTTGATATTCATCGCTGGCACCACATCCTCTTGGTGGTACTCCGTGCCAGTGTGGATGGGGTGTCACTATCTATGCACCTCCTCATTGTTGAAGATGAGGCCATTATTGCCCGCGACCTCGCCACCACAGTCGAGTCCTTTGGCCACGCCGTCATCGGGGTGGTTGGTTCGGGCGAGGAGGCGCTGGCACTGGCGGCAGCACAGCGGCCGGATCTAGTACTGATGGATATTCGCCTGTCCGGCCCGCTCGATGGGATCGCCACTGCCCAACAACTTCAGGCTCAGCAGCCCATCCCGGTGGTCTATCTCACCGCGCACGCTGATGATCAGACGATGTGGCGGGCCGCCGCCACCCACCCCGTCGGCTACTTGCTTAAGCCCTTCGACGAGCGCGCCCTCTGGAGCATGCTGGAGATCGCCCACCACCAGCAGCAGATGGAACGATCACTCCAGGTGGAAATCCTCGGTCGCCGAACGGCGGAGGATGCGCAGCAGCAGGCCGAGGCAACGTTACGCGAGCGCAATATGCAGTTGGAGGCCATGCTCCGCGCTCAGGAGTCTCGCACCGCCGAGCTACGCTTGCTCGGCGATCTCGGTCGAGCGCTGACAACCTGTGCTACGCTGGAAGATGGGTATGCCATCGTCACCCGCACGGCGCAGCAACTCTTCCCGGACGTGGCGGGGGTTCTCTATGTGCTACGCCATGCGCCTCCCATCCTGGATTCGGTCATCGCCTGGGGAACGGTATCCCACCCGAACTCACCCATGACCCCAGCGAACTGCCGGGTGCTACGCGATGGGCGAATCTTCCTGGGTGTCGAGACCTGCGGCGGCTGCCGCTGCGACGTACTTCCACCCGACCTCTCCCCCGAGGCTCTGTGCGTGCCGCTCTCGGCCATGGACGAGACCCTCGGGGTGCTGCATGTTCATCTCCCGATCACCACGTCAACCGGCGCGGAGGGGGCGCTCCAGCGGCAACTCGCCCTGGCCTTCGGCGAGCAGGTGGCTCTCGGTCTCGCCAATGTGCGCCTGCGCGATACCCTGCGCGAGCAGGCTATCTGCGACCCCCTCACCGGGCTATTCAACCGACGCTACCTGGAGGAGACTCTGACTCGTGAACTGCATCGTGCGACGCGCAACAACTACCCGGTGGGCGTGATCATGCTCGACATTGACTATTTCAAGCAGATCAATGACACCTATGGACACGAGGCCGGTGACACGGTGCTACGCACGCTGGGTGCGCTGCTGCTCGGCATGGTACGGGCCGGGGATGTGGCCTGCCGCTACGGTGGGGAGGAGTTCGTCCTTATCCTCCCATCGGCACCGACGGAGGTACTCGCTAGCCGGGCCGAGGCCATCCGGCACACGGTCAGTGCACTGGAGATCACGCACCGCGATCTGACGCTGCCGCAGATCACGGTCTCACTGGGGACGAGCCTTGTCACAGATGCGCAGGCCAACGTTGCCGAGGCGCTCGCCCACGCCGACGCCGCGCTCTATGCGGCCAAGCGTGCCGGGCGCAACTGCGTGGTCGCTCATATGCCCGTCAGCCCACCGACGATATAGCCGAGGGCCACCATGCGACTCACTCATTTCTTGCGCTGGCAGCGCCTGAGCATCGCTCCGGCAGCGATCCTTGCGGCCCTCGGCTTGCGCCTGCTGCTCATCCCGCTCACGGGCCACGAGGGACCCTTCTTGCTCTTCTTCAGCGCGGTCATGCTTAGCGCCTGGGTGGGCGGGACAGCCGCAGGCGTGCTGGCGACCATCCTTACCGTCCCCCTCGTGGCCTTCTTTTTCCTTCTTCCCGGCGCATCGTCCCCGATAATTCTGATCGGCCCGACCATCCTGATCGCACTGTTCGTGATTGATGGCCTGCTGATCAGCACGATCACCGGCCAGATCCAGATCGCGGCGGCCTGTGCGATCCGCCACGAGGCCGAACTGAGTTCGCTGATTGATGGGGTGCAGGACTATGCCATCTTCCTGCTCGACCCGGCTGGCCATGTGGCGACCTGGAATACGGGTGCGACGCGCATCAAAGGCTATACGGCGGCGGAGATTATCGGCCAGCCCATCACCCGTTTCTACATACCCGAGGATGTCGCGGCGGGCCTGCCGCAAGCGGCGCTGAAGGCAGCCGCAGCGGGCCGTCACGCCAGTGAGGGCTGGCGGATACGTAAGGACGGAACCCGATTCTGGGCCAGCGTCGTAATTACCCCGCTCCACGATTCGTCTGGCCATCTGACCGGCTTTGCCAAGGTGACCCGCGATGTGACTGAGCCGCGCCGCCAGAGCGAGGCGCTCCGCGTCGCACACGAGGAATTGGAGGTGCGCGTCATTGAGCGCACCGCCGACCTTGCCAGCGCCAACGCCACCCTGGCGCGCCAGTCCGAGGAACTACAGGCGAGTACGGATAGGCTGCGCGCCTCGCTGCACGAGAAGGAGGTGCTGCTCAAGGAGATCCACCATCGGGTCAAGAATAACCTCCAGGTGGTCATGAGTCTGCTGCGCATCCAGGGCCGCCAGGTGACTGATCCCCTCGCTAACGCGGCGCTACGCGACAGCCGCCAGCGCGTCGAGGTGATGGCCCTCGTTCACGAGTTGCTTTACCGCACGGGCGATCTGGCCTCGATTGACGCTGATACCTACATCCGACAGCTCAGCACGCAGTTGCTGCGGATCTACGGGGTCGCGCCGGGTCAGGTATCGGTCTCCCTTGCAGTCGAGAGGGTCTGGTTGAGCTTGGATCAGGCTATTCCGTGCGGACTGATCATCAACGAACTCTTGTCCAACAGTCTGAAGTACGCCTTCCCCAACGGGCAACTTGGCACGATTGGGATTGCGCTACACGCTAATCTTCCCGGAATGCTCACCCTGAAGGTCTGGGATACCGGGGTCGGGCGGTTGGCCAATGATCCGGCTCCCACCCGCCCGTCGCTGGGGGTCACGCTTGTCCACGACCTGGTACACCAGTTGCGCGGCACGGCGGTGACCGAGTGCAGCGCAGGAGTATCTGTCACCATCACGTTTCCGCTGAGTGTATCGGCAGAACAGATTGTAGCCACACAGGATAGTTACTCATGACCGCTGAATCTATTTTGATTGTCGAGGACGAGGCGGTGATCGCACGCGATCTCCAGATGTTGCTGGGGGATCTCGGCTATGGTGTCTCGGCCATTGCCACTACGGCAGACGAGGCTCTCGCGAGCATCAACGCGGCGATTCCGGATCTGGTGCTGATGGACATCCGGCTGGCAGATGGCTCGGATGGTATCATGGTGGCTGCGGTGATCCTCGCACGCTGGGAGATCCCGGTGATCTTCCTCACCGCCCACGCCGACCCGGACACCGTGGCGCGGGCCCAGGCCACGTCGCCCTACGGCTACCTGCTCAAGCCCTTCGACGAGCGTATGGTGGCGATCAGCGTGCAATTGGCCCTCGCAAAGAGTGTGGCCGACCGGCATCTGCGGGTCAGCGAGCGCCTGTTCGCCACCACGCTGCGCAGTATCGCCGAGGGCGTGATTATCACCGATGCGGCCAGCCAGGTCGCTTTCCTCAACCCCGCCGCCGAGGATCTCACCGGCTGGACGCAGCGCGATGCCGTTGGTCGCCCGATCACCGACGTCTGCATCGTCCACGCCCCGGATGGCGGCGCACCCCTCGGCGATCTCGTGACGGCGGTATTGGCACAGGGCCAGATCGGTGCCCTGCCGGATGGTAGTGTGCTGTACCCCCGTGACGGGGAGCTGCGTCAGGTTGCCGATAGCATCGCCCCTCTAGTTGATACGCTCGGCGACCGCTGGGGTACGGTGATGGTCGTTCAGGACGTAACTGCGCAGCGCGCAGCCGCAGCGGCCCATCATGAACTGGAGCGCAAGCTGGTGGAGATGCAGCGGGTGGAAAGTCTTGGCCTGTTGGCCAGTGGCATCGCCCACGACTTCAACAATATTCTTACGGGCGTTTTGGCCTACACCGAGATGGCCCAAGAGGGTGTGCCTGTGGGGTCGAACGTGCAAGGGCAACTGATGCGTGCGATCAGCGGCATCCACCAGGCAACTAGTCTGACCCGGCAACTGCTGACCTATGCCGGCAAAGGTAAGATGCGTATTGGCCCCGTTGATCTGAACCTGGCGGTGCAGGAGTTGATCGATCTGCTGCGGGGATCGTTTATCCGCAGTATCGCGATCTATCTGGAGTTTGCTGGGACCCTGCCGCCGGTGCTGGGCGATAGCATCCAGATCCGCCAGGTAGTCTTGAACCTGCTGACTAACGCCGCAGAGGCAATCGGCGACGAATCGGGACAGATCACGGTCACGACGAGCTTGGTAGAACTGACCCCGGCGCTGCGCGAGACCCTGGTGTTTGGCGCGGAGGCAGCCCCCGGCCCGCACGTCTGCCTACGCATCTGCGACACCGGCAGCGGCATAGAGCCCGCGACCCTGGCGAAGATCTTCGATCCCTTTTTCACCACCAAGGTTGCCGGACGCGGGCTGGGGCTGGCAAGCGTGCTAGGGATTGTACGCCAGCATCGGGGTGCCCTCCATGTCACGAGCGTCGTTGGTCAGGGCACCACCTTCGAGATCTTTCTCCCGGTAGCTGATCACTCGTTCGCGGGCCACTAAGGATTGCCATGCCAGTCCCACATCCATCACGTACCCAGCTCGCCAGGGAGAATCGGGCCTTACGAGCACGCCTGGCCAAGGCCGAGCAGGCATTGGTAGATCAGCATCAGAGCGAGCAGGAGCGCGTAGAAGAACAGGTCGCGGCGGCGACGCGGCAGTCGCAGGCGATCCTGGAGAAGCTCGCTGCGGGCGTGCTGCTCATTGATGCCGAGGGGCGCTACACCTTCGCCAACGCCCGCGCTGCTGCAATGTTCGGGCTGACTCCAGATACACTGGTGGGAAAATCCCTCGCCGACGTGCTGCCGCCTGAGGTCGCCCAGGTCTATTTGGAGCGCAACCGCCGCATTATCGCTACCAACGCCACTGAGGAATATGAGGCCACTTTCGCACTGCCGGTTGGGGAGCGCACCTTCTTCATCGTCGATCAGGTGCTGACCGACGCCCAAGGCACGGGCTACGCCTTGCTGACGAGTTCGATTGATGTCACTGCGCGTGTGCGCGCCGAAGCCGCGCTGCGGGAGAGTGAGGCAAAGCTGCGCGTGTTGTTCGAGATGCTCCCGGTGGGCGTCTCCATCCTCGATGACGAGTACCGGGTCGTCTTCACGAACCCAGCCTTGCAGCAGATTTTAGACATGCAGTACATGCAGTTGGTGACAGGCGCGTACAACATCCGCCACTATCTCCGGCCAGATGGCACACCGATGCCGCCGACGGAGTTTGCTAGCGCCCGGGCGTTCGCCGAGGAACGGGCCATCTACGATGTGGAGACCGGCATCGTGAAGGAAGATGGTAAGGTGATCTGGACAAGTGTGAGCGCGGTGCCGGTTGCATTTCAGGACTGGCACATGATCGTGGTCACTACGGACATTACGGAGCGCAAACTGGCCGAGGATGCGCTACGCACGAGCCGGCAGAATCTTGAGTCTCTGATTGAAAATACCGATGGTAGCATCTGGTCAGTGGACGCCGAGTACCGGCTGATCGTGGGCAACCGTCTGTATCACCACAATGTCCGTGAGGCAATCGGGCGGAGCATGACCTCAGGTGAGCACGTGCTAACATCAGCGTTGCCGCAGGCGGCCCTGGATGAATGGCAGGCGTACTACGACCAGGCCATGCGCCACGGACCGTTCAGCATCGAAACATCCACACGCTTTGCCGCAATGCCACATACGGTGGAATATCGGCTGAGTCCGATCACCAGTGCGACCGGGCAGGTTATGGGGGTGACGGTCTTTGGCCGCGACATCACCGCACGCAAAGATACCGAAGACGCATTACAACAGGCGATGGCGGCCCTCACCCAGGCGAACACCGATCTGGAGCGCCAGACGCACGAGCTTCAGGCCAGCGCGGCGCACCTGCGCAGCTTGCTGCACGAGAAGGAGGTGCTGCTCAAGGAGATCCACCACCGGGTTAAGAATAATCTGCAGGTGGTGATGAGCCTGCTGCGGCTCCAGAGCCGACAGCTCACCGATGCGCAGGCGGTGGCGGCGCTGCGCGACAGTCGCCTGCGCGTCGAGGTGATCGCCTTGTCTCACGAACTGCTCTACCGTACGGACGATCTGGCCGTGATCAATTCCGCGCAGTATCTCCGGCAGTTGAGTAGCCAGATCATCCAGATCTACGCGCTCACGCCCGACCAGATCACGCTATCTGTCCGTGTCGAGGCGATCAGTCTGAGTCTGGATCAGGCCGTACCGTGCGGGCTGATCGTCAGTGAGTTGCTCACCAATAGCCTCAAATATGCCTTCCCGAACGGGCAGCGCGGCGAGGTTGGGGTCACACTGTGCGCCACAATCCCCGACAGACTCACCCTGACCGTCTGGGATACCGGGGTTGGGCTGGCTCCCAGTGCCGATAAGTCACGGTCCCCGTCACTAGGAATGTCCCTCGTCCACGACCTCGCGCGCCAGCTCCACGGCACCGCCGTCATTGCGAGCGGCCCCGGCGTCACAGTCACGCTCTCCTTCCCGCGTGGCGCGGCGTCGGTTCAGACATAATTCGAATAAGCCCATTTCGTGCCCGCCTTGCCCCCTCACCCCCTGCCCCTCTCCCACCGGGGGAGAGGGGAGATTTTTGCATCAGAGAGCGATCTACTCCCCCTCTCCCGTTCTGGGAGAGGGGGCTGGGGGGAGAGGGCCGAGCGGCGGTGGACTCCTTATGTGAAAGGTATTGGGGCTAAAGCC
>Ga0208376_1000586_pt1 | contig 11211 bp, 7 predicted proteins | sample CryBogmetaGMA25M_FD_184548 | JGI IMG/M metagenome (GOLD analysis project Ga0208376, IMG submission 184548) | Freshwater microbial communities from Crystal Bog, Wisconsin, USA - MA2.5M (SPAdes) | ecosystem: Environmental > Aquatic > Freshwater > Lake | place: Crystal Bog, Wisconsin, USA...
CCTCCTGTCCCCCTACCTCCTCCTTGCCATCTTCGCAATCACCCTCTGGGCACGTATCTCCCAGGTGGAAGGGCTGGCCCTCCCGGCGTGGGTTGACTCAGTTCACCACGCCCTGATGGTGCGCGTCGCCGCTGAGACCGGAATGCTGCCCACGTCGCTGCGGCCATACCTGCCGGTGGACGATCTGCCCTACCACTGGGGCTACCACGTTTTTACGGCCACTCTACTGCGTCTGAGTGGACTGGCTCTCCCCGATACGATGATCTTGTCAGGGCAGATCCTCAACGCTCTCTGTAGCATGGCGGTCGCCGCGCTGGCTGGTTATCTGTGGCGACGCCCATCCGCCGCCGTGGGCGCGGCCATCGCTGCCGGGATGATCTCGATCATGCCCGCCTACTACGTCTCTTGGGGGCGCTATACTCAGCTCAGCGGCCTGCTGATGCTGCCGGGGCTGGCTATCGCTTGGGGCGAGGCGCTGCGCGGGTCGGGGCGCTGGCGCTGGGCGCTGGCAACCCTGCTGATCGCCGGGCTGAGTCTTGTTCACATGCGCGTGCTGATCTTCGCCCTGGCCCTGCTTGTGGCGCAGGCGATTGTTTGGGGCGTGGGGCAGCCGAGGCATGTGCTGCGGGCGCGGTTGCTGCCGGTTCTGACCACGGGAATCGCTGCGCTGGCCCTCACCGCGCCGTGGCTCTGGCTGCTGGCCCGCCGCGCCCTGCTGCCCGCCCTGGCGAGCGCGGGTGGGCTGGCCGGTGGCGGTAGCTATAACGCCCTGAACAATGGCTTGCTCTGGACAACCCAAAACGAACTGATGATCAGTGCGGGCTTGCTGGGAGCCTGGCTCGGGCTGCGCCGACGGGCGGGCGCGGCGGCGGTGATGCTGATCTGGGTGACGCTGCTGGCTATCGAGAGCAACCCCTGGCTGATCGTGTACCTCACGCCGGGTGCCGGTGCGCTGCTGCTGATCTGGGGGCTGCGCCAACGTCGGCTACCCGCGATCCTTGTCGGGATCAGCTTGCTCCTGCTTAATCCGCGCAGCGTTGCGCTGCCCTACCTCTGGTTGATCACCAGTGATGTGGTGGTGATCAGCTTGTTCGTGCCGCTAGGGGTGCTGGCGGGAGGCGGGGCGACCCTGCTCGCCACAGCCCTGCCCGTGGTGTGGCGCTGGCCGCGCACCGCCGGACTGATCGCCGCTGCCGTCTCTCTGGGCGTGGCCGGGTACGGCGCATTCGCCCAGCGCGATGTGCTTAATCCGAGTACTGTCCTGGCAACTACAGATGATCGCGCCGCCATTGAGTGGGTTGCCGCCAATACCCCGCCCGACGCACGCTTTCTGGTGAACAGCACCGGCTGGCTTGACGCCGCCCGCCGTGGGGCCGACGGCGGATGGTGGCTCATGCCCCTTGCCGGACGTTGGACGACTGCACCGCCGGTTCTTTACACCTACGGCGATCCCGACTATGTCCGCCACGTTAATGCCGTATCCGATAGTGTGGCTGGTTACACGCCAGGGCACGAGCAGATCATCCTCGATCTGATCGTCAGCGAGCGGATCACGCATATCTACCTAGGGGCGAAGGGCGGCGTGCTGAAGCCAGATCTGTTTATCGGGCGGCCCGGGTTCCATACGATCTACGAGCGCGGCGGCGTGACGATCATTGCGGTGGGGTCGTGAGGCGACATCCGCGCCTGCATAGGGCCACCAGCCCCAGAATGCCGAGTCCGGCCATAGTTAGCCACACCTCGCGCCCCAGCGGTGCCATCTGCGCGCCCCATGCGCGGCGGACTCCGCTACGATAGACGGGAATAGACAACCAGGGCACAATGACATCGCTGGAGAGGTAGCTGATCCAGGGAACGGTCGAGCGCGGCTGGGCGGTCTGCGGGCGAGGTTGTGCATCAGGCAGGCTCACCGTAGCGACCGTAAAGGCGTCTCCGGCGTCGGATGGCACCTCGGAGAGCACTTCGCCGGTTGCTGCCACCACCTTACAGCCTGCGGTGATCGCACAGCTCATCTGCATATGTCGGGCAGAGGGCAGGTGGCGTGCGAGCGCGGGAGCCAGAAGCAGAAAGGAGAGCAATGTGGACAAACCATTGGGGATAGCTGTGGTGATCCGCCCCGCGCCAACCGTATTGACGACAGGGACGCGCAGCCATGCAGCCTGTTCATTGATCATATCGCCGAAGAGCCGTTGCGCGCTCCCTTTCATCAGACCAAAGATCGGGCCGAGATCATCAAAAGTCAGATGGACATCATTCGGGAAGTGGTAGGTGGGCTGCGCAGCATCCGGCGGACAACTGCTGATCAGCACCAGATCCACCCGACCGGCAAACGCACGCCATAGGTGCCGGTGGGCGCTGTCCCAGCAGATCAGCATCCCCATCGCCCCAAGGTCGGTCTGAGCGATTACGCTCTGCCGCGCCGGACGGAAATAGCCGCGTTCCCAAGCCCAGGGGTAACGTTTATCGTAGCGCCACATGCGCCCGTCAGGAGCGAAGAGTAGCAGGGCGTTGACGATGTCACGCCGCTCGCGCAGCATCAGCGTGCCAGCCAGATGGATACCTAGCGCCGCCGCTGTCGTGCGCAGCCACGCGACGGTCGGGCCGTCCAGGGTCTCGGCATTGGTGTAGTTCGTATCCGCGTAGGTATAGCCCGTGTTGAACAGCTCAGGAAGCACAACCAGATCGGCACCGGCGCGGGCCGCATCTTGAACCAGGCGTTGCGCACGGGCCAGACGCGAATCCGTCGGAGCCGGATTCGCGTCCATCTGCACTGCAGCAATCGTTACCGTGCGGGGCATTGATGTCCCTACCTCTCTGATCAAGCCTCACGCCGTCGGGAAAATCCCCGGCATCCACCAGCCCCGCAGCAGGTAAGCGAGCAACCCGTAGCCCAGCAGCACGGCAAGCAGCACGCCATCCTCGCGAGCGATGCGGCGGCGCGGGCGGACAACTTGGAGGGTGATCCAGAAAAGGATGATCGTCGCCGCCCCATAGATCATCATCGTCACACGGTGGGTTGGCGCAATGCGGCCATTTCCGGTGTCAATCAGCCCGTTTGAGAGCAACCCGAGCAGCACCAGCGGGCGGAATCCCCCGGTGAGCGTGGTTGTGGGCGGGCGTACCGGCGCGAGGGCGGTGGCCATCGCCGAGAGCGGGTTAGCGGCCACGAGCGCCGGTGGGGCGGCGGTCAGGCCGTTTATGAGCGACCAGACGTTGGCCGCGAAGAGTGAGCCACCGATCAGACTGATCAGTAGGGCGTAGCAGAGCAGTGTGGCGCTATAGGTTTGCCGGGTGATGGCCGAGCAGCACAGCCCGAAGGCGCAACCGACGACGGCGGTGATCAGGATGGTGCCGAGAACTCGCAGCACATCGCCAATCTCGACACCGCCGAAGAGCATCACCAGGGTGATGGCGGGCGCGGCTGCCAGCAGCAGCAGCAGCATAAAGGCAATGGCGGCGATCAGCTTGTCGGCGATCAGCCTGCTCGCTGAGAGCGGTGTGGTAAGAATGAGCTCGAATGTACCACGCTCATACTCCTGACTGATCGCGTTCACCGTGGTAGCCGGGGCCATGAAGATCGTCAGCGCCTGTAGTACCAGGCTCACGCCGATAAAGAGTACTTGGCCGATCTGGGCGCTGAGCAGCGGCGTGCCACGGTCGAGTTGGGCCGCAACCATGCCGTAGAGCAGGCGTGCGGCGATCAGCACCAGACCAACGTAAAGCGTAATCAGCAGGGCAGCCCGACTGCCTCGCAGGTGTGTGGACAGTTCTTTGAAGAGTACCGGGCCAAGCACGTCGCGACGGATCATGGCAGCGTCCCCTGGAGCTTTGCATTGATGGAGAGACATCCGGCCCGCTCAATCGGGCCGCTCAGGCGTAGCCGCAACTGCCCCTGCACAAGATACGGTGCGGGAGAGGCAACTTTCAGGTCACCCGGCCCATCGAAGCTCTGCGCAACCCAGGCCCGCTTCTCCCAATCGTACAGCTCGGTGGTGATACCGGCGTTCGGCCAGGTATTCGTGCTGCTAAGGTTGATCGTCAGCGCGTCAGCGCGCAGAAGCGACAGGTCGGGCGGCAGGCGCAGCGTGATCGTGGCCGGGGCGGGCCGGGCATCAATACCGACTCCCGTGCCACTAGCGCAGATAGACCGCTGGCTGGCCACCGGGTCGGCCCGCAACCACCCGTTTGGCAAGCTAACCAGGCCACTGCCGCGCAGATGCGGATGGATGACTAGCAGGGTCTGACTCTGGTGTGTCGCACCCTTCGCATCAATCGTCACATCCAGCGGCGATTTCTCCATCCACGCCAGTACCAGCGGGCCTGGGTCGGTGTTGGAGGGGCCACGGGCCACCGCCGAATCGATCATCGCCCGCAGCACCTGATCACGCCGATCCGCCGCCTGCCCCGCCTGGAGCGGCACCGATACATCGCTGAGGACAAGCGAGCTGATCGAGTTGCTCTGGCTGTCAACGACGATAGCGGGCGGCCAGCGGGCGCTGGCTTCCTCTTTCGACTGGATGTTGCCCAGCCGCACCACATGATCGGCGTAGACGGCGACCACGTCACGCAATTGCTGATCGCTGGTATTTTCTACTTTCAGCAGGGTACCGTCTTTATCAAGGACGATCTCGGCATTAATGCGCTCCATCGTCACAACCTGCTCCGCCAGCAAACCCTGGAGCCTCCAGGCGCTCACGTGGATCGGGGTGTTCGCACTCTCTTGGGTGATCGGCCCGCCAACACCCTCCACCGTGCCGTAGATCCCGCCAGCGCCGCGCACTGGCCGAGCGAGGGCACCAGGGTTCAGGCTGGCCGTGAGAGTCTGATCTTGTGGGGCGAGGACTCCGACAAATGTTCGCGTGCGGGCTTGCCCCTCGCCCAAGTAGTTCACGATGCTGACTTGCGTGATCACCCGCGAGTCGGCGCGCTGGTTGATCGCCAGCGAGAAGAGCAGTGCCCCAAAACCGACCGCTATCGTAGGCACCATGAGCCATGACCACGCCTGACGGTCAATTCGACGCAGGCCAAGGGCCAGGATCGGCCCAATCACGATCGTGTAGATGATCAGGATGAGGAAGAACACATCAACGGGTGGTTGCGCAACAGTGGGCAAGGCGCTCAGGGCACCGACCAAGATCTGCTCTTGAATACTATCGGTGTTCGTCTGCATGCCGAGCGGCGTGCCGATCATGATCGCGGGTCGCAGCAGCTTGTCCCAGAAACTCGGTGCCGCCACCCAATTGCGCATGGCGGGCAGGCCGGGGTCAAAGGCGAGTTGTGTGATCTGCCCGTTCCCAAGCGGTTTTTTTACCCAGGCCGGAGCCTGGGCCGAACCAGTCGAGACGCCGCCAGGTAGCGGGGTGAGACTGACGGCGGGCAGCGCCCCCGGCCCGACCGCGCCGGCCAGTTCTTTCAGCGGCGCATCATCGAGCTGGATCGCCGCACCAGCGGTGGCTGCACGAAGATCTACAGGGAGCCATGATTCAGCGGCCTTCGCCGCCGGGCCGCCGCCGAGGATGAGGTGTCCCCCCGCGTAAACCCACGCCCGCAGCGCGATGATCTGCGCCGGGCTAAGGCTGGTGGGCGGAATATCGTTGATTAGCAGCAGCCCCAGGCTTCCCAGCCCGATGGCCCGGTCGGGTAGATCTGCCGGGGCGATCTGCACAGTGGTGAAGGGCAGACTGGCAAGATCCTCCCGTCGGGGGAGAACGAGGTGTGGGTCGGTGCTGGCGATGACGCCGAGCATCCGCTCGTCGGCCCGTGGTCGCACCGGTAAAGTCTGATCTGCCAGCGTGCTATCACCCGCAGTGACCAACAAGCGCAGTTCACGAACCGACTGCTCCATAGGTACGTAGAATACGATCCGCTGGGTTTCACCGCCCGCCAGTTGATGCTCTTGAACATAGCTCACCCCGCCCACACCCGACAACTCGGCGCTGATCTGGGCGACCACCGATGGGCCATTGTTCGTGATGCTGAGGGTAATTGGGAGCCAGGTGCCGGGGACGTAGTTGCCCTCAAAGGCGGGGGTGGCGACAAGATCGATCTCGCCGCGTGATCGGGCTGGCGTCGCAGACAGGAGGGTGGAGGCACAGGCCAAAAAGAGCAGAATTCGAGTAAGCACCCGGATCTTCATCGGCAGTCTTTTCGCTATGGCTGCGGCGTGGGGGAGGCGGAGGCTAGCCTTCTGAAACCTCGCATGATAACCTTAATTATACCATAGACATCGTTCAATCCAGCCCTCAAACCGGCCTATCGCAATCCTGACGCGAATCGTTAGGCTCAGGTTGGACGAATATCAGAGCCTGATGTGTTCACTGTGCTATACTTTGTTCATATATTTCATTGTGTCGGATACTCTTTCGCACAGGAGGCCCTGTGAATTTTATTGATTTTATCTTTGTTTTGCTCTTTATCACAAGCCTCGCGGTTGGTTTCTTTCAAGGCATGATCCGACTCGCGGTGCTGCTCTCTGCCCTCTACCTGAGCCTTGTGCTGTCGAGCCTCTATTACACAACAATGGGCGAGTGGCTGATGCGGAGCTTTGGCGCTCATCGCTATGTCGGCCAGTATGTGGGTTTTGCCCTTGTCTTTCTCTTCGGATTCGTTGTACTGTCTCTCGCGGGGCTCTACACCTTCCGCTATGCATACTTGCCTGGTAGTTTGGTCTATTTTGATCATGTCGCCGGTGTGGTGCTGGGGATGCTCCTGGGTACTTTTTTTATCGGCACCTTCGCTGCTCTACTCTACAACCTGATCATCGTTCGCGGCGGCAGCGCGATTGACTTCCCGTTTATGAGATACTTGGGCGGCTCCGTGGGCTCATCCCGGCTGCTACGCCTCTTCTCCACAACCCTGCTTCCAACGGTCTACAATGTTCTTAGCCCGATACTGCCGGTGAGTGCTCGTCTAATTTTTGAGATTCACTAAATCGCAATACCGCAAAACTCGCCCTGTCACGCCGAGCGAAGCGAAGCGTCCCGGCGATGATAATGCATGTCGGGACGCTTCGCTTCGCTCAGCGTGACATGCATGACAGGGTGACTTTTGCTCTATTGCACTAATCGTTCTATGACTATTGCAGAGCAAACCCTCCAAACCCTTGAGTTTCCGAAGATCCGTGCGCAGTTGGCTCGCCATACGGCCTTTTCGGCCTCGCGTGAACTGGCGCTCACCCTGTTGCCCTCCACCGAGATCAGCGATGTCCGGCAGCGCCAAGCTCTCACCGGCGAGGCGCGTACCCTGCTTGATGACTATTCTGATGTGACGGTCGGTGGTGCCCGCGATGTTCGCCACGCTGCCCAGCACGCCGCCCGTGGCGGGGTGCTGGAGGGCCAGACGTTTCTGGAGATCGCCGCAACCCTCGCCTCCTCCCGCACCCTGCGCACGCGCCTGCTACGCCTGGATTCCGTCCGCTTCCCGCGCCTGATTGAGCAGGCTGGATTCCTGCCCGCTTTGCCGCAGATCGAGGACGAGATCCTGCGCACGATTGGCGACGACGGCGCGGTCATGGATAGCGCCAGCGCCGAGCTTTCCCGCTTGCGCCGCGAGATCCGCATTGCTTTCAGTCGGCTCCAGGAGAAACTCCAGAACCTGGTCTCCTCGTCCACCTATGCCAGTGCCCTTCAGGAGCCGATTATCACCGTGCGCAATGGGCGCTATGTCGTTCCCGTGAAGGCCAGCCACCGCAAGGATGTGCGCGGCCTTGTCCACGATCAGTCCAGTAGCGGGGCGACCCTCTATATCGAGCCGATGGCCACCGTCGAACTGAACAACCGCTGGCGCGAGCTTCAGTCCGCTGAGGAGGAGGAGGTTCAGCGCATCCTGGCCGCTCTCTCCGACCACGTTGGCAGCGCCGCCCCGCAGATTGTTGGTGCCGTCGAGACCCTGGCCGCCATTGATCTGGCCCTGGCCTGCGCCCGCTATGCCCTGTCTATGCGCTGCGTACAGCCGGAGATTGTTGAGTTTAAAGGTGGGTCATCAGGCGCGTCTGCGCCTGATGACCCACCGCTGCGGTTGATGGAGGCCCGCCACCCGCTGATTGACCCGGCTAAGGTCGTGCCGACGACGATCTGGCTCGGTGGCGAGTTCCGCTTGCTGCTAATCACGGGTCCTAATACGGGCGGCAAGACGGTGGCATTGAAGACAACCGGGCTCCTCGCGCTGATGGCCCAATCCGGGCTACAAATTCCGGCCAGCGCGCCCTCACGCATGCCGGTCTTTGGCCATATCTTCGCCGACATCGGTGATGAGCAGAGCATTGAGCAGAGCCTGAGTACCTTCTCCTCGCATATGAGCAACATTATCCGTGTACTCAAAGCTCTGGAGGAGCAGCCGATCCCCGATGAGGTGTGGGCGGCTGACCGCTACGACCTGCTGAGTGCCGCGCCGCCTCTGGCGCTGGTTCTCCTTGATGAGCTAGGCGCAGGAACCGACCCGGTGGAGGGCGCGGCTCTGGCCCGCGCTATCATCGAGCGGCTGCTTGACCTGGAGGTCTTCGGTGTGGCCACCACGCACTACGCCGAGCTGAAGGCGTTCGCCTATAACACGCCCGGCGTGCAGAATGCCTCGGTGGAATTTGATGTGGAGACTCTGGCTCCCACCTACCGCCTGAGCATCGGATTGCCCGGTCGCTCGAACGCCCTGGCAATCGCCACGCGCCTCGGCCTCAACCCGGCCCTGGTGGAACGGGCGCGCAGCAGCGTGACCCGCGAAAACGCCCAGATTGAGGATCTGCTGGCGGGAATCCATAAGGAGCGTGAGTCGGCTGCCGCCGCCATTCGCCGCGCCGAGGAGTTGCGCGAGGATGCGGAGAAATATCGCGGGCGCATGGCTACCGAACTGCACGAGTTTGAGGATCGCCGCGAGGCCGAGGCTGAGGCCGCCCGCCAGGAACTCGACGAAGAACTGCGCGAGGTGCGCAGCCAGCTCAAGCGACTGCGTGATGAATTCCGCAGCGTATCGCTCTCGCGACAATGGCTTGAGCAAGCCGAGCAGCGCTTCGCCGATGCCAGCGAGAAGGCGAAGGATGCCGCCAGCAGGGCTGCCAAGGTTCGCACAAATTCCCCCGCCGTCTCCCAGGCTCCGCGCCCCCTCCAGCCCGGCGACACCGTGATGGTGCGTTCAGTAGGCTTAAAGGGCGAGATTGTTTCGATTGACGCGGATGACAGTACCGCCACCGTGCAGGTGGGCGGCTTTCGTATGAGCGTCGATCTGCGCGAACTCAAACGTGAAAAGGCTGGCCCCGAGAGTACGCGGCGCGACTACACCTCCGCTGCACGCAGCATCAGTCTGCCGCCCGCCCCCGATGTCTCAATGACCTTCGACATGCGTGGCTGGCGGGCGAGCGAGATTGGCGATAAGCTCGACCGTTATCTGAACGACGCCTACCTTGCTGGGCTGCGCCAGGTGAACCTGCTTCACGGCAAAGGCACCGGTGCCTTGCGCCAGGTGGTGCGCGAGGTACTCCAGGGCCACCCCCTGATCACCTCGTTCGCCTCGGCTGCCGGTCGCGACGGTGGCGATGGAGTGACAGTGGCGACGTTGGTAGACCGCTAGTAGGGGCGCAGCAGCCCCGCGCTGCTGCGCCCCTATGGTACAATGCCCGCGCTATGCCTGAGCCACTCGTTTACCTACTGTTAGCCACGGCCCTGCTGCTGCCAATCCTTAGTGCGGTAGTCTTGCGCCTGTTTGGTACGCGCATCGGCGTGCGCGGTGTCGCTTTTGCGGCGGCAATACTCTTTGGCATTGCCATCACCAGCGCGCTGATTCTCTCGCGCAGCGATGTCGGCATGCTACGAATCGGCGATGTGAGCCTGTTGCTGCCCGGCACCCGCCCTGGCATCAGCTTTGCCCTACCCGCCGATGTCCACGCCAATGATGCACCCGATGATCTGCCTGCCACCCCACCGGTGGTACTGCCTACTCTTACTCCGCGCCCATCGGTGACGGCCACCGCGACCAGCACTCCTCCGCCTACGGAGATGCCCACGCTTACGCCAGAGCCGCCCACCGCCACGCCAAAGCCGCCCACCGCCACGCCAAAGCCGCCCACGGGCGCTCGCCGCTATAAGGTAGAGTCCGGCGATAGTTTGCGCAGTATCGCTGAAAAATTTGGCGTCTCAATCCCGGCGCTGCTCAAGGCCAACGACATGACCCCAGCCCAGGGTGACGCCCTGCGTGTTGGGCAGGAACTGGTGATACCCTAAGAATTGCAGATTGTGGATTGTGGATTGTGGATTGACGTCTCGTATCAATCCGCAATCCGCAATCTACAATCCGCAATCTACAATCTGCAATAATCTACAATCTGCAATCTGCAATCCCATGACAACCATACACACTATTGAGCGTAAGCCCCGCGCCGCATCCGATGGCCCGCCGCCCCTGTTGATCATGCTGCATGGCTACGGCAGCAATGAGCATGACCTGTTCGATCTCGGCGACTACCTCGATCCGCGCCTGCACATCATTAGCGCACGCGGGGTCCTCGACTTGGGCATGGGCTTCGCCTGGTACCACCTCGGCGGCGTCCCTGGCAATCTTATTCCCGACCCAACCACCCGCTCCCGTGCCCGTGATATTCTGAGCGCGCTGGTGGCCGATCTGCCCGGTCGCCTTGGCACGAACCCACAGCGCACCTACGTGCTGGGCTTCAGCCAGGGCGCGATTATGAGTCTGGCCCTGGCCGCCCATATCCCTGGCCGGCTCGCCGGGATTATCCCGGTTAGCGGCTACCTCGATCCCGACAGCATGAGTGGCCCCCTGCCCGTCGCCGCCGCCGATCTCCCCATCCTCCAAATCCACGGCACCGAGGATGATGTGATCCCCGTGACGACTGCCCGCCGCACCCGCGACTTCCTGGAACCGGTGATCACGCGCTACACCTACCAGGAGTACCCCATCGGCCATACCATCAGCATGGAGGGACTCTTGCTCATCCAGGGCTGGCTCAACGAGCGACTGGCCGAGTGATTGCAAATTGCAGATTGCAGATTGCAGACAAGGTTTGAGGTGTTAAGTTTCAGGTTTACAGTTCGTAGTGGGCGCTTCAACCGCGTCTTAATCTGCAATCTGCAATCTGCAACCCACAATAATTCAAGGATGAGCTATTGGATCTCGTGTTCTGGCACATCGTCCCGATCAGCCTGGGCACGGTGTTCGCCATCCAGTTGCTCATCGTCAGCGTGCTGCTGATCGAGTCCCGAATAC
>Ga0208376_1000587_pt1 | contig 11210 bp, 5 predicted proteins | sample CryBogmetaGMA25M_FD_184548 | JGI IMG/M metagenome (GOLD analysis project Ga0208376, IMG submission 184548) | Freshwater microbial communities from Crystal Bog, Wisconsin, USA - MA2.5M (SPAdes) | ecosystem: Environmental > Aquatic > Freshwater > Lake | place: Crystal Bog, Wisconsin, USA...
TGGGTCGCCAGCCGATAGCCCGTTCGTTCGTTCGTTGATGGTGCCAAAAACAACGCTGTGTTCGGGGCGAAGAAGTTCCCCACACGCCCATGTACCGCATGCTATACTAGGCACCAGCAACGTCACGAGTCCACTCTGTGACCACGCATGCGTGGACTCGCCGAAATTAGGTGTCTTCATTGAAGCTGCGCCCGACAAGGGACATACGGCGAGATACTCTCCGCACAATGTTCCCATTCCCGGCCCAGCGTCTACCGCTAGGTCACTGATGCCCATAGATTCGTCTATCCCACCCCGCGACCGCGCAGGTCGGCTGCGGCTTCCCTCGGGTATCCGCGATAACCTGGATCGAGGGACGGTTGGCGACTTTCTTAAAACACAGATCCACCCCGGCGCTGATCTCGCCATCGTCTCGGCCTACTTCACCATCTACGCCTACCAGAAGCTTCAGATACAGCTCGACCAGATTGGAAAGCTGCGATTCCTCTTTGGTGAGCCGCGCTTTGTCTCCGCCATCGACCCTGATCGTACCGAAACTAAGGCATTCGACATTGCGGACGATGGGTTGGCCCTGCACAATCACCTCTCTCAGAAGCCCGTTGCCAAAGCGTGTGCGGACTGGATTCGCCAGAAGGTCGAGATCCGCTCGATAACGCAGGCCAACCTCCTCCACGGCAAGATGTACCACATCACCAGCGGAGGTCACGAGCAAGCCATCCTGGGAAGCTCGAACTTCACCGTGCGCGGCCTGGGCCTCAATGAGGGAGACCACAATAACATCGAGCTGAATCTGATCGTTGATGGCAGCCGCGACCGCGCCGACCTCAAGGAGTGGTTTGAGGAACTCTGGGGCAACCCTCGGCTGGTGGCCGATGTGCGTGACCAGGTGCTGCACTATCTTGCCCAGCTCTACGCCAACCACGCCCCGCAGTTCATCTATTTTAAAACGCTGTTCCACCTGTTCGGGCAGTACCTCGCCGACCAGCAACGCAGTAGCCTCCTGACCGAGCAACACCTTCTCGTGGATACGGCCATCTGGCAGATGCTCTTCCGCTTTCAGCAGGATGGGGTGAAGGGCGTCATCACCAAGATCCTCGCTTACAACGGCTGCATCCTTGCCGATAGCGTGGGACTCGGCAAGACCTACGAGGCGCTGGCGGTGATTAAGTACTTCGAGCTACGCAACGAGCGTGTCTTGGTGCTTTGCCCCAAGAAGCTGCGTGAGAACTGGACGCTCTACCGGCGGAACGATACGCTCAACCCGCTCATCAACGACCGCTTCCGCTACGATGTCCTCTCGCACACCGATCTCAGTCGCGAACGCGGGATGAGCGGCGACCTTGACCTCGCGACCCTGAATTGGGGCAACTACGACCTGGTGGTCATTGACGAGTCGCACAACTTTCGCAATAACACCCGTGGTCGTAGTGACGAGACGGGCGAATGGATCACCCGCTCGCGCTACGAGCGTCTGATGGAGGATATTATCCGCAGCGGGGTTAAGACGAAGGTGCTGCTGCTCTCGGCTACGCCCGTCAACAACGATCTGCGTGACCTGCGGAACCAGCTCTTGTTCCTCACGGCGGGTGATAACGCGGGCTTTCAGCACTCCCTTGGCATTGCCAGCCTAGAGATGACCCTTGGCACGGCCCAGCGTGCCTTCAACGAGTGGGCGAAGGACCCCGGCCACGACTCTCAGGCGCTCATGGAGCGGCTTGACGGCGAGCTGTTCACGCTCCTTGATGCCTTGACGATTGCCCGCTCACGGAAGCATATCCACACCTACTACGCCGACACCATCGTCGCCCTCGGAGGCTTCCCCACGCGTGCCACGCCGCTGTCGCTGACGCCACCCATCGACCTCAAGGACCGTTTCATGTCCTATGACCGGGTGAACGAGGAGATCCTCCGCTACAAGCTGGCTCTCTACAATCCCTCGAAGTATGTGTTGCCCGCCTTCGCGCCACAGTACACGCAGAGCCGGGTCGCCAACTTTAGTCAGGCCAACCGCGAGACGTACCTGATTGGCATGATGAAGGTGAATTTTCTCAAGCGGCTGGAGAGTTCGGTGGCCTCCTTCGCGGCCACGATGGGGCGCACGATTGCCAAGATTGAGGCGTTGGAGGAGCGCATCGCCCGCTTCACACAGTATCGTGCGGACAATCCCGAGATTGACTTGACTGAGTATGCCGTGCCGGAGTGGGAGGACGAGGAGTTGCGGGCGGCGCTCCAGATTGGCGGGCGGCTGACGTTTCAGATGGCCCACCTTGACGTGGACGCATGGCGGACAGACCTCCATGCCGATAAGCAGCAGATCGACATCCTGCTCAGTTCGGCCACGCAGGTCTCGGTGGAGCGCGATGCCAAGCTGGCGGAGCTGCGGAAGCTCATCGCCGCTCGCATTGCATCGCCGACGACGACGAAGGATGGTCGTGCGAACCGGAAGCTGCTCGTCTTCACCGCATTTGCTGATACAGCCACCTACCTCTACAACGCACTGAAACCCTGGGCGCACGATGAGCAGGGTCTGCATATGGCCCTGGTGACCGGCGGCGATGTCGAGAACCTGACCACGCTGGGGCGCAACGAGTTCGGTCACATCCTGACCAACTTCTCTCCGGTCGCCAAGCACCGCAGCCAGATGACAAACATGCCCCACGACGAGATTGACCTGCTGATTGCCACCGACTGTATCTCCGAGGGCCAGAACCTCCAGGACTGTGACTATCTGGTGAACTACGACATTCACTGGAATCCGGTGCGGATTATCCAGCGGTTTGGGCGCATTGACCGGATCGGCAGCCGTAGCCATGTCGTACAGATGGTCAACTTTTGGCCCACTGCCGATCTGGATAAGTATCTCGCACTGCGCGAGCGGGTTGAGGCGCGGATGGCCTTGGTCGATATCACCGCTGCCGGGGATGATAACCTGCTGGCCCAGGGGAAGCTAGAGGGGATGATTGCCACCGACCTGAGCTACCGCGATAAGCAGTTGCTTACCTTGAAAGATCAGGTTCTCGACCTCGAAGATTTCGGTGAAGGCGTGTCCCTGACGGAGTTCACGCTTGATGACTTCCGCCTGGAGCTGCTGCGCTATATCGAAGCGAACCGCCAGGTACTCCAGGATGCGCCGATGGGCCTGTACGCAGTGGTGCCGCCCGACCCGGCCTCCCCGATCATCCAGCCGGGGACGATCTTCTGCCTGCGCCAGAAAGCGGACGCGAAGGGCACCGAGCGGATTAACCCGCTCCAGCCCTACTTCCTGGTCTACATCCGCGATGACGGGGTGGTGCGTTTCGGCTTCGCCCAGCCCAAGCAGATCCTTGACATCTTCCGCACGCTCTGCGCCGAGCGCACGACGCCGTACCAGGCGCTCTGCGACATGTTCGACGCGCAGACGCAGGATGGGGCCGATATGAGCGTGTACAGTAAGCTCCTAGAGCAGGCTGTCGCCGCGATCACCGGGAGCTTTCGCCGACGTATGGGGGCGCAATTGACGGCGGGCCGGGGCGGGGTGCTTCCGGTGCAGGAGAAGCAGGTGACGCAGGCGGGGGACTTTGACCTGATCACGTGGCTGGTGATCTCGAATGGCGGAGAGGGAAATAGCCGATAGCCGATAGCCGATAGTCAGGCATCCGCAGCCATTTTCATGGGTATTGTGCGTCCCGCGCATGGACATCAGATGAGGGAAATTGAGGGCGGTGTGGACGTGTACAATACAGCCAGACATATCCACAGCAGAGGGAGGGCATATGACGACAATTACCCTACCGGATTATCTTGCCGTGCAACTCCAGCAACGCGCCGAGGACGAGCATCGCTCCGTTGAGGCGCTGGCGCTAACCTATATCGAGACCGGGCTGACGCGGCTTGCGCCGCCTCCGGTTGCTGCCAGCGATGAAGAACTCGCCAACGACCCGGAGTTACTGGCCCTAGTGGCGCGGATTAAGGCCGGTCCACGGCCCGCCCGTGTCATTCCATCACAGGCGAAGCTCGCTGCGTTGCTCGCCACAATGGTACAGGGTGAGCCTGATCGCGATCTGCTTGCAGTGCTGGACGCTGCCGAGCGTGAGCAACGGGCACTTGATCGGGCAGATGAGATTGCGGAAGGACGTGGATAAGCGGTGGCAGACTACCTTCTCGACACCAACCACGTCTCGCCACTCGTGACACCGGGACACGCCTTGATTCTGCGGATACAACGCCAGCAGGCGCAGGGTGACACCTTTGCGTTGTGCGTGCCGGTATTGACCGAACTTCTCTTTGGTATTGGCATTGCGCCACGCGCTGTGGAAAATATGCGGCTCTGGGCTGCGTGGGAAGCAATGTTGGAATGCCTTGTCCCTACTGCCGCTGATGCCAAAGAAGCGGCGGCGCTGCGGATCCGTCTGCGGCGGCAAGGCTACCAACTAGCGACGGTAGACGCCCTGATTGCCGTCACCGCCTTGCGCTACGACCTGACCCTCCTCACCACCGATGGGGATTTTCGTGCCGTGCCGAATCTGCGCCAGGAGAACTGGCGAGAGGATTGATCTGTGACCGATGTATCTCTCCGCCGGGTCGTCGCCGATGCCCTGGCTCACTTCACCGCTCCGTCATTGCTCGGCCCGGCGGTGGAACTCTTCGGTGCCCTGGGCTACCGCAGCAACCGGCGCTTTGATGTGAACCCGGCGGGTGGCCACGCGCTGCTAGAGGCGCTTGGCCTCACGGGGAAGCTCAATGCCGAACGAGCCCTGCTCGCCCACTGGCATGCAGCCGAACTGATCTTCCAGCTCACCGCCGAGGAGATCCTCACCACCGGCCAGATGGCTCTCTTCGATACGCGCCAAGTGGATCAGACCCGCATCGAGTCGTATCTTTTCCTGGCGATTGACCTCTCCGGTGCCAGCTACACCCGTACCGAATTGGCGACAATTACCCGCGAGATCAACCGGCACCTGCTGATGCCGGTGCTGGTTCTCTTCCGCCACGGGGCTACTCTCACCTTTGCCGTGATTGACCGGCGGCTCCACAAGCTCAACGAGGCCCGCGATGTGCTGGAGAAGGTGACGCTGATTAAGGACATCGCCTTCGCCCAACCCCATCGCGCCCACATCGAGATTCTGGCTGACCTCTGCCTGCCCCAGCTTGCCCGCGAGGCCAGCGTGAGCAATTTCGTTGAACTGCACCGGGCATGGCGCACCGTTCTCGATAGTAGTGCGCTGAACCGGCGTTTCTATCGCGAGGTCGCTAATTGGTATTTCTGGGCGGTTGAGCAGGTGGAGTTCCCCGCCGATGCCCAGGCCGACCGGGCGGTGCGCAACGCCACCAGCCTGATCCGCATGATCACCCGCGTGATCTTCGTCTGGTTTCTCAAAGAGAAGGGACTCATTCCCGACGACCTCTTCAACCCGCGTCGGCTGCGCGAGATTCTGACCAGCCTCGCCCATGATGAGAGCAGTTATTATCAGGCCATTCTCCAGAACCTGTTCTTCGCCACGCTGAATCAGGAGATGAATACGCCGCAGCGACCCACCAATCGCACGTTCCGTGGCGAGGGTCGCCAGCACTACAATATCACCACGCTCTACCGGCACAAGGCCCGCTTCCGTGACCCCGAGGCGGCGTTGACGCTGTTCGCCCGCATCCCCTTCCTCAATGGCGGGCTCTTCGAGTGTCTGGACAAGGCGGATGCCGACGGCAAGGTGATCCGCATTGATGGCTTCTCTGACCGCGCCGATGTGCCGCTGCGTGTGCCCAACGCGCTCTTCTTCGGCGCGGAACACGCGGTTGATCTGAACGCAACCTACGGCACCAGCGGCAAGCACTACCAGGCCGCCGGGCTGATCACCATCCTCCAGCGCTACAAGTTCACCGTGGCCGAGAATACGCCGATTGAGGAGGAGGTGGCCCTCGACCCCGAGTTGCTCGGCCAGGTCTTCGAGAACCTGCTGGCCGCCTACAACCCCGAGACCCAGACCACGGCGCGCAAGCAGACCGGCTCGTTCTACACGCCGCGCCCCATCGTGAACTACATGGTGGACGAGGCGCTCGTGGCGTATCTCCAAGTCGCTTTGTCCCGGCTGGAAGCCGGGGCTACGCTTCCGGTAGCCCCGACTTCCAGCCGGGAGGATGACGCTGAGGACACCCTTTTCTTCGATCCCCACGCCGACATCGAGATCTACCAGCGCAACTTGCCCCATTGGCGGCAGTCAGGGGCAACGTATTTCGTCACCTTCCGCCTCGCCGACTCGCTTCCCCAAGAGAAGCTGTGCCAGTATATGGACGAGCGTGACCTATGGCTGCGTCTGCATCCTGAACCGCGCACACCCGCACAACAGGCCGAGTACCATCGCCGCTTCTCCAATACGATCCAGCAATGGCTTGATGCGGGAGCAGGTGCGTGCCATCTGAGTACCCCGCAGGTGGCCCAGATCGTCGCTAACGCACTGAACCATTTTGAGGGGCAGCGCTACCGTCTCGGCGCATGGGTAGTGATGCCGAACCACGTCCATGTGCTGGTGACGCCAATCGGTGATCATCAACTCTCCGCCATCCTGCACTCATGGAAATCCTTTACCTCCAATGCGATCAATAAGCTATTGGGCCGGGAGGGAACGCTCTGGCAGCATGAATCCTACGACCGTATTGTGCGTAGCCCAGCGCAGCTTGCACGGATCGAGCAGTATATCGCCGAAAATCCGGCGCGGGCAGGACTGGAGGAAGCTCCGGCTTCCAGCGTAGCTCCGGCTTCTAGCCGGATAGATCCGTCCCGGCTGGAATCCGGGGCTACCGAAAGCGTAGCCCCGGCTTCCAGCCAGGACGGAATTACCGAGCGCCTGCGCGACCTGATGACCTACACGGAGGCCGATCACGGCTTTAGCCCCGACGAGGTGCGCCACCTGATCATTGCGATCAACAATGTAAAAATCCTCGACCCGGCGGCGGGAAGCGGTGCCTTTCCGATGGGTGTCTTGCAGAAGTTGGTTCATCTCCTTACGCGCCTTGACCCCGATAATACGCGCTGGAAGGAGCAGCAGCGGGCGCGTGCTATCGAGGAGACCAAAGGTGCGTTTGAGATTGGCGACCGGGCGGAGCGTGAGCGTCGGCTGCTCGACATCAATGAGGCATTTGAGTACAACAGTTCGGACTACGGGCGCAAGCTCTATCTGATTGAGAATTGCATCTACGGGGTGGATATTCAGCCGATTGCAATCCAGATCGCCAAACTACGCTGCTTTATCTCGCTGGTGGTGGACCAGCGCATAGATGACACCCGCGAGAACCGGGGTATCCGCCCGCTACCGAACCTGGAGACCAAGTTTGTCGCGGCGAACACGCTGGTGGGCATTACATCCCAAGGCATGTTGCGGAGCGACGAAGTCTTGAGGCTCGAAAAAGAGTTAGCAACCGTGCGTTCGTACCATTTTAGTGCGCGGACGCCAACGACCAAGCGCAAGTATCGTGACCGTGACCGTGAACTGCGTATGCACCTGGGGGATCGCCTTGAACGTGAGGGAATCCCTGGCCCCATTGCCAGTCAACTCGCCTCTTGGGACCCCTACGACCAGAATGCGTTCGCATCCTTTTTCGATAGCGAGTGGATGTTTGGTCTGCACGACGGCTTTGACATCATCATCGCCAACCCGCCCTACGTGCGCCAGGAGCAGATCAGCGAGCTGAAGCCCTACTTCAAGGTGGCCTACCCCGAGACGTATAGCGGCACCGCTGACCTGTTTGTCTACTTCTTCCACCAGGGGATTAATCTGCTTCGCCAGGGCGGTCGGCTGGTCTATATCACCAATAACAAGTGGCTGCGTGCGGGCTACGGCGAGAACCTGCGCGGCTTCCTCGCGGCACAGACGGTGGTTGAGCAGCTTGTAGACTTCGGCCACTCGCCGATCTTCGAGGGGGCCGATGTCTTTCCGGCGATTGTCGTGTTGGAGAAACCGACCAACGGCGTGCCGACCAACCGGCAGGTGTGCGTGGCCGACTTCCCGCGTGCGGCGCTGGGCGGAGACGCCCTGGATGTGTACATCCGTGAGCATAGCCGCGCCGTACCCCAGGCACGACTCTCCCGTACCGCATGGAGCTTGGAGCATGCGAAAATTGATGACCTGATGGCGAAGATTCGCAATGCGGGTGTGCCACTGGCTGAATTTGCCGGAGTGAAGCCGTACCGTGGTGCGGTAAGCGGTTTCAACAAAGCATTCTGGATCGATGCTCATACTAAAAATCGTCTGGTGCGCGACAACCCGCGCTCGGCAGAAATCATCAAGCCCTATTTGCGTGGGCAGGACGTTAAACGCTGGTCACCGGAGTGGGCGGATCTATGGATGATCTTTACTGGACAGGGTATTGCCATTGAGAAATACCCAGGTATTCAGCAACACCTTGTACAGTACCGTGATGCATTAGAACAACGGGCAGGCAAGCAAGCATGGTGGCAATTTCAGTCAGCAGGCACATTCCACCATCTTTACGCCCAGCCCAAAATTATTTGGAAAGATCTGAGTTTCCATTCAGAGTTTTGTCTGGATGAGAGCGGTTTATATACGAACGATCTTTGCTTTACACTACCTGTGAAAGACTACTGGCTTATCACTGTACTGAACTCGCCATTGATGTGGTCATTTATGTGGCGCAATGTTATCCACGGCAAGGATGAAGTTTTGCGCTTGAAGAACATCTACACTGAGCAACTTCCCATCGCCCCACCCACCGACACCACCCGCGCCGAAGTCGAGCCAGCGGTAGCGCGGTTGATTGCGATCACCCAAGCCGATCAGCAGGCCCGGCGCGAGCTACACCACTGGCTACGGAATGAGTTCGGCATTGAGAAGTTGGGGCAGAAGCTAGAGGCGTTCGACCAACTGAGTGCCGGAGCCTTCGCGGACGAGGTCGCAAAGCGCCGCCCGAAGGGGAGCGTGGCGCTCACGACGGGGGCACGGCAGTCGCTCCATCGAACCCACAACGAACACGCCACGCCGATGCAGCAGCGGGCGACGGAAGCGCGGGTGCTAGAGCTACGCCTCGCCGATCTGGTCAACGCCGCCTACGGCTTGACACCGGAGGAGATTGTGTTGATGTGGGAAACCGCACCGCCGAGGATGCCAGTGGGGACATCGTAGCGCCGGCATCGTGCCGGCAGGATAAGGGATCGTAGCGCCGGCATCGTGCCGGCTGGAAGCCGGCGCTACGCCGAGGGCATCTTGTCGGCAGGATGCCGCCGACGTTACACCGAGGATACCAGTGGGGCGGGGATTGGCGACCAAGGCTGAGGGGGGACATACCGATGCAGATTGACCAATTCACCAAAGATGCGCCAGGGAATCTGGTAGCGGCCACGCATGCGGCCACGCTACAGTACCCGGCAACTAACTACATCGCCTTTATTCCGCACCCGCTCCCCCCAGCGTTATCAATGGAAGCATCGCTTGTTCGCGCCCTCTCTGACGCCGACCGGGCACTGGGAGAACTGGCCGGGCTTGGCCGCGCCGTGCCCAGCCCCAGCCTACTGATTGGGCCATTCGTCCGGCGTGAGGCCGTGCTGTCCTCCAAGATCGAAGGCACCCAAACAGAGATTGCCGACCTCTATGCCTACGAAGCCGGACAACCATACCTGCCAGGTTTACGACCACCCCTGCCTGAAAATGACGTGCAGGAAGTACTAAACTATGTCCAGGCACTCGATTACGGCATCAAACGACTAGACACCCTGCCCATTGGCTTGCGCCTGATCCGCGAACTCCATGAGAAACTGATGGATGGCGTACGCGGGAAGGATGCAACGCCAGGGGAGTTTCGCCGAAGCCAGAACTGGATCGGCGCATCAGGTTCGCCCGTTCGTGAAGCACGGTTTGTCCCGGCACCGCCGTATGAACTGCCCAGCGTACTCGATGCCTTTGAGAAATACATCCACACTAATCCCGATAACGACTACGCTCCACTGCTGCGGCTTGGTCTTATCCACTACCAGTTTGAGACCATTCACCCCTTCATTGATGGCAATGGGCGGATTGGCCGACTGCTCATCTCCCTGCTCCTTCACGCCTGGGATCTCCTCCCAGAGCCGCTCCTCTACCTCAGCGCCTACTTTGAGCATCACCGAGACACCTACTATGATCTCCTCTTGGGCGTGAGCATGCGAGGTGACTGGCACAACTGGCTGCTCTTTTTTCTGCGCGGAGTAACGGAGCAATCACGCGATGCAGCACGGCGAGCCAAACAACTCCAGGATCTCCAAAGCACCTGGCGCGAGCAAGTGGCAGCGGTGACGGACTCGGGCCTCCCACTGAGAATAATTGACCACCTATTCCAGCGGCCCATCCTCACCGTGCGCGATGTCCAGGATGTACTCGGTGCAAAGTCATACCACACTGCACAAAAGTACGTCCAGGTATTGAGCGATCTCGGCATCCTCATGCTCCGCGCCGAGCATCCGGTGAAGCGCTACGAGGCCATCGCTATCCTGAACTGCCTGATTTAAGGATTGCAATTTTGTGGCGATTCGTGCAATGAGACGAGAAGGCATTGCATGATCGTGCAATGGCTTGATCAGGTAAGCGTTGACGCAACTCCACCTTGCGCTGTAAGATGCGGTGATGCACTGATACATGACTGGGTGAAAAGGTGACGGAGCCAAACGACAACCAAAGCCTCAACGACCTTCTGACGATGGGTGAGCTGATCTCGCTTCAACAAGCAGCGGAGTATGCCGGCCTATCGAAAAATTCTTTGCTTGTATATGCCCGAAATCAGCGTCTCAAAGCAAAAAAAATAGGCTCCCAGTGGGTTACAACCTATGCGGCAGTTGATGCGTACCTTCATTCGCGCAACCTCGATACTATTCCCAAGAAGTATCGAAAATCTCCTTGACGGTATCGCCGATCTCATATACTATAACCGTATGAAATGAAACGAGACCCGGAAGGTGCTAGTAACACCCGCCGGGACTCTGACCCCACACCTGACGTTACCAGGCGTGTGGCTGGACGCATGGTACCACACCATGCGACGACCTCCAGCGGCACCCTGCCGCGCCGTTCCCCGTGAACGACGCGATGGCGATGGGGTGCTGTATTCGTGTTGGCAGCCGCTCATTTCTCTGCCACATCGCGCCGGAGGCCGTCGTGACCCCGAAGAATCTGCTTTGGCATGCGCTACGTGCCTCCGGCGCGATGTGGCAGAGAAATGAGCGGCTGCCAACACGAATACAGCACCCCATCGCC
>Ga0208376_1000594_pt1 | contig 11129 bp, 11 predicted proteins | sample CryBogmetaGMA25M_FD_184548 | JGI IMG/M metagenome (GOLD analysis project Ga0208376, IMG submission 184548) | Freshwater microbial communities from Crystal Bog, Wisconsin, USA - MA2.5M (SPAdes) | ecosystem: Environmental > Aquatic > Freshwater > Lake | place: Crystal Bog, Wisconsin, USA...
GTCGGAGGGCAATTGGGCGGCGTTGGTGATCTGGCTCCGTTTTCAACCCCAGGAACGGAGGCCGGTGCTGGCCTGTTTGGGTTGGGCGGCGGACAGGGAAGCGCTAGTGTTCTGTCTCAGCTCGGTTCGGGAATAACCGATCTTTTGGGCGGTATCGGCGAAGGTATGGGGGCTGTTCCATCCCCGGATGTAGGCAATGCAATCGCCTCGACAGGTGGGGACTTACCGCTTCCTGCGGGCGGCACCGCCAGCACTATCGGCGCACCCGGTGCCGGGGCGACGATGCCCGGAGCCGCCGCTATCGCCGCTCCCCCATCGACCGATATCGCCAGCGGCATTTCATCTTTGAGCCCGAACCAAACGGCATCCCTCGGAAGCATTGATATGTCAGGCGCGGGGAATGCCAACCTCACGGGCGCTGCGTCCGCGCCGTCCGCGCCGCTCAATCAGGCCCCGGACTGGTGGGCAGCCGCCACGTCCGACCCGAGCGGCGTCATGGCGGCTGGAGCGCAGCCTGGGGCCGTCAATCCCAATCTGGCGATGGGTGGGCCGGGCTCGGTCCAGATGGAGCCCTTGGCCGCCCCCGCTGGAATGAGCCCGGATGGTTCTGGTTCCTTTCCCGCGCCCGGAACAGCCCAAACGGCGGCGCGAGATGCGTATCTCAGAGACGTTGGGTCAACGTCGTCAGCCATGCCCGGCGCTGCGGCTGGAGGCGCGGGAAAGGTCGCGGCTCCGGGGCTTACGGACAAGATCGGAGCGTTCCTGACCGGTGGCGAGGCGACCGACACCTTAAGTCAGGTCGTTGGCAAGGGTGTGGGCGCTATTCCGTCGGTGGGCATGATGGGCGCTCAGTTGCTCGGCGGCCAGCAGCAGCCGAAGGGGTACAACGATCTATCATCCATCGCCGGGCAGCAGTTGCAGCAGTCCCAGCAATTGATGCAAATGTTCCAATCCGGCACTCTCCCTGCCGGACTGAAGCAGTCGCTCGACAGCGCATCCGCATCAGCCAAGGCTGCAATCCAGTCCCGATACGCATCCATGGGTCAGAGCGGGTCTTCCGCCGAGGCGCAGGACTTGGCGAGCGTGGATTCTCGGGTGGCGGGACAGGGCGGCCAAATGCTTCTCCAGTTGCTCCAGGCTGGTATCAGCGAACAGAATATGGCGACCGGCCTCTATAAAGAATTGCTCGGGGCGAACGTCGCGCAGGACAGCGCACTGTCCAACGCCATGACTGGGTTCGCCTCGTCTCTGGCTGGTGGCGGCGGCGGATTTAAGTTGAGCCTGGGGTAAGATCATGGCTGAAATCGGCGGCATCGACCTGAACAGCATCAAACTCCCCGGCGACGTTGGGAAGGCTTTCGGCGTCATGTCCAAAGATGCTGAAACCCGCCAGAAGAAGACCGAGGAACTGGACGCCAGTTATGCCAAGGAGTTGGAATCCGGCATCGAGAAGCGGCACGCCGTGACGGAGGCGGCCAAGCAGCCGGGAGGGTTCCTCAACCCGCCTGACCTGAATCCGTATACCCCGCCTGTCCCCACTGATCCATGGGCGGTATGGGGTTCACCAGCTATGTGGATGGCTGGCCTGTCCGGGTTCATGGGCCGTCGTTCCGCCGCGAAGTCGTTGCAGGCCGCGTCTGGTGTGATGGAAGCCTTCAACAAGAAGGACCACCGGGCGGCGGATGAGGCTTTCAAGGCGTGGAAGCAGGAGACCGCCAATACCATCCAGCAGCACGAGTGGCAGTCCGATATATACAAGGCAGCACTGGCTGGCGCAAAAGACGACGAAGCGACGAAACTGGCGATCTACAAGACGAATGCCCATGCCCTGGCCGATGGTCCGATGCAGGAGGCGGTCAAGATCGGCCTGAAAGAGGCCGAACACCTCCAGGACCAGCGCAATCAGTTTGCCCGAGAGATGATGTCTCACGCGCCCCAGGTAGAGGCCATGACGCTCTATAAGCAGGGCGAAATCATCATGGGCCATGAGAAGGAAGCCAAGGCGGCGCTCGCCCAAGCTATGGCGTCAGGTGATCAGCAGAAGATTGCCCAGGCGCAACAGAAGATGGATGCGGTTACCGCCGAAGGGACGGAACACGCCGAGCGGATGAATGCTTTCGCGGAAGCGCAAGGCGCGAGCCGGGGCAAAGCACCTGAGCCCGGAGCGGGAGATGGCACTGATATCCCCGTTGGTGGGAAGGGCACGAAGGTTCTCCGTGATCCAAACACCAGGGATGCTTACGCCATAGATGAAAAGGCTGGAAAAGCTTGGAAGCAGACCGAAGCGGGAGGGTGGGAGCCGATATCCATCAAAGAACTGCCAACTCGTCTTGATAAGCTGACCGGATCGGGCGCACAAGGGGCAAGAGAGGCAGTGTTCAATCAAAGAATGCTGATTTCGGCGCGGGAAGCGGCGGCGGACCTTGAGAATGTGGTGAAGCTTCCAATCGCGGCGGACACGGGGTGGCTCGGAGGACGGAAGCAGGGGCCTGGACTAATGGACGCGACGAGGGAGGTTCTTGCCAACAAGATGACCGATCAGGACGTGCAGAGCTACAACGTCATGGCGGCGGGGTTTCAGCGTTCTCTTGCGACCATTGAAGCGGCGGGATTGATGCCAAGTGGAAGCTTAACCCACCAGATGGATTCGGTCATTTTCAAGGCCGGGGATACTAATCTGACGAAGCTTCAGAAGCTTGCCCAAACTCGTCAGATTGTCGAGTCAGGACTGGATGTTATCGCCACCAACCCAAGGCTTTCCGACGCAGAAAAGGACGGGGCAATAAAGACAATTGAGAAGATTAAGAAGGCCGTTCCGTTTACGCAAGGCGACCTGATCAGGCTACAAGCCGAGCAGACGAAGAACCCAGAAGCAACACTTTCTTCGATGTTCCCGAACGCGGGAAAGCGCTCCGGGGCACATTCCGTGGGCGATATCATCGAGCATGGCGGGAAGCAGTATCGCGTGATCGGCGGAAGCCCTGATGATCCCGATATTGAGCCGGTGGAAAAATGAAACTGTCCGACCTCGAAGGATCGTCAAAGCCGATGAAACTGTCCGATCTCGGGCAGGCATCGAAGCATGACGAAGCGGAGAAAGATAAGGGGTTCCTGTCTAATGCCCTAGCCCCGATTAAGGCCATTCCCGGTGACATTGCCGCCGAGTTTAAGGAAGGCCAGAAGACAGTAGCAGAATCCATGCCAAAGCCGGGGGAGGCCATTGGAAACCCCTTTATGACCGTGCTGGGTGGAATGCAGGAGGCGGTTTCTCCGTTATCGGGAACGGTCAAGGCACTCGTTGGTGACCCGGTGCGCAATGTTCTTCCTCAGGATACGTCTTTGGGGCGCATGGGGGCCAAGCTTGCCGAAGATGTGGCGGGAATTGCCATGCCGGGGGCAGCAGTTAAATCTGCGGGAAAGATTGCGAAAGGAGCGGCCAAGGGGATCATGGAATTGGCCGAATCAGAATTGGCCGACGTTGGCAGGGTCGCGGCGCAACGAGATGCCTCCGCTGGCGTTCCGGGGGCACTGAAACGGAAACTCGCTTACGCCGAGCCTCACGAAGAAGCCGTCGCCGCCCATCGCAATGGATTTGTCACCGTCCCGCGTGAGGCCGCGAAAGAAGGGGCAACGGCCACATCAGAGGCTATGTCGGGGCTCGGGGGGAAGTACAAGCTCTATCAAGTGGCGTCCGAGAAGAACCAGAAGATCGCGCAGGCTCATGCGGCTTCCGATCTTGGCCTGCCTCCGAAGACGACGCTGTCCCCGGCTGTTCTTGATCAGGTTATCGCCCGCGAAGCCGCATCGTATGACGCCATCCGCAATGAGATGCCCACATTGATGGTGACGGACAAATTCAAGCAGACGGTCTCCGATATGGGCGGCATCGCCCAGAAGGTCCGAGACGCATTTCCCGGAGTGTTCTCGGACTATTCCAATATCGACGCCTTCGGAAAATCCTTGGCCACCCATGAGACGATCCAAACCGACGTGGCAATGGAGATGATCCGTGGATTGCGGAAGGAAGCCACGGATATTCTGAAATCATCGGCGAAGCAAGGCGGCGAAGCCCCTGGGGTTGTCGCCCTTGGCTTGGCGAAGCGCAGGGCTGCCAACGCACTTGAGGAGATGATTGACGAAAATCTCACTGACGCCCCCAACGTCATCGGGAAACTGAAAACGAGGATAGCGGAGGCCAATGCGCTCGCCGACAAGGCCATCGCGGAGGCAAATGTCGAACTCAACAGAGCGGAGACAATTGCGGCATACTCCCCCAAGCAGGCGGCGGAAATGAGGCGGTTGGCACAATCCGAGATTGCCCGCGCGGAAGCGGCCAAGACTGCCGCTCTCGCGAGAAATTCCGGGCTTGAGGCGGCAGAAAGTGCCCTCCAGTCCCAAGAGGAACGTGAATCCCTGATTTCGGCTTTCCGGGATTCTCGTCAGAAGATCGCGAAGGCGTATGATTTGAAATTGGCGACATCCCCGCTCGGAGAGGTCAACTCTCGTCGTCTCGGCGCGCTTCAAGCGGCAGGTAAGCCGATGACCGGCGGCCTTGGCAAGATCGCATCGGCGCAGCGGTCGTTCCCGAAGGAATTTCAGACGCCATCGTCGTTTGGCGGCACCGAAAGCCTTTCTGTATTGGACATATTGGGCGGGGCGGCGGCTCTTGGAACTGGACACCCTGGCGTGTTGGGACTTACTCTTGCCCGTCCAGCGGCGAGGATGGGTGTTCTGTCCCCATCTTGGCAAAACGCCATGCTGGGGACAGCGGACTCGTCCGAAGCCATGCTCAACAGCATCTACGGGAAAAAGCCATGAATGAGATGATTAAACGGGTGGACGCTGCGCTACTCTGTTATGCTGGTGTGGACCCCGTTGTGGCAAAACGCGCGTCTGAGGGTGAATTGGCATCAATCTACCCCGCGAGCCTCTACCCGGAAATTCTCGGGGCAGCCCGCGCCGCCATCGCCGCCATGCGGGAGCCGAAACCACAAATCCTTGCCATGCTTTCGACGTACCCTCTGGACGTTTCCATGGGCGTAACGACTAAGCCGATAAGAATATGGGAAGACCTGATTGATGAGGCGTTGAAGTGAGCAAGCGCCCTTCCGACGAAGAACTTCGCTCCGACATGAACACCTACGCCCGCGCCTTGCTTAAAGCAGCGTATGGTAGTATCGTGCCAGTTGAGGATGGCGGAACCCTACCAGATGGGGCAAGTCCGAGTGACGCCCCGAAGCCGGATGTGTTCAACGCCGTCGTCACATGGATCAGAACTGACGCTGGCATGGAACCGCTGGTGGCTCAGAAATCCGGCTTGGAAAGCATGGCCGAGAAAATGAGGCGCAAGAAATGATTGAAGACAACGTCGAGAGGCTTAGCGTTCGTCCGGTTGCCCCTCGCGTCGTGCTGATGGGCGGTGGAGATGCGTCTTCCACTCCGTCTATCGATCTTTCTGCCGTCGTTGCCGCTGTCCAGCAAGCCACCGTCGAGACCCACAAGCAGGTTCTCCAGGCCATTCCCCACGTCGCCCAGCAGGCAGTCAATGCCGCGCTCAAGGCTACTCACTCGACCGTTATCGGCACATTCCAGACCATCGCAACGATCCTCGCCGTGCGCTTCATCCTGCTGCTGGCCGTGATTGGCGGGTTCGCCCTGGCCGTCATGGTGATGCAGTCCCCCACTCTGACCGGAGCGGCCATTCTCGGAGGCTATGTGGTTTCGACCATCTGGCCGCTGGTATGGCTGTTCGGCAAAGCTCCCGGCGCGTCCGGGACGACATCGACTACTGTCTAGGCCATCACCTTCCCGCGAACCTCTCCCTATTAGGGACGATCCTCATCCACCCCTGACTCCAAAGGAGGGCCGGCGATGACGGCTTTGCCCGGCACACGCGGGCAATCCGTCCGCGACGTTCTGCTCTCCGTATCGGGAACGACCACGTCTGGTATCCCGAAATCGCTTGTTCTCCCCGAGCAGCGGTCCCGGTCCCACTTCATTTTCCAGAACCTGTCCACAGCGACGATGTATCTGGAAATCGGGTGCGGCGAGGCGACGGCCACTATTTCCGGTGGCGTCGTCACGTCCATTGCCGTCGTCAACGGCGGGTTCAATTACACGATTGCTCCCAAAGTTCTGCTGATGGGTGGCGGCGCGGACGGCGGGAACACCACGTTCGTCGGGTGCACATCCCCCGGATACTCGGCTCCTGGCGACAGCATCGGAATCGGCGCTCCTCCCATTGGATATCCGGCGCAGGCCCATGCCGTTATTTCCGGCGGCGCGGTCACCAGCATCGTGGTGGACAATGGAGGCTCTGGCTTTGCGAAGGCGCCGTGGGTGCTGTTGGTCAATGACCCGAACGATCCGAACGGCGTTGCAGACCCGTCTGTTGGCTCCGGTTCCGGCATCAAGCTGGCTTCTGGGGCATCCTATTACGTCAACGGGACGATCTGCACGACATCCCCTATATCCGTCTACTGCGCCACGTCCGGCTCGGCATGGTGCTGCAAATTCGCGGTGTAAGATGAAGAGACTTACTGGCATGTTCTCGGGATTGATGCTTCAGGCATCGGCCTCGGCATGGGCGCAAGTCACCAATCCTCCTGGGGTGAGTTCGTCCGGCGCGGTGACGCCCGGTCATGTGGCAACGTGGGTTGATGCGTCTACCATCCAGGATGGCGGTGCCGGATCAGGCGGAACAGTCACTAGCGTCACATTCACAGGAGACGGGACGGTCCTGAGTTCAACCCCGTCGTCTGCCGTGACGACGACGGGGACCGTTACTGGGGCGTTGGCGACGGCCACAGCAAAATCAGTCCTCGGAAATTCCTCGGCCAGCAGCGCCACTCCGTCATATCAGACATCTCCGGTTGTTAGCGGCTCGATGACGGCCAACACGCTCGTATCGACTGTGACCACAGGGACGGCACCTCTCACGGTGTCGTCAACCACCGTCGTCCCGAACCTGCACGCGGCAACGGCAGACACCGCGACCACGCAAAGCGCGGGGGACAACACCACCGCCATCGCCACCGACGCCTTCGTTACTACGGCGGTCAATAATGCCATTGCTGCCGTTAATCCGGCGGTGGCGGTAAGAGTGGCTACGGCGGCAATCCTCCCTAATTCCCCTGTGTACAACAGCGGCGCATCCGGTATCGGGGCGACAATCACCACCGTGACGCTTAATACTGCCCTGGTGGTTGACGGGGTTACGCCAGTCTTAAACGACCGAATTCTGGTTAAGAATGAGTCTGGCGGCCTTGGTGCCGCCAAGAATGGCGTCTACATTGTAACCCAAGTTTCCGGCGTTGGTCTCGCGTGGATATTGACGCGAGCATTGGATTATGACGCCCCCAGCGACATCAACAACACCGGAGCCATTCCCGTCGTCAGCGGCACCGCCAACGCGACGACACAATGGGTCATAACGTCATCAGTCGCCACGGTTGGCACGGATGCCCTGACCTACACCCAATTCACCCTTGCGCCGTCTGCCGTGTTTCAGGTTGCCAACAACCTATCAGAAGGCACCGCCGCGACGATGCGGACCAATCTCGGTCTGGGAACTGCCGCGACGGTCAACACTGGAACCAGCGGAGCGACGATCCCGCTTTTGAACGGTGCAAACACGTTTAGCGGCGGACTCACAACCACGTCGGGACGGGTCTTGACTGGGCGGGCTGTGACGGCGGCTGGCGCTATCACCGTTACGTCGGCGGACGACTTCATATGCGTCAACAAGGCATCCGGGGCCGCGACGACGGTCAATTTCGAGGCGTCCCCGACGACTTGGCAGCGGCATGTCGTCAAGGACTGCAAGGGCGATGCGGCGACGAACAACATCACCGTCACCCCGAATGCCGGGAACATCGACGGCGCTTCGACGTTCGTCATAAGGACAAACTATGGGTCATCAAGCTTTACCTATAACGGAACCGCGTGGAGTGTTTACTGATGGCCTATAATCCCCAGGCTCCGAATGTCTTCACTTTTGCGGGCACCCCGAACGGTAGCGTGGCAGGGAATGCGGGCGTATCCAATGGGGCGCCTCCTGACTTCTGCTGGAATGTGACAAACTCAAATCTCTACGTTTGCGTGACCACTGGCAGCACGAGTACCGCAGTATGGGATTTGGTAGCTGCATTTGCCGCTCCTTTGTCCATCGCAAGCAGTGCGACCCTTACGCCTAACTTCTCCTATACCGATTTCGTCACATATTCTCTTGCGACCAACGCCACGTTGGCAGTCCCAACAAACATTACGCCGGGCGTGGTGCAAAGCGGATGCTACGACATATGGCAGGACGCCACGGGGTCTAGGTTGCTCGCGACCGCGTGGATTTATACGTGGTCGGGCGGCACTGCTGGATCTCTATCAACGGTCGCTGGGTCGCATGATGCCCTGTTCTATCGACAAGTCTACTACGGAACCAGCACTGTTACCGTCACCATCGCCGCCCCTGGGGTTGTGACATGGACAGCGCACGGGTTGAACACATTCAATCGTCTTCAGTTAACCACTACGGGGGCTCTCCCGACGGGACTTGCCGCGAATACGACATATTGGGTCACCAAAGTTGATGCCAATAGCTTCAAACTCTCCACATCTTTGGCTAATGCAGTAGCGGGGACGTTTATCACCACGACGGGGTCACAGAGCGGTGTTCATACAGCGGTTGCTGGAGAAATCGAATTGACCATTAATCAGGCGTTCTCGTAATGCTAATCGGATCGCCACTGGGGTTCTGGGCGGCGGCTGGATATTCAATCGCCGACAGCATACGGCTGAATGGCACCAGCGACTATCTCAGCATGACGCAGGCGGCGGGTAATACCTCCACCTGGACGATTTCGGCCTTGATCAAGCGGTCGAAACTTACCAGCTCGTCACAAGTGCTGTTCCATTGCAGTGTCGCAGGGGCCGATAACTTCGTCGTGCGCTACGCAACGAATGGGGCGGCGGGCGACACTATCGAAATATACAGCCAGTTCGACAACGAGTTTCAGTGGCTGTCTGTCCCCGTATTCCGGGACGTTTCGGCGTGGGGTCACTTCGTCCTGGCGATGGATGTGACACAAGGGACCGCCGCAAACAGGATCAAAGTCTACTGGAACGGGTCGCAGCTTACCGGGGCGGCGGGGTCGATCTTCTCTGGTCCTTACCCTGGCTCTACCACGGCCATGAAGGTGAATGCGTCTGGCTCTGTGGTGCGTATCGGGAAGAACAACGGGTCGAACTACTTCGACGGATACCTCTCCGACTTCTACCTGATTGACGGCCAAGCCCTCACCCCATCCAGCTTCGGCAAGACCGACAGCAACGGCGTGTGGGTGCCCATCAAGTACGCTGGAACCTACGGGACTAACGGCTGCAAGCTGGAGTTCAAGAACAGCGGCGCTCTCGGTACCGACACTTCGGGCAACGGGAACACCTGGACCGTCAACGGCTCCCCGGTGCAGACCACAGATACGCCGACCGCGAACTACGCGACGCTGAACGCGATCCGCCCATCAACATCGGCGCTGACGGTGGGCAATACTACGGCAGCCGGAACAGCCAGCGGAACTATACCGGCGTCACAGTCCGATAAATGGTATTGGGAAGTGAAGGCCAATGCTGTCGGCGTAACCGCAGGCTTGGAGAACACCAGCGGCACGACGTACACCCAATCAGTCAGCAACGGGACGACGACCGGGTTCAGATACACCCATAGCACCACCACCCTAGAGTATACGACGAACGGATCATCGTGGAGCACCGTGTCGTCAGCGGTGAGTGGTGTGGCATTCCCGTACGTCACAGGAGCCAGCAGCACGATCAACTTCGGCGCGACGGCCTTCGCTTATACCCCGTCGACCGGGTTCAAAGCACTCTGCACCGCCAATCTTCCGAGTGTAGCCGTCACCGCCAGCGGCACTTTCACCGGCAATGCCAACGCGGACGGCCCCTTTGATTGGGTGAATGGGAACCTCACTGCTTTGACCATCAATGGCAACGCAGTTACCTGGGGCACCCACGCTGACAAGACGGCTGGTGGATTCAAGTTGCGTTCGTCCTCGGCCTCCTACAACACCAGCGGCTCGAACACTTGGACGGCAACGTCTGACAAGCGGTTTGTCGAGAATAATTCTGTCCATACACCGAATACAGCACAGGGGAATCCATGATGGATACTTACTATATTCCTGATGCAATCCCCAGTGAGTACGTCAACGATGGGGACGCCTTTGAACTAAACGGCACGAAGTACCCTCCATTCTGGCCGAAAGACGATAAGGTAGGCGCCACATTGTGCGTCGTCCATCCGTGTACTTTCGACGGAACGGAGTACATCGTCAATAAAGTCTGCAACGGGGGCGAGATATCGTGGGATGGCGTTGCCCGTGATCCATCGGAAGTCGCGGCGGCGAAGTCGCAGGATGAGATTGCAGCGAAGAGCGCAGCTAATGCTCCATTCTTGGCCCAGATTGACGCGCTGGACAACAAGCGAATCCGTCCCGCCGCCGAAATCGCCGCATCCTTAGCGGCAGGGACTGCGCCGGATGCAGAAACGCTGTCGCGACTGGTCAGTCTAAACACACAGATTGCGGCGCTTCGTGATCGGCTGGTGAAGTGATGGCAGCCCCCTCCCTTACCATTCAGCAGCAGGGTGTCACTCAGGTTTCCGCCGATAACCTGAACACCTATGAGCAGACGTGTGACACGTTCTCCCAATTGCGCGCCTTCGTCGGAACGGCGGGGGTGCAAGTCTACGCCCGAGGTCAGTCCGCAGTGAGCGACGGGTACCAAGGAAACTTCTATTGGAATGCATCCCTTTCCGGCGCCATCGATGACAACGTGAATACCATCATTCCCGGCGGAGTGACCCTTGGCGGATGGCAGAGATTGAGCCTAGAGGGGTTCTCCGGGGCGAACTCTCAACTTATCACCAACACGGCGGCGACGACGTATACAACGCCCGCATATATCACGACGGCCACAAACTTTAAATTCACATTGCAGGGTGGCGGTGGTGGCGGTGGAGCAGGTGGACGCCTGAGGGCGGCTGGGCCATATCGCCGCCACCTGACCCCGGTGGCCTGAGATGACCGAAGCCGCGACGCCCGATCCCACCGCCCTTATCC
>Ga0208376_1000597_pt1 | contig 11067 bp, 12 predicted proteins | sample CryBogmetaGMA25M_FD_184548 | JGI IMG/M metagenome (GOLD analysis project Ga0208376, IMG submission 184548) | Freshwater microbial communities from Crystal Bog, Wisconsin, USA - MA2.5M (SPAdes) | ecosystem: Environmental > Aquatic > Freshwater > Lake | place: Crystal Bog, Wisconsin, USA...
CTCACTTGGTTTGCCAAAGCGAACAATGAGGCCACCCCCTAGTGCGCGTAGTTCATCATCAATTTGTTTTAAGCCTTGCCAAATAAAGTCGACTCGTCGATCGTGCTTCAAACCACTCGTCTCTAGATTCCCCCTTAAGAGGGGTTTGAGAATATCAACATCAAAGATGAAAGATAGCCAAACCTGCTTGCTCTCCTTAAGCGCGTAATGGAGGGCAGCATTGTCATAAAGGCGGAGATCACGGCGGAGCCAAACAAGAGCTTTTTGCATAGCCCCTATCTTATGGTTTATTGGTAAAAAGCGCTTGAGTAGGGCTTAATTTCTGTAAAATAAACCCATATGACTTCGGCTAAAAAAGCACCTCCTGCTTCAGACCCAGCGTCTGTGCCAGAGTCTTCGATTGCTTTTTCTGCTGATCGCCTTGCCAACCAGTTTTTAATTGCCATGCCAGGAATGGTCGACCCTAATTTTGCCGGCTCAGTTATTTATCTTTTTGAGCACACTGATCGTGGTGCAATGGGGCTGGTGATTAATCGACCCACTGAAGTAAATTTGGCTCACCTCTTTGAAAAAATTGAACTCAAATTAGAGATTGCACCACTACTAGATCAGCCGGTCTATTTTGGAGGCCCGGTTCAGGTTGAGCGCGGTTTTGTATTGCATGAGTCAAACGTAGGTTTATCTTACAGCTCCTCGTTGATTATTCCTGGAGGCCTCACAATGACTACCTCAAAGGATGTTCTTGAGGCTGTTGCATGTGGCAATGGTCCTCGAAAGTTTTTAATGACTCTAGGTTATGCGGGCTGGGGCGCTGGCCAACTTGAAGAAGAAATCACCTCAAATGGCTGGATGAACGTCCCACTAGCTAAAGAGCAAATGAGTGAGATTATTTTTAATACACCATACAGCCAGCGTTACCAAAAGGCCATGAGTCATTTGGGTTTTGATTTATCCCACTTGTCTGGAGAGGCGGGCCATGCTTAGTTCCATCACTGGCCCGATTACAGTGATAGCCTTTGATTACGGAACACGTCGAGTAGGGGTGGCAGTCGGTAACTCAGTGATCAAAGCGGGCCAGGCATTAAAGATCATTGCTGCTCCCAATAGTGAGGCCTTGTTTCAGGAGATTGAGAAGCTTTTGAAGGAGTGGCAGCCCAATCGACTGGTTGTGGGCCTCCCGGTTCATCCTGATGGTGCAGAACACGAGATGACTGCTAAAGCCAGACGCTTTGGGAATCAGTTGAATGGTCGCTTTCAATTGCCAGTTGAATGGGTGGATGAGCGTTATACCTCAGCAGTTTTGGAGGACGATCTCCGAATGCAGGACAATCTAGATGCACATTCTGCGGCTCTTATTTTGGAGCAATATTTTGCAGAATCAGACTCAAGTGTTACGGATTTATAAACTATGTCAATAAGTGTTGGAACGAAATAATGAATGCTGAATCGTTATATGAAAAGCTACTAGCGCATTTGCGTACCAGGGCAAAGAGCGGTCCTTTTGAGCTTGCTGGTTTGGCAATGGGCGGTGCTTGGATTGCAGAGCGCTTAGCTAAAGATTTGGGATTGCCGCACTATGGCGTAATTAATGTAGCCTTTCATCGCGATGATTATGCTGAGAAAGGGATGACTGCTTTACGTACCGCCAGCTCGATGTCAACCCAGTTGCCTTTTGATGTCAACGGAGCGTATGTCATTTTGATTGATGATGTGCTCTTAACGGGTAGAACAGTGAGAGCGGCATTAAACGAATTATTTGATTTTGGTAGACCCGCTCAAGTGGAGTTAATGGTCTTGGCAGATCGTGGCAATCGTGAGCTTCCGGTGAGCGCCAACTTTGTAGGCGAATTAGTTCAGGTGCCCGAAGAACAAATTTTAGTTTTAGAAAAAGATGCTGCTGGTAAGTTTAGCTTTCAGCTGGAGGAGCGCGAATAATGAGCCTAGTGAATCAATTTAACTCGGCCGGAGAGTTAACCCACCTTCTTACTCTTGAAGGCCTTCCAAAAGAGCAGATCCTTCATATTCTGGATACTGCCAAGCAGTTTGTGAGCGTGACCGATCCCTCACGTGAGGTCAAGAAAGTTCCTCTGCTGCGCGGCAAAAGTGTATTCAATCTTTTTTTCGAAAACTCTACTCGCACAAGAACTACTTTTGAAATCGCCGCTAAGCGTTTATCAGCAGATGTCATTAACTTGGATATTTCTACATCCTCTACTGCTAAAGGTGAGAGTCTGCTAGATACGATTGATAACCTAGTAGCTATGCAAGCAGATATTTTTGTGGTGCGCCATGGTGTATCAAAGGCTCCTATTGAAATCGCTAGCCATGTGCCGCCTCATGTGCACGTAGTCAATGCGGGCGATGGTAGTAATCAACATCCAACCCAAGGCTTGTTGGATATGTATACGATGCGCCACTTCAAGCAAAACTTTAAAGGCCTGAAAGTGGCGATTGTGGGAGACATTGTTCATAGTCGCGTTGCAAAATCGAATATTCATGCACTTACCACATTAGGATGTGAAGATATTCGTGCGATTGGTCCAGAGAGCTTATTGCCGAGCGATCTCGATATGTTGGGTGTAAAAGTCTTCCACAGCATGGAAGAGGGTTTGAAAGATGTGGATGTAGTGATGACGCTGCGTATTCAAAAAGAGCGCATGGAAGCTGGGCAAGTGCCGGAGGGTGATGCCTTCTTTAAGCAATACGGCTTAAACCCAGGACGTTTGGCTTTAGCGAAATCGGATGCGATTGTGATGCATCCCGGTCCAATGAATAGAGGTGTAGAGATTGATTCGATTGTGGCAGATGGTCCTCAAGCAGTAATTCTCAATCAAGTTACCTTTGGTATTGCAGTACGGATGGCAGTCATGTCTATCGTGGCTGGTAATTGAAATCAATATTCCAGGCAGCGTGATTAAACCCTTAGAAACCAAGTCAGCTGAAAATCGTTGGCTTATTTTGTCTCATGGTTTCAATATGGATGGTCGGGCCTCAAGTCAGACTATTACCGATAAGATTCCCTATTTGTTAGAGGCTGGAATTGAGCCAGTCGTATTTAGTGCAATTACTGGCATTAAGGATCAGCGCTTTCCTCATCATCAATTCCTAGCTTGGGGTCCTGCAGCATTTCGGTTTGACTTTCGTCACTGGATTGCTAATCAATACGGTCGCGGTCTTTTATATAAAGTGCTGACTCGTAGCGTCTCTATTTTATTAGCCCCATTTATTGCACTAGAAAAACTATTCTTGGGATATTCAAGCCAATGGTCTTGGGCGATGCCAGCATTCATTCACGGTCGCAAGCTGATTCGTGATAGCAAGATTGATGTGGTGTATTCAACCGGCGGCGCTTGGTCTGCTCACTTGGCTGGTCTTTGGCTGAAGAAGACAACCGGTGTTAAATGGATTGTGGAAGTTCATGATCCATTGGTTATTCGGAAGAGCCCTGTTGACGAGGGATCTGAGAAACCAAAGAATCGTGACGCTCAATTTAGGCAATACCTAGAAAAGCAGATCATTAGCCATGCTGATTTTGTATGGTGGTTTACTGAAGGCGCTGTGCATTACGCCAAAGCACGCAATCCCAATCTCAATACGCAGGGTAATGCTCATGGCTTTATAGTTCTCCCCGGCGCAAATCCACCCGGTGGTTTAATTACAGCTAAAGCACATCAATATAGCGATACGCTCAACCTTTGCCATTTTGGCTCGCTAGCTAAAGATCGTTCTCTTTCAACGATTCTCAATGCGGTTAGCGCGCTATTCAAAAAATACCCGCGGGCGAGACAGCATATTCGTATCCATGCTTACGGGGCACCTTTAGATGGACTCACTGTTGATGCCATTCAGCAATATGGTTTTGAAGACGTGCTGCATGCCCATGGCCGACTGGAGAAAGATCCTGCCACTGGTAAATCAGGGCGAGAGCGAGTAGTTGAGAAGATGCAAGAAGCAGATGTTTTGATTCTGTTGCATGGTAATGATGAATGGTGTGCAGAGTACATCCCTTCTAAATTCTATGAATATCTCTGGACGGGGCGCCCAATTTGGGGAATTGTTCACCATAATCCTCAGTTAGATCAAATGCTTTCTGAGAGAGGTTCTTATGTAAGCCACGAGGGGGATCTAGAGGGTATCAATATTGCCTTAGAGAGAATTTGGTTAGACTGGGAGCAAAAGCAACTACAAAATCCTAGTGGTGAGCCTATTGAAGTAAGGCAAGCAGTGTATAAAATACTTTCTGAAATTCAGAAAAAGAAGGAAAGCATTTGAAAGACCTCGTCCTCTATTGCAAGTCATACCGACGGGATTTTCTACGACTTAAGCGTTTGCTAGAGTCAATTCAGAAATATAACGTAGATCAAATTCCTTTTTATGTATCAACACCACAAGATCAATTTGAGGAACTTAAAACCATTTTAGGGTCGACAGCTGGGTATCAGTGGATATCGGATGAATCAATTATTGCAGCTAATCCAAGAGTAAATCTGGGGATAGAACAAACCAGAACTGGCTCTTTAGCGCAGCAGGTAATAAAGTCTGAATTTTGGCGCTTAGGGATTTCTGAAAATTATGTTTGCCTTGATTCGGACTGCATTTTTCTTAAAGAATTTGGTCGCGATGATTTTCTTGCTCCTGATGGCAATCCTTATACAGTCATCTATCAAAATAAAGAATTTTTTCAACTTGCAATTGACCGCAATCATTCTAGAGTCGTAGAAAATTTAAGTAATGAGGGAGATCGAGTCAAGAGCTTATTTGGCAGGAATGGGCCAAATTATTATTGCCCTTGCCCACCTTTTATTTGGTCTGCTAAGGTATGGCGCTCGCTCGACGAGCAATTTCTTATTCCTAAAAATCTGACTTTTTGGGATATTTCTACTTCAGAACATCCGGAGACCTTGCTATACCTTGAGGCCTTATTAAATTTTCAAGCGATTCCATTGCACCCAATAGAGCAGTTATTCCGGATTTATTACTATGATTGGCAGTTCTACTTACTTCGAAGACTAGGAGAATCTGAGAGCGGGCTTAAAGAAAATTATCTAGGGGTAATCTATCAGTCTAACTGGGATTCTGATTTAGACTTTGGAGCATCTGAAAAGTCGTTTCTTTCGCGGGCTAATAGAAAGTTAAAAAGGTTTATTCGTTACTTGCAAAGTTACATTTAGGCTAATCTGAATTTATGATAACTGCCTCGTTACCGCTTCAGGTCTTGGTCATCTCCTTGTGTCGATCTCTTGATCGAAGAGCTAAGGTTGCACAAGAACTACAGAAGACCTCTTTGTCTTGGACATTTTTAGATGCAGTTGATGGTTCTGCTTTGCAAACTCCACCTCCTGAATATAGAGCCCTAAAGGTTAAGTGTCTTCAGGGTTATGAATTAACACCTAATGAAATTGGCTGCTATCTTTCGCATAAAGAGGCCTGGAAGTATTGTGTTGAGAAAAATATTCCAACATTAATTTTTGAAGATGATTTTGTCTTAACCCCTGAATTTGAGCATGTTGTTTCCGCTTTATTAAGCAGTCCAAACTCTTGGAGTTTTGTAAGACTGCAAGGCCTATATGAGGTCTCTTATCAAGATATTTCCCTAATCGATGGTGTTCATTTGGTAAAGAATATTGGTGACGCAGTTGGGGCGACAGCATATCTCTTAAAACCAGAAATAGCGCGTGCCTTAATTCTTCAATCAGCTGATATCTATGAGCCGGTGGATCATTTTTTAGAGCACCAAAAGAAGCATGGCCTAGAATTTTTAGCAGTCCGCCCCTATCCAGTTGATATCACTCGAGCTAAGTCTACGATTGATGATAGAGATGAGCGGGCGCCAGTTCAGGGTCTAAGAAAGCGTTTTCGCTCTGTCGCCAGAGCTCTTGATCGAGCAATTAGCAAAAAGCCTTGGTTTCCTAGGTAATTCTTAGGAATTGACACCTTGATCAACGCTACTGTCATTTCTCCAGCAGCTAAGGGGTGTGATGTTGCTAAGAGCAACTGGGAACAAAGCATTCATTCTTAATTGAAAATCCCTATCGGAAAAGTGCACCAGCCTTTTGGATTTATCCGGGTAATAACCACCAATACTTTTCCAGGCAGCTTTGTAAAAGCTGCTTCCTGAGTGCGTCATATTGATGTCGTTATATTTCCGGTAGCTTAGGGTTTGAAGAGGATGCCGTAAGTCGATCTCAATTTTTTCAGTCGGGCAAATGGATTTAATTAACTTGGGAGTATGTTTTAGTTCATCTGCCCCAAAATGTAATGAATGTCCCCCAAGTAATGCGGCCTCAGGATATTTTTTTAGAAGCTTAAGTGTGACTTCAACGCTGTCATGCATGAGGTAGTCATCGTCGTTGAGAATCATGATGATTTCAGCATTGGAATGTTCTATACCCTTGTTGAGACTAGCGGCTTGTCCCAAATTTGCTTCATTTTGAAGAAGAAGTAATTCAGATTTAGTTGTGGGCTGACATTTTGAAATCAGGCCCTGCAAAATTTGAAGGCTATCATCTGGCGATCTGTCCACCACAAAAATGACCTGATCAGGAGCTATGGTTTGCTGGTAAATACTCTCAAACATTTCTCTTAGAAAGGGAGCATGACCATAGCAAGGTATTACGATTGCTAATGATGGAGCACCTGCAGATACAAAATTTGGCTTTTCAATCCCATGCCTGCTTTTAATAAATGCTTTAACTCTTCTCTGTGAAATTTCAGGTCTAAACCGCTCTTTCAAGCCCATTCTGAACTTGCGATGGATGTTTTTTAATATTTGGTAAGGGGAAGGCATATTCTGGTCAACTAAGGCATGGAATGTAAAATGGCATGATTCTGAACAGTATCTTGGTAAATACAAATGATTAATATTGTCTATAGACTTTGTGAAGCTGAAATGGCCCCGCCATTTAGGTCTAAGCGCTTACCTTGGTTCTCCAAATTGAATTGCTTGAAGTCATTTCTGGATTCAGTCGACTTTTCTAAAAACTATATAGCGAGTGTAACCTTTATTCATGATGGTCCAGAAGGGGGGCTCTTGAGAGCTATACCTGAGAACTTTAAAGTGATTAAGGTTAATGCTTGTAGCAATGAGGGTAGTCTAATTGCTACTTATGAGGCTGCCAAAGAGATTCCTGGGGATATCTATTTTGTTGAAGATGATTATCTACATCTGCCTGAATCCATCAAGATGATTTCGCTAGCATTACCGAGTCTAGGATTATTAACGGGCTACGATCACGAAGATCGTTATGTTAGAGATGATGATCTAAGTTACGGCAAAGAGCACATTATTTTTGATAAGGCTAGCAATCGCCATTGGCGGACAGCTGAATCAACAACATGTACATTTGCGATTAGCGAATCCATGCGACCAAGAGTTGAGCCATTTACTAAGAAATTTATGTTGCGTGATCGTATGCTTTTTAGAAAGCTTTATAAGAAAAAGATACGCCTTTGGACTCCCGTGCCCAGTTTAACAACCCATGTCGATACTGCATTGGCTCCGGGCTTTGATTGGCTTGCATTTAACAACGCAATGTCTAGTGCTCGAGGGGTCTCGTAATAGCCTAGTTAGATAGTTGCTTCAGTGATGATCCTGCTAAGGAATTGTTTTAGTGGCTCAAGTGATGGTCTATTGAGTAATAAAGGTGCAGATTGATAAGTCTCAAGCCTTTTTGGGTTAAGCAGGATCTCATGCAGTTCTTGAAAATCACTTTGAAAAAGTGGCTGAAGGTTTAAAAATGCGTTTGGATTGAAATCAATGCCAATATTTTCATCAGCCCAAGTAATGGGTAGGCATCCAGAGTAAAAAGCCTCAGGAGTCTTTTCTGTGTAGTAGCCAGGATATAGACCGTTTTCAGGACACAGGTTGTAAGAAAAATCTTTTAGGACATCTCTTTTCAGAAATCCACTGGAGTGATGATTTTTAATTTCGGTGTTGAAAAAGGCTCCAAATCCCTGGGTTGGCACTACTTTTTCTAATGCCTTATAAAGTGATCCCCTAGGTTCCCGCAGGTGCGAAGAGAGTAGTGCACAGGCCCCACCTCTTTTAAGATAAGAGTCACCTAGCGGAGACATTAGCTTAACAATACTTAATAACTCGCCATATCTAGGATTGGTATTGCTGGAGATGCCCTCGTGTGACCATTCAAGCATTTCCATCCAATAAGGAAATCTAAGGTGACGATCTGATTGCACTCCAAGGTCAAATGAAATGGAATAATCAGCATCGACATAATCATGCCGCTCATTTTCTTGGGTATGGAAAAGTTTTAATGGCTGCCGTTTTCTATTTGAATTTAGAGCATCCATTGAGTTACTAATTAGTGGCCTTAGTGGTTTTGGGCACCATCTGTAGGGTTTTTGGTTTTTCTTGTAGAAGGGCCCAAGAATCAATAAGTCAGCATCCTCAGCCTTTACCCAGTCAATCTTGTAGCCCATACTTTGGATAACGATAGGCAGCAGACTAGACTGATAGTCATGTGGCACTCCATTGGTAGCTATCTTGATCGAATTCATATGGATTTAGTAGTATCGATTGCAGACTTAATCATCATAGTCCACCAAGACCCATGGCAATTTTCTGGTGAATGCGCTTTTAAGTTTCTTTTTTGCAAGATGATAGTAGAGTTTCCCGCTGGATTTTTCGTATAAAACATTTTCTACGAAATGTAAAAACGATGTATCTATAGAGTGGATTTCAGTAGCCATTTCAACCAGCTTAGTCCAGTCGTAGATATTATGAGTTGCTGGATAAATTTCAATTACCTTTAATTTAGATGGGTTCTCAATTTTCAATGGGTAGGTATTGTTTCCAGACTCAGTTCTACAGACCAGCATGAAGGGCTCATTTTTTGGATTGAGGCGCTTATAAAGCTCTTCTGACCGTGGTCCTGGCGCAACTGCTGCCTTGCTCCAGCGATATTCAAATGGAATGCCATATTCTTCATAGAAAGATTCATCAAACCGTTTGATATCGATATTGTGAATGCCGATTGTTTTATATGTCGCATTCAGAAAATTTGCTAATTGCCTAGCTTCTCTGCCGCTGGTAACAACAGTGGGAAAAATATTTTCAGTGCTCTGAAGCATCCAGGTAATCGAATGAAAGTACTGAGGTAAACAAGCAAGGTGATATCGCACGCCTGGATTTTTCTCTGCAAGTTCGCGCATAAGTCCTAAGCAGATGAGGTTATCTCCAAGTCCAAAGTGAGCTTCTATTAGCACAACATTTTTTTTACGCCGGATAAATAACTGCTTTATGGCGCGTTTAAAGTTGGATTGGTGGAAGGCATTAAACATATCTATTTGATATCTTATTATTTAAACAAGGATGGAAGGTAGATTTTAAAGAAGTAGGGAATGCTTACCTTAATAAAGTAGGGCTTGGCTCTTTCCCACTTTTCGAAGCTAATAAAGTCATACTGCTTTGAGAGTTCTGTAGCCTTTTTGGAACTTAAGAAGGCTACATGGTTTAGTAATGTATTGCCAAGGCGCCACCAAGGCCTATCGCTATAAATAACTTGATCAGCGTGGTGATGTGAAATAAAAGTACCCAAAGTCTCGTACTCGCTAAAGCTATTGGGGTTTGCGAAATCAATTTGACTTAAAAGTGCTTCTATCCATGACATTTTGAATTTTTTCTCTAGCTCCGAGCAAAGCTCATTAAGCCAAGATACTTTCACTGGAAAGCATTGGGCAATAAAGGAAAAAGAGACTATCTTATTAAGCCCAGTAAGCTTACGTATTGTCTGAAAGTAGGGCTCATGATTTTCTGTGCTTGTGTAATAAATTAATTTGCCCTCAGGATTAATAAACTCTAATTGATTAATTGGTGCCGTATCCGCGTCCCAAATTAAAACAACTGCATCTGCCGCATTGTCTTTAATGGCATGTAATTTAATAAACTGTTGTAAATACCAACCAAATTGACTCTTCTTGTCTTGCGGTAAGAGGTTTAAAAGTCGATCCTTGAATTGATCGGTATAGCGCGATTCCCCAATGATTTTGAACTGAGAGGGGGATTTTTTTTGAAACTCTGCAATTTCTCTATCGGGAACAATCACCCTGTATTCATTAGCAGCAATATTACGAACCATGAAATTCGAGGTTATTTGCCATGCCTCTATATCTTTCAGGCAGCAAACGGAGATAAGTTGAGAAATTTGCAGGGGTATTTCAGGCATAATTTGCATGATAAACCTTAATAAATTGGGCTATTAACAATGATCTTGGTAACTGGGGGTGCCGGCTTTATCGGCGGCAATTTTGTTTTAGATTGGCTGGCTGACCCAGTGGCTGAAGGCGTTATTAATCTCGATAAATTGACCTATGCTGGCAATCTAGCCACTTTAGATTCTTTACAAAATGACCCTCGCCATATTTTTGTTCATGGTGATATTGGCGACCAGGCTTTAGTGAAGCGCTTATTGGCAGAGCACCAACCTCGTGCCATTGTGAACTTTGCTGCTGAAAGTCATGTTGATCGCTCTATTCATGGACCTGCAGAATTTGTCCAAACTAATATTATGGGTACTTTTAATTTATTAGAGTGTGCTAGAGAATATTGGAATAGTCTTGATGACTCAGCCCAAAAAGCATTTCGCTTTCATCATGTTTCTACTGATGAAGTGTATGGTTCCTTGTCTGCGACAGATCCTGCTTTTACTGAATCCAATCCTTTCGAGCCCAATAGCCCCTACTCTGCATCAAAAGCTGCATCTGATCATCTAGTGCGTGCTTGGTTCCATACCTATGGATTACCAGTAGTGACCACTAATTGCTCTAATAACTATGGCCCATATCACTTTCCTGAAAAATTAATACCACTCGTGATACTGAATGCCCTGAATGGCAAACCTTTACCAATTTATGGTGATGGTCAGCAGGTACGTGATTGGTTATATGTCGGGGACCATTGCTCCGCGATCCGCACTGTTCTCGCAAAGGGTGTCTTAGGTGAGACCTATAACATCGGTGGCTGGAATGAAAAAGCCAATTTAGAAGTTGTTAAAACAATTTGTCAGATACTTGATGAGCTCAAGCCACGCGCTGATGGTAAGTCTTACACTG
>Ga0208376_1000604_pt1 | contig 11014 bp, 10 predicted proteins | sample CryBogmetaGMA25M_FD_184548 | JGI IMG/M metagenome (GOLD analysis project Ga0208376, IMG submission 184548) | Freshwater microbial communities from Crystal Bog, Wisconsin, USA - MA2.5M (SPAdes) | ecosystem: Environmental > Aquatic > Freshwater > Lake | place: Crystal Bog, Wisconsin, USA...
GCTCCAGAGATGTGCTGGTAGAGACCCTCGCAGTCGAATCTCTGGTCCGTGATCTTCAGCTCATGGTCGGTGAAGACCAGCTTCCCGTAGCAGCCCGGCATCGAGACAAGGTTTTCACCCGGAAGGATCTCGATGTTTCCCAGTCCTGGGAGGCCGCACGATCGAAGACGCATGTCGAGATCGTGATCACCGAGCGAAAGGAGAAAGTCCCGGATCTGGGCATCAAGCTGCTGCCTGGGTCTTTGACCGTAGGTGACCAGCCAGAGCTGGATTCCCGTGGGTTCTATGCCGCGGTACTGCCAGAAGCTGCTTTTGACACCGACTCGTCGAACAAGCTGCGGGAGGCGTTCCTGGAGCCTCTGGACGAGCTCGAGATGCACTTCGGTGCTTTGACGCGTTGGCGAGTGGTTGTCGAGGTCGATCACCCTGAAGCGAGTGGATGCACCGGCGGGAACATGGAAACTCTCTGCCCTGAACTTCCCCATGGGGATCCCAGCGGCACATCGCCTGTAGTTGAACCCCGCTTCGATGACGCCTCGTGCACCGCCCCGCACCTTCTTTGGATCCGCCCTATAGACGCAGTCGTCTTCCTTCGAGCGATAGCCGAAGGTTTCTGGATAGTCCGCGAACAGGTCCAGGAGGTAGTTCCTTGCGACCGTGTAGGGACGGAGCTGCGTGGTGTCCTTTTCCCGATAGAGACCGACGTACCTGCCGTTCCAGTGCAGGAGTCGGTCTGGTTCCGCGTCACGCCTGATGCCGCGTCCTTCGCGGCGCCACTGGGTTTTGGTCTGGATGCGTGCCGCCGGGCTTCGAGTGTCCATTGTTGCTCTCCTCTTTCCCATAGGAGAGCGAGGCTGGAACGAAAGTCAGATGGGGTGACTACATCCAGTGAGGGCGAGCCGTGTCGATCAGCCGTGCTCCCTGTTCACCCCTGGTGAGTTGGCTTTTGGGCTGGAAAAAGAGGGTTTTCTTCTCATTGAGGAAGAGGTGTGTCAGCTGCCTTTTGGATTGGGTGTAGGCGCTGTGTGGGGCGGGTCTGGGGAATTGATGTGCTGGTGCCGAGGGCGTCGTTGACCAGAAAACCACTTTTCCGAGACTCGCTGCGCCGAGCACAAACCGCTTCGGTGCGATCAGAGGCGATTTAAAAGCGGCACGATCCCTTGGATGAGTAGCCGAGCTCACCCTTGCCGCCGCGGTGCCGCCGCGAATGAAAAACCACTTTTTCGGGAATCGTGGCAGAGGTGTGGGAGCCTATCAGCGTGCTGGCTAGACCCGTTCGTGCCGCTGCCCTCCTCGACGGATCTCAACCAGATGGAATCCTGTTTCAAAAAAAGAAACTCAAAAACCTGGTTGGAAAAACCTCAGGCTCGACACCCCTTTGGTGGCCGTCCTCGGCGCCACGATGGGTTCTCTTTGCGGCTTGGCACTGACGGATCGACTCGGTGACGTACGTCACCGCCGGCCCTCAAGCGAATCCATGGCCTCGCTTCAAGGGTCCGGCAAAGTGCGACAGATCAGCGACGAGGTCCGACATGCCTCAATGGCAGTGAAGTCGCTGCCTCCCGTGCGTTCTTCTGCCACTTCTGCATTCGCCGAATGGCTCGGTGCCCGGGACACGAATAATTCTCTTGTCAGTCCAACCCGTTCCCCACCAAGAACTTACTTTTTTTAAAAAATCCCCGGCAAAACAGGCCCAAAGTCATGGCATGCCGCTTGCTGCGAGTCCACCGGTTTCTCTACTCCGACTTATCGCAACCCAGTACCGAAAGGACCACAAATGCTCCATCAGATTCGTTTCTTCACGCAGGAAGAGGCCGTTGAGAAGTACCACATGCCACCAAGTATTGCGGCGAAGGTTTTCCGCTCGTTGAGATCGTTCCAGGGCAGCTGTGGCAACCCGGTGTATGCCGAACTTGAGATTGATGCTGCGATCCGCAAGTACCTCACGCCGAGTGATCGCGTCGGTCGGAAGATCACCACGAATGACTACGGTCAGCTTGCCAAGAAGTTGAAAAACGAAGGATCCAGTTGGTCAGAGGTCGCAAAGGCCGTAAACGAAAAGTACGGCACCACCTACAACGCGACCTCAATGCGTCGCTGTGTGGAGCGGGTAAACGATCGCAAGTCCGGTCTGGAGTTGGAAGAAGAAAACTGATTGCGGACTTGTTGTGGCCGGCAGGGGTCAGTTGCCACTCTTGGGCATCACTTCGTTCGTGCTGACTCGGATCGACGGATGACCGTCAGAGTCAGCACGAACGGGAGAGTGAATCCAGGAGAAGAGTGATGACGATGCAGAGTGCACCAACCGGCATGCAGCCGGTTGGTAATGTGACCGAAGAGGCGATTTCCGCCTCAGGGACGATGGTCGCGGCCGCCGAGGTATCCAGCGACACGGCGACGAGGAACGACGCTTCCAGTGTCCGCGAGGCTGCCCGCTGGCTGGGCGATCTCGCCGCGGCGCACGCGATCACCGAGGCGTGCGGTCCGACGGGGCAGACCGATTCGGATCTCGCGGCCACCAGATTGGCCCCGATGGTGCTTGGGACCACGGGCGAGACGGCCGCCGAGGAGGACGAGATTGTCGGCATCCCTGATCCGGACGACCGCCCGCCGACCCCCGAGGAGCAGGAGGCGGTGGGTCGGGAGCTCACGGCCCTCTTCGAGCAGTGGGACAGGGAGGCGGAAGCGAACTCCCAGCCTCCGGATGGCACCGCGGTCGTGGCGGGGCCGACCGGCGACGTCATCGGCGAGACGGCTGCGGCGAACGAGATGGCCGATGGTGCCGAGGCCGTGGCCCTGCCCGGCGACCTCGCCGCGGCGGACGAGCCGACCGAGTTGGCCGTGCCCGAGAGTCAGCCGGAGTGGGGTGTCGCCCCTGACGACTTCCATGCGGGCAGCCCCGACGATACGTCGGACGACGAGGATTCCCAGCGGCCGGACATCTTGGGCGACGAGGCGGACGAGGCCCGAGAAAACGGGGCGCCCGAGGTGGATGACAACGGCGTCACTGACTTGGGCACAGAGGCGACGACGCCGCCCGACGTGAACGAGACGCCGCCCGAGGCCACTACCGAGGCGATGGGTGAGGCGGCCGCCACGGCATCATCCACCGAAGCTTCACAGGCTGGTTCCGCCGCCGCGGACGAGGCCGCTCCCGAAGCGGAGTTGAACGTGCAGCACCTTTCCAAGCAGGCGTTGGACTCGCTGCTGGACGAGTTGACCGGCGAGCTCGTTGCCCTCGAGGACTTTGGTGGTGAGGTCGATGATCGGGCCTTCGAGAATGAATGGCTCGGAAGTCACACAGATCTCAGCCTGGCGGTTTTCCGGGCGCAGCTTCTCAAGACCGGCAAGTGCACCTTCGACGTCGACGACGGTGGGAAGCTACTCGACGATCCCGTGAAGTTTCCACTGGCCCAGAAAGACGGCGCTCGGATCACCCTGCGCGTCTACGGAGGATTGAGCGAGGCCCAGAAGCGCAGTTTCATTCTCCTCAAGCAAGCTCGCGAGAGGGTCCGCACCGAGGCGGAAAACCGGGAGTTGAAGCGCAGAATCATCCTGGCGGGGCTCGTTCAAGGGTTGACCTACAAGTCGATCGCCGAGATGGCCGGGGTCCACCCGATGACGGTGCGGAATGTCGAGAACCGGGCGGTGGCGGACAGCAATTCCAAGCTTGGAAATACCAAACGGCCGGATGGGCGATTCAATCCGGAGACCCGCGAGAAGATTGTCGAGGCCAGCAAGCTTCGGGCGGAGGGCAAGAGCAACCCGGAGATCGCGGCGGCTTTCAACACGGACGAGAAAACCGTCGCGAAGTGGTTCAAGGATCCCCCTGCCCAGAGTACGACGAAGATCGAGGACAAGCCCGACAAGAAGCCGAAGACCAGCCGGGCCACCACGCCGCCCCACCCGCCGCAGACGATCAAGGACCTCGCCGCCGGTGACGGTGTCCCGCAGCTTCATCGGCGGGTCCTTGACCGGCTCGGGCAGGGTACTGAGGCCTACATCGACCGGCTGCAGGTTCACGCGGCGGAGATCCGGCAGGAGGTGGAGGCGGTCTCCGACATCGATGAAATGCAGGACTTCTTGCTCTGCTACAGCCTGGGCTTGGCGCTCGGCGAGCTGCGGCTCAGGAATCTGCTCCGCGGCGGCGGCGAGATCGACGTCGAGGAGGCCGTCCCCCCTAGCGACTCGAGCCCCGACAAGGCCGAGCATGAGCCCGATACCATCCTGCTCGGCACCGTGATGGCCATCGAGCCGCACGAAGTGCTTGTCGCGCTGCCTGTCGGCGGCGGCGGCGTGATCGACAACCGCGACAATTACCTGGACTGGCACGCGCCGCCCAAAGTGGACAAGGTCGTTCGGGTCAGGGTCGAGGGTTTCGATTGGAGGCGGGGGCTCTGGAAGCTCCAACAGGTAGGCCGGCAGACGCCCGCCCCAGCCCCGGGTGCGATCGCTGGGTCTTACCGCGACGACCGCTGCTCACCCGACGCGGATCTCGCCGGCCGCAAGGCCGGCCCCAAGGAGATGGGGGTGACCAAGTGATCTCTTTTGAGATTTGTTCAGACACGCGTTATCTGACTGCCTGCGATGGAATCAGCGGCGTGCACCTGGCCTGGCAGCGCCTCGGCTGGAGCTGCGTTGGGGTGTCCGAAATAGCACCGTTTCCCAAGGCGGTCGTGAAACATCGCTGGGCACTTCGCGATCTTGGGGATTTGACCAGGTTTCGCGAATGGCCGGAGAGGCTGCTGGCGGATGTCGACCTGCTGGTGGGCGGGACGCCATGCCAGGCGTTCAGTGTGGCGGGCAATCGCCTCGGCCTGGCCGACGCGCGAGGCGGTCTGACCTTGGCGTTCGTCACTCTTTATCACCGCATCAACATGATCCGGAGGAAGTATGGCCGGCCGCCGGCAATCTTGCTGTGGGAGAACGTCGATGGAGCGTTGACCATGGACGACAATTCGTTCGGCGGCCTCCTGGGCGCACTGCTGGGCTGCGATGAGGTTCCTCGAACTGAAAGCGGGAAGTGGCACAAAGCTGGTTTCATCAGCAGCGAATCCACCCGGGTTTGTTGGCGAGTCCTCAACTCCGAGCACTTTGCCGTGGCGCAACGGAGGAAGCGGGTTTTTCTCCTTGCGGTGCCGACCGAACTGATCGGGCGTTTCGGAGACCGGGCATGTCCGTCCCAGATTCTGTCGCTCCGCAGCTCGGGTGAGTTGAAGCCCCTCGAACTGAAGGTGGCGAGTGGAATTATGGAGGCCAGTTCGGTAGCGAATGCGTCCGAGTCGGTTTACGGATCTTCGGATTTGCCGTGGCTCAAAGGGGCTCCCAGTTGTTTCTCGTTGCCGCGAAGCGTGAGCCTGTCGAGCGTTCTGGAGACCATGCCTGTCGATGACAAGTACTACATCACCGCCGAGAAGGCCGTGAAAGCGCTCCAGTCCGCGAAGGCCAAGGGCAAGCGACTGCCGCCGCTTTACGAGGCAGTACTTATGAAAGTGGCGTTTGGGAGTCGGGACATCGCAGGTGATGTCGAGCGGGACAGCGGCGATCCCGTCGTCGCTCTCATAGCCACAAGCGAGGTCGCCAATACGCTCACCGTTTGCCGCTGGGACGGTTTCCGAAGCAACGGCATGCCGAAACACGGTCTGGTGATCGACGGAGACCGGCTCAGGACCCTCACGCCCCGCGAATGGGAGCGGCTCATGGGGTTCCCGGACGACTTCACGTTGGTCCCGAACCATAAGAACCAGCTGGCCGAAGACTCGCCCCGCTTCACCGGGCTGGGCAACTCGATCGTGGTGCCGATCCTGAGCTGGATTGGCCAGCGGATCGCGCAGGGGTTCACCGTGGATCCGCTGCCCGGGCCTGCTTCCTAGGCAAAGCCGATGAGGCCACCGCCGCCGCACCGAACAACTAAGCGTCCAGGAAGTCCTGATTTCCAGAGTCCAGAAACCACGAGTCCGGGCATCACCGGAAAACGAGAGGAGAAGGATCAGTGAGTTACGATCGGTATCTGAAGGAACTTGAGGAAGAGTTCAGCGTCATCCGTGATCGGGTGTGGGGAGTCAGCAACGGTTTCAGCAACGGGTTCTATCTGCACGGGCCGCCCGGGATCAGCAAGACCTTCACGGTCGTGAACTTTCTGGTGGACAAGTCGATCCCGCATGAGCACGTACAGGGTCAGCTGACAGGCTCGGCGCTCTTCGACGTCATCGAGGAAAACCCCGACGGGGTGATCGTGTTGGATGACGTGTCGGCCATCCTCGGGGATCCGAAGGCCGTTCAGATTCTCCTCGCGGCTCTGGGTTCGCCTCCCGACGGATCCCGGATTCGGAAGGTGCCCTACCGCACCGCCCGCGGCACACGGGTGGTCGACTTCACGGGCGGTGTCATCTTGATCACCAACCTCACGCTTGACGAGCACCGCAACGGCGTCATCGCGGCGCTCAAAAGCCGGGTGGACGTCCAGGAGTTCGACCCGACCCCCGAGCAGGTCGAGGCCCTGATCTTCAAAATCGCGATGGAGGGCCCGGCCGGGGTCGCCGCCGAGGAAGCCGTGACGGTCGCGGAGTTCCTTGTGCTGGAGTGCCGGAGGCGGGGAACCCGCCTGACCGTCCGCCTTTTCGTCGACCATGCCCTGCGGGACTACCGGATGTGGAAGGCCGGAGGGCTCGAGAACGACTGGACTGTGCTCGTGCGGGCGACCGTGGCCAAGGAGTTCGTGCCCCAGAGGCGCGCCGTCCGCGGCATGCCCACCGGCGACCAGGTGGCCACCGACCGGCGCAGCGTGCCCGCGATCCGCAGAGGGTTCCCTACGCTTGAGCAAAGGCGTCGGGTGTGGCAGGAGCAGAAAGAGGCGGCAAGAGGAGGTTCGGCGACCGACCACTAGTTGGCTGCCGCGGGCTAGGGCGACAGGCAGCCTCCAGAAGGGGCAAGCGTCGCACCACGTTGTCTGTGTAATCGATGACCGGAACTTTAGAGACCGATAACCACAAAGGAGGATCGCATGCCGACGTTCCAACGGATGAAGCTCAGACAGATCAAGGCGACGTTTCCCCAGCTCGCCCAAGGCGTGGCCTGTATCTCATGGTTTCGCGATCTCTTCGACCGTCATTCCGCGTACGTCGTGGACGACGGAATGTGTTTCAGGATCCGATCCCGCAAGCCCCTCAAGTCCTTTCATTCGGGCGCCAAGCACTGGACTGCATGGATCTACCCCGACCATGTGAGTGTGCGCGCATCGAGCACCGTGCGGACCGTTGGGCCACTTGGAACGGGTCCGGTCGAGCACATCGTAAGGACGAAGTTCGACCTGTTCGATTTCCCGGTATTTCTGAACGCAGTCAGCGAGCAGCACAAGCGGCAGGCCCCGATCACCAATCAGCCCGTGGGCAAGTCCAGTACGAAGAAGCCCTACTCTTGCGCAAAGGCGAAGCCTTCCAGCCGGCGTTTGCCCAGCAGGGCCCCTCGGGTAACCGCGAGTTTTGGGACGCCCTAGGAGGCCCTCGTCACCCCTGGCCCCGTATGCTGCTGCCCGGGGCGGGGCGCCGTGATCTGGAATGGCGGCCTGCAGTAAGATCCGAGCACAACGCCCGGATGCCGGCCATAAAGACTTTGCCGCCCTACTCGCTACCCGCCATGCCCTCCCAGATCTCTCTGCTCGTCGCCCACCCCAAGGAACTCATCCGCGCTGGCCTCCGATCAATGCTGGCGAGCTCCCCAGTGAAGATCGTCGGGGAAGCCAGCGACGCCCCCAGCACCCTCACGCTCGCCAGGAAGCACAAGCCGGCCGTGGTGCTTCTCGACGCGGCTCTTCCAGGCGGCGATGCGTTTGAACTGGCGCGGACACTGTCGAAACCCCTGCCCGTAACCAAGTTCGTATTCGTGACCGAGATCGACAATCCGACCTACATGGCCCGCGCCCGTGCTGTCGGGGCCGCAAACTGCCTGCTCATGGGATTCAGCCTGCGGGAACTCGTCACGACCATCGAGAACGCCGCCGCAGGAAAGTCGGTCTCGGGATCATCGCCGTACGCCAGGATCGCAGCCTCGATGGAGCCGCGAGACGCGCGGGCTGTTCGTGACTCCGGACTCACGCCCCGGGAATCGCAGGTCCTTGCCCATGTCGCCTTCGGACTGTCCAACGACGAGATTGCCCGGTCGCTCGAAATCAGCGTCGAGACCGTCAAGGAGCACGTCCAGAACTTGCTGCGGAAACTGGCCGTGAATGACCGGACTCAGGCGGCCGTGTGGGCGGTGCAGTCTGGGTTAGTGTAGGGCCGCTGCGGGTACAGGTACGCTGCCGAATGGCGGCATGTGATAGACGACCGATGATCCTCCGCTTTTCCCAGAAACTTGGCTCACGGCTCAAAGCCGGCACGCTGAAGCCGCTGCCGATGGATGCCGCTCCCGTCGCGGACTGGACGAGCCATATCTTCTTTTCTGGCCGGACGCCCTACATCCTCGTCAGCAATACCACTGCACTCTACTCCACCGTGCTCTACGCCAAGGGAATCACGAACGACAGTATCTTCATCGTCCGCTTTATGGCCGCCCTCAGGGAGTTCATGGAAGCCGACGGGCTCGCATTCGCCTATGACCGCTTCATCGGGCCGCGCACCGGGCTTATCCGTTTCGCCTCCACGCTCAGTCGCTCGGTGACGGGCTCGATGAACGAATTGATCGCCTCTGCTCAGGTACTTCTCGCCGACGAGGAGACATCCCCGTTCGACCTGGGGTTTCAGCTCAACGACCTGCTCCTGTCGGCAAGCACCACCGAAGAGGCACGCGACTACGGCAAGCCGCGGGATGCTTTTCGGGCACTCATTGCAAAGTCAAGCGCCCCATGAAACCTCATAGAGCCTGGCTCGGGCAGTGTGAAGCGGCGAAGACGATCCGGTATGAGTTTGGTACTGACCGGGCTCTCGCCTACCTGATCGGCGAGAAGTTCATCAACTTTGTCAGCGCGGCCGAAACCGATGAGGCTTTCCGGGAGGAGATTCCGGCGTTCGTGGACGAGATCACACGCATTTTTGAGCGTTGGCAACTCGCTGCCTACTTGGAGACGGCCCGCCAAACCGAACCCTTTGATCCATCAGACTACGACGACCCCGCGGAAGCCGAGTTCGAACGAAGGCTGCAGCTTCGGGAATCGGCTAATGAGCTTCTGCTGGTGGAACGCCAGGGAGTGGCTGCTGGAGGGCTGATTCATCCAACGCAGCTCCGGCTCAACGCCGCCGCTTGATCTTGGCCACTCTGGCGACCAAATAGCCCACTTCGTCCCCGTCCAGTTCGGCGACCGGGGCCAGGCCATGGATGTTCCTCAGCAGGTCGTCCAAGCTGCCAAGGAACCCGCGAAACTCCGGCTCGCCCTCGGGGCGGCCGAGCAGCATCCCGTCGGAAGTAGCCACAAGTTCCGCGAGCACCGGGGTCGTCCAGCCCTTCTCACCGACCAGGCACGCCAGGATCGCCGTGAACTGGTCGCTCACTTGGACCGACCGCACCTTCCGCGAGACGTCCAGCCGAATCTGCTCGGGTTCGCGATTGGGATGGTCAGGGATCACTGGCATCCTCGAAGGGGCTTCGTCGCCGGGCAGGGGCGTTCATCCGTTTTAGAGCAACACAGCAGACGTGCGTGCTTCTGGCGTCCCAGCCTCAGAAACTTAAGGCCGGCCACGTGCACTTTTCCCAGATCTACTCGTCCAACTGTATAGGGCGGGACCAAGCGGCTGTGTTGGTTTTCAAGGGGGGCATGGTGCAGATCATGCTTCCGAAGAAGGCAGTTCCAGGAGAGAGGGATGTCACTGAGTCAGGGTCGCAAGCCGAGGCCCCCACATCTCATCGCTTCGGAGCATGGCATTGAGGATGACCAAGAGCTTCCGCATGCACGCTGTAAGCACGACCTTCGGCGGCTTGCCCTTGGCCAGGAGGCGAGCAGCGAAGGCACGGATCACGGGGTTGTGCTTCTTGGCGCTGATGGCAGCCATGTAGAGGCCACTGCGCACCGTGGCGCGTCCGCCCCAGATGGTGCGGCGACCCCGGAACTGGCCGCTGTCACGGTTGAACGGGGCGACGCCCACGAGGGCCGCCACCTGCTGGCGGTTCAGCCGCCCGAGTTCGGGCAGTTCGGCCATGAGGGTGGCTGCTGTCTGGGCCCCGACACCGGGGACGCTCTTGAGCCGCTCGTACCGGCCCCGCCAGTCGTCGTTCGACTCGACGAGTTGGATGATGGCCCGATCGATCCGCTTGAGGTCCTTGTCGATCCCCTCGATCGACTTCCGCACGCTGTTGCGGACGAGCGTGGAGTGGGCCTGTTCGCAGCGGTTTTTCTCGGCGGTCCGGTGATCCACGAGTTGCCGCCGCCGAACGATGAGTTCCCGCAGCTGCTCCTGCTGCTCGCTGAACCCCTGCGGCGTGGGACGGGTGGCCTCCCCGAACCGGGCGATGACCCCGGCATCGATCCGATCCGTCTTCGCCAGGAGGCCGATGGCCTTGGCGAAGTCCCGCACCTGTCGTGGGTTCACGACGGCGATGTGATGACCGGCGGCCACCACCTCGGCGACGAGATCCCGCTCGTACCCACCCGTCGCCTCGGCGACGAGAAGGCACGCTCCTGCCGGGGGCAGGAGCGAGAGAAGCTTGGCACGGCCTGCGGCCGTGTTCTCGAACTCACTCGGAGAGCCTGCGGTCAGGCCGGAGACATCGAGGCTCTCCTTGGCAACATCGATCCCGACGTACTTGTCATACCCATGAGACATAAAGAAGTCCCTTCCTTGCAGATACGAACTCGAGCCACCGGGGCGGCGTCGGTTCAGGCGGCTGTTCGGGCTTTTATGACAAGACCGGCGGCGGTCATGCTTGGTCACGGCCTTGGAGGGCCGAAGGTTGTTCGACCTACCGCCGGTCTCCGTGCCAGGGGTGGCTGGGCTACGCCCAGCACCATGGACGGAAGGTTCAATGTGGCCGCTTGAAGGTGCCTCGGGCAAGATACAAGGTTGTCCCACGCCCGCCGATGATC
>Ga0208376_1000607_pt1 | contig 11000 bp, 6 predicted proteins | sample CryBogmetaGMA25M_FD_184548 | JGI IMG/M metagenome (GOLD analysis project Ga0208376, IMG submission 184548) | Freshwater microbial communities from Crystal Bog, Wisconsin, USA - MA2.5M (SPAdes) | ecosystem: Environmental > Aquatic > Freshwater > Lake | place: Crystal Bog, Wisconsin, USA...
GGCTGGGGGTGGGGGTCGGGCGGCAACCTGAGGACTTTGCATCAGCCCTGCATACAAATAAGGTACCCCGACGAGCAATCTCGCCGGGGTACCTTTTTGGCAATAGACAAGGTTCGCAGATACTTTACAGTCCCCCCCCTAGCCCCCCCGCAAGCGGGGGGGAATAACGCGCTGTTCCCCCCGCTTGCGGGGGGTTAGGGGGTAGAGCGTGTCAAGAGTGTAAAGTAAAATTGGACACTCTGAAACCCTGTCCTAGACAAGATTTCAGATGCTAGCACCTGAAACCTGAAACCTACCGCAACGAGGCGCTCAGCCCGTCAATCAATTGCTGCTTTTCGGCGTCGGTGAGCTTGGCATCGGGGTGCATGAGTAGGAAGTCCTTCGTCGGCATCTTACCACTGCGGATCGCCCTTGTAACCTCATTGATCTCGATGCCACGGACGCCCCACTCCGAGAAGTTCAACTTCTGGCGGCCCTCGATAACGTGGCGAGTTACCAGCCAGGAGACCGGCGCGATCTTGCTGTACCAGGGCCAGATCGTCTCGTTGCTATGGCAATCGTAGCAGGCGCGCACGGCGAGCGCCCGCGTCTCCGGTTTATCCCACGCCGGCTCGGCGACGGGATTCGGGTTCGTCTGCCACCCAGCCATTGCGATGATCGGGAAGGAGACAACCTGGACGAGGGCGAAGAGGGCGATAACGGTGATAGCGAGGTTGCGGGGACGAAGAAGAGTGCGTAGGAACGAGGGATTGGCGGGAACGGTGCTTTCCGTGCGGGGTGGGTTAGTCGGCGTACTCAAGGGTAGGACTCCTCCTGGAGCTCATATGGCTCGAAATGATGATGTACCGATTGACGGTGGTTATGGTAGCGGAACAATCTTGGAATGCGATTGGAGGCGGTCGCACTATCTTACAACCCGGCGGCAATCGGCAGGGTGAAGAAGAAGGTGCTGCCCTCGCCAGGGATACTCTTAACCCCAATTGTACCGCCGTGAGCTTCGACAACCAGCTTGCAGAAAGTGAGGCCGAGGCCGCTGCCGTTACCACGCCGATTTCCGGCTTGCCCAAACTTCGTGAAGATCTTATCAAGATCGAGAGGCTTAATGCCCATACCGAAATCATGTACCTCCACATGCACGAACTCTGCCTTCTCGGCATATGTGGTGCGTACCTGAACATATGAGTTCTTGGTACTAAACTTCAGTGCGTTGTCGAGAAGGTTCTGGAGGACGCGCAGGATAAGGTTGCGGTCGGCCATCACATGCAGATCCTCGGTACATGGCTCAAGGTTGATCGTCACATTCTGCTTGTGGGCGATCATCGCCATGCGCGAGATCGCACGTTCTGCCAGAGGGGTCAGATCAACCGGCGCACAGTCGAGGGGCATCTGCCCGCTCTCCAGGCGGCTGATATCGAGCAGCAGGTTGATCATATCGAGCAGATGCTGGGTACTCGCGTAAGCGATGTTCAGAATATCGTGCTGAAGTTGGGTAATCTGGCCGCCGGTGCCGCGAAAGATCATATCAATGGATGTGATCACACTCGCTAGCGGGCTGCGCAGATCATGAACTATCATATTCGTCAGATCCTGGCGCATGCGCTCCGCTTCCTTTGCGGCGGTGATGTCGCGTACCGTAAGCAAAATCGGCCAGTGATGCGTGGGGCGATCATGCTCGTGGTTATTTTCACCCTCGGGGACAGCTCGTAGCACGCTCCATTCCAGAGCGCGGGCGAGGGAGAGTGCCGAGGTGAGTTGTCCACACACAAAACGCTCTCTGCCGTCGGCTACGCTCGCAAGGCCGATAGAGAATTGTTCAAAGTCATTCTGTCTATAGGAGGCAACTGCCTGCCAGTATGGCAGCAGTTCGCTGATGGACATTCCTTCAAGCGTCATTGGCCATGTGGCAAGATTAACCAGATCGCGGAAGGCGTCATTCACCACCGCGATAGTGCTGGCTTCATCTACCAGAAGCATGCCTTCGCGGGTTGAGGCCATAATCGAGGCGAGTTGGTCGAGGCCGCGCCGCACGGCCCCGAAGAGCTGAAGGCTCTCAACAGCGACGGCGGCCTGACCAGCGAAGAGGCTCAGACTCTCGATCTGTGAGGGATGAGGCACATTATCAGCGTAGCCGATACAGATGGCCCCGAGAATGCCACGGGTGGCTCGCAGCGGAATCGCCACAACCGCATCACTATCGGCTGCGCCGGGGCGCATGGTCTGTGGGCGACGAAGCAGGATCGCCTCACGAGCTAGCAGCTCAACTGTTATGTGACTGATAGGTGCGGCACCAATGTGTGCGCCGGGGATCAGGGTGCCGGACGTACCCTGAGGATGCCAGAGCAGAACAATTCCCCAGCGTCCCTCGCTCTGGGCCATCATGCCGCCCAGGGTCATCTCGTAGATCTCCTGGGGTGAACGCAGAGTCGTGTTAAGAGCCATTCCCAGGCCATTCAGCGCCGTCAAACTGCTCAGGCTATGCTGGAGATCGCTGTAGAGTTGGGCATTCTCTAGGGCCACGGCAGCCTGGTTCGCAAGGATGTCGAGGATCTGCACGTACTCGGGGCCGGGCAGCATCCCGTCCTCGGGGTCGCTAACCGAAATCAAGCCGATCAGATCGCCGCGACTATTGTGCAGTAGGCTGAGCATAGCGTTGTACGAATGCCAACTACCAGACGGGACAGGCATCGTGTTGGGGGCGTGGACATGGTCTCGCATGCCCAACGGCTGCATATACTCGTTGCAACGTCGGTCAATCAGGTAGGTCAAGGGACTGCGGCGAAACTCGGGGCGCAGCATGGTATGCAGGTGACCGAGGGGCGTATGTATGGTGCGTAGGAGTTTAAACATCCTGGCAACCGGCCCAGCGGCCAAGACATACTGTAGGTAGGGTTCGCTGCTGTTGTCGTGCTGAACAAGGGCGATCATGCAACTGCGAAAACCAGCACTCTCGGAGACAGACTGAATGATCGCGTGAAGCAAATCCTCACGGTTGCGCTCAACCCGCAGCGTATTTGAGGCGAGGAGGATACGGTGGAGCCGATCGTTGCTCCGGTCAAGCTCCTGGAGACGTCGGGTGAGGGTCTGATCAATCTGGGCGAAATGATTGGCGTTCTCCAGGGCGATCACGGCGTGGTCGGCAATCACCTCCAGCAGCGCGCGATCCTCCTCGGTGAACGGGGCATCATCACGCCGATTGAGGATCTCGATCACACCCTTGATCCCGTCAATCCCTCGCAGAGGCACGGCCATCAGCGAGCGCGTAAGGATGCCGGTATCGGCATCGGTCGTGCCATAGAATCGGCCATCGTCACCGGCGTTGTTCACCACTACAGGCTGACCGCTACTGGCGACATAGCTCGCCATACCGACGCCTGAGGGTAGGCGCTGGCCGAGGAGTTGGTGTCCGGCGGGACCCTCGGCATAGCGAAAGACAAGCTCGCCTGTCTGTGTATCGAGGATCAGCAACGAACCCTCTTCGGCGTTGAACAGCTCCTGAGCCTGCTCAATAATGAGCGAGGGTACCCGCTTCGGGTCGAGGGTCGAGGTAATCGCACGGGTGATCCGATTGAGAGTCTGCATGTGGCGAGCCTGCCGTTCAGCCAAAAGCAGCATCTGGGCGTTGCGGATTGGGCGGGCCGTCTCTTCGGCGAGGATGAGAAACAGTTCGCGCTGGAGTGGCGAGAACCGCACGTCTGGGTTGGTGCTGAAGCAACTGATCACGCCATAGATCCGCGCACTGTCGCGGAGAGGAGTCCCCATCCATGCGCGGGTCGTAGGGCCGGGGAACATATAGAGGGGCGGCACTCCGTGGTGAACACACGCCTCGGTGTAGTCATCGGTGAAGATCGTCGTCTTGGTCTGGAGGATTGTGCCGGTGAGCCCGGCGTGATGCTCCCAAAAGCCCTGGTGAGCGACCCGCTCGCCATCGTGTGAAATATAGGAGAGGGCGATCCAGTCACTCTGTTGGTAGCGCAGGGCCACCAGAAAGCAGACATTTCCGATGTTCTGCTGGACGATCTGGTTCAGTTGCTCAAGCAGGGGATCGAGGCTGAGTGTGTCACGCACGTGGGAGACCGCTGTGCGGAGTTGCTGATGCCGCGTGTCTGCATCATGGGGCACTGGCTGTAGGGCGCGGCGAGCCATCCCGAGAACGGCGGCGAGCAGTGTGAGCGCCTGCTCCTGGCGGGATGACCAGGATCCGGGAAGAATCTGCACCCAGCCTTCAAGCTGCCCCCCGTAGCACACAGGGACGTAGCCGGGATGGTCTGTACGCCCCATGATCAGCGTGCCAGCGCGCAGTCGATCCATCACGGACGGATCATCCGGCATATTGTCGGTCGCCCATACCAGGGTGAAGCGGCTGTCGGGTAGAATCTCCTGCAGCGCCAGCGATGCCCGCCGCGCCAGATCTGCACCATCTCTCGCATGGGAAATCTCGGCAACCAAGATCGCCCATGTGGACGGCAGGCATTCCTCGTCTAATGTGGGCTGGCTCATAGTCAAAGTGACACTATCGAAGGTATTGGCATCACCCGTCCATACTACCAGAACGACCGCGCTTTGACAATTTGTTTAGACAAGGTTTCAGGTGCGTGGTTTCAGGTTTCAGGTCGAGCGCATTAAGATGCCACATTCTGGCCTGAACTGTAAAGTATCTGCGAAACATGCCTTAGACAAGGTTCGTGGGTGCTTTACAATTCTACCCCCCCTAGCCCCCCGCAAGCGGGGGGGGACAACGCATTGGTCCCCCCCGCTTGCGGGGGGGTTAGGAGGGGTTAGTATGCCAAGAGTGTAAAGTAAAATCGGCCCTTCTGAAACCATGCCTTACAGGATATACGTGAGTCTATGGACATTCCACGCTTTACCGACCTGCTCGAAGGCCGGGTCGGCACGATCACCATCAGCCCTGACGGCACGCAACAGATTGATGGCCCACCCGCCGGGGCGATTCTCTCGGGCGCGTTTAATCCGCTGCATGCAGGGCATCTGGGCATGGCCGTTGCTGCCGCCACCTTCTGTGGTACGCCGGTGGCCTTTGACCTGGCCGTGCGCAACGCTGATAAGGGTACCCTCGCCGCTGCGGAGGCCGCCCGCCGGGCCGCGCAGTTCACAGGCAAGGCACCCCTTGTCCTTTCGGCAGCACCTCTCTTCGCACAGAAGGCGATCCTCTACCCTGGGCGTATCTTCGTGATTGGCTACGACACCGCTGTGCGCCTACTCGACCCGCGCTACTATGGCGGGGAACCGGCCCTGCGTGCCGCCCTCGACCACCTGCGCGCCGCCAACTGTCGCTTTCTAGTTGCCGGGAGGCTCACCTGCGGTCGCTTCCAAACCCTCACTGACCTAACGATCCCCGCTGGCTACGCCGATATTGCCGAGCCCATCCCTGAGCATCTGTTCCGTGCCGACATCTCCTCAACAGAGTTGAGGCGCGGCGGGTTCAATCGGTCACGCTGAGCGAAGCGAAGATACGGTACAATGAGTTTACAGAAATAGCCCGTAAAGCCCAGGAGCTTCAGCCCTGGGATATAAGGGCTTCATCCGCTTTAGCGGCTTTAGCTGTAGCTTCGCCATAGGGCTTCCTCGTGCCGCAAACCGCTTGCAATAGAACAAATAACCTGGTATACTGCCGTCGTAGACGTAGGCGTTTGTGTCCTTGCGAAAACCAAGCTGGTCACACACGTTCTGCTGGTAGACATGTCGCGGCGGGCTACGCCGAGACACAAAACGCCTGTGGAGACCCGGTAAGCCCAACCGTTGTGGCTGGCACGAGTCGATGAAGCAGGAAGCCCAAGAGCTTTAGCCTTGGGTATATCACATGAAGCTGGTGACTACGCAGGAGATGCGCGCCCTTGAGTGCGCCGCCGTTGATGCCGGAGCAACCTGGGCCGGGCTGATGGAGCATGCCGGCTGGGGTGTTGCTCAGGTTGCCTTTGAGTACATCAGGCGTGGCGGGCGGGCGCTGGTTCTCGTCGGCCCGGGTAATAATGGCGGCGACGGGCTGGTTGTCGCCCGACACCTCTACGATGCCGGCTGCGTTACGCAGCTCTACCTCTGGCATCGCCCCGATAACCCCGCAGATATCAATCGCCAGCGATGTCGCCAACGTGACATCGCTGAGCTGTGCGCAGAGGACGATCCCGGCCACATCAATCTGCGGGCAGCCCTGGCTAACGCCGACCTGGTGATTGATGCGCTGCTTGGTGCCGGTATCTCGCGGCCCGTGGAAGGCGACCTGTCCACCATTGTCACAATCGTGAACGAGATACGGGCTACGCGGGGCGCGTCCTGCCCGGTGCTGGCTATTGATCTGCCTACGGGGGTCGCATCAGATAGCGGGGCTGTGGCGAGTGTTGCTATACGTGCAGATCGGACGGTTGCCACCGGGGTTATGAAGCGTGGCATGCTGCTCTACCCCGGACGAGCCGCCGTTGGGGCGATCTCCCTCGCCGATATTGGGATTCCACCGCAGAATTTGGAGGCTTGCATGAGCGAGATACTGACGGCTGAGTATGCCCGTAGGCTACTGCCCGCACGGCCCGCTGATGCCCATAAGGGCGATTTTGGTAAGGCGTTGATTGTGGCCGGTTCGCTGCACTACCCTGGTGCGGCCAACTTGGCCTGCGCCGCAGCCGGGCGCGTCGGTGCCGGACTCGTCACCCTGGCCGCGAGCCGCACGGTTCTCGGCTCCAGTGGTCGCGGCCCTGAAGTAACGTTGCTGCCGCTTTCTGAGGGTGAGTGGGGTGCCGTCGGGCCAAGCGCCGCTGAGGAACTTGGCAAGGCGCTGGAGGGTTATCGTGCCCTGCTGATCGGCCCTGGTCTCGGCACAGCCGACCCGACCAAGGAGTTTATTCGGCGCATCTTTGGGCTGGAGCAAGCCAAGATCCGCGCCCGCGTCGGATTTCTCTCCGGCCCCTCAGCTGCAACTCCATCAGATGGGGGTAAGGCGCTCAATCTGCCAACTACCGTGCTTGATGCCGATGGCCTCAATCTCCTCGCCTCAATTGAGGACTGGCCCGATCACCTGCCCCACAGGCTTTTTATCTTCACCCCGCACCCCGGCGAGATGCGCCGCCTGCTCAAGGTTGACGAACTTCCCGCCGACCTCGTAGCCTGTGCCACTGACGCGGCGCAGGCGTGGGGCCAGGTCGTCGTACTCAAGGGCGCAACCACGGTTATCGCCGACCCAGATGGCCGCAGCGTGGTCTACAATGGCGCAAACCCGGCCCTGGCCACCGCTGGCACGGGCGATGTCCTGGCCGGTGCCGTCGTTGGCCTCCTGGCCCAGGGGCTAACCGCCTTTGACGCCGCCGCCCTCGCGGTCTATCTCCACGGTGCGGCTGGTGCCCGCGTCCGCGATGATTTTGGCGAGGCGGGGACGTTAGCCTCCGACCTGCTGCCCCATCTGCCCCGGGCGATCCGCGCTCTGCGGGGGTGAGGTAGCGGGCTGGAATCCCGCGCTACGAAGTACAGCAATCCTCTTGGATACACGAAGAGGAGTCCAGGCTTCAGCCGGCTAAAGCCTGGACTCCCCTTCACGTATCCAAGAGGATTGCTCTATCGGCATCGGCTATTCTCACGTTAACAGGTGGAGACCACACCATGCTAACCTCCCTTCTCAAACGTTGGTTCTCGCCTCCCGTCTTTGAGGGCGACCTCAAGAGGATCCACCAGGCTAGTCTCCTTAATATGATGACAATTACTCCCTTAGTTATTGTTGTTCCAATTTTTTTTGCTAATTTTTTAGATCCGCAAACGCCAATAAGAAACTTCTTCATTGATTTTTTCATGATTACGGTAGTCCTCTATCTTCGCCACCATCTTTATCGTGGCAGAATCACCTTTGTTGCACTTTCATCATTGGTTTTTGGTTTTTTCTCTATTATCATGACGATTGCCAGTGATGGCACTATTCTCGCCCCCGCAACCTCGGTATTTTTGTTGTGGGTGGTGATGGCAACAGTATTGTTTGAGTTGAGGGGGTTTGTTTTCTCAACGATAGCGACATCACTCGCGGTGATTGGATTAATTCTAGCGCAACGTACGGGCATATTGCCCGCACCTGTTTACACGGTCTCTCTGATTCAATGGTTTGTCCTCACCCTCACAACAGGTGTTACAGGTGGTTTGACCTATGTTGCGTACCAAACCACACAAGAGTCACTGATGCGGGCAGAGCAGGAAATTGCCAAGCGTGAGCATGTTGAGCTAGAACTGCGTAAACTCACGCGGGCAGTTGAGCAAAGCCCGGTCTCTATCGTGATCACTAATCTGGAGGGGCTGATTGAATATGTGAATCCGCGTTTTGTTCAGGATTCCGGCTATAGCTCCGCTGAAGTGCTTGGAAAAAACCCGCGCATCCTGAACACAGATCTTACTCCACCTGAGACGTACAGCCAATTATGGAAGACGATTACGGCGGGAAAAGAGTGGCGCGGTGAATTTGTCAATCGCAGAAAGGACGGCTCTTTATACGACGAGACAGCTACGATTTCATCCATCACTGACCTGCATGGCGTCGTTACCCATTACATCGCCGTGAAAGAGGATATTACCGAACGTAAGCAGATCGAGCAATCCCTCCAAGAAGTTCGCTCACGTCTTCATTTGCTCAGTGATAATTTGGAGACTGCAGCCCTGTATGTGTACTCCCATGACACCCAGGGTCAGCCGCACTTTGAATACTTGAGTACGGGCATGGAAAAACTAACCGGCATTAAAATCGAGGACGGATTGCGCGATGCGGCAACCCTGCACAGCCTGATTTTGCCGGAATACCGGCCACGCTTGCTTGAGTTGGAGATAAAATCAAGAGAAGATCTGACAAGTTTTGAGATGGAAGTCCGCCAGCGCCATGCGATGACCGGGGAGATCCACTGGGTATTGTTACGCTCCACGCCGCGCCGCCGCCCCGACGGCTCAACCGTCTGGTATGGGGTGCAAATGGACATTTCGGAACGAAAACGGAACGAGCAGTTACTGGAAGCGGCAAATGAGGATTTGCGCCGTTATGTGGAGGAAATCGAACACCTCCATGCCGAACTACGCGAGCAATCCCTACGCGATCCGCTGACGGGTCTGCACAACCGCCGCTATGTGAACGAAACCCTGGGGCGTGAAATGATCCACGCTGAGCGCGAGAATCTTCCTGTGAGCTTCATCCTTGCCGATATTGACCACTTCAAAAAGATCAACGACACCTATGGGCATCAAGTTGGCGATAAAGTTTTGGTGGAAATCGCCCGTCTGATCAAAGAACACGCCCGTGGATCGGATATTGTCTGTCGGTATGGGGGCGAAGAATTCCTGCTGGTTTTCCTTAACACAACACGGGACGATGCAGCGAAACGGGCGGAGGAAATCAGGCATACGGCTGCCGGTCTTCGCATTCCCCATGAGAACGGAACACTGATGGTGACCATCTCGTTTGGCCTTGCCACGTATCCCGATCACGGAAACAACGCAGAGGAGTTGATCATCAAGGCCGATCAGGCTCTCTACCAATCCAAACACAGCGGGCGTAATCGGGTGACGATCTGGCAGAGGGATGATGCTTCTGGCTCCCCCTCTCCCGTTCTGGGAGAGGGGGCTGGGGGGTGAGGGCTGTCCGGCGACAGATCCCCTATTCAAGACGTATAGGTACTACGCCTTATCCATCCTGACCACCGTCATGCCTGCGCCGGAGAAACTGGCCAATACCGGGAGGGCGGCAGATACATCGGCGAGGCTGATGATCCGGCCCACCAGAAGCTGGGGGCTGAGGGTGCCCGCCCGGATCATAGCCAGCATCGCATCGTAGCGATACGCCTGCATCCCGTGGCTTCCCAGGATCTCCAACTCGTTGGCAATGACCTTATCCATAGGGATGACCGGACGGCTCTCGTCGCCCAGCAGCAGGCCAACCTGGACGTGTCGCCCACGTTTGCGCAGGCAGGAGATCGAGTTGTAGAAGGTGATCGGACTGCCCAGCGCATCAATCGAGAGGTGAGCGCCACCATCAGTGATCTCGCGTATCTCGTGAGCAATATCGGGGATGTCCACCGCATTCAGGGTGGCCGCCGCACCGATGTCGTGGGCGAGGGCCAGTTTGTCGCTGGCAATATCCACGGCGACGACGCGGGCACCCAGGGCGATGGCGATCATGATCGCGGAGAGACCGGCCCCGCCGCAGCCGTGGACAGCCACCCACTGACCTGCTGAGGCTCGTCCCTGATCAACCACGGCGCGGAAGGAGGTGGCGAAGCGACAGCCCAAACTGGCCGCCGTCGCGTCGTCAATCTCGTCCGGCAGGGCAACCAAGTTCATGCTGGCGCGCTGGATGGCCACATATTCGGCGAACGAACCCCAGTGCGTGAACCCCGGCTGAAACTGGTTGTCGCAGACCTGATGGTTGCCCGCGAAGCACTGCGGGCATCTGCCGCAGCCACAGACGAAGGGCAGAGTGACGCGGTCGCCAACCTTCCAGCGCGTTACTCCCTCACCGAGGGCGGCGACGGTGCCGGCCAACTCGTGGCCGGGCACGTGGGGCAATGCAATAGAGGGATCGTGGCCCATCCAGCCGTGCCAGTCGCTCCGGCACAGGCCAGTCGCTCCTACACGGATGACAACGCCTCCCGGTGGGGGTGTGGGATCGGGGACGGTTTCTATCGTGATCGGGCCACCGAATGACTCGTAGACGGCTGCGCGCATGTCCGGTTCCTCTTTTAGATTGCAGATTTGCCGCAACAGGATGAGCTGCATGAACCCAAACTGTCAAGGATCTGCGACCCTTGTCTAAGTGTAGATTTCTCCATAGTAGCCCCGAAGCATCTGTTTCGCAACTGGTTGCCTGCGCTATGTAGGCTATAATGCCAGGGCGTCCACGATGAATGACAGAGACAAGGTTCGCAGATACTTTACCGTTCAGGCAAGGTTCGCAGATACTTTACCGTTCTACCCCCCCTAGCCCCCCCGCAAGCGGGGGGGAACAATGCATTGGTTCCCCCCCGCTTGCGGGGGGG
>Ga0208376_1000614_pt1 | contig 10953 bp, 5 predicted proteins | sample CryBogmetaGMA25M_FD_184548 | JGI IMG/M metagenome (GOLD analysis project Ga0208376, IMG submission 184548) | Freshwater microbial communities from Crystal Bog, Wisconsin, USA - MA2.5M (SPAdes) | ecosystem: Environmental > Aquatic > Freshwater > Lake | place: Crystal Bog, Wisconsin, USA...
CGCTTCCAAGGTCCGAAGCGGTGCGGACGCGGTCCGAGTCAGTCGGGCGAATCGGGGGTACCCGGAGTCGTCGGAGACTCGGATAGATATAGAGAGACCAGCCATGTGAGCAGTGTGTCTGGAAGACGGGTTGGGGGACAGGCAACCGATATTTTAATGACAGATCGGTGGCAAGAAGCGCACCAGTGTGACGGGCCGAACTACCCGCAGATAGTTGGGTGTGAGGTGGTGGTTGCGCAATGGAAAATTTGACGGATGAACGTGATGAAGAGCAAGGACCTTAGTGTCCAGGCGAATATTAGAATATTAAATAGAATGAGATGTGAGTGCCAGTGATTGGTGTGATGGAGGGGTCACACCGCCTTCCTCCGGGTCCGCTTCCAACTGCGCCCGGTCCCCTTTGCTTCCCGTTTCTGCAGCAGCGGTCCGCCGTGCTCCCCCGGTCCTCCCCTTTGTCCCCCCGGTTTGGCTTGCCACAGCCAGGCCCGCTCCGCCTTCCCGATGTTTGACGCCCTCCAATTTGCGTCCCCTCCTCCCGCACACAGGGACTCATCGCTCCTTATTGTGATTACCGAGTCGAGTTCCCGAGTCGAGGCAAAGTGATCAGAGCTGAAAGGCCTCCCATGTGCGGAATAGTAATTGTGGACTGTCGAATGCCATGTAAGCGCGTGCTGCCTTTGACTGCCCGTGGCCGCTTTGCATGAACAGCACTGCCTCTGGCACGCCAGCCTCGATTGCCGTTGACAGTCCTCCCTTCCGAGCGCTGATTCCGGAAAAGCCAATCGGGTCGACATGAATGTACCCAAGGGCCCGCACGATCGACTGGCTCATGTTTTGTCTGGAGCACGGTAATGTGGTCGGCTTCGTTTGTAAGCCCTGCCTTGAGGCCTTCACGAAGATGGGCGGACAGAGGAGGCACCGCTCGGTGTCCCGTGCTGAGCGCGTGCACTGACGGTGCCTTGTCAGGCCGAATTGAAACATGTATACCCGCAGCCAGGCCACAAGGTCGAACGTGGTTCCTGGCTGGGCAGAGCGGCCAATCCTTGGGAAGTGTCCCTTGCGGAGCGAGTCATTCTTCCGCTTCCTGATTTTGATGGCTGCAGTCCCTTCGAAACCGGGTGTTCCCCGCTGGACATCGTGGTCGAAGAGGATGTCACATGCTTGGAGTTCGGCCGTTTCCGAAACTCGAGCGCAGCAAACGACTGTTACTGCAGCTGCAAGGACATTTCGTTGTACCACGAATGATTCGTCACCCAGATTTGGGAGGGATAGCAGTTTCCACAGATGTTCTTTCCGAATCGGGAATTTGAGCGGGCTTGGGCGGCCCTGCATGACGCTGAGAGACTTTTTCCACTGGGAGTAGTCACCTGCTTTGGACAGTGGGGATGTCGCGCGAGCGAGACCGTGTCGGTGAGCGATTGCTGCCCACACCTTCTCCATGTGACTGGCCGAGCAGCGCAGGAGAATGAGCTGCCATGACAATGCCGACAAAGTCTCCCTGGTCATCGGGACCAATCTATCCACCACGTCGAATGCCAGGGCCACTGTGATGACTGCCTTCCAGTTCTGCCACTGCTGGCCTCTGGTGGAGGCTTGTCTGGCGAGAGGCGCCACGCTTGTCTCGAATGCTCGAGCCATTACTTGGAACACAGATTTGGACGGCACCGGAGTTGGTTCAGCGATGATGTCGTCGAGCACCTGATGCCAAGGTCGGGTTTTCCCCTCCAAGATGGTGTGTGCCGAGTAGTCGGTCAGGAGGCTTGCAGACAGAGGGCTCTCGAACTGATGGGCCTTTGCCAAGATTTCGATGTTCTGAATGGTGGGCACCTTGCCCCGTCCCCACACGATTTGTCCACCCAGTTCACCACCCAGGTTTCGGACCACTGCCTCGCGCAGTACCCGAGACTGTTCAGCGCTGCATTTGAGCTGAGCGAGGAGCCGGCCCTTCGTTGGTTTCCCCTTCCCGGGCCAGCTCTTGGAGACGGGCGTCGATGCGGTGCCGATCGATTTGGTCTGTCGGGAGTTCCCAGGTCCGGAGGCTCCGCGAGCGACCTTCCTGCCCACACGAGGGAAAAAGAGTAGGGTCAGGGATGTCGATTGGAGTGCTGAAATCGACTGCGAATACGGCGATGGACTGAGGCCGGAAATCGCCCGCATGTTGAAGGAATCTGGCTGGCTCCTTGAAGGACATCCAGGGGCCGTCTGGTCCAGTGACGGAGGCTTGTCGCAACCTCGACCAGTACGGTGCTGACACTGCGTAGGGGACAATCACGATTCCTCTTGCCCTATCCGCAGTGGCTTTCCGAATGAAGGCAGGGATAAGCGCTTGTGGAGGAAAGGCGTAAAAATTTTCCCGATGACATTTTCCACAGTGAACACAGTTAGAGGAGAACCAGCTGGTCTGACTCAGAGCGTCCACGCCTTCCGCGTCTGGCTCGGCGTATCTTGCACAGAACCTGGGCACAAGCCTGTTCTCGTTGGTAGCGAACAGGTCAATCGTGATGGGCCAGCCCTTCTCCTCAGCAAGGCGGAAGACTGCTGCCTTGAGTTCACCGCACACCGCTGGTCCTCTGATCTCTTTCACTCCATCCCTGGAGGCCGCATCTACTTGTTCGGCAACGAGTGTCTTTCCTGGAGCGTGGAGAAAAAGAAGTTCGATCTGGAAATCTCTGGCGATTGTGACAAGCTCCATTGCTTGGTCCTGCATGAATTCTGACTTTGAGCAGCCCTTTTTAAGGGTGGCTAGGGCTCCGGTCGCGTCGTTCCGCAGAATTACCGTCCAGCCGCGCAGGTCGTGTTCTTGGACGGCTGCACGGAAGGCGAGCACTCCTCCTCGAGTCTCTCGACGGACTTGATGATTGAAGTTATCAGTGGTTCCTGATTCAAAGGTACCGATGATCAACTTCCCTTCTCCTTCCGCTGTTGTTCGCACGACCGCGCCCCATCCTGCCGGGCTTGAGTCCCATACCACCGTGGCTACCCGCAATCCTTCGGTCCGACCTTCCAAGAACAAGCGGTAGGCAGAGCTCGCAGGTAACGGCCACATGGGTCTTCCTCGCTCTCCGTTGGACTGAATCGTGGCGATTACGTAGTCTATGGCGCGTTCGAGACGAGGAGAAACCGGAACACGCTCGTCCCAATTCATCTCACCCTCCACACCCTCACCGATGATCATGGTGAAGAGTGGGATCACTGGAGCAAGGTAAGGAATGGCTTGCGAGTAGTGGCCAACCTTGCCCCTGCCGCGTCCCAGCACTCGGCGGGTTACCGTGGTCTCATTTCGGATTTCGAGCAGGCAATCCACGATGTTGATCAGCTTTGGAGGTGCGACGGAGAAAAGGCCGAGCACGGTGTTGATGATGATACCCGTGAATTCACCGATCTGGGTGGGCTCGAAGCCCTTTCCTTCCGAGAACCACACATGTAACTGGCGGCAAGTTGCACAAAAGATTTCGTACGCACGCATGGCCTCCTCTCGATTTTTGGCGCACTGTTCGCATCCACCTGCCAGGCCTGCACAGAACTCATGAACGACTCCCCGCACGCTGGCGAGCAGGTCATCTACCCAGGCCTGCAACGAAATTGGGACCGGCAAGGAGGCGAAGTGTCGGATCAGGCACTGGATGTATGCGTTGAGTGGCCCGTGAGCAGTGGCCTTGCCGAACTGGCAACACGCGAATCGAAACACACACCAAAAAAGCATGATGCCGCTGAAACACTTGTCGCATGCTCCAGAGCATGTCCGCGGTGAGCAGCCGATAAAGCGCTGCTTGCGCACACCTCTCCTCCCCTGACTGTCCACATATGGTGCATCTTCCTCGATGATTCCCAACCCGCAACCAGCGAAAGCCCCCGAATGATATGCATTTGCAATGTCTTTGCAGAAAATGAAGTCACACCGAATCAGGACCAGGGCGACGTCCCTGAGCGTGTGGTAGACGACGCTCCAGGGAGCGTAGATTCCATTTCCCACTCGACCATCTGTGATTAATCGAAACCAGGGGTGAGATGACTTTTTGACAGCCCCGCACGGTTCAATGTATAGAGGCATCGGGTTGCCGACCAAGACGAGTTCGAGATTTCCGGCCGCAAGCCACTTCGCGATGGTTGGCCCGAGGGCGAGCTGAGCCGCGGGGTCAAGCTCCCACGAGGCGTGGTTAGACTTGTGGATGCACATGGTTGGCCAAGATCGCAGAGGCATCACCAGTAGCCCGTTTACGATGGCGAAAGTCGTGGAATCAAGCACAGCTCCTGCGATCTTATCCCAGTTTTGGCGAGCATCGAACATTGTCGTCACCAGGTGCTTCGGAAAAATCGGCGCGCCGGACACTGGGTCGATTGGTAGTCTGATGCAGTCTGGCAGTAAATTGGATTGGCCTGGCGGTGGCTCACCCGTGACCACGGAGCCTCCTCGAAGCAGCCGCAGAGAGCCTTTCCCGACAAGGTGTGTGATGACAAGCCCGTCGCACACCACCAGCACGCCGGAACCGTCGCAAGCAGACGGGATTGCAAAGATCTGGCGGTTGGCTGGCGTAGCTGTTGCCGTCGAGAAGTGGACACAACGACCGTCTTCTGAAAATTTGCCTCGTCCAATGTGTGACCATGCCTTGATTGCGAACATCAGTGGCCATCCGTCAGAGAGAGCCGCGATGAAGAAGGGTACCCTGTGGGCAAAGGGCTCTGTAGCAGCCAATGGAGCTGCCTCCATGAGACTTTTGAAGTTGAAGCCGACCACGGAAGCCGACTTTGGTTTCCAACGGGCAGATCTGGTGACATCAGGATGCCCGACCGTGAGGACCATCCTGTCCTGTAAAAAACCCGCCTGTTCATCGCTTAAGAACCACATGGCCCGTAGTTCTGCAGCATATACTCCGACCGCGGCTCTCAGTGTTTCGTGCATCCGCTGCGCGTCTCTGACAGCGGGGGAAGCGGCACCCTGATCCGGGCGCGTCCATGCGATAAGAGCCGCTGCAAACGCCACCCTGGCAGTTCCAAGCATGGCTTCCACCTCTAGCCTATACCTGGACGGACGGTTTGCTGAGGCCGCCTTCCGGACCGCGGCAAGCTCAGGCCAGGTGATGATCATGTTTCTGAAGTGATCGGAAGTTCCTGGGCCCGAGTTCAGCGCGTCAGGCTGCGCGCTCGATGTTATCCTGTCCAGACCCTCCGTCTGGTCGACTGGTACAATGTTAGACCTGCGCTGCGGCTCCCAGTCGGGGTAGTCTGCCGCCGCAGGCCGTTTCCCGGCCATGGTCAGCCGCGCCCGGGCCGACCTCGAAAGTATCGGCCAGGCGCAGCTCTGGGCAGGTCCACCATTGGACCGACCCTGTCCTTGTCATAATCCACTCCCCCCACTGTCGCCTCGGCAGCGGATGGAGGGATCCGATGCTTGTCGATATACAGCTTCCACTTCGCCTTGACTCCTCTCCGGATGTTTGTTCCGTCTTCAGGCCAGTCCGCGGAAATCACATTTCCCTCTGCATCAAATCCTGGGCACGCTTCGTGGTATGTGAGGAAGTAGCCCAGGGGGCACTCGTCGGCGCGATGTGGACCGTTGACGTGTGAAAGCCGGCTTAGGCAGTGCCCACAGACGTAGCGATCGGGCGTTGGAGGCGGGAGCAGGCGCGCGATCTTGAGGCCCACGATTGCTGGGCTTAGCGGTCTGCACATTGGAGGTGGGGTTCTTGCATAGTTTGACTGCCCTGCTCGGCCTCCACGGTCCCGGTCTGGAATCGACGAGGACGTTCCTGCCCGGTCCGAACCCCGTTGCCCGAACTCCATGCCGGGCCCTTGGTCGAAACCTCCTGCCCTTCCCCTGGACCCCACCCATCCCCCACTGTCGGCGCCGTTGAGTGTCGGCTGAGGTCTATATGGTGGAGGTGCGTACGCCGCTTGCGGTAGGGCAGCCTGCACGGTGTGGAAGGCAAGGGATGATGGTGACCGCATCTGCACGGTTGTATCAGCTGCCGTCTGCGCTGCCAGTTGATACGGCATTGTGGCGATCGAGTGCTGCAGAGCTGACAGTCCGGTGAAGGAAGGCTGAATTCCCACCCGGGCCTCCGTGCGACCCGATGCTGGTGCCGAATTCAGGACCCCAGAAAAGAACGGGCGGTAGACGTAAGCCCATGCTAGGGTCTCATTTCCCGCAGTGGCATTTCGCTCGTCTCTGGCGAGGAAACTGGCGAAGCTTCCTGCCATTGACCCAAGCAAGGATTCAGAGATGCGGGCCGCGATCAGATCCAGAAACAGCGGAACCTGTACTGCCTGCGTTTCGGCTGCTTTTATGACTGTCGGTAGTCTGGAGAGCTCAGCCTGCATGAAGGTGAGACGGAGCTGGAAAGCATTTATGACTGCGGTCCGAAAGTAGTTCAGATCGTATGGCGACGGTCGCGCTCCGGCCGTTGAAATCGCGAGATCTAGGTTTGCCCAACAGACCCTGGCCAGCCCGATTGCCACATCCATGTTTGCCATGTCTGATGTCTCGCGCGAGGACCAGTAGAAAGCCTTCAAGAGAAGGTCACCCCACGAAGATGCTGCGGCTCTCCAATCCGGGTTATTGCCAAGGTACCGCAGATCAATGTTCCATGAGAAGTTTTGATCGTTGTCGAAAGGGTTTCGCCCGTCCAAGACTTCATAGCCCTTGCGCTCGAGCTTTGCGGATCTGCGCCGATCGAGTAGCAACTTGGTCACTTCGGTTGGCGTTTTGGAGCCCCACAGGTAGGTCGCCCGGAATCTTTGTGGACTGAGGTAGGTTTGCAGCATTTCTGCACCAATACGAAATGCCGGGATGGTCAGTACTGGCAAGGTCATTCGTATCGCTGCGGTCATAGCCGAGATCCCCCCGTAGTGGTCTCTGAGAGCTCGGCACGCCTGCAGGATCCTGCAGTCTGGGTCCTCCCCGTCGCTATCGGACCCTGAATCTGAGGAACGACGGCGCTTTGGCCTTGACTTTCGATGAGCCAGGCCAGACGCTGATGTGGAAGCCTTCTTGCTGCCACTGGCTTCTGCCAATGCCAGCTCCAGCTCAGACCGTACTGACCGTTCCCGCTGATCGCTCATTGATCCACCACTCCCTGCTGGTGTCGTACTGGGGGGTATGTGTAGTGGTTCGCAGATGCTGCGGAGCGAGACACTCATCGATTCTCTGACCAGTTCCCGAATTTGATCTGACAAGCTTCGAGGGTCGCCCAAACCACCAGGGTGAACAGACCAGCCGCTGATCGTTGTGGGTTCGCGACTCCCAGTTATGATCGTTGGTCTGCCTTCAGGTGTCTTCCGCTGGAAGAATTGGCATGCGTCAGATGGTCGAATCAGTTCGAGTGTGAGAGATGCTGACACCCCTTGAGTCATTTCCACCAGGTAGCGCGAGTCGGTCGTCTCGGAGAAACTGATGAACTTGTCAAGAACGGCGTCTGCAACAAAGGGTGACAACACTCCAGCATCTTCCCAGATCTGTGGCAGGTCGAGGGCATTTGACATTCGTGCAAGCAAATTGTTGGGTAGCATCCTCCAGGGTCTGTCGTCCAGCACATGCGCGCACCCCCACATCAGCATGGCTTCGGCTTCACGCACCCTGTCCATTTGCTCGAGGGGAATTGGGGCGATGATGAGGCTCCGCTGCACCCGATCCCAGGCCTGGTGGTCGGAAAGGTCTGATTGCAATGGAGGTGATAAGCAGGCACACAGGGATCGGAAATCCGTGACTGCCACTGTCTCGTCTGAAGGACCAATGCCGGCAGCGTCGGGGTATCGTTGAACCGGACGAATCGGCCTGACGGGGTCGGTGACGTATGAAGCTCCAAATCCCAGACCCCCGGTGGAGGTCCGCGCCGCAGCTGCCCCAGGGCCAGGTACCCTGTCTTGCTGGACGTCAGCCGAGCCAAGATTGATGATTGCTGCGGTCATGGCAGCATTCAGCGGTGCCCCCGCGGGCGGGCCTGCCACTACCCGCGAAGCCCGTCCAGCGTCGCTGCGCCCCGCTCGCGGCTGATTTAAACCCAGTTCGGCCTGCAGTCCATCGGTAGAGTTCTGACTTGGCGCAGCTGATCCGGCTGGTGCTTGCAACGATGACTGTCGAGCTGCGAAGGTTGCTGCTCCACCCGACTCGCCGGCTCCAGATCCCCATCCTGCCATTGCATCGCGGAAGCTTGGTAGGATGATCTGAGCGCTGGCTCCGGCCTCCGCCTCCGCTGGCCTGGCTGGTCTGGAGAAGTAATTTTCGGTTGGCGGACCCGAGCCGATTCCTGGTAGATCGAGTCCTTGGCTCCGGTCTGCACGGCCTCCCGCATTGGCTCCGGAGTTTCGCAACTCGTCGGAATTCATGACCGCTGTTGATGGTTGCTTTTAGGGCCGCGCCCGTCCTTGAATCGCTGGATGAACTCAGGGTTGATTGGATTGGGCAGGGATATCCTGGCCTCTATTCCTGCTATTCTGTCGCGATCTTCCTTGTCTTCTTTGTTTAAAGTGAAGAGTCTGCCTTCGGCCAGATCCCGTTGCGTGGATGCGAAACCAAATAGATTTCCTTGCGTGAGCTCGTGGCTGTATGCACGGAAGGGGTTATCTCGTGCCGTGAAAGTCCGATCAGGAATTGGTGGTCCTCCGTTTGGGCCAAGAGCGTAGCAGAAGTTCTCCCAAGCCGCGATGTCGCTCCGAAGTTGCGCTCGCTGGGATTCTCGTTGAGCTATCCGGTCGTGCAAGAAGTCAAGGCGAACGGATCTCGGCACTCCGAGGGGGTAGCGAGCACGAAGCTCCTTGCTTGCGCTTCCGATGTCTACGCCCGCCAATGGAAGCCTGTGTCGCACAGTGCCGGTGACAAGGATTCCGGCCGGGGAGATGTAGTTGTCCTGGTAATCAGGGAATTCGGAATCTGCAGATCCTTGGCTGAAGCGCCGCTGAGCTTCCTCGCGGACACGGACTCGCTCTTCTTGTTGTTCTTCGAGTCTGTACACCTCCTCGTCCTCCTCGGAATTTTGCGACAAACTGAGGAGGTATGCTTCGTGCGTCCGCGCCTCGTCGGCGGTGCCCAGGAACTGATGGTCCGTCGTTTTTTAGAGCTGGCTCGATGCGACGACGCCTAAAAATTTAGTGCACCGGTCGTAGGCGCGATCCAAGCTGTCGCGAATTTCCGCAAGCTTGACCGTGACGGCTTGATCTTCTTCCGCAGATTTCGGTGGGTCGTCGAGAATGCGACTGTGGAAATGCACGCTGCACTCGCCAATTTCGCCTTGGATGCTTGTAAGGATCTCCACGAATTTCGCGGTGCAATTGGGAGTGGTTTGGCTGCGAAGTCGTTCGGCCGCAAGAAGATTTTCGAGCGTGTTGATGTCTGTTCTAGATGCGGAGAGCTGCGCCTTTAGCTCCTCGATTTCTGCTGCAAGCCTTTTCTCCTTGAGCAGACGAGCGGCACAACGTCTTGCGTGTTCACTCGGCTTTTTGGACTGAGTCTCTTTCTTTGCAACAGCAATCGCTGCACCAGCGGCGGCGCTTTTATGCAAAGACTTGGTTTGGTTGGTCGAAATTTTTAAATTTGTGGCGCTTGAACAGAAGGCTCGTCGAAATCCGGTTTTGAAACAGAAAGCTGAACGATCTCCGAATTGAACAGAAAGCTCGTCGATCTCCGAAAGGAAAGAATTTGCCGGGTCGAGTCAGAGTGAAAATTCACCCGAATCAGAACCGCCAAACCGATCCGCAGTAATTGGGCATGACTGTAGTACTTGGACAGAAAGAACGATGCTTCCCGATTGAACAGAGCTATGAATTGAACAGAAAGCTCGTCGATCTCCGAATGGAAAGAATTTGCCGGGTCGAGTCAGAGTGAAAGGTCACCCGAATCAGAACCGCCAAACCGATCCGCAGTAATTGGGGATGACTGTAGTACTTGGACAGAAAGGACGATGATCCCCAATTGACCAGAGCTATGACGGATCGAGTCAGAGTGAAAGATCACCCGAATCAGAACCGTCAATCCGACAGTAGTGGTGAAGCCGAACCGTAGTGGTGGATTGGGAATGACTGTGGTACTTGGACAGAAAGGACGATGATCCCCAATTGACCAGAGCTATGACGGATCGAGTCAGAGTGAAAGATCACCCGAATCAGATCCGTCAATCCAACAGTAGTGGTGAAGCCGAACCGTAGTGGTGAAGGAAATTTCTTCACGAACTTTTGAGCATCACTGAACAGTTGATATCTGTAGCTTGTACCTTGTGGTGTCTTGTCCTTGAAGAGAAGAAGCCTTCTGCATTCTCCAGGAGTTCTTTCCTTTCTGGTTCGTTTGATTGGTGGGACTTTTAAATTCCGAGTCACCGATTCAGCCTTGGTTATTCAATCACAACCTTTGGCGTAATCTTAGTCGTAAGGGGTTCCGTGATCAGAGCACGGATTGGTGTAATTGGAATTTAGCCAGGCTCGGGTGAGTGGCCGTTTGGTGTAATGGGATTGTAAGTGATTCTGAGTAAGGGGCTGGCAGGCGCTCCTGCGACTTCTTCGCTGCGTCTGTCGGACTATTAACTCCTCTGTTAGATTTAATCGGAGCAAAGGAGGCGCTCGGCCCGAGTAAGCAGATACCGTCTGCTACCGTGTTGCTAAGGCCTCACCTGGTTGGAGCCGGCGTTGTCCATGTTGTCTCTCCGAGTCCTGATGTCTGAGATACTCAGAGCGACCCCGGGTTGTCCTGATTCTCCGAGGATTTGACCTGAGAGGAATTGGGCGTGTCTCCGCGACCCGCGGGAGTCAGACCGCCCCGACCCGGGGAGAGTTTTGATGGATCACCGCGATCCGCGGGAGTCAGACTGCCCCGACCCGGGGAGAGTTTGATGGATCACCGCGATCCGCGGGAGTCAGACCGCCCCGACCCGGGGAGAGTTTTGATGGATCACCGCAATCCGCGGGAGTCAGACTGCCCCGACCCGGGGAGAGTTTTGATGGATCACCGCGATCCGCGGGAGTCAGGAG
>Ga0208376_1000615_pt1 | contig 10940 bp, 7 predicted proteins | sample CryBogmetaGMA25M_FD_184548 | JGI IMG/M metagenome (GOLD analysis project Ga0208376, IMG submission 184548) | Freshwater microbial communities from Crystal Bog, Wisconsin, USA - MA2.5M (SPAdes) | ecosystem: Environmental > Aquatic > Freshwater > Lake | place: Crystal Bog, Wisconsin, USA...
GGCAGTCACCCAGCCGCACCTGCACGTCCAGCGTCGCTTCGTAGTCCGCCGTTTTGAAGCTGCGTTTCATACCGACCAGTGTAGCACCAGCCTTCCGGTTTCAGGCTTCTCTCCGACAAACTGCTAGGTTGATGTTGGAGGGTGCCATCGGCATATGGTGGACGATATGGGCACGCAGTCCGGCGGCATACTCGGTCGGATCCTTGAACATCATCACCTGCGTACTCTTTACGCCCAGGCATGCCAGATCAACCAAGTACGACGCGGCGGCCACTTTGCCTGAGCGCGGCGACATCCGGGCCACCAGGACGGAGGCGAGGGCTCCCTCTTGATCCCAGCCCTGTGAGATGAGCACCTCGTAGACCGCCCAGCCGACGGTGATCGCCATGCCGCCCACCGGCTTCGCTGGTGGTGCCGCACCCTTTTTCTGTTGCTGTTTCTTGCCCATGATGACCTCGTTTGCTGTCTTTGCACCGCTGTGGCATGATAGCATGGCTAGCCTTCACGATAGTCGCCTGATTCTACTCAACCCTCACCCCCCAGCCCCCTCTCCCATAAAGGGAGAGGGGGAGCCGGACGCATCCTGATACAGAATCTCCCCTCTCCCCTTGTGGGAGAGGGGCAAGGGGTGAGGGGGCCGAATCTGCAATCTAAAATCTGCAATCTGCAATCTGTCTTAATTCCCTGTACCCTTGTCTAGCGAGAGCAGCTACTACATTATGTCCAATGCGGCCCTCCCCGCCGTGATACACGGCACATGGCTGCCCAATGAGGGGCGGCTTTTCGTGTGGGGCGAGCTTGCCGAGCGGGCGGCGCGGCGTGGCCGACAGCGGCGACGGCCAGGGCATCTGGCTCACCCGGCTCACGCCCAGCCCGAGGCGCTGTTTGAGCGTCTGGCCGAGCTACACCCGAGCGCGGGTACGATGGCTCACACCGAGCAGACGATCTGGCTCCCTTCGGTGGGCGGCGCGCCTCTGCCCCTGCGCGAGCTGCGTCAAGCAGGAGCCGAGATTGCCGAGGGTGAGCCGATGCTGGCCCCCTGGCGCGTGCGCGGCCTGCTGCTCAGTGCGGCCCAGGCGCTCGATCTGCTGCTGCCCCCTTCACCCGACCACGGTCTCGGGGCCGACCTGCGGGTCTGGCGCATGGCCGCGCTCTTGGCCGTGGAACTGGTGGCGGGCCAGCAGATCCTCCCCTCCCTCGTGCGTGAGGGTAGCAACCTACGGGCCTGCTGGGAGCCGCGACCCGTCCCTGCCACCGCTCGCAAAATTGCGGCCCTGCGCAGCGGTATGCCCGCCCTCTGCCGCGCTATCACCGAGAACCCAACTGCCGCCCCCGCACCGCGCGCCCTCGTTGATAGTTTCCTGGCCGCTACCGTGGACGCCCTGGCCCGTCAGATCGCCGCCGATGATCCGACCGCCTCCGCGCAACTCAGTGTGTGGCGCAGCATTCCACCCACCCCCGGCTCAGCCTGGATGGTCGCTCTGCTTGGCCGCGACCCCGGACTCTCCCTGCGCGGTCGTCCTGCCGACGAACTGTTTAAAGCATGGCAGGCGTGGGCTGGTCAGGAGCAGGTGGCCGGCGACGAGAGTTTCCGCATTACCTTCCGGCTGGAGCCGCCCACCGATGCCAGCGCGCCCTGGTCGCTCAGCTACCTGCTTCAGGCCACCGACGACCCGAGCCTGCTGGTGCCCGCCGCCCAGCTCTGGCGCGAGCGCGGTCAGCATTTCACCTACCTCGACCGGCGCTTTGATCATCCCCAGGAACGACTGCTGCGCGGCCTGGGCTTCGCCGCTCGACTTGCCCCGCCCATCGAGCGCAGCCTGCGCGGTAAAGCTCCCGATCACGCCAGTATGAACGTGGAGGAGGCGTTTGGCTTCCTCAAGGACGCCGCACCGCTGCTGGAACAGAGCGGATTTGGCGTGCTGGTGCCCGCTTGGTGGGGCAATTCTGGCCGCCTCAAAGCCCGCGCCAAGGCGTCCCCACGTAAGGGGAAACGCAACGATAGCCCCGGACGCCTCAGTTTCCAGAGCATGATTGACTTCCGCTGGGAACTCAGCGTCGGCGAGCAACCGATTGATCGTGCCGAGTTTGAGCGTCTTGTCGAACTAAAGCAGCCTCTCGTCCAGGTGCGCGGCGAGTGGGTGGTGCTTGATCCCGAACAGGCCCGTAAGGCGATGGATCTGTTCACCAAAGGCGGTGAGCTGAGCATGGCCGAACTGCTGCGCATGGGCCTCGGCGGTATCTCCGACGGGCTGCCCGCTGGCATGGCCTTCGGTGGGGTTGATGCCGAAGGCGACCTGGGCATGCTCCTGCGGGATCTCTCCAATACCGAGTCGATTACGCCGCTGCCGCAGCCCGATGCCTTCCAGGGCACCCTGCGCCCCTACCAGCTACGCGGTCTGGCCTGGATGGCCTTTATGCGCCGCTTCGGCATGGGGGCGTGTCTGGCGGACGACATGGGATTGGGCAAGTGTCTTTTAGGTTCAAGTCTGATCTACGTCAACGGCACACTCAGTCCCGTTGAACAAATCTGGGAGCAGTTCGCTGGCGCAACGACCTTCGACGGCGAAGGATTCTGGGCTGACCCGTCAGCTTCGCTTCAAGTGAACGCGATTGACGGAGCGACCGGCAAAATCGTTACTGCGTCAGTACGACGCCTCTACCGTCAGCGGATCAATGAGTCGCTACGCACAGTCAGGCTTGAAGATGGCAGCAGCATCACAATCACCGGGCGTCATCGGCTCCTGACCAACCAGGGTTGGACGAATAATCTCGCTCCCGGCGACTACGTCTGCGTCCCCGCGCACCTCACGTGGCAGGGCACTCCGGCGGATCTCGATCTGATCAAGGTACTCGCCTGGCAGATCGCCGAGGGACACGAGAATCACCACAATGCCACGGTCACACTCACACAGGCCGACCAAGCGATTCTGGAGGATTTGCGGGCGACACTCCATGCCATTGGTGATCGCTACGGCCTGAAGCTGAACACGCCAGCGATCTACACGTATGCACACAAAGCATCCTATCTGCGCTGGACAAGCCGCGCCTACCAGCACTTTCTCGTCAATCACGGCTATCAATGGGGCAAGCTATCGGCAGAGAAGGTGATCCCCGACCTCGTCATGCAATCCGACGACGAGGGTGTGCGGGTCTTCCTGCGCAACTATTTCGATGCGGAGGCATCTGTCATCGTAAGTATGGACAGCATCGAGATCTCCTCAGCCTCGTCACTGCTTATGCAGCAGCTTGGCATCCTCCTCCGGCGGCTCGGCATTTGGATGCGCGTCTCGCAGAAACGCAAGCGGGCCACGAACGGATCTGGCATCTACCGCACCTACCACATCGGCGTGATCGGCGGCAACTCGGCGCGCAGATTCCTGCGCGAGGTCGGGTTTGGAATCGCGGCCAAGCAGCGGATCCTTGAGCAGATCTGCATCAGCACGCCGAACACGAATGTCGAGGGCGTTCCCGCATCTACGCTCGTCGCACACAGCGTTCGTGCGACGGGCCTGCCGGTGCGAATGTTTGGCATGCACAACACCGTCTACCTGAACGGATCGCAGCAATTTTCGCGCCAGAGTCTTGCCCGCGTGCTTGCGGGGATGGATGGCATTCTCAGTGGTGAGGCTGAGAAACATTACCGTCTGAAACCAGCCTCGAAGTGGACAGTCAAAACACTAACGGCTTTCGCACAACTCAACCGAGATGCACTCAGCACGACGCGAGGGCAGATCCAGCAACTTCTTGACCAGGAGGTGCATTTCTGCCGGATCAGGTCAATCGAGACGCAGATGCACGAGGGCTGGGTCTACGATTTGGAGGTGGCCGAGCATCATAACTTTGTCGCCAACTCTATCCTCTGCCACAACACTGCCGAGGCTATCTCACTCCTGCTCTACGAGCGCGACATCGCCCCAGATGGCGGGCCGACCCTGCTGGTCTGTCCAACCTCGGTGGTGGGCAACTGGCAGCGTGAGTTGGCCCGCTTCGCACCCTCGCTGCGCGTCCACACGCACCAGGGGGCCGAGCGCCACCGTGGCGATGAACTTGAGCAGGTGGCCGGTAATCACGATGTGGTGATCACCAGTTACCCACTGCTGGCCCGCGACCGCGAGGCGCTGACGACAATGACCTGGCGGCTGGCCGTTCTCGATGAGGCCCAGAACATCAAGAATAGCGAGACCCGTCAGGCCCAGGCGGCCCGCGCCATCCGTTCCGATGGTCGTCTGGCCCTCACCGGCACACCCGTAGAGAACCGCCTGAGTGAGCTGTGGAGCATTATGGCGTTCCTCAACCCCGGCTACCTCGGCGGCGAGACCGAATTTCGGCGCACGTTCGCCCGCCCGATTGAGCGCGCCGGTGACGCCGACGCCGCCACCCAGTTGCGCCGCCTCACCGCGCCCTTCATCCTGCGCCGCCTGAAGACCGACCGCAGCATCATCAGCGATTTGCCCGATAAGCTGGAGATGAAGGTTTTTGTGCCGCTTACCCAGGAGCAGGCCACGCTCTACGAGGCCACCGTGCGCGACGCCCTAAGCCAGATTGAGGGTGCTGACGACGAGGGCGAGAAGGCGCGGCGGCGCGGCCTGGTGCTGGCCATGCTCACCAAGCTCAAGCAGATCTGCAACCACCCGGCCCACTTCCTCAAGGATGGATCAGCCCTCGATGACCGCTCGGGCAAGCTGGCTCGCCTGGACGAGATGCTGGAAGAGGTGATCGCCGCCGACGACCGGGCGCTGATCTTCACCCAGTTCGCCGAGATGGGCAGCCTGCTCCAGGCCCACTTGAGCGAGCGGCTCTCGGCTGAGGCACTCTTCCTCCACGGCGGCACCCCGGCCAAATCTCGCGATGGGCTGGTGCGCCGCTTCCAGGCTCCCGAGGGACCACCGATCTTCATCCTCTCGCTCAAGGCTGGCGGCGTGGGCCTAAACCTCACCCGGGCCTCGCACGTCTTCCACTTCGACCGCTGGTGGAACCCGGCGGTGGAGGATCAGGCCACGGATCGGGCCTTCCGCATCGGCCAGACCAAGAACGTGCAGGTTCACAAATTCGTATGCGGCGGTACCCTTGAGGAGAAGATTGACGAGATGATCGAAGGCAAACGCGCCCTGGCCGCCCAGGTACTCGGCGCGGGCGAGGCGTGGCTCACCGAGCTGAGTACCGCCCAACTGCGCGAATTGGTGGCCCTGCGGAACTAAATCTCTTTTTTCTTCGGTGTTGGCGGCTTCGCCGCCAACATCGAAGAAAAAAGACTCTCTGGGGCGGCGCATCCGCCCCACATCCCACCGGAGGTGTCCTATGCCTCGTCCCCGCCGTAAAGGCAGCAGATATGATGAAAGCTGGCCGGAATATCGCCCGCGTATCCCCGCTGACGGGATCAAGGCTAAGAGTCAGCGCGGCGACTTCGGCGAGTCGTGGTGGGCCAGACGCTGGATTAGCGTGCTGGAGGGGTTCGGCTTCGGCAGCCGACTCACCCGTGGCCGCAGCTACGCCCGCAATGGCTCCGTGCTGAATATTGACATCGCATCCGGCCAGGTAACGGCGCGGGTGCAGGGGTCGCAGCGCACGCCCTATAAGGTGGCGATCTCGATTATCCCGCTCTCAAAGGCGCAGTGGGAGCAGGCTACCGATGCCATGTCTGAGCAAGCTATCTTCGCCGCCAAGCTCCTGGCCGGTGAGATGCCCCAAGAGATTGAGCAGGCATTTGCGGCGGCTGATGTTGATCTCTTCCCGGCGCATTCTGGTGACTTGGCGACCACATGCTCGTGCCCAGACTTCGCCAATCCCTGCAAGCATATCGCCGCCGTCTACTTTCTGCTTGGTGAGCGATTTGATGACGACCCCTTCCTGATTTTTGAACTGCGCGGGCGCAGCAAAGATCAGATCATCGCCGCCCTGCGCGCCCGTCGGGCCGAGGCGACCGATCCGGTTAGCGTGGCGGTGCCTCCGGTTGAGCCGGTTCCCGCCCTAGCAGACTATCTTGGCTCCTTCGACGAACTTGGCTCCGAACTGGCCGAACTGACTCCCCACATCGCCGCACCCGAGGTGGAGACGGCTCTGCTGCGCCGCTATGGCCCGCCCCCTGGCGAGAGTGAGTTGGCCCTGCGCAATATCTACCGTGCCCTTAGCCGTGCGGCCATTGAGCGTATTTTCCGCGAGGGTGCGTAGGGGCGGCTCGCGAGCCGCCCCTACACCCCTACGCACCTTCGTCCCTACCCTGGCATATGCGCCTCGTACACCACCCGGTGCGCCTCGGCGGGCGCTGATTCCCAGGTTGGCGTGCGCCGCGCCGTCACCTGTAGTCCCGCTGCCTCCAGCGCCGCCACTACCTCATTATCGTCCCACGCACGCTCGTGGTGAATCTCCTCGCCACGCCACCAGCGGTCAATCTCGCGCACAAACCAGACGATCCGCCCCCTGGCGATGCGCTGCTCGGCATCGTAGCTCAGTTGATTGTAGACCAGCAGGTTGGGTGAATCGAAGACGACCTGGTCGGTATCATCCCAGTGTTCGAACTCATAAATCGTGTTGAGATCGAATATAAACCGACCGCCGGGGCGTAGCAGGCGGGCCGCGCCCGCGCAAACCGTCGCGAGGTCGTGCGCGGCACTGAGGTAGTTGAGGCTATCGTAGAGGCATGTAATCAGGTCGAAGGAGGCCGGGCAGAGTGCATCGTGCGTTGCCAAGCGCCGACTCAGGCTACGTATATCGGCGGACACCCAGCGTACCGATAGGCCGCGATCACGGGCACGGGCGCGAGCGATCCGCAGCATCGCCGACGAGCAATCCACCCCCACCACCTGTGCCCCCGCCATCGCCAGGGTCAGGGCGGCCGCTCCCGTGCCGCAGGCCAGATCCAGCGCACGGCGCGGCGGCTCTGCCAGCGACCCCAAAATATGCGCCGTCAGACCCTCCGCGAATGCGCCTTGGCCGATGGCGTCGTAGATCGGGGCGTAGGAATCGTAGATTTTCAAGATCCTCCGGCGGGGTTTGAGGTCTAAATTCATGCCTGAAAAAAGACGTAGCGCCAGTAGTCGAGCGCGGCACGCAGCACATCAAGAAGATCCAACACCGCAGTCGGCGTCGGTGCCCCGTATGCCCGCAGACCCTGGTCGTGCGCCACCTTCAGGCTCAGCAACTGGTCGGCGGGGGCGCTCGCCACCAGCAGACTCTGCGCACCACCGCTATGGGCTGCGGCGAGGGCGTCGAACAGGGACTCGCCCTCGGCGATGATCGTGATCGCAGACTCCGGCATCCCGAGGGCGATCAGATCGGTTCTGGCCTGCCCGCGCCCTGGCCCGGCCAGCGCCAGTCGCACCGCGTAGCCCCGCCGGTAGAGGTCGAAGCTATGGTCAATCAGGGCGGCGGACGGTAGATCGGGTGCGATGACCAGCAGCAAATCCGCGTTGCGTGTCTCGTCTCGCTGAACCTGGACGGCAATTGCGGCGATGGTGATGCCCATTGCGAGCAACCCGATAATAAGCAATAGCGATGCCATGCGCGCTATCTGTCCACCCGCTGCATGCCACACCGCTCGCTCCCGCAGCACCTTCATCGCCGCACCATTGATTTTAGTACGCAGGGGGAGCTACCGTTAACATGTCTGACACGCTGCTGCTGAAGATCCGCGATCATCTGGCGTAAGCGCGTGGCGTCGAAGGGTTTTGAGACAACCGCATCCGCACCGCGCAGGCGGGCATCTTCAGCGTTGATCTGCTCACCCCAGCCGGTGATCAGAATCGTCATCATACAGGGGTATGTGGCACGAACATGGGAGATCAGATCCCACCCCGACATCTCCGGCATGCCGAGATCGGTGCAAAGCAGATCGAACCGCTCCTTTGCCAGCAACTCAATTGCGTTGCGGCCTGAAGCGACATCAACAACATCATGACCAACCTTGCGCAAGATCTGTGCCAGTACCCGGCGCACGGCATCATCGTCCTCCACCACCACAATACGCATCGTGTGAGCTGGCACGACCACTTCTGGAATTGGCTGCGTGAATGCACGCGGAGCGAGGCTGCGCACCGGTAGCCGAACCTGGAAGGTACTCCCGTGTCCAGGCACGCTCTCGACGCTGATGCTGCCTTGATGACGTTGCACGATGCCGTAGGCCATAGCGAGGCCCATGCCGGTGCCGCTGGCTCCCTTGGTTGTGAAGAAGGGATCGAAGATACGCTGCCGCACGTCGGTGCTCATTCCCACGCCCGTGTCGGACACCTCGATCAGGGCCGTGGGGCCATCGTCATCGCGCAGCAGCGCCGTGCGCAGGCGCAATTCGCCGCCATTGGGCATGGCGTCTAGGGCGTTGAGGATCAAATTCGTCACCATGTCCCGCAATGCCGGGCCGTCTCCTACCATTGGTGGCAGGTCGCCAAGGGTACGGATGATCCGCATCTGAAGCCCCTGGCTCTGCATGCTGTCGCGCCAGCGTGGTCGGGTGATCGCCAGACTCTCGATAATAATCTCATCAATTCGCACCTCTTCGGTTGGGAGCGAACGGTTTGTCTGAGCGAAGTTCTGGAGGCGGCGCACGGTGGACGCACCGTTGTGAGCCGCCTGCTCGATGATCCGCAGCCCCTCGGCGGTTGTTGTCTCCTGCGTCTGATCAATCAGCAGTTGAGAGTGACCAAGGATGCTTGCCAGTAAATTATTAAAATCGTGGGCGATACCGCTGGCGAGTTCGCCCAGGGCACGCAGCCGCTCGCTGTGCAGCAGATGCTCCTGGGTGCTGCGCAGTTCCTCGTAGCGTAGAATGTTCGCCAATGCCACCGCCACCTGCCCGGCCAGCGACTCAGCGAGGTAAACATCGCTCTGATTAAAACTTCCGCTGATATTGCCCTCAATATCAATGACGCCCAGGATCGTCTGGCCCTGCCGGATCGCCACAACTAGCTCCGAGCGTGTGTCGTTCAGGCCGTCCACCGCAACGTAGCGCGAGTCCTTTGAGACATCATTGACTAGCAGCGTCTCGCCGTGGCGGGCCACCCAGCCCGTGAGTCCACACGTCATACTACTGCTCATGAACAAGCCAAACTCGGAGACATCGTTCACGATGCCTCGCGCCGCCTTCAGCACCAGATAATCACCCTCCACGAGCGCAACTCCCACCTGGTAGTAGCCAAAGGTGCGGTGGAGCAAGCCTGCCACCTCGTCGAACAGAGTCTGCACATCGCTCATTGCGCTCAATCGCTCGCTCAGTTGGTGGATCACCTGGAGTTGGCTGGATCTGGCCTTAGCCTCGCGCAGCAGCCGGGTGTTATTGATCGCAACTGCCATGTGATCGCCAAACATCTGGGCCACCTGTACATCGGCGGCATTGAAGGCGTTGGGAGTCCACTTGTCAATCGTCATCACGCCAATAGTGTCCTCGTTGACCACCAAGGGCACGCCAATCCAGGCCCGGATGGTCTCGCTGTCGGACATATTCTCCCAATCGGCGATCTGCTGGACATCGGGGATATAGGTGGCCTGATGATCATGCTCGACTACCCAGGCAGGCGACCCCGGCCCGGTCGTGAGGACGATGATCTGGTCGAACGGGTGGCTATAGCCGCGCCCCGCCACGAGCCGGGCATACTGGCCATCGTGGAAGAGAAAGACCCCAGCTGAGTCGTAGGCCACAAAGCGGGCTAACTGCTCAAGGATGAAGTCGAGCACCCGATCCTGGTCAATCATGGCGTTACAGGCGTTGGCCAGTTGACTGAGGGCGGTCGTCAGGTCGTGCGAGCGTTGCTCGCGGGCGGCCGCGTGGCGCAGAGCAGAGGTAGCGTCCGCGTTCGAGATCGCAATAGCGGCATGGCCGGCAAAGATCTCGATCACCTGGGCCACATCCGAGCTAAACGGCTCAGGGCTGAATCGCCGGGCCAGATTAAGTGCGCCGAGGGTATGGTCGTGAACACGCAGCGGCAACGAGAAGAGCAACTGTCGCGTATCGGGCACAATCTGCGCGTAGCGCGGGTCGCTGGCCGGGTTCACAACCTGGATTGACTGACCGTGCAGCACCGCCCATCCCGCGAACCCTTCGCCCACCCGCAGCCGCAGACGTTCACAGATCTGCGGGTCAATCCCCTGTGAGGCAACGATCCTCAGATGATCGCCGCTACCGTCGAGCAGCATGATCGAGATTTCTTCGGCCCCACTCAAGTTGGCGACAGCCGCAATTACCCGGTCAAGCACCTCTTTCATATCAAGGGATGCACAGACGAGGCGGCTCAGATCAAGCAGGGCAGCCATAGTTGTTGGTTGCTTCACTAGATTGCTCGTATGGAAGGAATTCACGTAGGTTCATTATACGTCTGCGTAAAGGGGGGCGCAAAAGGGCGCGTAACCTTCCCCCGCCCTCGCCCGGTACAAATAGTGATGCCGATAGCCGTATCGGCCCACGAGGGCCGACGAAAATGCTGGCCTATCTACAGGAGAATCACCGTGAACGCAGTCAAGGGAACCCTGAACCACGTCGAGCTCATTGGCCGGCTGGGTGCCGACCCGGAGATGCGCTTTCTGTCGAGCGGAAAGGCCCTCTGCCGCTTTAGTCTGGCCACCAATCGTATCAGCGGCCAGGACGCGCAGGGAGTCCGGCTCTACGAGACGGACTGGACTCACATTGAGACATGGGAACACCTCGCCGAACTGTGCAACACGTACTTGCACAAGGGCCGTCGCGTCCGGGTGGTCGGCAACCTGCGCAACGATAGCTGGGTTGACAAGGAGAGCGGACAGACCCGCTACCGCGCATTTGTGCGTGCGCAGGAGGTCATGTTCCTCGACCCGCGCCCCGAACAGGCCGATGCCCCCGCCGAAGCCGCTGAGGAGGAGGTGCCCTTTTAGTGATTGTGGATTGTGGATTGCCGATTGCCGATTGTCGGGCTGATACACAGTCCCCGATCCTCGTCCGCCCCCTCTCCCACACGGGGAGAGGGGCAGGGGGTGAG
>Ga0208376_1000618_pt1 | contig 10917 bp, 8 predicted proteins | sample CryBogmetaGMA25M_FD_184548 | JGI IMG/M metagenome (GOLD analysis project Ga0208376, IMG submission 184548) | Freshwater microbial communities from Crystal Bog, Wisconsin, USA - MA2.5M (SPAdes) | ecosystem: Environmental > Aquatic > Freshwater > Lake | place: Crystal Bog, Wisconsin, USA...
GGCCAAGCGCGGTCGCGAGAGCCGTGGCCGCCGCGCGGCCATCGGGATAGCGGTCCGCGGGATCGCGGGCCAGCATCGTGGCCACGACGTCGCGGAGCGGCGGCGGCACGCTGTCGGGCAGCGGCGCCGGGCCGAGCGCGGCCGCCGCCTTCACGGCCGTGACCGCCCCGCCGTCCCAGTGGGGCGGCTGCCCCGCGAGCAGCGCGTGGAGCATGCCGCCGAGCGCGTAGACATCGCCGCGGGCATCGGCGGGGCCGCCACGCTGGAGCAGCTCCGGCGCCAGGTAGGCCGCCCGCCTGCCGAGCCGCGCGAGGCCCGCTTCGATGTCTTCGGCGGGCAACGGTGCGGCGGCGTGCGGATCGCCGGCGAGCGGAAACTGGAGGAGCCGCACGCGGCCGTGCCGCTCGCCACTCCCGGGCGGCGGCGGCTCGCGGCGGAGCGCGTCGAGCGAGAGCTGGCCGTGCACCGCACCGCGGGCGTGCAGTTCGCCCACGGCCCTGGCGATCTGCCAGGCGAGCACCCCCGCCTGCTGAGGCGGGAGCGGCCCCAGGCGTTCCAGCTCGTCGGCCACGTTCGCTCCCGCCACGAGTTCGCAGACGATGAAGGTCGCGCCGTCCTGCTGCTCGAGGGACCAGGTGCGGACCATCATCGGGTCGGTGGTGGCGTGCGCCGCCGCCGTGCGGGCGACGATCGAGGCCCAGACATCGCGGTCGCGGCACCGCTTCGCGTTGAGCAGCATCAGCGTCACGAGCCTGCCCGTCGGCTCGTGGCGGGCCGTGAACACCAGGCCGTCGCCGTCGCGCTCGTGGCGTTCGAGCAGCCGATAGTCGCCCACGAAAAACGGGCCGGTGTCGCCGATCACGAGCCGCTTGGCCTGCCAGCGGGTGATCAAGCCGCGACTCAGCAACCAGGTGGCGAGCCCCTTCGTCGAGCCGTCGCCTCCGGTGGCGACCGCCGCGGCATGGTCGGCGCGGAGCGCGGCCACCGCGTCCGGCGCGAGCAGCCGGGTGCGGACGAGCAGCTGCCAGAGTTCGTCGGGCGTGGGCGCGGGCATGGAGCACGAGGGGCGGCGGCTGGACAGACTCAGGATCGGACGCCGCTGCGATCGTACCGCCTCCGGCCGACGCGGGCGTAGGCCGCCGGGGCCGACGCGACCCGGCTGCGGCTGCTATCATCCCGGCCCGCACGCCGGTCCCATCGGAGGCTTCGTTTCATGCGCGCCAGTGACGCCACCCGGATCTACTTCGAGCGGGCGGCCGATGAGCTCGACCTCTCGCCGAGCATGCGTCGCCTGCTCGCCACGCCCAAGCGCGAGGTGCAGGTGCAGCTCCCGGTGGAGCGCGATTCCGGCGAGATCGCCACGTTCATCGGCTACCGGGTGCAGCACAACGACGCCCGCGGACCGTTCAAAGGGGGCCTGCGGTATCACCCCCAGGTCGATCTCGACGAGGTGCGATCGCTGGCGGCGCTGATGACGTGGAAGACGGCGGTCGTGGACATCCCCTACGGCGGCGCGAAGGGGGGCGTGGCCGTCGCCCCCCAGGACTGCTCGCTGCGGGAGCTGGAGCGGATCACGCGGAAGTTCGTCGACGCGCTGCACGACCTGTTCGGTCCCGACGTCGACATCCCGGCCCCCGACATGGGCACCACGGCCGACATGATGGCCTGGATCATGAACCAGTACGGCCGCTACCACGGCTTCGCCCCCGGCTGCGTGACCGGCAAGCCGGTGGAGTATCACGGCATCCCGGGCCGCGAGGAGGCGACCGGCCGCGGCGTCGGCGCGCTCACGCTCAAGCTGCTCAGCCGGCTCGGCCGCCCGATCCCGGGCACGCGGGTGGCGATCCAGGGATTCGGCAACGTGGGCTCCCACGCGGCGAAGTATCTGGCCGACGCGGAGTGCCGGATCGTGGCCGTCGGCGATGCCACGGCGTCGCTGCGGAGCGACCGGGGCCTCGACGTGCTGGAGTTGCTTCGCCACGCGCGGACCAACGGCGGCCGGCTCGCGGGCTTCGCGGGGGGCGATGCGATCCCCGCCGCCGACCTGCTCGCGACCGACTGCGACGTGCTGATCCCCGCGGCCCTCGGCGGCGTGATCACCGCGGCCAACGTCGACGCGATCCGGGCCCCGATCGTCATCGAGGCCGCCAACGCCCCGGTGGAGCCCGAGGCCGACGACCTGCTCGCGGCCCGCGGCGTGACGGTGCTGCCCGACATCCTCGCCAACGCCGGCGGCGTGACGGCGAGCTGGTTCGAGTGGGTGCAGAACCGCCAGCACTACCAGTGGGGCCTCGACCGCGTCCGCGGTGAGCTCGATCGGATCCTCGGCAAGGCCTTCGAGGAGGTCTGGCAGCTCGCCCAGGCGCGCAAGCTCCCCCTCCGCACGGCCGCCTACATGGTGGGCGTCGGCCGCGTGGCCCGGGCGACGGCGCTCGGCGGCGTGGGCTGACGCGCGGGCGCGGGTGTTCCACCGGTCGGCGACGTGGACCAAGGCCATGGAGGTCTTTGTCCACAGACCGTCAGCGCGGCCGCTCCTTGGCCGGCCGATACCACGCGCCCCGCAGCCAGTCGGCGAGGAGCTCGATCTGCTCGCGGGAGAGCGGCGGCAGCGCCCCCTCGGCCGCCGTGCCGAAGCTCGGCATGCGGTCGTTCTGCTCGCCGTAGAACCGCTCGTGCGTCGGATCGGCGATGATCCCCACGAGCCAGTCGCGACCGCCCCAGCCGCTGAGGTCGGGGGCCGCGCCGAGATCGGTGCCGTTGTCGCGGAACCGGTGACAGGCCCCGCAGCGGTCGCTGGCGGCGACGAGCTCGCGACCCTTGTCCACGAGTCCCGCGATACCGGCGGGCACGGGCCGCCCGGCCTCCGCGGCCATGGCGGCGACCACCGCGTCGATGTCGGCCTTCGGCCAGGTGGCCTCGTCGGCGAGATCGTTGCGGACGAACGACACCATGTCGCCATCCTTGTGGGCCGTGTTGCCGAAGTAGGCCGGCCCGGCCACCTGATCGGCATCGAGCAGGCCTCGCATCCAGTCGGCCGACCCGAACGCGAACAGATTCGCCGCCGACGACGTCGCGATCACCGCTTCGGCGTCGGGAGCGAGCGGGTCCACATGGGCATGGCAGCCGGCGCAGTGCTGGGAGAAGAGCCGCGGCCCCTGCGCGAGCGGATCGCGGCGGACGAGTTCGAGCATGCCGCCGGGCGGAATCCGCTCGGGCCGGCCGGCGAGTTCCACCGCCCGCGCGGCGTCGGCCTTGGCCTGCTTGACGGCGTCGAGGTAGGCCTGCGAGCGGCGGACCTTCTCAAGCGTCTTCCACTGCCGTTCGATCGCCGCCGCCTTCGCCCGGTCGCCGCCGACCGCCGTGGCGAGCTTCGCCGGATCGCCACCGGTCTGGTCGTGGAGCGACTCCGCCTCGGCAAGCGCCGCACGGTTCACCCACAGGGCGGCGTAGTCTTCGTTGAGCGCCAGGGCCGTGAGCAGCCCGGCGCCGGCGAGGACCGCGAGCGTGAAGGCCACGTTGAACCGGTGGCCCAGCCGCCAGTTGCCCAGGATCGGCATCAGGGCCATCACCGTCATGATCAGCCCAGGCACGACGATCGCACCCACGAACTCGCCCGTCGCCCCCCAGCCCTCGAAGACCTTGAGGAACTGAAACAGAAACAGGAAGTACCACTCCGGCCGCGCGGCGGCGTAGGGGAGCGAGGGATCGGCCGGCGCGCCGAGCTCGGCCCCAAGATGCCCCGGATGCACCACCTCGCCGGCGAGCATCGCCCGCAGCGCCGGCACCAGGATCACGCCGAGCACCACCGCCATCACGGCGAGCATCGCCACGGCGTCCTTGAGCACCTGGTCGGGCCAGAACATCGCGTCGGGCCTCGTGAGCGGCTGCTTCGCGTGGAGGCCGTGCTTGCGAAACAGGGCGAGGTGAACCACCAGGAAGAGCACCAGCGTGGCGGGCAGGAAGCCGGCGTGGAGCGCGAAGAACCGCGTGAGGGTGTGGTGGCCGTATTCGGACCCGCCGATCACGAGCTGCTGGAGCGACGGACCGACGACGGGCACGATCCCCGCGAGGTTCGTGGCCACGATCGTGGCCCAGTACCCCTTCTGGTCCCAGGGGAGCAGGTAGCCGGTGAGCGCCATGCCGAGCACGAGCATCATCAGCACGAGCCCGAGCCAGAAGTTGACCTCGCGGGGCGCCTTGTAGGCGCCGTCGATCACGACCTGCAAGAGGTGCAGCGCGAGGAGCACCACCATCGCCTGGGCCATGAAGTGGTGGATGCCGCGGAGCAGCCAGCCGCCCGTCATCTCGTGCTGGATGTAATACACGCTCTCCCACGCCGTCTGCGCGCTCGGCGCGTAGCTGGCCCAGAGGAAGAGCCCCGTGATCACCTGTGTGAGGAAGGCGAACACGAGCGTGCTGCCCCAGACATACCGCCAGCGGGCGCCGCCCGGCACCCGTTCGTAGAGCGCTTCGTGGACCAGCGCCCGGTAGCCGGTGCGATCGTCGAGAAAGTCGGTCAGCCGCCCGAACGGGCCGCGCCGCACGGGCTGGGCGAAACCGGCACGGGCGGCGGCACGGCTCATCCCTGCACCACCTTCGCCGCGACGCCGGCCCGGAACTTCTGCCACTTCACCTCCACCTGGCCGTTGCCTCCCACGCGACACTCGAGCTCGTCCATCGCGCGGGGGCTGGGGCTGGGATTCACGATCCCGCCGTCGAGCGTGAACGAGCTGTTGTGGCAGGGGCAGCGGAAGCACCGCGTCGCCTGCTCGAGGTCGATGAAGCAGCCGGCATGCGGACAGGTGGCGGAGAGCGCCCGCACCTCGCGGGAGTCGCGGTCACGGCTCAGGTAGACGGCGCCCACCGGCTCGCTCGCGAAGCCGGTCCAGGCATCGACGCGGTCGGCGATCACGGGAAACTGCCGCGGCACGCCGTCGTCGGGAATCGCGGCGAGATCGGCGACCGGCAGAAACGCCGCCTTGACGCCGGCCCGCCGCAGCGGATCGAGAAACGCCCACAGGCCGGCCACCACCGGCGGCAGCGTGGCCAGGCCGCCGCAGGCGACCGCGAGCACCTTCGTGAGCACGTCGCGGCGCGACGCGCCGCGGTCGGCACCGCTGGCGCGTTCCGGCGTGGACGACGTTGAACGAGCGCCCGGCTGCGACCGTGCCATGCGTGTCTGCTCCTTGGTCGCCGCCGGCCGCTTCAGGCGGGCACAGCCTGAAGCGCGAGCCAGGCCTCGTCCACCGCGGCCACGACCCGCTCGTGCGCCCCCTCGAACGGCCCGTCCACGATCGTGCCGGCCGCGGCCTTGTGGCCGCCGCCGCCGAACCGGGCGGCGAGCGCGTTGCAGTCGAGCCGGCCGCGGCTGCGGAAGCTCACCTTGATCCGGCCGTCGGGCTGCTCGATGAGGATCACCGCCACCTCCGTCCCCTTCACCGCGAGCGTGAGGTTGACGAGGTCCTCGGTGTCGGCGGGCTGCGCCTTCACCTCGCGGATGTCCTGCTGCCGCACGGTGGAGACGATCACCTTGCCGTCGTGCGAGGTGACGGCCCCGGCGATCGTCCGCCCCACGAGGTGGAGCCGGGCGAGCGTGTCCTGCTCGAAGAGTTCGCGGTAGATCGCCGTGGGGTTGGCCCCGGCATCCACGAGCCGGCCCGCGATCCGGAAGGTCTCGCCGCTCACGCTCGGAAACCGGAAGCCGCCGGTGTCGGTGGAGAGGCCGGCGTAGAGCGGCGTGGCGATCCGCTCCGTGAGGGGCACGCGAAGCCGCAGCCCGATCTCGTAGACGATCCGGGCCGTCGCCTCGGCCGCCGTGTCCTTGAACCAGCGGTCGGAGAGATCGTCTTCACTGACATGGTGATCGACCACGAGCACGCGATCGCGCATCGACTTGGCCACGTCTCCCATCGCGCCGAGCTGGGCCCAGGCGCTCGTGTCGAGCACGATGAAGAGGTCGCGGTCGGCCAGGTCGGCGGGCCGCACCTTCTCGGCGAGCGATTCGATCTTGCCGTCGGGATCGATCCACTTGAGGTTCGCCGGCGTCGCCTGCGCGTTCACGATCCGCACATGCTTGCCGATCGCTTCCAGGATCCCGGCCATGCCGAGTTCGCTGCCGAGCGCGTCGCAGTCGGGCCGCACGTGGCTCGTGAGCACCACCTTCGAGCAGCCCCGAAGCACGTCGAGGAGCGCTGACCAATCGAGTCGCATCATGTCGTCCCGGGAGAGGAGGCGGCCGCGGCGACGATCCGTCGGGCGGCCGCCACGTCGTCGGCCAACTGGGCCTTGAGATCGTCGACCGACGCGAAGCGACGAGTGTCACGAACGCGGTCGAGGAAGTCAACGTCGAGCGACCTGCCGTAGAGGTCGCCCGCGAAGCCGATCAGGTGGGCCTCCACCGAGACGCTCATCTCGCCGAAGGTGACGTTGGGGCCGACATGCACGGCCGCCGGCACCGCGACGCCGTCCAGCCGTGCCACGGCCGCATACACGCCGAGGGCCGGCAGGAGCGTGGTGATCCCCGCGAGGTTGGCCGTGGGGAAGCCGATCGTGGCACCGCGGCGGGCGCCCACCACGACCTCACCCGTGAGCCGATAGGGCTCCGTCAGCAGGGCGTGCGCCCCGGCCACGCGGCCCGCGGCCACGAGCGCCCGGATTCGCGAGCTCGACACCGCCTCGCCGTCGATCACGACCGGCGGCACCACGTCGAGTTCGACGCCGTCGCGGCCGCAGAGCGCCGCGAGCATCGCCACGTCGCCCCGGCGCCCGGCCCCGAACCGAAAGTCCTGCCCCTCCACCACGGCCCGGGCGGCGAACCGGCCGCGGAGCACGCCCGCATAGAACTCCTCGGCGTCGAGGGCCATCAGCGCGGGGTCGGCTGGCTGCACACAGACGGCGTTCACGCCGAGCGCCAGGAGAAGTTCGGCCCGTCGGACCGGCGTGGTGAGCGGGAGGGGCGCCTGCTCGGGCCGGAGAATGCTGGCGGGATGGGGGTCGAACGTGAGCACCACGGCCGGAACGCCGTGGCGCTCCGCCGCATCGCGGAGCCGGCCGACGATCGCCGCGTGGCCGAGGTGCACGCCGTCGAAGTTGCCGACCGCCACGGCACACGGCGCGCAGGCGCCCGCGGCCTGCGGGAAGACGGTCGGTTCGGCAAGGGACGGCACGGCGGCAGGATCGTCCGGAGCGGCTGGGCGGCGACGAGGAGCGTCAGTGTACCGCGACGACGGTATGATTGGGCCCAGTCCCCGAGACGCGCCTTCGTGCCCGACGCACCGCCCATCACCGACGACCGGCAGATCTTCCTGTCGGCCGACCTGGCCTGCCGGCTGGGCGCGATCGACATTGGCTCCAACTCCGTGCGGCTGCTCGTCGCGGAGGCGCTCCGCGGCGGCACGTATCGGATCCTCGACGAGGAGCGGGAGCCGACCCGCCTCGGCCGCAGCGCTTCGGCCGAGGGCCGGCTCGACGACGAGTCGATGGACCGCACGGTGGCCGCGCTCCGCACCTTCAAGGAGATCGCGACGGGCTACCAGGTGACGCGACTGCGGACGATCGCCACGTGCGCCGTTCGCGAGGCCCGCAACGGGCCCGAGTTCTGCCGCCGCGTTCGCGAGGAGGTGGGCCTGGAGGTCGAGGTGATCTCGGGCGAACGGGAGGCGCGGCTCGCCTTCACGAGCGTGCAGCATGCCTTCGACCTTTCCGGCCGCAACACGATCGTGGCGGATATCGGCGGCGGCAGCACGGAGATCGTGTTCGCCACCGGCAACCTCATCGAGTCGATTTTCTCCACGCCGCTGGGGGCCGTGCGGCTCACGGAGCAGTTCGCCCTGGGCGACTGCTGCGAGGCTCCGGAGGCGGCCCGAGCCCTCGAGCGACTCGACGCGGAGATCGCGGCGGTCCTCAAAAAGCGGACCACGAAGCCCCTGTTCGCACCCCATCTGCTCGTCGGCTGCGGCGGAACGTTCACCACGCTCGCCGAGTTGGTGATGGCCACGCGGCGGGAGTCGAACCTGCCGGTCGCCGGCTATACGGTGTCGCACGCGGAGGTCCGCCACCTGCTCGACCGGCTGCGAAAGATGCCGCTGCGGGCGCGACGCAGCATGGCGGGCATGACGCCCGACCGCGCCGACATCATCGTGGCGGGCCTGTCGATCGTCGATGCGCTGCTCAAGCGGTTCCACGTCAACACGCTCGCGATCCACACGCGGGGCGTGCGCGACGGGCTCCTGCGGGAGATGATCGAGGAGACGGCGGTCGGCAGCGGCGAGGGGGACGATTCCGCCCACCGACTCGCGGCGATCGAGCGGCTCGCTGCCGCCTGCTCCGGCGAGGTCGAGCACGGCCGCACGGTGGCGGCGCTCGCCGCCCGGATCTTCGAGCAGCTCGCCGCGCCACTCGACCTGCCGCCGGGCGACCGGCTGCTCCTGGAGTGCGCCGCGCGGCTGCAGGACGTGGGCTACGTGATCAACTACGACCAGCACCACAAGCACAGCTACCACCTGATCCGCAACAGCCGTCTACCGGGCCTGCGGCCCCACGATCTGGAACTGATCGCGAACGTCGCCCGCTATCACCGCGGGGCGCTGCCGAAAAAGAAGCACGAGAACCTCTCGCGGCTGGCGGCCGACGACCAGCACCGCGTGCAGCGGCTCGCCGCCATCCTCCGGATCGCCGGCGGGCTCGACCGGAGCCGGTCGCAGCAGGTCCGTGACGTGGTGGCGACGGTGGACCACGGCCGCGCGCTGCTGGAAGTGGTGTCGGACCAGGAGCCGCAGGTTGACATCTGGGGTGCCGAGCGGCGGACCGACCTCTTCGAAAAGGTCTTCGGCATGAAGGTAGTCGTCCGCTGGGCCGGCCCCGCGGCCGCCACGCAGCCCGCGAGTCCGACGGTCTAAGCGGCCCGAGCGGGGAGGCGCACCCAGGGCGGGGAACCCGCGGGTTGAAAACCTGCGGCCACTTTGGAGCCGGCGGCCACTCGAGGACGGCAGCGAGGGGCTGCCCATGCCCCGAGAGCCGGCGTTGCTGACCGAGCGCAGCCACGATGGCGGAGCGAGGTCAGCATCGAGCGAGCGCAAGGCAGGATGCCCGCAGCGAGCGTCCGGCGACGGGGCATGGTCAGCCCCGAGCGGGGCGGCGGGCAAGATCCCCATCGCATACGCGATTGGGCTTCCTGAGGACGTGCGTCGGCGAGCGAGGGGCTGCCCGTGCCCCGCGTCGCTACAACCGGTGTGACCGCTGTCGGTCGCGCCACCGCCGCCATCGCGAAGGCCCGACGCCACCGCGACCGATACCTGAAAAGATCCCGCACACCATCCGGATGCCTGCCGTGCGTCGCACCTCGCTGATCACCGTCGTGGCCATCGCCACCCTGCTCGTCACTGCGACCACCGAGGCCGCGGGCCGACGGCGGTTCAGCGGGCCTCGGTCGCCGATGTCGCTCGGCACGCCGCAAAACCAGGCGCCGTACGCGCCGGGAGCGTCGCCCTACGTGACCGGGCACGGCACGCGGCCGAAGTATTTCGTGCCGCCGACGAATCCGCGGACGCCCACGTGGAAGATGTACGGCACGCCCCCGGGCGTGGTGCCGGGTGACTGGCCCACCTACGCGCCGCTCGGCTTCGGCGGGTACCGCTTCCCCGCCGTCGGCAGCCAAGCCTACCGGTAGGCGCTCCCCGGACCCCTCCGGCCGCCATGCAGGGCATCGTCGCCGGGGCCGGGCGACGACGGGGCGAGCGCCGTCATCGTGGCTGCCAGCGAAGACAGCCCGATCAACCTGGGCGGCGAAACGTTCGTCCCTCGGGATCGACCGCCAGCATGACGCCCGCGACGCTGCCGTCCAGCCGTGGATGGAAGGCGAAGCGGATGAATACGCTGCCCGAGTCGGGATCGACGTGCAGGGCCCGGGGATGCGCGTACTCCGGGCCGATGCCCGCGAGATCCCACTCGGCCACGAGCGGCACGCCGGCGGTGGTGAGGTCGAAGAAGCGGAGCGTCCGCGACTCCGCGGCCAAGATGACGAGCCTTCCGGCCGCCGCGACCAGTTCCACGGGCATGCCCGGCACCGGGAGCGTGGCGGCCAGCCGGTTGGCCGCGCGGTCGATGAGGAGCACCTGATCGGCCCAGGCCTCGGTCGCGGCGACCCACGGTGAGCCCGGCACATCCACCAGCGCCGTGATCCGCTGCCGGGCCGTCGGGAAGGTCCGCTCGATCGCCTGCGTAAGGAGATCGATGCGGGCGACCGTCTCCCGGCCGGGGCGGAAGTCGTGGCGTTCGAGGACGAACAGGTGCCGGCCAGAGCGGATCATCGTGCCCGGGAAGTGGATGTCGGGCTCGAGCGACCGACTCCACCAGCCGTTCCAGCGGACCACTTTCCGCGAGCCCGGATCATTGAAGAACATCCCGCGAGGGTCGCCGCCGAACTGCTCCACCTGAAGCCGCTTCGGCATCGTGCGGGTCTTCACGGTGAGCCGCGGCGGTCGCCCGGCGGCGGCGGTGAACCGCACGCGCGTGTGGTAGGTCCGCCAGCCGCCGCGGTGTTGATAGTGCTTGCCCACCACGAGCACGGTGTGCGGCCCGAAGGGATGCACGAACTCCAGCGTGTGCGGCACCGGGGCCGAGGCAAGCCGCGTCCCGTCGGCGGAGTGGACGTCGATGCGATACGTCGAGACATCGCCCGCGCTGTGCCCCTGCCAGAGCAGGCGATCGTGAAACACCTGACCGCGGTAGACCTCGCGAGGGTCGAGGGTGCCCAGGCTGCGGACCACGGGACGAACGCGAACGACGTCGGCAGGGACGGCAGCCGGCATGACGGTCTCCTGGGGGACGATTTCGAGTGTAGGCGATCATGTCGCGGAGGGCTCCTTTCGGGACGTCCGGGCGTCGGGGTACGATCGCTTCCGTCCACCACCCCGGGGG
>Ga0208376_1000620_pt1 | contig 10895 bp, 4 predicted proteins | sample CryBogmetaGMA25M_FD_184548 | JGI IMG/M metagenome (GOLD analysis project Ga0208376, IMG submission 184548) | Freshwater microbial communities from Crystal Bog, Wisconsin, USA - MA2.5M (SPAdes) | ecosystem: Environmental > Aquatic > Freshwater > Lake | place: Crystal Bog, Wisconsin, USA...
TCAACACCTTGGCCGCAATGGGATCGACAGGGTAATTTTGCCCCGGCACCGAAAACATCATGTTGAGAAAGTTTTCGCAGTAACTGCGGTCGCCTCGCGGGTAAACGAACGGCATGCCAATCGAGTCGGTAGCAAGCAGCGGCGATGGTCGGCATTTTGGCCAACAGCCGCACGGCCGAGATGCGCCGATGGTCGCGCCGGTTGATATCGATTTCGCTATGGTAGAAAGCGGATAACGACCCTACCACGCCAACCATCATTGCCATCGGATGGGCATCGTAATGGAAACCCGAAAAAAAATGCCTCAAGGCTTCATGAATCATAGCCTCATGGCTGATTTCATGCATGAAGTCGTCCAATTCATGCTTGGTTGGCAATTCGCCATTGATAAGCAAATACGCTGTTTCCAAAAAAGTGCCGCGCTCGGCCAGTTGCTCGATGGGATACCCCCTATGCAGCAATATACCCGCATCGCCGTCGATGTAAGTGATTTCGCTTTTACAACTGGCCGTGGAGACAAAACCCGGGTCGTAGCTAAAATAGCCGAACCTGGAATTCAAGGCAGTGATATCGACCGTAGGCTGGCCCAGAGTGCCTTCAAGAATGGGAAGCTCAGCAGATAACCCAGTCCGCTGGTGGGTTACAGTCAATGAATCTTGTGACATGGCCATTTCCTCGTCGTGTGATTGTTAAGTGTTTACAGCGTTAAATCAATACATCAATAGCCAATTTGCACGCCTATTTCCATAGCCTCATATTCATTAACTCTCTTTTCAAGACCAACTGCCTAGGCAGACGCTCTTGGAGTTTGTCGAACAGTTCAGTGTGTAGACTAAGTTCCTGCTGCCACTGATCGGTATCCACATGCATGAGTGCTTGAAAATCCTCAGGTGAGATGGAGGGCAGCCCGTTCCAATCCATGTCTTCATAGCGAGGCATCCAACCCAAGGCGGTTTGCCGTGCCCCTACCCGCCCATTGACCCGGTCCACAATCCATTTCAATACGCGCATATTTTCACCGAATCCCGGCCACATGAAATTGCCTTTCTCATCCAGTCGGAACCAGTTCACACAGAAAATATGGGGCGGGTGCTCTATGATGTGGCCCATCTTCAACCAGTGGTTGAAGTAATCGCCCATGTGGTAGCCGCAGAAAGGCAGCATCCCCATGGGGTCGCGCCGCACTTTCCCGACCGCGCCGATGGATGCGGCTGTCGTTTCAGAACCTAGGGTGGCGGCCGCATACACGCCATAATTCCAGTTAAACGCCTCGAACACTAGCGGTACCGTTGTGGCCCGCCGGCCACCGAAGATAAATGCCGAGATGGGTACGCCTTGTGGGTCTTCCCATGCCGAATCGATGGATGGACATTGGGTTGCCGGGGCAGTAAAGCGGCTGTTCGGATGGGCGGCTTTGGCTCCGGTTTCCTTGGCGATCTGCGGGGTCCATTCCCTGCCCTGCCAGTCCGTCAACCGCCCGGGGGGCTCTTTGGTCATGCCTTCCCACCAGACATCGCCATCGGGTGTCAACCCGACATTGGTGTAAATGCAATTGCTGTGAAGGGTCGCCATCGCGTTGGGATTGGATTTTTCAGATGTGCCGGGAGCCACTCCAAAGAATCCCGCCTCCGGGTTGATGGCGTACAAACGGCCATCCTTACCAGGTTTGATCCAAGCAATGTCGTCGCCTATGGTGCTGATTTTCCAGCCAGCGAAGGCTTCGGGCGGAACCAACATGGCCAAATTAGTCTTGCCACAGGCACTAGGGAAGGCCGCTGCAATATACGACTTTTCGCCTTGTGGCGATTCAATGCCTAGAATGAGCATATGTTCGGCAAGCCAGCCTTCCTCCCGTGCGATGGTGGAGGCAATTCGCAGGGCAAAACATTTTTTCCCCAACAGGGCGTTGCCACCATAGCCCGACCCATAAGACCAAATCTCGCGGGTCTCAGGGAAGTGGACAATATACTTTTGGGTTTTATTGCAGGGCCAAGCCACATCCTGCTCGCCCGGTTCCAAGGGTTTGCCCACGGAATGAAGGCATGGCACGAAGTCGCCATCGTCACCAAGCTGCTCCAAAACCTTGCTACCCATCCGGGTCATGATGCGCATATTGACAGCCACATAAGGCGAGTCGCTGATTTCGATGCCAATGTGAGCGATGGGTGAGCCTATAGGCCCCATGGAGAAGGGAATGACATAGAGCGTCCGTCCGCGCATACAGCCACGGAAAAGCCCGGTGAGCGTCTCTTTCATTGAGGCTGGGTCAGCCCAATTGTTGGTTGGGCCGGCATCTTCTTCGTTCTTGCTACAAATAAATGTGCTGTCTTCCACGCGGGCCACATCCGAAGGGTCGGACAGGCTCAAGAAACTGCCGGGGCGCTTTACAGGGTTGAGTCGTATAAAAGTTCCGGATGCCACCATTTCCTCACAGAGCCTGTCGTATTCTTCCTGTGAACCGTCGCACCAATGAACTTGGTCAGGTTGGCAGAGAGCTGTTACCTCATCCACCCAAGCGATCAGGCCGGAATGGGTTGTGGGCGGGATGTTACTGTTTGCCGTCATATTTAAATACCTTTAATATTTGTGTTTTCGGATGCGAAGGTATTTTAGACTACGAATGAGGAATTCCTACGATTTGAATTCAAATTTTTTAGTCTAGTTGCATCCTAAAACATCTTTTTGTTTTTTATATGCATTTATAGTGCCATATTACAAAACGTTACGGACGGGATAAAAATCCCGTCAGGCTGCGCTTTAATAGACCGGGCCTCTCCGACAATAGCTGCATTATTATGGTGCGGTTTGCTCCGTGTTGAGTGTTGCCATGAAAGTACGGATAACATCCCTGGGAGGGATGTTATCCGTGGGTTGCCGTATGGCAAATCATCGTCAGGGGCATCGATACGCATCGACATGAATGTTGGGCGAGAACGGCCACAATGGCACGGGGCAGTTGGATGCCTACACGGAAAGGCTTAAAGAAGATTTTCAATGATGGCCCACCGCACACGGTCAACTCGGCGGTAAAAATGATCGAACTGGAATCGGCATGAAATCAGTTGTCAGCTTATAATGAACGACAGGTTACGTCCGCTGAATTTGAGCAATGAAGAGAAACTTGCACTCTGTTGGTTCCCCCATCATTCTGCTGTTGGCATTGTGTGCATCCCCACTCTGTGCCGCTACGATTGTGTTGCAGGATAACCGTACCTATACTCTGGCTGACCATCTTGAAATTTTAATCGACCCTTCCGGTCATTTGAATTTTGCGGAGATACTATCACCCCGCTTCAACAATGAATTCAAACCCATTCAAGGGGATCTCAGGCGTGGTTATAGCGCAGATTCCGTTTGGGTGCGCTTTGAATTACGCCGTTTCGCGCCATTTCCAAAAGACAGCTACTTGTCGCTTACCCCGCCCACTCTTGATTTTGTGAATGTGTATGTCCAAGACGGGGAAAATGCGAACGCCCCCTCCAGCTATATCGAATACCACACCGGGGACCATGCCCCAGCCACCTCGCGCACGCTGATTCTTCCTGTCTTTGTCATACCGTTGAGTTTGCCTTCCAATCGTCCCGTCATGGTGTATGTCGGCTTGCAAAGCAGTAGTTTGATGAACCTGAGCGGTGAAATTGATCCGTTCGCGAATTTCGTCTATCAGACCACCCGTACAATTCTGCTACAAGAGGCGTGGTTGGCGGTCGCCCTAGTCATTGGTCTGATCAGCCTACAGTTTTATCTGAAACTACGCGATCCGTTGTTTGGCTACTATACCTTGTACATCCTAGCATTATTCACGAATAGGATCAGTGCGACAGGGTTGTTGCCTATGATTTTGCCGGGGCAGGCCCACCGTCTAGCGGACTATTTCATCAGCGCGGGCAGTTGTCTTGCAGCGGTATTTATGTGCTGTTTCTGCATACGCTTGTTTGGCAAAGTAGCCGGTTTGTGGATGCTGCGTTGTCTTAAATTGATTTTGCTGCTTGCCGTTTTGAGTGTGCTTTGCATCCCTTTCGTCAGATGGGGCAAAATTACCCAACCAATGTATGTCATCACAATCCTGTTGTTTTGCCTGTCTAGTCGGCTTAGCCTAAACTTGGTTAGGCAAGGCGAGGGGGGCGGATGGCTTTATTTTTTTGCCTTTGCCAGCTACAGCATGGCCTGTGCCTTCGCATTCCTGCGTTCGACCGGTTTGCCAACGGTTGGTTGGTTCAGTGTCAACGCCTTTCAAATCGGCTCGCTGACCCATATCGTTTTTTTGACCATGGCCTTGGCCGAACGGATACACAGGGTTGAGCGCAATGCATTGGCGGCGGAACGAAATGCCAAGCAAGCAGCCATCAAAATGGCGGCAGAGATGACCGTCGAACTGTGTGAAAAGCAACACGAGTTGCAGAAATTGCTTGAACGGCAACTGCGCTTTGTCTCCATGGTTTCCCACGACTATAGAAATCCGCTTGCCATTATCCGCAGTAATCTAGGTTTGCTTGCAAAACTCAGGGATGACCCCGAAGGCAATCTTTCGTTTGCCCTCGGCAAGATGAATCGCGCAGTCTCTAGGCTGGTGGAAGTGCTGGAACTAAGCCTTGACAAGGTTCGGCTGGGGGAAGACACCTTTGAGGACGCCGTGAAGGTGATGCGGGGATCCATGCCACTGACCCCGTTTATGAGCAGTATCATCGAACAAGCAGCCGATTTCTGGCCAACTCATCAGTTTGCCCTGGCATCCAGCAACGCAGTCAGCGTCAATATTGTCGCCGACGGGAAATTGTTAAAAACCGCTTTGATGAATCTATTGGACAACGCAGTAAAATACTCTCCCGAAGGTACGCGGGTGGATGTAGGTTTTACACAGAGTGGTCACGAGATAATCATCAGCGTTTCTGACCAAGGAAGAGGCATCCCACCCCAAGAGCGGGATCAGGTGTTTAAAAAGTATTACCGTTGCCGGGGCATAGGCAAAATCACCGGATCGGGACTTGGTTTGTATTTAGTGGCGCGAATCGCCGAGGAGCACCAAGGTAGCGTCACCATTGCCGATGCCAAGGACGGCGGTACGCTAGTGACCCTTCGGCTGCCGCTAAGTTAGCTGCATTAATTTGCTCATCATTAAAAAACACCAAAGACACCATGACCGACTCGCCTTGCAACATCCTTCTGGTCGAAGACGACACCGACCTGCGCGAAAGCATTCTCCGCTATCTGGCATTAGCGGGCTTGCAAGCGACGGGGGCGGCTAGTGCCAAGGAATTTTATCTTCGTTTGGGCCAAGCTTCTTTTGATGTGGCCATCCTCGACATTGGCCTGCCCGACCAATCAGGGTTTGTGCTGGCCGATTATCTCCGCCAGAACACCGGCGCAGGCATTATCATCCTGACTGCCCACAGTGCCATTCAGGAAAAGGTTCAAGGGTATGAAGCTGGAGCCGACCTGTACTTGGTTAAACCGGTGGACATGGAAGAGCTATCGGCGGCGATCAAAAGCATGGCATCGCGCCGCACTGGAAAATTGGATGAACCTAGGGCATCGCCGAATCGCTGGTTGCTTGACCGTTCCGGCTGGCATCTAGTTTCACCCGCCGGGACCAGCATCATGCTCACTGGCAAAGAATACACCTTTTTGTCATTGCTCGCCCAGGCAGACAGAAAACAGCTTGGGCGCAGAGAATTGTTGGTGGCAATGGGTTATCGCGATGATGACTACTCTGGCCGGGCTTTGGACAATTTAGTCCTGCGCATCCGCAAAAAAATCCGCGATCAAACCGGGATGGATGATGTCATCCGTACCTTTCACAGTGTCGGTTTCTGCTTTTCCGCCGAGTTGCAGGTAAGGTAGCCTATTCCCTCATCACCTACAGCGTTTTTCAATGTCAATGAGTTACTTTGTAGTGTTGTAGGAGCGGGCTAGCCCTGCGATAAACTGACCACGATTGCCGATAGTCCAATCATTCGCGGGCATGGCCCGCTTCTACGCATAGTATGTGTCATTTTTTAAGTAGCTGATGTCACACAGTTGTGTAAGCCGTAGCCCGGATGGAGCCGCTTGGCGAGCGAAAATCCGGGTTGTGGCCAGATTTTCCCGGATTACGCCGCAAGCGGCTCCATCCGGGCTACTAAGTAGGTGAACATATATTTTTTAACTTTTTAGCGGTGTGAAGTTAAGCCGTTCGTGGTGAGTCCTGAGCTTGTCGAAGGATCGAACCATGAACGGCTTAACCGGTCATCCTTCGACTGCTCGACAGGCTCGCAGCTCAGGACGAACGGTTAAGCCTTACTTCCTAGTTGTTAAAAAACTTATGAACTTCTACTTATATTGAGCTTTTCGTGGGCTGAAGCCCACTCCTACCGTATTGAGTTCAACCCGACAGGCGTTAAGGGTCTGTTACATTTTATTACATCTCATGACATTTTGAGAATTGAGCAATTCTTAAAACAAGCTTAAAACTATATCAAGCAGAGAACATTGCCACCGGTTGGCTCACTGCCATTAAGTTAAGTTTGAAATGTAGGAGCCGCGCCCTCGCGGCGATTGGGATTAAGGCTGTTTTCCAAGTATTCAGTCGCCGTGAGGGCACGGCTCCCACGAATCCCGATTCAACCTACCCCTTAACTTAATGGCAATGACCTGTTGGCGGCATTCTCCGACCCTGCCGGTATGACGGCTGTGTCAACAGCATTGGGTGTCTTGCGCCCTAGCATCACGGTTCATCGTACCCGGTACAACCTCAGGAATCATCTCGAAGGTATCGCCATGAAAATAGTATCGTTTACTCCATTGCCATTGCTCTTGGCCTGTTGTGCGGGTCTGGTCGCTCTGTTGGCACCCGGCTTCGCGGCAAGCGCGTCCAACGCAGTGCTGGCCGAACCGATGACGGCAAGCTATCCCGCCGCTTGCGGCGGTGGGCCGGTGCAGACTGGCCTGTGCCTGCTCGGCAGCACCTCGCCGTTGGCGGCGGGCCGCTTTTATGCGGCACGGCTACGCGGCGGCACGGCGCAAGACCCGGCTGTCTACCCGGTGACGCTGAACGTGAGCGCGGCCCTGCCGGCCGGGAGCTATGAACTCTATCGCGACAGCGACATGGACAGCCTGCACCGGGTGCCTTTCACCGTGACTGATGGCAACGTGCTCACGGTGAAGACGGCGACCATTCAATGGTCTGCCAAAGCTTCCTCCAATCTGTCAATCGACCTGAGTGCCTCACCCGGCACAGTCGATTCCCAAGGCATATCCGCCTTGAGTTGGTCCGCGACCGGCGCGACTTCCTGCAAGGCGACCACCAGCTATGGCTGGTCGGGCAGTGTGCCGCTTTCCGGCAGTTTGGCGGTGACGCTAACCGACAGCACGACTTATACGCTGACCTGCGTCGGCAAGGATGGGGTCAGCCTTACCAAGACCTTGACGGTCAATGTGAACCCTAACGTGACAGCATGTTTGTTCAATTGGGCGGAACGAAACTACCCCAGCTTGTTTCCGCCGTCCGATAACACCTTGACCCATTCGGATGCCTACACCTATCGCTATTATGCGGGGACAAATTCTTACTTGGGCGTTGCCAAGGCTGACAACAATGTTTATTTACAAGGGCCAGACGGGGTTTTGCAGAACGAAGGTCCGCAGTCTTCTTGGTTGCCCACGTCGGGCTGCGCCAAGGCGACACTGCCGACCCTCAGCCATGTCACCGGCAGCAACCCCATCCGGCTGCAACACTTTATCGACAAAAACGGCATCAACGGCAGGGGTTGCGAGACCGAGTTCGGCAACGAGGGGGTGCAAGCTTATTTGCCGGGTGTCTATCATGTTTCAACAGCCACACACCGCCAAGCCAAGCAGAAAACGCCAAGCTGTGCCAATGGCGACTCGGTGTCTTTCGTCGTCGCAGCGGGTGAGGCGGTTGCCCTGCACCAGGGGAGCGTCCTCCCGCAAACCCTCAGTGCCGTTCAATCCTACCGGCACCCGACCAAGGCGATTTCCCTGACCAACATCGACCATCTGCGCCACGATATCAGCCGGGTCGGTTTCCTGAAAGGCTTCCAATCCATTCGTGGCATCCACAACCCCAGTGCGGCCCCAGTCGATGCGCTGGTGTTGTCCGGTGCGCCGAATTTTGATTTTGTCGTGCCTGTGAAAGTGGACCCCAGCAACCCAACCTATTGCGGCTTGACGCTGGAACGGGGGGGTATACCGCCGCGCAACCTGATGACGAATTGCGTATTTGACAATGCCGGCAAGCTGACCCAGTTCCAAGTCAACCCCGGCCAATATTACAGCTTCGACAACATCCATGCCAAATCCGCCGCATCCGGGCATGTCATCAACAGCCCGTTCATCGTCAGCGGTGTGCAATTCAACGTGCAGGGTAACTAATCATGAACACGAAACGACTTTTCAACAAGGCACCACTCATCGCCGCCCTCGGGCTGGCCTTGCAAGCCGCTGACGGCTACGGCTGGGACTATCAAGCCCAAACCGGGGCATTGTCTTATACCTTCTTCAACCTCAGCCCCAATCAATGGACACTGACACCCTATGTTGGCGGTGGAAATCCCTATGGGACCAGCGGCAGCAATTCGCTCACTCAAGGCTGGGGCAATGATATGAATTTTAATTCGCCCGGTTTCTTCAACCAAACTGCATTCGGGGGTAAGAAATGCGGCTCAGCCCCGGCTTATGTGTCGGGAAATTATGACTTCTATTATACCGGAGACCCGATTTCGGCCCCGGCGAATCTGGCCTTCGGATCAAGCACCACGCTGAACCAGAACGGCGGTTCGGGCAGTTATGTCGAATATACCACGGGATTTTCCAGCCCGATGAATCCTCCCGCCTTGGGCGACAGTTGGTTGCTTTCCATCGGCGCACCCGGCACTAAGCCCACCACAACCATGGTCATGGCCAACATGGCCTCGGCTGGCAATATGTTTGTGTCGGGCAACGGCGCGACCGATTATCCTTATTGCAGCGCCTTGACCGGGCTTTATTACAATGCCAACATCAACCCGCCCGAAGCGCAAAACGTAGCAGTTCAAAACTACCAACCCGCAGGCAGCACAGTCTCCTACGTGCAATGGATCAATAATGGGGAAGGTTTTGTGCCGGCCGGCAACACGATGAACTTGAACACCAACGTTGCCGCTGCCAATTACGCGCCGATGGGCGGTTTGTGGATGGGGCTGAACAACCCCAACAGCAGCAATTACGCCGCCAACAGCCTCAATCTGGCGATGTACCCGCTGAACCTGTCCGCCTATGTCGGCCAAAACAATGGCAACGTCATCAATGGACTCCAGCAGACCTACTCGTCCATCTATGGCGGGCATTACACGCTCGCCATCGGCGACCCGTACCTGGTCAGCAGTTATGCGGCGAAAATCCTCTGGTACATCGTCACCAGCACGACCCCCAATGGCTATGCTTTAAGCCAATCCAGTCTGTCTACCAAAGATATTAGCAACCTGATCAACGTCGTGGCCCCCTCCGGGGGGACGGGAACCTTCCAGTCGAGTTCCACCTCTGCCAACTATGCCTCTTGGTTGCTCAATTCGCCGAGCCTGGCCGTGCCGGTGATGCAAACCATGAACACCGCCGCCTCCAAGCCCATCACCCATGAGTCGATTTGGGGCGAGTTGAGCAATGCCATGCTGAGCATCGCCACCAAAGTGGCTATAGACAGCCTTAGCCTATTGGCTGGGCCGGAAGCCGGGGTTGGCGTGGAATTGGCCGTAAGCTATGGGAAAGCGACATTCGACGAGGCAACCGGCCTGATCGGGCCGACCGTCTCCGATGCCATCACCGCCGCGTTCACCACCACCGTCAGTCCGCCGCCGCCGCAAGCGGCGAACGCGCCGGCGATGGTCAACAGCACCTACTCGTCTTCCAACCTGCTCGGCATGTTGTTGGCGAATAGTTTTTTGCAGGCGGAAATCTACAACGCCCTCGGCATGGGCACCCAAAGCAGTTACGCGCTGTGGTCTAACGACTCCATCAATGTCGATAACCTGTGCAACACCGCCAGTGTGTCGATCAGCAACAACCTCATCTCCGGGCCTTGTTACACCACCGGCAGCAATGGCAGCTTGACCTCAACCACCGTGGCCACAGGTAGCCAAACGGCCAGTGTGCAAGCCTATGAAAACGTGCTGTCGCTGTATCCCAACTCGCAGAGCAACACGGCGATTAATTTGTGGAGTGCAATTTTGACCGGCTCGGACATCACCACGGTGCAAAGTTCAGGCGCGACCAACAACGGCTATATGCAAGTCGCCAACCCGAGCATCGCGGCATTCTCCCCGCCCACCCAATTGGTTGACAACACCGGCACCAACCCGCCGATAACGGCGATCAACACGGCCTTCAGTGCGAACACCGGCATCTTGAGCGTGGCGAGCTATACGACGTCGCAAACCACGACGCCAGCCAATGTCGGAACCTACCCTATACCGCCGGGATTTCCGAACTTGACTCTAGTGGTTGGGCAACAACCCATGCCAGGCCAATACATCACCTTCGGTTTGCCTACAGCCCAGCCTTATACACCAGGTTGGTATAGTTATAATAGTTCCAATGGGGTGCTGACTGTGGGGGGATATGTGGGTAATTCCCAAGGCAGTGTATTTAATCCCTATACACCTTCCAATGGACAACAACAAATCAACATGACTACCTGCCCCCCCGGCAGTGGCGTGACTTTAACGCTTAATGCAAACCCTGCCAGTAGCACTCCTGCTGGTGCAACGGTTACACTGAGTTGTAGTGCGCTACCCTTGCCGATAACAGCAGCCAACAGTGCCATCCCGGCAACGACACCGACCCTTTCCACGGTCAACACGTCGATGCCGCAAACCTCCTCGGGTCTCGTCCCCGCTTTCTACCCGCCGGGCAGTAGATTACTC
>Ga0208376_1000626_pt1 | contig 10815 bp, 6 predicted proteins | sample CryBogmetaGMA25M_FD_184548 | JGI IMG/M metagenome (GOLD analysis project Ga0208376, IMG submission 184548) | Freshwater microbial communities from Crystal Bog, Wisconsin, USA - MA2.5M (SPAdes) | ecosystem: Environmental > Aquatic > Freshwater > Lake | place: Crystal Bog, Wisconsin, USA...
CCGAGGGCCACTACGAGGAGGGCGGGAAGGACCGGCGGGCCGCGATCTTCATCGGCCCCGAGTTCGGCACGGTCACGCGGCCCGATCTGGTCGCCGCAGCGCGAGAGGCGGCCGACGGCGGGTTCGACGCCCTCATCTCGTGTGCCTTCAACTACGAGGCCCATGCCACGGAGTTCACGAAGCTCGGCCGGATTCCGGTGCTCAAGGCCCGGATGAACGCCGACCTTCACATGGCGGAGGATCTGAAGAACACGGGCAAGGGCAACCTGTTCGTGATCTTCGGCGAGCCCGATATCGACCTCATCGAAGACGGCGGGGATTTGAAGGTCAAAATCAATGGCGTGGACGTGTTTCACCCGAACACGGGCGAAGTGCGGAGCGACGGGGCCGACGGCATCGCCTGCTGGTTCATCGACACCGACTACAACGAAGAGAGCTTCTTCGTCCGCCACGCCTACTTTCTCGGTGCCAACGACCCCTACGGCGCTTTGAAAACGACCCTCAAGGCCGAGATCAACCCGGAAGCCTGGGAGAGCCTCAACAGCGACACCTCCCGGCCGTTCCCGAAGCCCAAATCCGGCCGCATCGCCGTGAAGGTCATCAACCACCTCGGCGACGAGGTCATGAAGGTCTTCAAGGTGTAGCTGGTTTCAACCAACACAATGGGGGCCTGCGCCCTCCGCACGTTGTCGACAACGAAGTCGGGCTCTCACGCAATAGGAGCACAAGCAATGTCCCGCATACCGCTTGACCAAGTGACGAGCATGCCTAACGGCACGCAGCAGTCCCCGATCGACATCGTGACGAAGGACGCGATCGCTGTTCAATGGCCCTCGACGTACTTATCCGTGGAATATGCCAAGGGGGGCAGGGTGCACGGCACGATCGACGGCCGCAACTTTCTTGTAGACCATCTGCCGCGCCTGGTGACGCGGTTCGGCGGAAAGAGGTATCGGCTGGCGAGGATTCATTTCCACGATCATTGCGAGCACCACATTGATGGGAAGGCTCCGGCCGTGTTTGAGCTCCATCTCGTGCATTGTCTCCTTTCCGACAAGGATAAGGACATGAACGACAAGCTCGTCATTGCAGCCTTTTTCGACACCGTCAACGGAAAAACGAACAAACGTCGCCGAGACGGGTTTCGGATGATGGATGCGTCGTTCGCGCCAACGTCGAGCGGCAAAAAGCAGCTGGCCGAGGGTGCAAAAGGTGGAGCCGGCGCCGAGGTCGTGGTGAGCGACATCGCGGATTTCCTGCCCGACGATCTTTCGAAATGGTTTACCTACCAAGGGTCATTGACGAGCTATCCCTTCACCGAAGATGTGACCTGGGTGGTGATTCAGGAGAAGGAGAGCATTCCCGAATCCGACGTCAAGGAACTTCGCGCATCGCATGCGGCGCAATCGAAGCGGGTGTACGGTTTGCAGCCGTTGAACCGCCGCTATGTGCTGCATCTGGACGGGAGAAAGTCCAAAGCGCAAAAATGATGCTGCGCGGGGAGGAAACGACGCTCTCAACAACTCCAGCGGACGGAGCCCCTAAAAAACACTGAACGCCGAGATCAACCCGGAAGCCTGGCAGAGCCTCGATTGCGACACCTCCCGGCCGCTCTCGAAGCGCAAGTCCGGCCGCATCGTCGCGAAGGTCGTCAACCACCTCGGCGACGAGGTGATGAAGGCGTTTTAAGGTTTAGGCAGCAGATTACGTCCCCTCTGAGTGTCGGCATGCCCGTTTTAGCGTCGCCCGAAAGACATCGGTCCATCTCTCGCGCCGATCGGCGAACAACTGCGACTGCGGTCGAATCCAATCGTCTTGCGTGGGCCGCAGCGTTGCTGGCCGTCGGCGTTGTGGCCGCGTCGGGCATGGTCGACGCGACATTCGGGTCAGACGCTTCTGGTGCGGCTTCTGTCTGGCACTACATCGCGGTAGCCGTCCAAGGCGTTGGATGCTCCGTGCTGGCATCTGCTGCGTACTCCATTTTCGTGGAGCAGGCTCAGGCGAAGCAGCGCGAGCGGGTGCGAAAAGACTTCCTGGGCTTGTTCGGCCTGCCGGAAATGAAGGGTACGCCGAAGTGCTACATCGTACTTCCTCAGAACGACACATTGACTTGGTCACAACCCGCTCCGAGCGGCCAAGAAACCGCTGTTGGCCTGAAGCTGCCGATGCCCATGATTTGGGGTGCGGATACGCAATGCGCTACCAGGCTCCAGACAATGATCGGATCAGTGCTGGGAACGGCGCCGCAGTGGATCGCGCCTGATGATGCGATTCGCATCGCCGAGTGTTCCGAGGATCCGATCATCGTTTTTTCCGTTGGCCTTTGGTCTAACGCATTCTCAATGTTTGTGTGCCGAAGCGGGGAACGTTCCCTTCAGCCCCTAATACGGCTGCCCCACGACCCGGTTTGCATCTTGCGGGTAGCCATACCCACTCCCTCGGGCGAATATCGAGTGGATACGGCGTTTCAAGACATCGCGGTTTCAGCCGCGGATGAGCGAGGCGAGGTCGTTTTGCTGCGGACGAGGGGACCGGCGCAGGGGAAGGCGGCATGCGTGGTGGTTGGCGGACTTACGGCATCGGGTACTTCGGTCATGGGGCAGTACCTTCTCGATCATTGGCATGAGTTGTGTCTGCTGACAGACACGTCGCCTAGTGCTCGGATGATTCGGAACCACCAATACCTCATCGAACTCAAGGCATTTCCTCAGGGACCGGTCTTAACGGCTGGCGTTCGGTCGGCGGCATCCTTGGTGAAGTGAGCAAGACGGCCACGAACGAATGGTAAACACGCGGCCGTTTGATCCTGCGAAGACGTTTGTTGCCGACGACACCGACCGAACGGCTCTCAGGTTTTTTCCCTATGAGACACGAGCAGCTGGCGCGGACGTTCCGCAGGTTGAAAACCTGCGGCCACTTCGAAAACCTCTGGCCACTTTGACAACGGCGGCCAGGTGCCGAGTCCGCGATGGCGGCCTGCGGCACGGCTCGTCCTACAGACCCACCTTCCGCCAGGCGGCGTCGATCGCCTGCGACACCGTCGGGTCGGCGGAGAAGAGCGTGGCCGCGAGCTGTCGCGTGCGCTTCGCGAAGCCCGCCATCTTCAGGTTCGGGCTCGGCGGAAACCCCGTCAGCGCCTGATACCAGACGAGCCCCGCCTTCTCCCAGCTCTTGCCGCCGATCGCCAGCGCCGCCTCGTAGAACGCCAGGTTCGGAATCCCGCTCGAGTCGTGCGGATCCATCCCCGGTTTGACCTGGGCATACCGCTTCGGCTGCGGGGCGAGGCAGTGCTTCGCCGCCGGATCGGCCATGTCGCGGAGGCAGGTGAAGCCCTGCGCCCGCGCCGTCGGCCCCAGCAGGTCGCCGCCGATCAGCCAGTCGGCCTGGGTGACGTCGTGGCCGGCCCGCCACTGCCGAAACATGCTCCCGAACACGTCCGACATGCTCTCGTTGAGGCCCCCCGCCTCGCCGGTGTAGTTGAAGCCGGCCGAATACTGCGTGACTCCGTGCGTGAGCTCGTGGCCGATCACGTCGTTGGATTTCGTGAAGTCGAGAAACACCTTCCCGTCGCCATCGCCGTAGGTCATCTGGGTGCCGCTCCAGAAGGCGTTGTTGTAGTTCACGCTGTAATGCACCGACGAAATCAGCGTCATCCCGGCGCCGTCGAGCGAGTTGCGCTGGAAGAGCGCTTGGTAGAAGTCCGCCACCGCGGCGGTCTCCACGAAGGCCCGCCGCGCCGTGCCGTCGCTGGCCCGCGCCGGATCGGCGACCGGCGCGCCCGGCAGCGTGGTGCCGTGGCGGCAGTCAAACACGTTCACCGCCGGGGCCGTCGCAGCCGCCGCGAGCGTGAGGCCGCTCGGCAGCGTGGCCCGGGTGAGCCGCGTGAGCTTGGCCCGCTCGCTGCGGATCTTTCGCCACTGGGCTTCGAGCGCGGCGGCGCTCGCGAAGTCGGCCCGCTGCCGGGGCGTGAGCCGGCGGTCTTTCGACAGCCGCACGAGCACCTTGCGGGGAATGATGAAGCACGGCCCGTGGCCGGCGGGAGGCAGCGAATGCGCGCGTTCCGTCATGGTTTTGTCTCCGGGGCAGGGGTGGTGGTGTCGGTCGTCGGGTCGGGCTTGTCGGATGGGTGGATCTGCACGGTTAGCGTGCCGCCGATCGGCTGTTCCTGCAGATCCGTCACGAGCGTGGCGTCGGCCGTGAAGGTGGCGGCCTTGCCGCTCGTGTGGTTCACGAAGGGGGCCAGGGCGCCGCGGAGCGTGGAGTCGCTCGCGGGCCGCGTGCCGTCGCCGACGAAGTTGCGGAGATCGGCTCCCGCCAGCCGATACACGCCCGTCTTGGCGTCGTAGGGCGGAGCCGGAATCGAGATCGTGGCGAAGGCGTTGCCCCCCACTTCCCGCAAGAGAAACTGCAGGCTCGCCTTGGCCGGCGGGATGAACGGCTCCGGAGCGCGAATCACGAGTTCCGGCGCCGTGGCTTCGTAATACTCGCCGATCCGCCACGCATTGGTGGTGGCCGTCTTCTGGGAGAAGAGCGTGAGCACCACGTCGGCCTCGAAGGCGAGCCCGCCGCCGCTCCGCTCGCCGCCCGATGCCACCAACGGAATCAGCAGGTGGTTGCTGACGCCGTAGGGCGTGGCGAGGCGAACGTCGATGACGTCGAGGGCGTTGCAGCGAATGCCGCTCGGAGCGGCGGGCTCGACGCCGGGGATCTGCTCCGTGGGTATCGCCACGGGGACGGACGCCTGCAGCGGGATCTCGATCGCGCTGCCTTGCCTGAGTTGCTCGGCCTGGGTGCCGCTGACGAGCGCGACTCGGGGCCGCTTGCGGGCGGTGCGGGCCGACACCGCGGGGGCCTCGCAGCCCGTGCAGCCTTGCGGCTCGCAGGCCGCCGGGATCGGCAGCCGCCGCGGCTCGATCCCCGGTGGAAACGTGGCCCGCAGCACCTGCCGGCTGATCAGCTCGGTCGGCACCTTCTTGCCGCCCGCCACGATGCTCGTCTCGTGGATGCTGAAGCCCTTGCCCACGAGGTAGACCACCGTCTCGCCCCGCGGGTCGATGCCCTGGGCGCCATACCAGCCGACGAGTTCGGGCGCGAGGTCGGTGACCCCCGTGTTGAAGAGCTCGAAGCCGCCCGAGGTGTTTTCATAGGGGATCTGGGCGAGCATCGTCTGCAGCGGCAGCTCGCGGTCGAGCTGCTCCACCCGTCGCAGCAGTCGGGCCACGTCGCCGTCGCGGTAGGCCCCGGCACAGCGGCCGCACGCCGCGGCCGACTGCTGCATCGCCTTCACGCTCCGCGAGAGCTCGAGCGTTTGCCGCATGCTCTGGTCGGTCTGCTGGGGATGCGTGAGGGAAAACCAGTTGGTCCGCACGTCGAACGTGACGTAGGGCACGAACGACGGCATCACCACGATCGCCGTGCACTCCCGCATGCCCGGCTCGATCCGCCGCTCCGCGAGATCGCGGGTGGTGGAGTTCGTCCCGACGAGCGTGTCGGTGATGGTGACGAGGTTGTTGCGGGTGGGGGGCGACTGCACCCGTGGGTAGAACCGCCAGCCGAAGGTGTCGGTGCCGTGCGAGAAGCCGACGGCCGTCTTGTTGAGCGCCACCGTTGCCAGGTCGGTCTCCAGCCGACGGGCGTAGCGCATCAACGCCTGCGAGTTCATCCGGCCGCTCGACGCGGCCAGCGCCATGGCGATCTGCGTCTCACGCCGCATCGCATACATGTCTTCCACGTTCTGCTCCTGGCAGACCGGGTCGAGCGCGAACACGCGGATCGGCCAGCGGCGGCGGACGTAGTCGTTGAAGGTTTGCCGGGCCTCCGGGCCCGGGTTCGGCCCGTAGAACGGTCCGGCCCAGCGGCCGCCTTCGCCGCCCGCGTGGCCCTGGGCCGTGGCCGACTCGCGGATATCTTCGATCAGCCGCTCGTTGAGGAGCGTGGACTCCACGAGGATCATCCAGGCGAGCACGGCCGTGGTGGTCTTGCAGCGCGGCCGCTCGGGAGCGTCCTCCGGGAAGCAGAGGTCTCCGGGGCAGTCGGGGGCCGACATGTCGAGCCCGAGCTCGGCGAAGAACCGGCAGCGGAGTTCGGCCAGCTCCTTCGCCCGGCGGCTGCGGATCGCCTCGGCCACGGCAGGTCCACAGTATTCGGTCCAGGCGTGGGCCTGGCTCGCCTGGCGGAGAAACGCCTCGGCGGCGTGCAGTTCCTCCGCCAGCCAGCCGCGGACGTCGGTGTAGTGGACGCAGGGGGCGTCGGTGGGAAACGCGCGGAGCGCCTCGTCGGCCGCGGCCACCAGCCGGAGGAACTGGTGAAAGCCGATCACGTCGAGCAACTGCTCCCGCGGAAACGGGAGCCGGGCCCGCCGTGTCTGCACCGACGAGTAGAGCGTGAGCGTGATCTTGCGGGCGGCCGCCTGGGCAACGCTCTTCGGCGCCGCTTGAACCTGACGGGTCAGCGACCGAGGGGCCTGCAGGCTGGCTGGCGCGACGGGGCTGCAGCAGGCCGCCGGATCCGGCGCGGGCTCCTCGTCTTTGGCCAAGGCGACCACGTCGGACTCGTTGACGCTGAAGGTGAGCGACGGCGCGAGCACGTCGATCAGGTCGTTGACCACGAGGTTGCGGAACGTGGTGGGAAGCAGGTCGTCGCCGAGCTGGAGGTCGGCGATCACGGAGATCTCGGCGCCGTGGCCCCGCTGGGTGTGCTTGCCCGGGAGAATCGACACCGGGATCCGCACGAGGTTGAGGGCGTAGCCCGGCGAGTCGGCGATGTCGTCGCCCTCGTTGATCCGCCGCAGCTCCTGGAGGTGCTTCACGTAGCGGTCGAGATGGTCGAGGTGGATCGTGGGCTCGAGGCCGATGCCAACGTCCTTCTTGTCTCCATCGAGGGCGAACGTGGCGAAGTCTTCCGCCCCGTCCTTGCCCGTCTTGAAGGGAGCAGTGCGATAGAGGGGAATATCGCTCTTCTCGGCGCTGGTTCCGGTCGAGATGAGCTGCGTCACGTTCTGAAACGTGGTTTCGCTTCCCTTCGTGGCCGCCTTGGTTCCCGACTCGGTCGGCAGGCCGCTCTGGATCGCCAGCGCCAGCCCGAGGAACGACTGGTCGCTCCGCCGCAGGCTCGCATTGGCGATCTCGTGAAAGTTGTCTTTCTCCGCTTTCAGCAGCTCTTCATACTCCGCGCGATGCCGCGTGAGCCGGCTCTGCCCCCAGACGTCGGGGTGCTTGGCGACGATCGATCCGTAGCGGTCGATGTGGTGCTCGAGCCAGTCGATCTCCGACGCTAGCTGCTCGACGGCGCAGTCAACGCCCGTGGCGGGTGGTTTGCGGTGGACGGCCTTGGCGGGGGCGGCGAGGCCGCGGAACACCTTGTCGAGCACCTCGCCGGCAGCGGCCGGCCCGAGCGGCAACGACCAGCCGACGGCCGCGGCGACGAGCGCTCCCCATCCCCACCGAGACAACCTCGTCATGGCCTGTGTCCTCGTGTGCGTGATCCGTGCGCAGGGCTCCCGGCAGTCCCGACATCGCCAGGATGGCCGGAGGAATCGGCCGGCCGTGACCCACTCTTTCGGGTTAGGGCCACCGTCAGACAGGGTCCTCCCAGACATCCCCCCTTTCGGTGAATCTGGGGAACCGGCGGCGGATCGCGAAGCCTCCGTCGGCGGCCGGAGAGCTCGCGCGCGGCCATACTGGGGTCGCGCCGTCCCCCACCATCGAGTCTGCATGCCTGCTTCGTCGCCGCCGCCGCGTTCCGCCTACGTCCACGTGCCGTTCTGCCGGCATCGCTGCGGCTACTGCGACTTCACGCTCGTGGCCGGCCGCGACGACCTGATCGACCGCTACCTCGCGGCGCTCGACAGGGAGCTGACGCGGTGCGCCGTGCCGCTGGAGCTCGACACGCTCTACCTCGGCGGCGGCACGCCGTCGCACCTGGGGCCGGCGGGGCTCGAGCGGCTGTTCGCGGTGCTCGCGGGCCGGCTGCACGCGACGGCCGCGGCCGAGGTGACGGTGGAGGCCAATCCGCTCGACGTGACCGATGCCTTCGTTGCGGCGGCCCGTCGCGCGGGGGTCACGCGGGTGAGCCTCGGCGGCCAGTCACTCGATGCGGCCACGCTCCGGGCGCTTGACCGCGATCACGCGCCCGACGACGTCCGCCGCGCCGCGCACCTGCTCCTCGACGCGGGCTTCACGGTGAGCCTCGACATCATGACCGCCGCGCCGGGGCAGACGCTCGCGCAGGTGGAGGCCGACCTCGCCGCGGCCGTGGCGGTCGGCGTGCAGCACGTGTCGGTCTACTGCCTGACCTGGGAGAAGGGCACGGCCTTCGCGGCGCAGCGGGCGAAGGGAGCGCTGCATCCGGTCGAGGAGCCGCTGGAGCAGGCGATGTTCGAGGCGGCGATCGACCGGCTGGAGGCGGCGGGCTTCGCCCACTACGAGGTCTCCAACTTCGCCCGGCCGGGTGCCCGCTGCCGCCACAACGAGGCCTACTGGGACTGCCGGCCGTGGGAGGCGTTTGGCCCCGGCGCCGCCCGGTTCGACGGCCGGACGCGGATCACGAACCACCGCTCGACGACGACGTGGATGAACAAGGTGCTCGCCGGCGGCGACTTCACCGGCGACGTCGATGCGATGACCGACGAAGCAGCCGCCCGCGAGCGGATCGTGGTGGGCCTGCGGCGGCGCGACGGCCTCGACCGCGAGGCGTTTCAACAGGCGAGCGGCTTCGACCTCGACGACCTCGCCGGCGAATCGATTCGCACGTGGGTGGCCCGTGGCCTCGCCGCCGACGACGGGAGGCGCGTGTGGCTCACCCGCGCGGGCCTGCTCGTCTCCGACACGCTCTGGGCCGCGGTGCTCGGCTGACGAGGCGGGAGCCGCTCGGCTCACGGCCGCGATCCCCATCGCTCACGCGATTGGGCTTCCTGACTCCACCGCGATCCCCATCGCTCACGCGATTGGGCTTCCTGGCTCCACCAAGATCCGCATCGCTCACGCGATTGGGCTTCCTGACTACGTCGAGCACGGCGAGCTCGGGGCTGCCCGTGCCCGGGAGCCGGCGTTGTCGACGAGCGCAGCCATGGATGGCGGAGCGAAGTCGGCATCGAGCGAGCGGAGCCCAGGATGGGCGAAGCGAGCGTCCGGCGACGGGCATGGGCAGCCCCGAGCGGCGCGGCACCACCACGGGAAGAACCGCAGGTTACAAACCTGCGGCCACTATCAGGCACCGCAGGTTAAAAACCTGCGGCCACGTGAAAACCTGCGGCCACTTAGGACCTGCGGCCACTTTCAGGCCTTCTGCAGGGCGGCGGTGAGATCGAGGATCGCCTTCTTGCCGTCGGCGAAATACATCAGCGTGTTGTCGGCGGCGAACAGCGGATTGGGGATGCCGGCGAAACCCGGCGAGAGCGACCGCTTCACCACCACGACCGTCTTCGCCTTGTCCACGTCGAGGATCGGCATGCCGGCGATCGGGCTCTTCGGGTCGGTGCGGGCGGCCGGGTTCACCACGTCGTTGGCGCCGATCACGATCGCCACGTCCGTCTCGGGGAACGTGGGGTTGATGTCGTCCATCTCCCGGAGCTTTTCATACGGGATGTCGGCCTCGGCGAGGAGCACGTTCATGTGGCCCGGCATGCGGCCGGCCACGGGATGGATGGCGTATTCGACCGTGCAGCCCCGCTTCTCCAGGGCATTGGCCAGTTCGCGGACCGCGTGCTGGGCCTGGGCGACGGCGAGGCCGTAGCCCGGCACGATCACCACGCGATTCGCGTTTTCGAGCACCATGGCGATCTCCTCAGCGCTGGCGCTCTTGATCTTGCCGGCGTAGACGTCGTCGGCGTTGACGGCGGTGGTGGTGCCGAGGCCACCGAACAGCACGCCCACGAGCGAGCGGTTCATCGCCTGGCACATGATCGCCGTGAGAATCAGGCCGGAGGCGCCCACGAGCGAGCCGGCGATCACAAGTACGGCGTTGTCGATCACGAAGCCGGCGGCGGCGGCCGCGAGGCCCGAGTAGCTGTTCAAGAGGCAGATCACCACCGGCATGTCGGCGCCGCCGATCGGCAGCGTGAGCGTGCAGCCGAGGGCGCTGCCCGCGATCACGAGCAGCCAGTAGAGGAGGACCGACTTCGGATAGACGCACAGGCCCCAGATGAGCAGGAGCACGGTGGCGGCGAGGGCGAGGTTGATCCAGTGCCGGCGGGGGTCGGTCCAGGCCTGCTTGAACCGCGGGAGCTCCTCGAGCTTGGCGAAGGCCACGAAGCTGCCCCAGAAGGTGACGGCGCCGATCAGGCCGGTGAGCGCGGTGGCGATCGCGAACTGCGTCCAGGGGGCGAGGTTGGCCGCAGCGAGGGAGGCCACGGCCGGGGAGTCGCTCTTCGCGGCGGCGGTCATGTTCCAGAGTTCGGCGCCGGCCACCAGGGCCGAGGCCGCCCCGCCGAAGCCGTTGAGCAGTGCCACCATCTGCGGCATGCCCGTCATCGGATACTTCAGCGCCATCGCGGCGCCGATGACCGTGCCGATGGCCGCCGCGATGCCGACCGTGATCAGGCCGCCCGAGCCCACCGCTCGCAGCCGCTCGACGACGGGGCCCTCGCAGCAGGCCGCGATCAGGGCGATCGCCATGCCGGCGGCGCCGAGGTAGTTGCCCTTCACGGCCGTCCGCGGGCCGGTCATGAGCTTGAAGGCCACGATGAACAGCATCGAGGCCGCGAGGTATGCGAGGTTGATCCAGGCCTGGCTCGACATGCGGCTATTTCTTCTTCGGGTTGAACATCTCGAGCATCCGGTGCGTGACCACGAAGCCCCCCACCACGTTGATCATCGC
>Ga0208376_1000630_pt1 | contig 10791 bp, 9 predicted proteins | sample CryBogmetaGMA25M_FD_184548 | JGI IMG/M metagenome (GOLD analysis project Ga0208376, IMG submission 184548) | Freshwater microbial communities from Crystal Bog, Wisconsin, USA - MA2.5M (SPAdes) | ecosystem: Environmental > Aquatic > Freshwater > Lake | place: Crystal Bog, Wisconsin, USA...
TATCTGATATAGATTTACAAGGACAGATTGCGTTTTAAAATGACATAATAAATACTATTATTCATATGACCGATTCTAAAGATATAAATCAATAAACATGAAAGACTCTTCCGGAGAGAGTAGTGATTCAATGAGGATAACAGCACAATCGAATTCACAAAAGCTTTCTGATAATGCAAGTCAGATTTTGACGTTAGCTACAGAATCCAGCGAAGAAAAGGGCATATGTTAGGGGAATCAGAAAAATCTATTTTTATAGATTCATCCAAGGATGCCATGGAATTGTTAGCGGCAATTAATGACAGCGCAAAAACAGTAAGCGCATTATATATATCTTTTATTTTGATGCTTGTTTATGCTGGATTGGTCATTGCTGGTACTTCAGACGAGATGTTTTTGAAAAATACAGCCGTTCGCCTCCCCCTTCTTAACTCCGATGTTCCAATCATTGGATTTTATATGGCGGTTCCTTGTCTTGTCGCTGTGTTACACATAGATATGTTAATTCACTTCTTTATACTCGCTAGGAAATTATCAAGATTTCAAGATGTTATTGATAAAAAAAACAATCTAAAAAGAAAATACCATATTATAGAACAGCTAGGTTCTTTTCACTATCTTCACTTGTTTGTTAGCAAAGGTAAACATTCAATAATAGATATTATAATCAAAATATTTTTCTTTGGTAGCTTAGTAGTAATGCCAATTGCTTTACTCTTATGGACTCAGGGACGGTTCTTACCCTATCACGATGTTGTCCTAACTCGGGTACAGCAAGTTGCCATTACAGTTGATGTAATAGCCATTTTATTTTTTTGGCCTCTATTGTTCCCATCTGGACGTTTGTATTTTAAGGATGATACAGTTATCAGATGGTCCATTAATATCATCTTGTTTTTAGTAATTGGTATGTCTTGGTTATTGTTTACAGTACCAAACAGCGATCCTTTAGAAGTCAGTTGGTTATCCTCATGTGATTCAGCTAATATAGATCAGAATACACTTTGTAGTTGGTGGTTCAATAAACGTAATCTTGATCTAAGCGATCAAATATTGGTAGCGAATGACTTGACAGCAGAACAACGTAATGTTTTGAAAGGAGAAAGAGCACTTGATAAAGACCGCGTTATACAAGGGATTAACGGGATTGATCTAAGAGGACGAGATTTACGCTATGCCAACTTCTCACATTCCACATTACTTAGAGCCAATCTTGGTGAGGATGAGGAGGGTAAAAAAACTAATCTGGAAGGCGCTAACCTGAGTGAAGCTAATATGGAAGGTGTCTTGGCTGAAAGAGCCAGAATGAGCAATTCGAATCTAAATGGCGCAAAGCTTTCAAATGCGAAATTTGGATTCGCAGACATGCGGAAATGCCAAATCAACTTAGCCGATCTTTCATACACTGACTTACATTGGTCAGATCTTAGTGAAGCATCTTTATCTGGGTCAACGCTTTTGGAAACAAACCTTATAGGGGCTAAACTAAACAAGGCAGTACTTGAAGATACTAAAGGCGAACATGTAAGCCTAGAAAGAGCTAATCTTTCTGGTGCAAACCTGAAGAATGCTAATCTTCCACTATCTGATTTTAGGGGAGCGAAATTGGATGGTGCTGACCTGGTAAGCGCAGAACTTGTCCTCTCAGATTTTTCTGATTCAACACTGATAGGTTCAACTTTGGAAAGAGCAATTCTTACTGGATTAAACATGAAGGACGCAAATCTTCAAGGTGCCGATTTTTCTGGCGCCACCCTTCATGGTTCTTCTCTGGACGGGGCTATTCTTTCCGGGACTGATTTTCGATATGCCCGTATGCAAGGAACGGTGTGGACAAATGCGAAACTTAACACAACTGATCTCCGTGAAATTGACCTAGAACCTCTTACTTTAAAAGACTATTCGGACATTGCCTCACAGCTAAGTAAGTCAGTTATTTTATACAAAAAGACACATGACTTTTTACTAAAAATGAAATCTATTATTGGGAAGTCAAATAATATCAGAGAAATTAAAATATCTGGGCCAGTAAGGTGTACAAATACTGCATTTACAACTGGATGTGTATCCATTGCTGAATGGGAGGGCTTTGACCTTCGACGAGCGAACTACTTGGCTGACATATCATGTGATGATGTGAACATAGCAAATAGAATAGCTCATAGAATATTAGAGGTGTCACGATCTCGTTATGGAGAGGCATCCCCCATAGCTAGAGCTATTATTAAAAAGAACAATACCAATTGCCCTGGAGTGTCAAAATTAGAACCTGAATTGAAAAAGAGAATAGAAAGAATGGCAGAAGTTATTGAGTGATGGTGATTTATTGGAGATGATTGATATGCCCACATATTATCATAATAGAAGACCTAGAATTTACGATATGTTGTACTTTAAGTACTTGATATAAATAGAGCATTTATATATGAAATACTTTCTTATTAAGTTTCAATTAAACTTAGGTACATAAAATGGTTACGTCTGTTAAATCAGGTGCATTTGTGTCACTAAAAAACGTAACCATCAATAAGGGTGGCATTGAAATATTGCACGATGTTACCATGGATATTTCTGTCGGCAGTTCAATTGCACTTCTTGGGCCTTCAGGATGTGGTAAAACAACTTTACTAAGAGTCATCGCCGGACTAGAAAAGGTAGTCTCAGGTTTTATAACTATTGACAATGAAAAGCCGTGCGAATTATATAAATCTCAAGCCTTGATGTTTCTTTTTCAAGAGCCAAGGTTGTGGAAACACCTGACTGTTAATGAAACCCTTAGGCTGACTTTCAAACTGCATAAGAGAACAGCTAATGAAGCAGAATTGAAAAAAATATTGGATCAACTAGGGCTTGCAGATTTTACAGAGTATTACCCTGATGCTCTATCAGTTGGAATGAGAGCTCGGCTAGCTATCGCACGGGCTTTCTGTATACGTCCACGACTTCTGCTTGCAGATGAGCCATTTGCAGCACTCGATCCAGTTAGAAGACTAAGGCTAAACCATCAATTCCGTGACTTGTGCAAACAAGATGAATGCACTACTATATGGGTAACTCATGATATTGTCGAGGCAATGCAATTTGCTGATAAAATAATCGTATTCACAGATGGGGAAAGTGTACGGCCAGGAATTATTGAGTTTGATCTTGCCGGTTACTCAAAGATAACGGATCCAGCGGCTATCCCGCTAGATTGCTTGGAATTAAGAAAGTCACTTCTTGATAGATTTTTTATTAATGACACTTGATAATCTATGGTAATTACCATGAAAAATTATTTACATAAGCGAAAGCTAGAGTTGCTTTCCATGCTAGTTGTCCTGAACATTATCATAATAACATGGCAATTTTCAGGTGAAAGATCAATAAATGTTAAATTATTTGTATCCACGCCAATAATTATATTTGATTACGTTTTGGATAATTATCCATTGGTCGAAAACTCATTCATTCGCACCGGGACTGAAGCTTTAGTAGGTATAATAGTATCTGCATCAATAAGTATATTACTTACACTTGTTTTTTTTCTTTGGCCGAAATTGCTAACCATAGTTTATCCATGGATTGTTGTTTCTCAAGTTGTTCCTTTTGTTGTTCTTGCGCCGCTGACGATAGTTATATTTGGTGAAGAATCAATCGCTGGAAAAATATCCTTAAGCACAATAATAACTTTTTTTCCTATTATGGGAAACTTAGTCACAGCCCTGAAAAATATACCTCATGAAGAACTTGAGGTTATGACGATTCTGGATGCCAACAAACTTAATATTCTCCGCCACACAATTATTCCAAACTCATTGACTTATTTCTATTCTGGATTAAAGATTGCCGCACCAATTAGTGTTATCGGTGCGGTTCTTGCTGAATTCAGTGGTGCAGACATTGGAATTGGTAAGGACATCTTTACCGCTGGAAACAAATTGGAGGCCGACAAACAAATAACTGGTATAATAAACAGTATGCTTCTGGCATCTATTATCTATTTTTTAGTGGTCCTAGTCGAAAGTAGACATGGCAAATGGTACAGAGGAGTGAAGAACAATGACTAATCTAAAGTATTTGTATTTTTTTACACTGCTATTACTGTTATGTGACAACGCTATTGCAGATAGTCCACCTACAGAAGGCTCCCAACTCCCTAAAGTGGTTATTAGACAAGAATGGTTTCCATTTTCAGGCTATGCTGGAGAGGTGGCTGCTGCTAAAACATACGCCCATGAATCTGGAATTGATCTCAAAATTCAGCCAGGAGCAGCGGATGTAGATCCTATAAAATTAGTACTTGTAAAACAAGCCGACTTCGGCGTAGTAGGTGCAGATCTTCTTATTACTGCCATAGCGAAGGGAGCGCCATTGGTAGCCATTGGAATGGTTAACGACAGAAGTCCAACCTGCTTCTTGGTTAAGGAAGATTCTGGAATAAATGGCCCAGAAGATTTTATTGGAAAAAAAGTAGGTATTTTGGCAGGCACTAATACAGAACGTATCTATGCAGTTATGATGCGAAGGACGAAAGTTGATCGTAAAAGGATACGAGAAGTTACGGTTCCATTTGAGCTTCAAACGTTTTTATTAGGTCGATATGACGTGCGTCCGGCATTCATTTACGACGAACCTGTAACTTTAGATAGTAAGGCGTTTAAATATAGAATCATCAATCCTGAAAATTACGGGGTGAACTTTGTTGGAACTGTATATTTTACAAGAAAACAGTTTCTAAAAGAAAAACCAGAAATTGTAGCACGACTAGTTAAAACTCTTATACGTGGTTGGCAATATGCACTAACAAACCCTGAAGACGCTATTCGAGATTTAGTTAAAAACTATCCAGACTTAAATTATGATCGTGAGTTAAGATCACTACAGGCGGGAAATTCTTATTTCAAGGATGCGAATGGTAAACCTCTAGCTGGGAGTCGAGATCGTTGGGAAAATACCATTAAAGGCTTGGAAGAGATAGGCGAACTTAAGCCTGGAAAAGTAACCGTAGATCAAGTATGGGATAATTCCTTTGTTAGATCAGTTTATAAGGACTAAATAATGTCACAAAGCTGGAATGAAGATGATTTCTTTGTTACTAGGTTTGAAAGCTGGGAGTCTAATGCTAACTATTGGGCTAAATTTGTTGACGAATGCACCCTACGGGGTGCAATCTTTAATTCAATTATTAGCTTTATAAGGGCGACATCAAATAGGGATAATTACCCACCGTCTATTCTCGATCTTGGATGTGGAGAGGGTGCATTTCTACGCAGTTTCTATTATGAATTTCCAAGTGCTAAGTTGGTTGGTCTAGATTTATGCAATAATATGATTGAATCCGCAACAGCCCGGTCTTATTCTATCCCCATAAGTTTTGTGAGAGGCAATTTTGAAGCACCCAATATAGTTATACATGAAAAGTTCGACGTTGTAACAGCACTTTTAAGTTTTATTGAAGCCTCTGAGTTAGCAATTCCATTTCATAACCTTGCCTCTTCTCTAAAACCTATGGGTACTGGCATTGTAGCCATCTTAGATCCTATGAATGAAATATATCGATATTTTCAGGAGCGACGTGAAGATAAAAAGCTTCTAACCTCAAATAACAATTTTCTAATATCCGCCCATTTTAATTCTTCGAATGGGTATTCACCAAAGCCATATTTTCGTTTTGTGAGACCACTAGACGAATATCTACATGCTGCCTTTGAGTGTGGATTGCAACTCGACTATGCTATTCCTGTCATTGATATTTCCATGAAACATATAGGGAAATTAGCCCCGCGAGTAGTTGTTTTGTACTTCAGCCTAGTTGATCATAGTCCATCACACATATATAGACATCAGAATTAATTGAGGAACATAAACATTAGAGTTGTTCCTGTTGACTTATCATATAAATCAAATAGATAGTCAAATTCTTTAATACTGGCAAATACTTTTCCCCAAAAAACTTTTGCAAAATAGCAGTCTATGTAGCTGTTTTTAAATGATATTCCATCGGGAACAAGTCTATTTTTTAATCAAATATATGTTTTACTGCTTGCAAAGGTTTAACAAAGTAATCTCGATGCGTGTCATGAACTTTGATTTGCTGTCTGACGGCAGGAAAATCCCGGTCGACGTAATGTTCAATTACCGGATACTAAATACGCTTATCAATGTGAATCTTAATCAACTCTGGTATCTATACATTTATAAACCAAGTCAAGAAGATTAACCACATCCGAGTCTACTACTAGCAAAGATCGGTCTTTTTTACTAATAAATCGTTCCTTAACAGCGTTATCAAAAAATTTCAAAAGGTAGTCATAGTATCCTTCGACATTCACTAGCCCACATGGTTTATCATGCAAGCCAAGTTGTGACCAAGTGATTATTTCGCAAATTTCCTCGAACGTTCCAAACCCACCAGGCAATGCCACAAAAGCATCTGATATATCAGCCATAACTGCTTTTCTTTCATGCATAGAATTAACTAATCTCAATTCAGTAAGTGCTTTATGTATTTCATCTTCTTTTATAATAGAACTTGGAATAACACCTATTGCCTCCCCTCCCGAGTCTATTACCGCATCGGCTAATGCCCCCATAAGTCCGGTTCCTACCCCACCATAAACCAATCCTATGCTCCGTTGTGCTAGTGTACGCCCAATCTCTTGAGCTGCTTTAATATAGGCGGGATTAGCACCAGTATTAGAACCACAAAATATACAAACTCGCTTCATGCTGTGAACTAAAGTAATATTAAAAAAAATGAATTAATAACCCAAATTGAACTAGGCAAAACATTTATCTGTCATTGCTTATTTGCTGAAATTGTATTTTGTATTTTACAATCTCATTGCCGCTACCAAAAAAACCGACAATTGCGACTAAAATCAGAAAATTGTAAACGGCTGCGCTACCCTTCCTACCCTTTCCTCTCAATAAATCGTTCCAAGGTAATATCAGCCACCCCCAAAGCCTTCGCCACGCGGCGCTTCGGCAAACTGATTGCGATGAACCCCTTGATAATAAACTCTATCAGAAACCGCCTTTTGATAATGCAGTGGCGCGGTTGCTAGGTAGGTTTATGATAATGTCTATTGTCCACTTGATCTTCAAGCTTCAAGCACCCTGTCTTGCCAGTAGGTGGACACCCTAGGTGCTTGCCGTAGTTCCTCGCCCGTGGCAAGACACCCTTCGTGCGCCACAGGATGAAGGAAAATTCGATCATCGGTGCCATGAAAAAAAAGCTGGTAGCTGACTTTGCAAATATCCGTCCATGACGGTTCCGGTCTTAGTCATTTGGAGAATTATTTCCTTGCTAACCACCTTCACCAAGAAGGTGAAGACTTGGCCCGGTATCGCGGCTAGCCGCGTGAGCTCCGGCATCAGGATCACATCCCCCAGCCCCGATCTGACCAGCAAGGTTCTAAGCTGGCGGCTACGCCAGCCAGCGGAACGGCTCACGGTTTAACAAGACCGGATTCAATTCGCATCGGGCTGACCTTACAACATACAAAGTTGCTTAGGTAGAGTTGATCCAGAACACTCTGACTTTCCATACGCTGACTAACAGCTTAAGCTTGCAGGACGTTTGTGAACGACTGGTTATGGACAAGACGAATGATATATTGACCAAATCACCACCGGATTTCAGATTTCCATGATCGGCAGCTTGGTAATCGGTTAGCTGTCATTATCCATGAAATTGTCATCGGGCAGCTTTGGGTCGAATTTACTCAGCCATTATTGCGCTAGTTAATCGGGCAAGCAAGGTCATTGCATGAGTTCGGCGTTGCCTAGTGCCGAGATTCCCCCAAAATGGAGACAATGCACCCGATGTCCAATTCAATTCGGCCCATTCCAGCAAACAGTCACAGGCGGGTGCCGAGTCAAACAGGCCATTCAGATAACTGCCAATGACCTGACCGTCTTCGGAGACCGCGCCTTCAGGCTGTGCCATATTCTGCGGCTTGAACGGCGCGACGCGCACCCCGCGCCGGTGCAACAAACGGCACAGCCCGGTTACCAGGGTGCTTTTGCCCGCGTCGGAGGTGGTGCCTTGGATCATCAACGTGGCGGTTGCCATTTCATTCAACTCCAAACATAGATGCCGACTTGAAGCCATCCCGGTCTAGGGCAGACAACAGGGCAGAGCATTCGGCCTCGGTAAGCGGCAACAGCGGCGGGCGCACCCTAAGCCAAGCACTATCCCCCGTCCACGCGGCATGAATGGCCTTTAACGCAGGCACGAAGGGGTAACTCAAGACAATGTCCAAGAAAATCTGGATGCGATCCAACCCATTCTGAGCAACCTCCGGCTTGAACAACACAGCGAGTTCGCACGGCAGGAGGTTGGCTAGGCCGGATATCGATCCCGCACCCCCGGCAAGCAATAGCCGGGGCAGATGCGGCTCGTGGCCAGCCAGAATCGACAACCCCAGTGCGCATTTCAGCAGTCCGGCGGTATGACCGAAATCCCCCCCACTGTCCTTCACCCCTGCAATCATGCACGGGTAGGCAGCCGCAAGCCGCGCAACGACTTGCGGACTGATAGCCACGCAGGAAAGCTGCGGGAAGTGATATAAGTAGAGGCGTAGGCGCGCATCGCCCACCGTGTCGATCAATGCCGCGTAATAGCGAAACACCGCCTCGTCGCTCAAGCCCTTCCAAAAGAACGGCGGCATGACCAGGCAGCGCGGACAACCGGATTGCAGGGCATGCCGGGTCAGTGCCACCGTGTCGGCCAGCGCGGCACAGCCGGTTGCGGCAACCAAGCGATGCGGCGGGAAGTCGGAATCCAGCAAGGCATCCAAACCGCCTGTGCGTTCGGCCACAGAAAACGAAGCCCCTTCGCCCGTTGTGCCGAACAACACAATGCCATCCACGCCTTTTGCGGTCAAACCGTGTACATGCGCGGCGAGCCTGGCACAATCGACACAGCCATCCGCACCCAAGGGGGTCAGGCTGGCGCACCACAGTCCTCGTATCGGGGCAGATTCCACCATGGCGAATAGTCTGAATGAACGAAAGGTTTTGGCAACAATGCTTGGAATCTTAGCGGAAATAGCCCTGTTTGGGAAATTTGAAACGTGATTCCAAATCTTAATGTGCATCCTCCATTTCCGCCTCGGACAAAGCCAAGCCACGATCTTCCGATTTTCTCCCTGCATCGTTGGGGGATGGTCTTTCAATTTCGGCTTTTCCCCCGTCCGCCTTGGACTTTTGCGGCGAACCCGAATAGCAGCCGATGATCTGCGGGCGGGAATGGCCCAACTCCCTCGATAGCCAGCGTTTCTCGGCATTGGCGGCATCGGTGTCCATGTCGGGCCTTCCGCCACCCTTCACCGGGGCTTCGATGCCAAGCCGATCCTCATATCGTTCGTGGGCATATTCATGGCGCAGGCCATGCGAGGTAATCCCTAAGCCTTTCCGTGTGATCTGCTCGCGGTGCATGACCCAGTTGTAATGGCTCTCCCATTTCGCCAATGAATAGTGCGGGGGGATTAGCGAGCCGTTTCCGGCCATTTGGCAGGCACGGCCCAGCAACTCCCTCTGATATTCGGTCCTGACCGGCACCATCCTTGTCCGCCCGCCTTTCGTGCCATGCAGGACATGGAGCATGTCGCCTTCAAGATTGCTTTTTGGCCTGAGCATCCAGGATTCCTTTCTCCTTAAACCGAACGCCCTTTGCAATTCAAGCTGCATCGCGATGACCGGATCGGATTCGGCAATCTGCTTGATTTTGGCCTCGAAGTCGATGTCCTTGCCGGACCACGACTTGTCCACGGTGGCCACATAGGAGCGCGTGACATGATGCGCCTGGTCCTCGTCCACCAGATACTTGGATTCCGGCAGCATGCCACCCTTTCCTATCCAGCCACAGAATACCCGCAGTATCGATATCTTGTTCTGGACTGTCGAAGGCGACTGCCCCTCCTTGATCCAATAGCGGACCACTGCGCGGACATGTTTGGTTTTGATGTTCCGCACAGATTCCAGCTTGTATCCCAATGTGCGCAGGTCGGCGAAGGCGGAAAACAGGTTTTCGCGCCGCTTTTTCTGTGTCGCGTAAGAACTCACCGCGTTGGGCCGCCGACTGGACGTGCCATTGTTGCGGGTGACTATTTCGTTCAGTTCATCTTTCCAGTCTATCCGTTTTCGCAGTTTCATGTTATTGCCTTGCAATACTATTTTTGTGTAAGCGTTCACTCCCCCTATCTTTATCCTGGGAACGCGGCCATCTTGGCCACCCTCAGCGGGCGAGACACCCGCGCTCCCAGGGGAAAGTGAACGCTTACATTTTTGTTGGGTCGCATCCATTCGCCATGTCTAGCCCATCGGCCTCGATTCCCAGGCAGGCTTCCCGCACAGCGGGGGTTTTACTGGTCGGCATTACTCATTTCGGCTTCCATTCCGGGGCAACCTTGGTGAACCGTTAGCGTTCTTGCTCATGCCAATTGATCCGGGCATATTCAGGTGTCTATGCCGTAAACAATCAACAGCATCCAAACGGATGCGATATGCCGGTATCAAGCCTGGAAAGGCCCAAGCATATCTGTGTGTGCCTTTTTTGTTGACATGAAAAGGCTAAAACACGCTGGCATTTATATCGGAACGAGTTTTCGCAAGGGGCCTATTCCCGCGATTCCGACAACCCCCGCCGACAAGGAATTCTTTTGCGGCATGCCTGCGCTATATCCCGTTGTGGAACGGGCATCGGCGCTGTCTTGGGGTTGGTTTGTTTCGCGCGGGATCGAAAAATCCGCGCCCTATGCAGAATCCGGCCATTTTGTAGGTCCGGATGGGGTGGCAACAAAG
>Ga0208376_1000632_pt1 | contig 10777 bp, 10 predicted proteins | sample CryBogmetaGMA25M_FD_184548 | JGI IMG/M metagenome (GOLD analysis project Ga0208376, IMG submission 184548) | Freshwater microbial communities from Crystal Bog, Wisconsin, USA - MA2.5M (SPAdes) | ecosystem: Environmental > Aquatic > Freshwater > Lake | place: Crystal Bog, Wisconsin, USA...
GGGCAGGGGGAGAGGGGGCGTACTGACATGCAATAGCCCTGGGAGGTGTGACGTGTAAGGGCGCAGCAGTCGCCCCCTGCGTAACACCAAGACCAAATGCAATTGTGATGGCGACTGCTGCGCCCCAATACAGGAATCCCTCATGGTAACAGCAGATACGCAGGCCGACATCCCCCGGCGGATGAGCCTCGCCCAGACGCTGGTGCGCTTCCGCGAGCTGGGGATCGTCGCCTTTATCCTGGTGCTGGTGGCCTTGGTGAGTCTGTTGTCGCCAGCCTTCCTCAGCCTGGACAATTTCCGCGACATCCTGCTGAACATCGCCATCCTGGTGATCGTCGCCCTCGGTCAGATGCTGGTGATCATCACTCGTGGGATTGACCTCTCGGTCAGTTCGGTGATCGGCCTCTCGGCGATGATGGTCTCGTTCACACTGGTGGTCTTCCCTGGGCTGCCGCTGCCGCTGGCCCTGCTGCTGGGCGTGGCTCTGGGAGCCACACTCGGCGCGCTGAACGGGCTGATTATCACCGCCGGGAATGTGCCGCCGATCATCGCCACCCTCGGCACAATGAGCATCTATCGCGGGCTGATCTTCTTCTACAGCCAGGGCAGTTGGGTGAATGCCTTCGAGTTGCCGGATGACTTTCGCCAACTCGCCAAGGCTGCGCCGTTGGGAGTGCCCAACTTGATCCTCTTTGCGGCAGCGGTGGTCGGGCTGATGGCCCTCTTCCTCACCTACACCCGGCGCGGGCGCGACATTTACGCGGTGGGCAGCAACCCCGACGCAGCGCGATTTGCCGGCATCCGCACGCAGCGGGTCATCTTTACGGTGTATGTCCTCTCGGGCATGCTGGCCGGGTTGGCCGGTGTGCTTTGGGCCTCGCGCTTTGAGGCCGCGCAGACCAACACGGCCCTCGGGTTTGAACTTCAGACAGTGGCCGCGCCGGTCGTCGGCGGCGTGAATATCTTCGGCGGCAGCGGCGGGGTGATCGGCGTGGTGCTGGGAGCCTTCCTGCTCGGCATCATCCAGAACGCCCTGACCCTGGTGCAGATCTCGCCCTTCTGGCAGTTGGCCGCTCAGGGGCTGCTCATCCTGGTGGCGGTGGTGTTTGACTCGCTGGTGCTGCGTCGGCTGAAGCGCGGAGGGTTGTAAGACCCTCACCCCCCAGCCCCCTCTCCCACACGGGGAGAAGGGGAGTCGGACTCCCCTCTCCCCGTGAGAGAGAGGGGCTGGGGGAGAGGGCTGCCCGAAGGTAACGTGTAGAGGACAATCATGGCAAAGCGATTCCTGCGCTGGGAGTGGCTGCTGGTGGTTCTGATCTTGGTGATGGTGGCGGTGAACACCCGGCTCTCACCTTTCTTCCTCGACTCGACAAACCTGCTGCGGGCCTCGGCAGATTTCCTGGAGATCGGGATGATGATGCTGCCGATGGTCTTCATCATTATCACCGGCAACATTGATCTCTCGGTGGCCTCGACCCTGGGGCTATCGGCGTCGCTGCTGGGCTATTTGCATAATGCAGGCTGGAATATCTGGGCCGCCGCTGCGATGGCCCTGCTGCTGGGTGGAGTCTGCGGCTTGCTCAACGGCACCTTGATTGCCCGGCTCGGCTTGCCCTCCCTGGTGGTGACGCTGGGCACCTTCTCGTTCTACCGTGGTCTGGCCTACGTGCTGCTAGGCGATCAGGCGGCGCGGGGCTACCCTGAACACTTTACCTACATTGGACAGGGTCGCCTCTTTGGTACGCAGACGCCGGTTGCCCTGCTGATCTTCGGGGTGCTGGCGCTGATCTTCGCCCTGATGCTGCACCGCACCCGCTTTGGGCGCTACCTCTACGCCATCGGCAATAATAAGGACGCCAGCCGTTACTCGGGGGTGCCGGTGCAGGGGATCACACTGATTATTTACACCCTCTCAGGTTTAGTTGCGGCTTTGGCCGGGCTCATCCTGGCCGCTCGCTTCGGCAGCACCCGCCCCGATATTGGCAACGGCCTGGAGCTAACAGTGATTACGGTCGCGGTACTGGGCGGCGTGAGCATCAGCGGCGGCAAGGGCAGCATGATCGGCGCGGTACTTTCCCTGCTGCTGATCGGCGTCACCCGCTTCGGCATGGGCCTGCTGAACGTGCAGGGCCAGGTGCAGGGTATTGTGATTGGCCTGCTGCTTATTCTCTCCATCCTGCTGCCGAACCTGGGCCGCTGGCTCTCCACGCGACCAACCCTCGACCGGGATCTGCTGTTGCGGGTAGGAGTGCCGCTGTTGGCGGCGCTGCTGTTCGGCTGGTTCTTCTTCTGGTCGCGCAGCCTCGCTCTGGCGATTAAGTGACGTCAAAGGAGATCATTATGCAACGTGCTGCCTTCACCCTCCAGGTGCGCCCAGAGAAGTTGGACGAGTACAAGGCTCACCATCGCACCGTTTGGCCAGAGATGCTGGCGGCTCTGCGCGAGACTGGCTGGGGCAACTATTCACTTTTCCTGCGTAACGACGGGCTACTCTTCGGCTATGTTGAGACGCCTGCGGGCCTGTCGGTCGCCCAGGCTGGCATGGCCCTGCGTGAGATCAACACCCGTTGGCAGGAATTCATGGCTCCCTACTTTGTGCAGGGCACCCGCCCTGACGAGATGTTCTGTGAACTGGAAGAGGTCTTTCATCTTGATTAGCCCTCACCCCCCAGCCCCCTCTCCCAGAACGGGAGAGGGGGAGTCGGACTCCTCTCTCCTCGTGTGGGAGAGGGGCTGGGGGTGAGGGTGGGAGATTCCTTATGCAACAGCCTTCCGACCGCGCCGTGCAAGCCGCCTATGATCTGGCCCACGAGTGCTATGCCGCCCTCGGCGTAGATACCGAGATCGCCCTGGCCCGACTCGCCCAGATCGCTGTGAGCCTGCATTGCTGGCAAGGCGATGATGTTGGTGGATTCGAGAATTCTGGTGGCGCACTGTCCGGTGGAATCGCGGCCACGGGCAATTATCCCGGCAAGGCGAGTACCGCCGACGAGTTGCGCGCCGACCTCGATGTGGCCTACCGTCTCATCCCCGGCACACACCGCCTGAACCTGCACGCGATCTACGCCGAGACCGGCGGGGCCAAGGTGGAACGCAACGCCCTCGGCCCCCAGCATTTTGCCGCCTGGGTTGATTGGGCCAGTGCTAACGGCCACGGCCTCGACTTTAACCCCACCTGCTTCTCGCATCCCCTGGCCGCCGATGGTTTCACCCTGGCCCACAAAGACCCCGCCGTGCGCCAGTTCTGGGTCGAACACTGCATCGCCTCGCGCCAGATCGGTGCCCATTTTGGCCACGTTCTCGGCACGCCCTGTATCACCAATATCTGGGTGCCTGATGGCTACAAGGATATTCCCGCCGACCGACTGGCCCCCCGTGAGCGGCTGCGCGAGTCGCTTGACGCGGTTCTTGCCTCCACGATGAACCCGGCCCACAACCGTGATGCGGTTGAGGCCAAGCTCTTTGGCCTAGGCGTCGAGAGCTACACCGTCGGCTCACACGAGTTTTACATGGGCTACGCGGTTAGTCGTCCTGGCACCTTGCTCTGCCTGGATGCCGGTCACTTCCACCCCACCGAGGTGATCTCTGACAAAATCTCATCGCTGCTGCTCTACGTGCCCGAGTTGCTGCTGCACGTCAGCCGGGGCGTGCGCTGGGACAGCGATCATGTGGTGACGCTGACGGACGAGCTACAGGCGATGATGCAGGAGTTGGTACGCGGCAACTTCCTGGGCCGCACGCATATCGGCCTGGATTTCTTCGACGCCAGTATCAACCGGGTGGCCGCATGGGTAATTGGAACGCGCAGCACCCTGCGCGCCCTGCTGATGGCGCTGCTGGAGCCTACCAACCTGCTGCGCGAACGCGAGGTGGCAGGCGATTACACCGCTCGTCTGGCGCTGCTCGAAGAGCTGAAGAGCTTGCCCTTCGGGGCCGTCTGGGACGCCCACTGTCTACGCCAGGACGTGCCCATCGGCATAACCTTTCTGGACGAGATTCGCAGCTACGAGCGAACGGTGCTGGGTACACGATAATACGACGCCCTCACCCCCCAACCCCCTCTCCCAGAACGAGAGAGGGGGAGTCGGACTCCCCTCTCCCCGTGTGGGAGAGGGGCCGGGGGTGAGGGGGCATAAGGAGCAAATTATGACCATCAACCAATCCGCTTTCCAGCACGTTACCTACGGTTGGGACGAGGACTACGCCGCCACGCTTGACCCGGTGAACCTCCTGGTCTACCGCTCGAACCTGCTCGGCTCCGACCAGCGCATCACCAATACCGGCGGCGGGAATACGTCGGCTACGTTGAGCGAGCGCGACCCGCTCACTGGCGAGGCGGTGGAGGTTCTGTGGGTTAAGGGGTCGGGCGGCGATCTGCGCACCTCCACGCGCACGAACTTCGCCTCGCTCTCTATGGAGAAGCTGCGCGGGCTACAGCGGCTCTGGTACGACACGCCGGAGCGCGGCCCCAAAACCCCGATTGAGGACGCGATGGTTGCGCACTACAATCATTGCACCTTCAACCTGAACCCGCGCCCTTCCTCGATAGATACGGCGCTGCACGGCTTTGTGCCCTACCGCCACGTTGACCACATGCATCCCAACGCGGTGATCGCCATCGCGGCGGCGGCGGACTCCGAGCGGTTCACCCGCGAGATCTATGGCAACGAGTTGATCTGGACACCTTGGCAGCGCCCTGGTTTCGATCTCGGCCTGATCCTGGAGCGTATCTGCCGGGAACACCCGCAGGCGCGGGGCGTCATCCTCGGTGGCCACGGCCTGATTAACTGGGCCGATGACAATAAGGCATGCTACGACCTGACGATTGATCTGATCGAGCGAGCCGCCCGCTTTATCGCGGCGCACGATAAGGGCGCGCTAACCTTCGGCGGCCAACGCTATCAGACTTTGGATGAGCCGCAGCGCCACGCAGTTTTCGCCGAGGTGCTGCCCTGGTTGCGCGGCCAGGTCAGCCAGCAGAAGCGTATGGTGGGAACCATTCAGGATGACGCGCCGACTCTGGCCTTTGTGAACAGCCACGACGCGCCGCGTCTGGCTGCGCTCGGCACGAGTTGCCCCGATCACTTTTTGCGCACCAAGATCAAGCCGCTCTACGTGGACTGGAATCCGCAAACTGAGGATGAATCTGCCTTGCGGGCGAAGATCGCCGCCGGATTGGTGCAGTATCGCGCCGATTATGCGGCCTATTATGCCGCCCACCGTCGCCCCAACTCGCCAGCCATGCGCGACCCCAACCCCACGGTGATTCTCATCCCTGGTCTGGGCATGATCACCTTCGGCAAAGACAAGAGCGAGTCGCGGGTGACGGCTGAGTTCTACACCTGTGCGATTGAGGTGATGCGCGGCGCGGAGGCGATTGACACCTACACGGCATTGCCGATGCAAGAGGCGTTCGATATTGAGTACTGGCTGCTGGAGGAGGCCAAGCTCCAGCGTATGCCGCCCGAGCAGGAGTTGGCTCGTCAGGTGATTGCCGTGGTCGGCGGGGGAAGTGGCATCGGGCGCGAGCTGGCCCTGCGCTTGGCCCGCGAGGGTGCCCACGTGGTGTGTGTGGATAAGGACGCGGCGGCGGCAGCGGCTACGGCCACAGCGATCACGGATGCATACGGGCAAGGAATCGGCGTGGCCGGCAGCGGGATTTCCACCTGCGGCCCGGCGATCAGTCTGGCCGCCAACATAACCGACCGGGCCAGCGTGCGAGCTATGCTCACCCAGATCACTTTGGCCTACGGCGGCCTGGACGCGGTAGCGGTAACGGCGGGGATTTTCGTACCTCCCGACACCAGCGGGCATATCGCCGATGATATGTGGGCGCTCACCTTCGCGATTAACGTTACCGGGCTCTACCTGGTGGCAGACGAGGCCGCACAGCTCTGGAAGGCCCAGGGATTACCGGCGAATCTCGTCGTCACCACCTCGGTAAACGCCGTGGTGCCGAAGAAGGGTTCCCTGGCCTACGATACCAGCAAGGCGGCGGCTAACCACCTAGTACGCGAACTGGCCGTGGAACTGGCCCCGCTGGTGCGGGTGAACGGCGTGGCCCCGGCCACCGTCGTGCAGGGCAGCGGCATGTTCCCCCGCGAGCGGGTGATCTCGTCCCTGGTCAAGTACGCTATCGCCTACCACGACGACGAACCGACCGAGGCGCTGACCGCGAAGCTCGCTCAGTTCTACGCCGACCGCACGCTCCTCAAGCGACCGATCACCCCGTCCGATCAGGCCGAGGCGATCTTTCTGCTGCTGAGCAACCGCCTGCGCCAGACCACCGGCCAGATTATTTCGGTGGATGGTGGCTTGCACGAAGCGTTTTTGCGCTGAACGTCCTCGGACTATGCGCGGATCACAGTCGCCTGGTGGTTGCTCGGCGTGGTGACTATTTCTACAGTGGTGCGCTCGGCAATGGGCGGTTGACTGCGGCGTTGATGGTTTCAGAGGGGCCGAGCTAAACTGTAAAGTAAACTCGGCCCCTCTGAAACCATGTCATAGTAGTATTTAGAGGTGCGGTGCCCCAATTTTCTTAATGATAGCCACCAGGGGCGGTACAGGCTTTACTCCCGGCTTCCTGCGAAACCAGCCGAGGTCGGCCCGCACCGCTTGCTCCTTCATCTCCGTGGCCCCCCAGATGAAGGAAGCGCCAGCGATACCGAGTAGCGCAGACCAGCCCGCGTTACCCACACACAACGATCCGCCGATCAATGCGATGCCCAGCAGCAGCGGGAAGGGCCACCAGAGGTAGCCGAGGGAGTACTCCAGGCGAATCACCCAGATGAAGCCAAACCCGATCATACCGAAGCTGAAGAGTCCGAGCGCACTACCTGCCCAGTTCATAGAACGTGTTGCCTTAATCCGTATAGGGCTGGAACAGCCGGGCGAAGAGCAACTCAAAGTTTGGCGAATCGCTGGCGATCCGGTCGTAGATCTGGACGACGTGGGCGGCCTGATCGCGGCGACGCCAGAGGGCGAGGGCGAATCGGTCGTCACCGATCACACCGCGCTCTTTCATAAAGCTATAAAACTGCTTGATCGAAGTGCAGATCTCTCGCACCTGGCGCGGCGAGGTATTCAACACGCGGCGCGGGTAGTAGTAGAACAGACACTCATCAAGGGTCGCGTAGTCGCCATTAGCGAGGGTGCGGTTATAGTACGAGGCCAGGAACTCGGCGTAGACAAGCACGCTACGCGAACGGGAGCGGGCCGTAGTGCTGCTCTTGCCCACCTCGGAGAGATAATCGTGGAACTGGCCGATCAGATCGCTGCTCTCGGCGTAGATACGTGCCGAGTCATCGTCCGCCGCAAGCATCTCATCGTCCATATCGTCCCATTCATCATCAATCACATCCTCCTGCCAGGTCGTCGGGTCGAAGAGACTCTCAGCCACCGGGTCAATGCCCTCATCCTCAATGCTGCCACTCAGATCGAGCTTTGGGAAGAGGTGCGGTTTTTTGGCAAGGAGCATATTGAGATGCTGAGCGATGATCACCTCAGCCTCCTCCGGGCGAGCGGACTCGATCTGCTCAGCGACACCGGGCGGCAGGGCCGACATCAGTTCATCGTGGGCTGCCTGGAGCCGCGCAAACTCCTCGCCTGAGGAAGCGGCGGGATCGTCCATACCAATGCCACTGAATCCAAATTCGTCATCGTCATCGTCATCAAGGTCGTCGTAGCGCTCCAACGAACTGATTGACCCTCCCCGCACGTGCGGGTCTTCGCTGTAATAATCAAGGGTCGAGTAGGCCGCCGAGGCACGCTGGATCTGGCCGTTCCACAGGCCCATGTCCGCGTCCTGCTCACGTGCATGGCGAAGTTCGTGCTGGAGCATATCAATCTCTGCGAACAGGGCCGTATCTACGGCGTTGCGCTCGCCCTCGGGCACCGGCAGTGGCTCAAAGACCTCATCAGACGAAAAGAGGCGCAGGGCGGGGTGATTCTGGTTCGTCAAAAAAATATCGTCTACGAGCTGAAGCCGGCTATCGTGAGTGACGAGATGCTGCCAGGGGCTGCCGGGGCAGGCACTACGCCAGGGGGCAACGGCGAAGATCGGTAGGATTACCTCATCGCAGGGGAGGAGCGCCACCTGCGAGCGACCGACGCGAGCAACGATCTCAGCGATCAGCTCAGCGTCTTGGTCGGTCATAGAGAGCTGACGATAATCCTCCGCAGACTCCCGCTCGATCCGCATGGTCAGAGGAACAGTGGTGATGACCGATACCACAATACTATCACCAGCAACAAAGCCGTAGCGAGCATACCATGCACCCAGATCGAAGCCAGGCGTGGCAAAAGCAGCACTGCCCGAATCCGCCGGATCGTGGTTGATAAAGGGCATCGCGGTTCCGGTCGTATCCAGCAGAGTTAGCTCGAATCTACGCAACCCGGCGAAGGGTTGGAGGTGAGCGAGGGGCAGCATCCCGGCAGCGATATCGCGGGCGCGGGGGAGACAGCGGAAGCGCAGATCCTGAAGCGCCACGTGTAGTGGCATCAGCCTGCCACGGCCCAGGCGCAGCCAGCCAAGGGTCAGCCCATCCCAGCGCAGTCGCTCGCGGATCGTGGCATAGGGATTTTTTGCCGCGCTTGGCCGTTGCTCAAGCACCCGATCGAGAACCCGACGCTCCTCGACAGGCCCATCGTACTCATGGGCAAGCGTGCGCAGAATGCTTGCGATGGTTGGTTCCTGGTTCGACATAGCTCTACTCCCGTATGGCGTCGGGCTGCCTGCGAGGCTGCCTATGGGGTACATATGGCAGGGTCAGACAGTGGAAATCAGGTCGGATAGACGGGCAGGCGGATCGCACTCAGGGCCACACATAACATCGGTGGAGCTTGTACCAAGCCGACAGATCACAACGGCATGGCTACAGGGTAGCATCCGCAAGGGGCAGTGTCAAGGTAGCAGAGCCATGTCACAGAGCTGGTGCAATTCCTCCGGCTGGCGACTGAAGTCGCGCCTGCGAGGCGTTCCACCTCGGCATCGGCCTACGTCAACGCCGAGGCGATTGGCCATAGGTTCTCGTGACGCGACTTCAGTCGCGCGTGATTTTGCACCAACCCTGAACCTATCCCCATTTGCACTTCGGTCACGGATATGCTATATTCGCGGCATGCGGGCGTAGCTCAGTGGTAGAGCATCTGCCTTCCAAGCAGATGGTCGCGCGTTCGATCCGCGTCGCCCGCTCCGCTTTCTAACGCGGTATCCTGATGAAGGGTACCGCGTTCGTTTATGCCCGTGGGCGTCACCGTGGGAGTTACCATCTTATTTTGCCCTCCTGAACAGGGCGGATGACGCGACCTTTGCTGCATCGCGTCGTTCATCATCAAAGCTGTGAGCGTAGATATTGGAGGTGATTGCCGAGCTGCTGTGGCCGAGGATGTCGCTCACAGCTTCGAGGTGCGCCCCATTTGCCAGCATGATCGAGGTCGCTGAGTGTCGGAGGCTATGGAAAGTCACCTCGGGTAGTTCCGCACGCACCAGGGCGCGTTTGAACTGCCGTAGCACCGCGCCTCCTTCGAGCGGCGTCCCATCCTCGGAGGTGAATACCAGATCGTCACCCTGATAGCGGTCGCCCAGGATGAGGCGTTCTTGCATCTGGCGGACGCGGTGAGCGCGAAGAAAGGCGACGACCTCCGAGCTGATCGGGATGGTGCGATCCTCATTGCCCTTGGTCGTCTGTTCTCGGTGGATCTGACGCTTCCCGTCCGCCCCTGTGACGCGCTGGAGCTGCTCACGCACGATGATCACCCCCGTCTCTAAGGTGACGGCGGGCCAGCGCAGACCGAACAACTCACCCTGCCGCATCCCTGTCGCAATCGCCAGCGCGTAGAAAGCGTAGAGCCGATGGTCGGCGAGGTTTTCAAGAAGCCTGATGATCTGCGGCTCGTCAAGTATCGTCTTCGGTCGTGCGGCGGATGTGGGCGCATCGGTGAGCTTCACGACGTTCTCCGGCACCAGCTTACGCTTACGGGCCGCTTCCAGAGCCGCAGAGAGCCTCCTACGGGCGTTCGCGACCGTCCCCTCAGAAAGACCCTTCGTCCGTAGGTTTGCCTGCCATTGGTCAATATGTTGGGCTGTCAGTTTCACAAGCTGGTGCTTGCCGAGGTAGGGCGTAATGTAGTGTGCGCAGATATAGCTATGCCCCTCTGCGGTCTTTAGCTTCACCTGCTTTCCGGGTAGCAGCACCGTGAGCCAGTGTGCAAGCCACGCTTCAAGCGTCTGCTTTCCCTCGCCCACATTCAGTCGAGCGTCGCGCAGCCGCTCTAGCTCTTTGAGCTTTGCCTTAGCGGCTTTCTCGGTCTTCGCCCGACGCCGCACGGTCTTTCCATCAATCACCAGAGCTGCACGCCACCGGCCAGGAGCCTCCTCGTAGAAACTGCCCTCGCCGTCATCACGAAGTTTCACGCCACGGGTCATGATGCCCTCCGGCGGTTTGTGATCTCCGCTTCGTAGCGCAGCAACGACTCCCGCGTGACACGCAGCAGCACGCCATCACCGATGGTGTCTAGCCTGCCCGTCGCAATCCGGCGGTAGATTGTCGCCTTGGAGCAACGCCAGCGGTCGGCGACTTCCTGGCAGGTGAGAAAAACGGACACCGGGCCGGATGCTGTCACAATGCGAAAGTTCATAGCACCGCTCCTTGGGTGTTGACAAAATGATCGAAACATCCGATAATCAAAGGCGTCAGCTCTGGAAGGCTGTATGTGAATATTTGTTGGCGGCTCTTGCGCAAGACCCCCCTGCTCAGGGGGTTTTGTGCGTCTAGCG
>Ga0208376_1000633_pt1 | contig 10764 bp, 7 predicted proteins | sample CryBogmetaGMA25M_FD_184548 | JGI IMG/M metagenome (GOLD analysis project Ga0208376, IMG submission 184548) | Freshwater microbial communities from Crystal Bog, Wisconsin, USA - MA2.5M (SPAdes) | ecosystem: Environmental > Aquatic > Freshwater > Lake | place: Crystal Bog, Wisconsin, USA...
GGGGTTGTTCGGCGGCACATTGTCATGTATCTGTGAACCTTGTCTAACCAATCCAGGAGACTATTTTGAGTACATCCCGATACCTTACCGCTCTGGCTGAGCGCGTCTTGATCTTTGATGGTGCGATGGGCACGAGCATTGATACGTTCGATCTGACGGTTGAGGATTATGGCGGTGAGCGCACGTTTGGCAACCGCGATTATCTGGTGATCACCCGGCCCGATGTGATCGGTCAGATCCACGCCTGGTTCTTTGAGGCTGGTGCTGATGTGGTTGAGACGTGTACCTTCCAAAGTACGCGCATGCGTCTGGAGGAATGGGGACTTGGCGACCGCACCTTGGAACTGAACTGTGCTGCCGCCGCCCTGGCCCGCGATGTGGCTGATCGCTACGAGGCTCAGGATGGTCGCCCACGTTTTGTGGCTGGCTCGATGGGGCCAACCGGCAAGCTGCCCTCCTCCGACGACCCAGCGCTCTCTGACATCACGTTTGCGCAACTGAGCGAGATCTACTGCGAGCAGGCGGTTGGCCTGATCACGGGTGGGGTGGATCTGCTGCTCGTTGAGACGAGCGTAGACATTCTGGAGCTGAAGGCGGCTCTTGATGGTATCCGCCGGGCCAAGATCGAGACCGAGCGACCCGATATTGCGGTGCAGGCCCAAGTCTTCCTCGATCTCTCCGGGCGTATGCTGCTGGGTACCGATGTCCCGGCCCTGATTGCTACGCTGGAGGCCATGCCAACCGACGTGATCGGCCTGAACTGCTCAACCGGCCCGGAGCATATGCGCGAGGCTATCCAGTACCTCACCGCTCACGCCCGCAAGCCGATTTCTTGCCTTCCCAACGCGGGTTTGCCGCTGGAGGTGGATGGCCAGACAGTCTACCCGATGGAGCCAGACGCCTTCGGGCGGATCGTCGGCGAGTTTGTGAGCGAGTACGGTGTGGCGGTGGTCGGCGGCTGCTGCGGCACTCGTCCCGCCCATATCGCCAAGCTGCGTGAGGTGATTGGCTATGACCGCAAGCCAAAAGTGCGCCTGATCGAGTACATTCCCAGCGTCTCCTCGGGCATCCGCGCCGCCGCCCTGCGGCAGGATGGCACCCTGACGGTGATCGGCGAGCGGGTGAATACGCTTGGCTCGCGCAAGGTGAAGCGTCTGCTACTGAGCGATAACTACGATGGGGTGGTTGAGGTGGCCCGCGAGCAGGTGGATGGCGGCGCGCATCTGCTGGATGTCTGTGTGGCGATGACGGAGCGCACCGACGAGGGCGAGCAGATGACCAAACTGCTCAAGAAACTGACCATGAACATTGAATTACCTCTGGTGATTGATACCACCGAGGGCGATGTGCTTGAGCGCGCTCTGGCGATGTACCCCGGTCGCGCTGTGGTCAATTCGCTGTCGCTAGAGGGCGGGCGCGGCGGGAAGATTGATACGGTGCTGCCGCTGGTGGCCCGCTACGGTGCGGCAACGGTGGCTATGACGATTGATGAAGAGGGCATGACTCACACCCGCGAGCGCAAGCTGGCGGTGGCCGAGCGGATCGCCCAGATCGCCTGCGATGAGTATGGCGTTCCCGCTGAGGCGCTGATCTTCGATGTACTGACGTTTCCGGTCACCACCGGCCAGGAGGAGTTGCGCAGCGCTGCCGTCGAGACGATTGAGGGTATTCGTCTGGTGAAGGCCCACATCCCCGGCTGCTTCACCACCCTGGGCGTGAGTAATCTGAGCTTCGGCGTCGCCCCACATGCTCGCGCCGCGCTTAACTCGGTCTTCCTTTTTCATGCCATGGCCGCCGGCCTCGACACGGCGATCATTAACCCGGCCCACATCACGCCCTACGCGGAGATCCCCGCCGAGCAGCGTGAGATCTGCGAGGATCTGATCTTCAATCGGCGCGAGAACGCCCTGTCCCGCTTCATCCAGTACTTCGAGCAAAACCAGAGTTCCGTCGAGAGCGAGGCCAGCGATCCGACGGCGGGACTTTCGGTGGACGAACGCCTGCGCTGGAAGATCCTCCACCGCAAGAAGGAGGGCGTTGAGCAGGATGTTGATGAGGCCGTGGCGAACCGGATGGGGTTGGAGATTTTAGATTTTAGATTGGTGATTGCCGATGTGGGCGACCAATCCGCAATCCCAAATCCACAATCTAAAATCAACAAGGGTACCGCCGCCGTCGCCGTCCTGAACAATGTTTTGCTCCCCGCCATGAAGGAGGTCGGTGACCTCTTCGGCTCCGGCCAGCTCATTCTGCCCTTCGTCCTCCAGAGCGCCGAGGTGATGAAGAAGTCGGTGGCGCACCTGGAACGCTACCTCGATAAGCTAGAGGGTTCGACCAAGGGCAAGGTGGTGCTGGCCACTGTGCATGGTGATGTCCACGACATCGGGAAGAATCTGGTGAATACGATTCTCTCGAACAACGGCTATACCGTCTACGACCTGGGCAAGCAGGTGCCGATCAACACGATCATCGAGAAAGCACTAGAGGTTGGCGCGGATGCGATTGGCCTTTCGGCTCTGCTGGTCTCAACCAGCAAGCAGATGCCGCTGGCGGTGCAGGAGTTGCACAAGCGCGGACTGAGCATTCCCGTGCTGGTGGGCGGCGCGGCGATCAACCGGCAGTACGGCCAGCGCATCAGTTTTGTAGGCGACGAACCCTACCCGGCGGGCGTCTTCTACTGCAAGGATGCCTTTGAGGGTCTGGAGACGATGGACAAGCTGAGCGATACGGCCAGCCGCGCACAGTACGTGGCCGACACGATCAGCGCGGCCAGCGACTCGTTGAGCAAGCGACAGACGGGCCGGGTGGCTCTGGCGGATCTCGGACAGGCCAGCATGAGCGAATCGCCAGTGCGCTCGAACGTTCGCACCGACATACCGGTGCCCACGCCGCCCTTCTGGGGCGCTCGCGCCACCAGCCGCATTCGTCTGGACGACGTGTTGACTTGCCTGGATCGCAACGCGCTCTACCGGCTCCAGTGGGGTGCGAAGAATGCCAAGGGCACGGAGTGGGAAGTGCTCAAGGCTGAGTTTGATCTGAAGGTGCGCGTCCTCATGCGCGAGGCTGAGCACGACGGCTGGCTGGAGCCGAAGGTGGTCTACGGCTACTTCCCGGTGCAGAGCCACGGCCACGATCTGATCGTCTACGATCCAGCCTCGATTCAGGAGGCCGGGCCGCGTGAACTGACCCGCTTTGTCTTCCCGCGCCAGCCCGGTCGTGAGCGGCTCTGCCTCGCCGACTATTTCCGCAGCGTGGAGAGCGGCGTATATGATGTGGCTGCCTTCCAGGTGGTGACGATGGGCACCAAAGTGGACGCGCTGACTGAGGAACTTCAAGGGAAGGCCGACTACAGCCGAGGCTACTACATCCACGGCCTGGGCGTGAGTTTGGCCGAGGCACTGGCCGAATACACCAACCGGATTATTCGTCAGGGTCTGGGGCTGGGCGAGGATCGCGGCAAGCGTTACTCGTGGGGCTACCCGGCCTGCCCCGATTTGGCCGAGCATACCAAGCTCTTCCAGATTCTGCCCGCCGAGCAGATTGGCCTGGTACTCACCGAGGCGTTCCAGCTCGTGCCTGAGCAGAGTACGGCAGCCATCGTCATCCACCACCCCGAGGCGAAGTATTTCAGCATCGGCTCTGCCGCCGAGCGGGCCGAGGATGATGCGACATGATCAGCTTCAGCGTGATTATCCCGGCCTTGAATGAGGAGGCCGGGATCGGGGGTTGCGTGGCTGGCGTGCGCGCCCTCGATCCCGACGTCGAGATTATTGTCGCCGACGGGGGCAGCAGCGACCGCACGGTTGAACTGGCGGCATCTGCGGGCGCGATTGTGGTGCGTGCGCCACGCGGGCGTGGGCCGCAGTGCAACGCCGGAGCCGCCCGCGCCTCGGGTGAGACGCTGCTCTTCCTTCACGCCGATACCGCCCTGCCCGCCGATGCGTTCGGCATTCTGCGCACGCTCCTGACCGACCCGAGTATCGAGATGGCCAAGTTTCGCCTGAGCTTCGACACACACGACTGGCTGCTCGATATCGCCGCCCGCCTGATGTGGTACGACTCCCTGCTTACCAGCTACGGCGACCAGGGCATTGTGATCCGGCGCAGCCTCTTCGAGCGGATCGGCGGATTTCCTGACTGGCCGCTCTTTGAGGATGTACATCTGTTTGAGAAAGCCCGTGCGCTCACGGACATCTCTGTAATACCCGCCGAGGTGGTCACCTCGGCGCGACGATTCCGCGAAAACGGGACGATCCCGCAGCTCCTGCACGATTTCTGGCTATGGCTCCAGTACCTTATCGGTATCTCCCCCCACGAGATCGCCCGCAGCTACGAGCGGCGCGGGGCAGAGTTGCGTCTCAATCATGCGCCTCAGTCGCCCACGACTGTGCCCTAGCCCTACCATCATGTGCGGTAGTCTTCCAGTGCGAGACGCAGCTGCTGGTTCAGTTCGCGGGCGAGCCCACGACTGAGGTGGGCCTGGGCTTGCTTCATGATCTCGGGGAGGCTCGCGATCCAGGTTTCCGCATCAGCATCGGCCAGCACTGCCAGATGGTCGTCCCAGAACAATGCTGCCTGTTCCGCAGTGAGGACGTCATCTACAATGCTGCGCAGCTCGGCCCCCAGGTGTGTGAGCCGTCGGCGTAGCACTACCACCGTCACATCATCGCTCTGGAGGGCTGTCCCTGCCCATGCACGCAACTCGTGCAACATCCGCGATACCATAGCGCGAGGCTTGAGCTGGCAGTTTGCGCGGATCAACTCCTCCAGACGCTCATAGGTGTAGATCTCACCATCCGCGTTCTCAGCCTCAAGCACGCCGTCGGTGTAGAGTATGACGCTATCGCCTGGCCCGAGCTGTGCCCGCGCCTCACGGTAGTTGCTATCGGCGTCTACACCCAGCGGCAGCCCCGAAAGCTCAATCTCGCTTACCGAGCCATTGACAAGCATCGGGAAGGTGTGTCCCGCATTCGCCAAGTGCAGATCGCCGCAGGTCGTGTCGAGCCGCGCATACAGCATCGTCACCATGCCCTGCGGAATCTCGCTCAGCACACCACGGTTGACGGCGGCCAGCGTGCATGCCGGTGCCTCATCGCGGCGGGCTTCGTGACGAAAGACGGTGCGCGCCACGGCCATGCGCAGGGCCGCCGGTAGCCCCTTGCCGCTCACATCCCCGATCATAATCCCCTGAATCCCGCCCCCAAGGTTCAGAAAATCGTACAGGTCGCCGCCAAGATCACGCGCCGGCAGCGAGATGGCCGATAGCTCCCAGCCGATCAGGTGCGGTGCCGCCTCTAGCAACAGACCCTGCTGAATGTCGCGAGCCATCCGGAGATCTTGCTCCAGCTCGGCGGCCCGGCGCTGCTGCGCCTGGGCGACGGGATCAACCGGAGCGACTGTAGGCCGCTCACGCCGACGCCGACCGAGCCGGGCGGATGTCCGGTGACCGAGGATCGAAAGCCAAAGTGTGTGGGTGTTGTGCCGATCCATTATCGTACTAATCTAGATAGTAAAAAGGGTTTTTACCCCTTTATGCTCCCGCGCTTAACGCCACCACGTATCTCCGACAGGTCTCAGCCAGCCACTCAACGGCCACCCCATCAATGAGCATATCGGGCGGGTATCCGGCGAGCTTTTGGATCGTATTACGGTACTCGCGCAGGGCGGCCTCGCGGCGACTGATCTGGCGATAGCACTCGGCGAGATGGAACGAGATCAGTGGTGCCGTTGTATCGAGGTAGCGCGCCCGCTCAAGCTGACGAATGGCCTCGACAGGTTGTCCCTGGCGGGCGTAGATCATGCCGATCAACAGATGCGCCTCAGTGGTGAGCGGGTCGAGATCCAGCGCCCGCCGGGCCTCGGCTGCGGCCAGATCCAGATCGCCCCGGTTCGCGTGCGCCCGTGCGGCGAGGGCCAAGATCTGCGGTGCGCCCTCGCCGCGCAGTGGTGCGGCGCGGAGAAGATCGAGAGCCGCATCTGTTTTTCCTCTGTCAATCAGCACCCGGCCCCGCTCTGCGATCTCGATATCGCTAATACACGGGACGGGCGGAGCGGCCCTGACACGCGGCGGGGGTGCGGGCAGAGCGCTGGGCCGTGCCAATAACGGCCCGGTCGGCGGGGGCTGTGCCGCCTGCGAATCCTTATAGTACACATACGCCCCGCTTATTTCTCGCCAGCGAAAACGGTTAAAGATATTCCAGAGCGTCTCAGAGAAGCCGAGAAAAAGGACTCCGCCCTCGGCAATCGTCTCATAGAAGCGCCCCATCAGCGCCCGACATGTTTCGAGCTGAAAGTAGATCGTCACATTCTGACAGAAGATGATCTGGACGCCCATCAGTGCAGGTGGGAATGGGTCAAGCAGGTTACGCCGCTCGAAACGCACAACCCGGCGCAGGGCATCGTTCACGACCAAGCTATCGGTGTCACCGGGGGTGAAGAAGCGCCCGCGCTGTGTCTCAGTTAGGTTGCCGAGAGAACGCCCACGGTAGACACCGGCCCGCGCCCGTGTCAGGGCCGCCTCGCTCAGATCGCTGCCCACAATTTCAATGGGACGAGACGATGAACTGCCCAGCACTTCCATGGCCGTGATGGCGATAGAATACGCCTCCTCACCCGTTGCGCAGCCGGCGCTCCAGATGCGGATGGGCGCACCGGGCGGCAGACGACGATGCAGGTCGGGCAAGATGGTCTGGCCCAGGGCCGCCATATGGGCGCGGTTGCGGAAAAAGACCGTCTCGTGGTTGAGGAGTAGTTCGGCGAATGCCTGCACCTCATCGCGGCCTTCGGGGGCGACGAGGTACATGGTGTAATCGTGTACAGATTGGCCGCGCATGGCAGCGCGGCGCGAAACCGCGTTGTGCAGCGTCTGCTCTCGCGAATCGTCCAAATAGACGCCACAGTAGCGTGCCAGGAGGTCGCGCAGGGTGGCGAACTGTGCGCCGCGAGAATCTTCATCTATGGTGATGCGCTGGCTCACACGTGGCGTCCCCATTTTGCTGCAATATGGGCAATCAGTGCCTCGATAATCTTATCGGGCGGAAGTATCGCCTGTACGGCATTCAGCTCAATCGCGGCCTTCGGCATGCCAAAGATTGTACATGAAGCCTCATCTTGAGCAATTGTATAGCCACCGGCGCGGCGGATCGAGCGCATGCCCTGGGCGCCATCGCGGCCCATACCGGTAAGCAGGACACCGATAGCGGCAGGACCACAGATTTCGGCCACCGACTGCATGGTAACGTCAATGGTCGGGCGCGGGAGCAACAATGGCTGCGTGCTGAGCTTTACCCTACCAGTATCCGTGATCAGCAGATCAGAACGGTCGGGAGCAACAATGACATGACCGGGTTGGAGGGCGGTGTCGGCCTCGGCAATACGGATCGGCAGGGCCGAATGGAGTGCCATCCACTCGACCATACCGGCGCTGAATCCCTGGGCAATATGCTGAACGACCAGCACCGCTGCGCCATAATTGGCGGGCAGACCAGCAAGGATCTGCTGCACCACTCGCGGGCCGCCGGTAGATGCGCCGATGACCACTATAGGAAAGGTGAAAGGAGCCGATCCCGCAATCGCAACCGGCTGCCGCGAGGCATCTGCATGCACGACGGGCCACTCATCACTATTTTTTCGTCGGCCACGCAGATGGGTGACGACCTTCACTTTAGCCAAAAGCTTAATCTTGCGCACCAGAACGATCCGGGCGCGCTCCAGGGCTGCGCTATCGTCAATCTGCGGCTTCACCATCACATCAAGGGCACCGGCACCAAGCATCTGAAAGGTGATATCAATATCATACCCCGACAGCGAGGCGGTAAGCACCAGAATGGGCGTAGGCTGATAGGCCATAATCTGGCGAGTCGTCTCAACGCCATCCATCACCGGCATGCGGACATCAAGCGTGATCAGATCGGGATGCAGTTCGGCGACGCGAGTCAACGCCTCGCGCCCATCGGCGGCCTCACCCACCACCAGAATATCAGGGTCGTGGTCGAGCATGCTGCGGATCATCCGCCGCACCATTGCGGAGTCATCAACGATGAGGATGCGCAGCGGGTGAACCATGTTACATCTCAAGGATCATCTTGACGCGGTTGGGCAGATTGAGCAGGTCAATGTCTTTGTTAAGGTAGTCGTCTACACCCGCCTCGAAGGCGGCGTGCTTATCATCGCTTGAGGTAAGCATAATAATCCGCAGATCATCGAGGAGCGGGTCGTCGCGCAGACGGCGGCAGACCTCGTAGCCGTCAATACCGGGCATCTGCACATCAAGCACCAACAGATCGGGAACCTCGTTGGCGATGGCGTTGAGGGCGTCCTCACCGCTATGGGCGAGGCGCACCTGGAACCCAAACATTTCAAGGCGGAGCTTAACGATATCGGTGACAAGCTTGCTGTCATCAACGACAAGTATCTTTCCTGGCATAACACCCTCAATGGTGCCCAACTCTCCGCCCACGTGCGGGCTGAAAGGGAGCGTGATCATTCAACCTACGGAGGCGGCTAGGGCTCAGAGCCAAGAAGTTGCTGGATCACCTCAAGCAAACTGCCCTGGTCGAACTGGCTCTTGACGATATACGCCTGGGCACCGGCCTCAAGGCCACGGCGGCGGTGCTCTTCAGAGGCCAGACTAGTGATCAGCACAACGGGGAGTTCATGCATTGCGAGTTCGCTACGGATGCGCTCTGTGAGCTGGAAGCCATCAACACGCGGCATTTCGACATCACTTACGACGAGATCGTAGGGTTGCGCACGGAGTTTGTCAAGGGCATCGGCTCCGTCAACGGCGGCAGTTACATCGTACCCTGCTGATTGGAGAATACTGCGGATCAATTCGCGGGTAGTGAAGCTATCATCGCACACCAGCAGGCGCATCCGGCGGCGTGGGGCGGGCGCAGGATCGGTCGTGGAAGGCCGCACGCTGCTTGCGCCTTGGATGAGAGCGAGGGGGTTCAGCAGCAACACCAAGCTGCCATCACCGAGCTGGATCGCCCCGCTATAGTTGCGCTGCTTCGCGAAAATCGGCCCGAGAGACTTTACAACCGCCTCGCGCTCATCGAGGAGCGCATCCACCAGCAGTGCCAGCAGGCGCTGGGGGCTGCCCACGAGCAAGGCGGGTGCCCGCTCGCCCCGCTTCAGCGGCGTCTCTGTGTGTATGCCCAGCAACTCGGACATGGGCCGCACCACCACGTCATGTCCATCAAGGGCCACCGTTGGTTGCCCCCCAATGCTACGCATCTGGTCATACCGAACCCAAATCGTCCCATGGCAGCTACTGGCGGGCAGAGCAAAACTCGCTTGGCCCACACGCGCTAGCAGCACCCGCGTTGTCACCAATGTCAGGGGTAGAGTCAGCACGATCAGGCTGCCCCGCCCCTGATGGGACTCAACGAGTACCTGTCCGCTCAGTTCGCTGATATTTGAGCGCACCACGTCCATACCGACACCTCGGCCAGAAATGTCTGTGACCATCGTTGCGGTAGAGAATCCTGGCAGGAAGATCAGGTCGAGGGACTCGGGGTCGCTCATACGAATGGCCGTCTCCGTACGGAGCATCCCCAGGCGCACCGCCCGGTCGCGCAGGCGGGCGGGATCCATCCCGCGCCCGTCGTCACGAATAGTCACACGAACCTCGCCTCCCAGAGCCTCTGCGCTCACTACAATACTGCCCGTCTCGGGTTTGCCGGTGGCGGTACGCTCAACCGGCGACTCGATACCATGATCCATCGCGTTACGTACCAAGTGCATGAGCGGATCTTGGAGCAATTCAAGCACCTTACGGTCGAGTTCGACCGTCTCACCGCGCAGTTCGATCCGAGCCAGCTTGCCCGTCGCCTCGGCGATGTCACGCACAACCCGAGGCAACCCGCCGTAGATCGTGGCGATAGGAATGAGTCGGGCGGCCATCACCTCCTGCTCAAGATCGCGCACGAGCATGTCGCTCTGGCCGATATGCCGTCCGAGCTGATCCGTCTGATGCTGGACGAGGTTCTGGATCTGGAATGTCACGCCCTGGACGGCGGAGAGGCGCTGATTGAGGGCGTGGCGCTGCCCAGCCGAGAAGCGTAGGCGATTAAGCTCGCCCTCAAGTTCCTGGACCGCTCGCTCGTGTTTGCGGGCCATCTGCCGCAGGGTCGCCAGTTCTTCAGCGTGGTTTACGAGTACCTGCTGGCCGACCATCAGTTCGCCAGCGAGGTTAAGCATACGGTCAAGTCGATCTACCCGCACGCGAACCGTGCGTACCCCGGCGATGCGAGGGGTCGGAGCATCGGGAGCGGGAGACTCGGGAGCAAGCGAGGGGGCGGGCGCAGGTGCATCCTGAGCGGGAGGAACCGCCCCCGCGAAGAGGGCAATCACCGCATCAATATCCACAGCGGCGGGGTGCCCCTCCACAGCGGCGACACTCAGCGCGAGCAAGGCATCACCGCCGCGCAGCAGCCGCCCGGCCAGATCATGGTCGGGGGCGCGCCGGCTCTGGCGCAACTCGCCAAGCACACTCTCTAGCTCGTGGGCCAGACGGGCCACCGGCTCGAATCCAAGCATACGTGCGCCGCCCTTGATCGTGTGAACGGCGCGGAAAATTCGATCAACGTCGGCGCGGCGCACCTGCTCGTCGGACTGCGCCTCGATAGCGAGCAGCCCGTCGCTGAGAACGCGGATGTTCTCAGCGGTCTCCTCACGGAACTGGTTGTAGAAAGAGGAGAGATCCATAAATACGCCGGGGGTTACGCGGTCGGCCCGTACCCCTCACCCCCTGCCCCTCTC
>Ga0208376_1000635_pt1 | contig 10735 bp, 6 predicted proteins | sample CryBogmetaGMA25M_FD_184548 | JGI IMG/M metagenome (GOLD analysis project Ga0208376, IMG submission 184548) | Freshwater microbial communities from Crystal Bog, Wisconsin, USA - MA2.5M (SPAdes) | ecosystem: Environmental > Aquatic > Freshwater > Lake | place: Crystal Bog, Wisconsin, USA...
CTCCAGGCCAGGCCGGGGGCAATCTGCGGCGTGACATGCCATGCGTCGCAGAGGGCCAGTACCGCGTCGGGATGGGGTTCATCGAGGGCGAGGCAGATCTCGCCCAGGATGCGCTCGGGGGTGAGCATGCCGAGATAGCCTTGCTCTAGCGCCTCGGCAATCTGGGCGGCGGTGGCTGCGTCGGGATGCAGATCGAGGCGGGATGCCAGACGCAGCCCGCGCAGGATGCGGGTCGGGTCGTCCCGCAGACTGTAGGGATGCAGCAGGCGCAGCCGCCCGGCCTCCAGGTCGGATCGCCCGCCGAACGGGTCGAGCAGAGTACCCGCACGCAGGATACCGTCATCGGCCAATAGCTCCACGGCAATCGCGTTGAGGCTAAAATCACGTCGGCGCAGATCGTCGGTAATGGCGGCGGGACGAACCACCGGCAGGGCGGCTGGCTGCGGGTAGGACTCAGTCCGCGTACCAGCCAGATCGAGAGTTAGCTCGCCCGCAAGGGTGGCAACGCAGGGAATAACGAGGGTGGCGGTACCAAAGGCACCGTGGCTGGCCAGCACGCGACCACCCAGCATCTCGGCTATGGCCGCCGCAAGATCCACAGCGTCACCCTCAACCGCAAGGTCAATGTCGCGATCTAGGGCTGCACCGCGCAGTAGATCGCGCACAGCACCGCCAATCAGCCAGAGGCCGTACCTGCGGCTGGCGGCGATGCGGGCAGCATGGCCAAGGATAAGGGCAACATCCGGTATGATGCCGGAAAACAGGTCTGCGGGGGCGTCCATAGGCGTATCGGTTGGCTTGACAGGTACCCGGTTCGATGGTAGCATAACGGTGCATTCGGGCGATTAGCTCAGTTGGTTAGAGCGCCACGTTGACATCGTGGAGGTCGGTGGTTCGAACCCACTATCGCCCACCACCGCCGATTGTACCACGCTGGTTGACGTGAGTAGCGCAGCCAGCACACAACCCTCTTGGCACGTCGTTTTTTTTTATTCCCACTGCTATTGGCGTTTGTGCTCCTCATCGGCGTCGGCGTCCTGCTCGGTACTCCGACCAGTGCTGCCGTTGATGTCGTCGCCATCTCCTGCCCAAATAAGCAGACCACCTTCCTCACGGGCCTCACCGCACCGCCGTACGAGTCCCTGATCGCCTACCTGAATACCCGCCCCGTGGGTGGCGGACTCTCAGACCAGGATGGGGCGTGGCGCATCCCTCTCCACGTCAACGAACACGCCGGGAAATATGACGTTGAGGTGCGGGTACGCAGCACCCGCGCCCTTGTCGGGCGCTTCACATGCTACGTTGACTGGCCTCTGGATACCACTTCGGCGATGCCTACGGAGACCGGTACGGCGGGGGCAACTGCATTCTCGACCGCGACGAGATCGCCTGTGCCAACCAACAGAATTGGCACAACTACGGCAACAGCGACACGAATCCCCACTACAACCGGCGCGACGCCAACCCGAACCCCAACATCGAGTTCTGCTGCCGCCGCGACGGCAACTCGAACCCCGATGACGGGCGCAACAGCAATACCAACCTCCACAGCAACCGCTACCAGCACCCAAACGTCAAACCCCGCCACGGCAACCGCCGCCACAGCAACCGCCGCCGCCGCTGGGATCAAGATTAACGCCGCTGTCTGTAGCGATACCGACCCGCTGCCCACCGCGCCGGACGCTGAGTACGTTGAACTGGTTAACAATAGCGAAACGAGCGTCACCCTTACGGGCTGGAAAATCGTGAAAGCGCAAACGACAATATCCTACACCTTCCCCACGTTTACACTGACTGGCCCCAGTAAGTATGTCACGATCTACAGCAGGAGCGGCACGGATCAGCCAGAGCCGGTTTCGGGCAATTCGTTCTTCTATTGGGGCCGCACTAATCAGATCTGGTTTCTTGGTACTACCGTTGAGTTGCGCGATCCCTCGGGAAAGCTGATCGATTCCTACACCCTTGTTGCTAGAGACGGCTGTTAGCTCAGACTCGTCAAATGAGGAGTCGAGGCTTTAGCCGTAATTAGGCGGATTCTGCACCAATCTTTTCCCCTCACCCCCTGCCCCTCTCCCACCGGGGGAGAGGGGAGATTTCCTCATCAGAGAGCGATCTGCTCCCCCTCTCCCGTTCTGGGAGAGGGGGCTGGGGGGTGAGGGCGGAGGTATCGCAATAGTCCTGAGAGAACGAGGGATTCTGTGCGCGTCTTTATCACCGGCATTACCGGGCCGGTTGGCAGCTTTTTGGCCGACCACCTGCTCACGATCCCTGGCCTCGACATCCACGTCTTCAAGCGTTGGCGTAGCGACCCGCGACCGATTGCGCATCTGCTTGGCCGCGTCACCGTCCACGAGGGCGATATTGAGGATGCCTTTGCTGTTGATGTAGCGGTGCGATCCGCCGCCCCCGACCGCGTTTTCCATCTGGCCGCCCAGAGCTACCCAAGCGCCTCGTGGCAGGCTCCTGTTCACACCATGCGAACCAACGTGGAGGGTACGCTGAATCTGCTGGAGGCGCTGCGCCGCCACGCCCCCGGTGCCCGCATCCACATTGCCGGTACCAGCGCCGAGTACGGCGTTGTGCGCCCCGATGAGGTGCCCATCCGCGAGGATCACCCGCTACGCCCCGGCAGCCCCTACGGGGTTAGTAAGGTAGCCGCTGAGCTGACCGGCCTCCAGTACCACGATAATTTTGGCATGCACGTGCTGGTCACTCGCTCGTTTAACCACGTCGGTCCCCGCCAGGGCGACCGCTGCTCGATCCAGACTTTCTGCCGCCAGATGGCCGAGATCGAGGCCGGACTCCAGCCGCCAGCCTTGCTGGTGGGCAACCTGGAGCCGCAGCGCGACTTCACCCACATGCGCGATGTGGCCCGCGCCCTCTGGCTACTCCTGGATCGCGGTGCCCCCGGCGAGGTTTATAACCTCTGCTCGGGGCGGGCCACCCGCATCGGCGACATTGTACAGATGGTGGTAGATCGCGGGCGCGTCCCGGTTGAAGTGCGCCAGGACGCAGCCCGCCTGCGACCCAGCGACGAACCCATCCTCCAGGGCGACAACCGTAAGCTGCGCGAAGCCACTGGCTGGGAGCCGACCATCGGTATGGAGGAGATTGTGGAGGAGTTGCTGGAGTACTGGCGAAAACAGATCGTCACATGACAAAGGGCGGGGATGAGTATTTTATATCTCGTTGCGACTCCCATAGGCAACCTCGAAGACATCACCATGCGTGCCCTGCGGGTGCTGCGCGAGGTGCGTCTGATCGCGGCTGAGGATACCCGCCATACTCAGCGGTTGCTGAGCCACTATGAGATTACCACGCGCTGCATCTCGTACCACGAACACAACAAGCTGTCCCGGCTCGATGCTATTCTGGCGGCATTGGGCGAGGGCGATGTGGCTCTGGTCTCGGATGCGGGTACGCCGGGTGTCTCCGACCCCGGCTACGAACTGGTGTGCGCCTGCATCAGCGCCGGTTTTGTGGTGTCGCCCGTACCCGGCCCGAGCGCCCCGGTGGCCGCCTTAACCGCATCGGGACTGCCCAGCGACCGTTTTATATTTGTGGGATTCTTGCCCCGGCACGGCGGCGAGCGCCGTGCCGTGCTTGAGGATCTGGCCGACTTAACCCTCTCCCTGGTCTGCTTCGAGGCTCCACACCGTCTGGTAGATTCCCTGGGCGACATCCTGGAGGTGCTGGGCGACCGGCAGATCGTGGTGGCGAAGGATCTGACCAAGCGTTTTGAGGATCTGCGCCGAGCTACGGTGAGCGTGGCCCTGGCCCACTTTAGCGCAGACGAACCACGCGGCGAGTACACCCTGGTGATCGCGGGGCATCCGCCAGGGGGCGAGCGCAAGCGTGATCGGCGGCGGCTATCGGCCCCCGCCGCCCTCAGCGAGCCGCCCAGCACAGACGAAATTGCCCGCCGCCTGCGCATCCTGCGCGACCAAGGCCACGGCGGGAGTGCGGCTTCCCGCGCTGTTGCCCACGAGCTGGGCATTCAGAAAAGCATTGTCTACGAGGTATGGTTGTCGTTGGAGGGATGAATCACATGCGCCGCGTGCCTTTGGCACGCGGCGCATGTGATTCATCCCTCCAACGGCGATACGCTACTGCGTGAACGTATCTGTCACATCGTCCACCTGTAGGGTCTCGTCAACCGTACCGTCGCCGCCCTTATCCAGGTCTAGCGACATCGGCTTGCCGTTACCGGGCCAGAGCAGATAGTCAATGTACAGCACATCGTTGGGATCGAGGGCCACCCCCGATGCACCGAACACCTGCTCGCCCTTGTCGTCGTAGCGGGCCACTTCCAGGCTGTAGCTCCCCGCCTCTGTATTGTCAATCGTATCAATACTCAGCGTGCCCTTCTTGGTGTCCAGCGAGAGGTTGAGCGCCTCGCCGGGAGCCATCTTCTCGCCATAAACCCCAAACTGGTAGTCGGCGGCGTCCGTCTCAATGGCAACCAGCATAAAGGGTGTCTCGCCGCTCTCGGTGCGGTAAGAGAGCAGGCTGCCATCGGGCGAAACATCGAGCGTATCCACCTGGCCGGGCTCAAGGATAATGTCACTGACTTCCAGAGCGTAGCCGGGGCCGATCATCGTGACCGTCGAGTTGGCCGGTTTGGTCAGCCGACTGCCGTCAATGCTGATGGTGAAATCAACATCGGTCGGGATGTAGTAGACCGGCTCAGCATTCGTGTCCCAGACATTCACGCCGAACTTGTTCGCGTTGGTGAGCGATCCGGTAATCTCGTTGATGAACACACCATTCTTGAAACCAACGCTGCGGCCTTTCGCGTCGGTGATCAGCAAGTCGGCGTCACCCTCCAGCCAGATCTGGTTGTACTGGGACTGATTGGCCTGGCGCATAAGGGCACCGCCAACGCGAGCGGCGACCGGGGTATCGCAGAACGGACAGTTCTGTAGGCCAAGGCGCGAGCCAATCGGCGCAAGTTCCAGGGTGAAGGTTGAGGCATCACCCTCGTAGCGCCCCTCAGACTCGGCGGGATTGGTGGAGCCTACGTAGTTCCATGTGTCGCTGGTGGTATCAACCTCAACCGCCCTGGCCTGGCCGGGGTAGTTGTTATCGTAAACCATGATCCAAAAGATACCGTTGCCGCGATCCTCGACGGCGTAGGGCGTGATCGCGTGGCCGCCGGAGCGGTCGCGCTTGTAAATACCCACCGCAAACTGGTCGCCGCCCGTAGGGCCAGCGGCGAGGGATGTCATCAGGGTGTTCAGCACGCCGCTCGGAGTCTGCTTCAAGATAGTCCCACGGGCAGGCTCAGTGTATTGGGTCGTGAACCAATAGGCAATCTCGCGCTGGAGAGGCTCGTTGCCCGCGATCTGTAGCTGGGGAACGCTGGCCGCCCCAAATTTATTAGGATCTAGCTGGCCGGTGTAGAAGAGATTGCTCAACACGGCCATGCCCTCGCAGTGGCCGCCATTCATCGAGGCGTTGATCTGTTGGAGTTGCTGTTCGCCGGGGGGAGTGAGGGTACACTGCCCGTTCTGGATTGACACGCAGGCTTGATCGCCAAACATACGCCGGATATCGTTGGGGGTAAGGTTCGTCACCCCGGAATCTCCACCGTAGTTCGGGAATGCGAAACCGTTAGCATCGGGGCGAAAGCCGAGGTCAGAGACGTACGTACCGCTCGTATCGGCACTGCCGCCGGGGCCGGTGGCGGGGTCGCCCTTTCCCGCGATGGCGGTGGGCGCAACGGTAGTAGCAGCCGATGCGCTGGTAGGCGCAACGGTAGTAGCAGCCGGTGCACTCGTGGGCACGACAGTGGCGGCAGCCGGTGCGCTGGTAGGCGCAACGGTGGAGGCAGCCGGTACGCTCGTGGGCACCTTGGTTGGGGCGGTAGCAGAGGGCGGAGTGGTACCACCGCAAGCGGTGATCGTGAGCAACAAGACGACGGGGAGGCATAACTGACAGCGGCGGCGGAGTGTGGACATAATTCTCGCTCGCTTTCTTCGATAGTGGGGGGGGGTATAAACAGTGTGTCGGTGGTCTGGAGTGGGAGGTGTCCTTTCGCTTCCTCCTACGGTGATCCGGAGGAACGAACAATGTACAGGCGGGCAGTGAGCTCGTGGCACTCGCCTCTACCATAACGTGCAATCGCCGCCTTCTCTCATATGGCTCTCATATTTCAACTCTCACGCTAACACGTGGTATCATCAATGTCTAGAATTCCTCAAAACAGGCCGTTACTTTTTTTTAATGATAGCGACGTAAGAATAAGATATACTTAGCATCGTGGCTGATTAGCTTTATAGTCAGAGGCAGAGTTGCAAAATGATGATAGAGCTTGCCTTTCCTGGTACACGTAGTATGGGCGACAGTCGTGTTGAGGACTCGCTGCACTGGTCAATGCATAGCTTCCATGCAGCAACATCAAGCCACTGTCATCGAGTCGGTCGTATCGCCAGTTTGATCACACGCCAACTCGGGCTATCAGATGCAGAGATACACTCCATTGCTCGGGCCGCCCGACTACATGATATTGGGAAAATGGACGTGCCGAACCACCTACTCCTCAAGACTGGCAAGCTTACCACCGATGAGCGAGCGATGATGGATTGCCACCCCGATCTGGGAGTCGCCCGCATTGCCCGCCTCATTGATGACCCAACCATGATTGCCGTGATTGGCTGCCACCACGAACAGTGGGACGGGTGTGGCTACCCACGTGGGCTCGCTGGGGAGGAGATCCCCCTGCCAGCGCGAATTGTGGCTGTGGCCGATGTCTACGATGCTCTGCGCGAGAAGCGCTCGTATAAGTCCGCCTATAGCCACGCCGAAGCGCTGGCCTATCTTGTTGATGCCAGCGGCACCAAGTTCGATCCTGCCGTGGTTAATGCATTCGTCGCCGTCTCGCGTCGTACCACCCGCATCATCGCCAAAATCTACCCGTAGACATTCGTACGTAACGAAAAAAACGAATAAGCGAATGCTGAAGATCAGCATTCGCTTATTCGTTTTTTTTCGTTACCTGTACCTGCGAGTGCAGCATCGCAATGCCCAAAAGTCCAATGGCCACCAGCATGAGGAAAACCGGGCCATAGCCAAGAATGGCAGCGAGCCAGCCGGCCAGCAGCGGGCCAAGCGCGGCCACCGGAGCTAGGGCGGTGTTGGCGACGCCGATATAGGTTGGGCGCTCGGTGGGCGAGCTGAAAGCGAAGATTAGGGTGTACCCCGAGAGCTGGTACCCGGCCTGGGATGCGCCCACCAGGATGAAGATCGGCACAAACCAGATCAACTGTGGGGCCAGGACAGCCATGAGCAGGGCGGCGAGACCCATAGCGGTCGAGATCTCAAGCACCTGTTTGTGGCCCCAGCGGTCGGCCAGCGCACCTAGCCCGATGTTGGCGAGCGCCTGTGCGCCCAGCAGCGCCCCGGTGAAAATTCCCACATCGGAGGGTGGCGGGTGGAAACGCTCAAGGGCGGCTGCGGTAAGGAAGGCGTGGCCGGTCAGCCCCAGGGCAATCGCGGCGCGGCAGATCAGGTAGATCCGAAACGTCTTATCGCGGCGCAGCAGCGGGCCGATCCCACGCAGAAAGGTGGCGAACCGCTGGCGTGGGATCGTCTCCTGGGGCGGCTCAACGCTGAGGCCGAGAAAAATGTAGGAGACGACCATGGCCGCGAAGCAGAGCAGAGAGAGGACGCCCACGCTCTGCGGGAAGGGCATCGTCGCCAGAATGATCCCCGCCACCGCCGCGCTGCCCACGCCGAGGATGCCGCCCAGTCCGTTCTGTAGCCCGAAGAAGGTGCCCCAGAGCCGCTTTGGGATCAGCCGGGCGATGAAGTCCTGCCAGGCGATTGAGGTTAGGCCGGAGCTGATCGTGTAGATCGCGTACAGCAGAAAGAAGGCCGTGAGCAGCGTGGTCGGCGGCAGGTTTGGCAGGGTCAGGAAGAGGATCCCGATCAACAGGAAGGGCAATCGCTCGCCCAGCGTGGCGACCATGATCCAGGGCTTGCGCCGGGGCATGGCCGTCACGATGGGGGCCATAAAGAGACCGGGCAGCAGCCAGCCTGCGTAATAGAGGGCTGGGATAAGCCCCTGGAGCCAGCGTGCATCCGAGAGGCGTTCGACCATTAGGGGGATGATGGTGAAGCGCGAGACCATGCTGAGGCCGAAGACGAAGGCGCAGCCATCGAGCACGTTCACCAGAAAGTTGCGTCGGGCGTGGCGCGTGAGAATCGCCGTAGACGTTGCCTGCATAAAAATTGACCCGGAGGACGTTGCACCAATCCTGCATGTGCCTCTATCTAACAGATTGCGTTGGCCGCTATAATAGCACCATGCAGCACGCCCCTTGGAAGCGAAGCAACGATACATCGTGTGATCGGATGCTATCCAATCACGTTACTGCTTCACCCTAGCCTATACCAAGAATAGTACTCTAACTCCATGCACACGCTTCCTCCCCCCAAATACCGCCTCACCCAGTTCCTTTCGGAGCCATTGGTCTGGCTATTCGTTGGTTTCATGGTCGGGATGGCGCTGCTCACCTTCATGCTTTCCTGGAATGATTGGAACCGGCAACTAGATGTGCGCCTCGTTGCTGATGCATCCGAGATGACCCGTGTGATTCACGTCCATCTCGCAGATAACGAGCAATCGTTGCTCGCGGTGCGTGCGCTTTTTGCGACGGCGCCCCAGATTGATCGCACGAAGTTTCGCCAATTTACTACCCCCTTTCTGGATCGCTTGCCCAGCACGCAGGCTATCGCCTGGGTGTCGCGGGTACCAGCGGATACGCGTGCGGCATACGAACAGGCCAGTGATATTTCGGTATTTAAGCAGGATGTCAACGGAATACACGTCCCGGCGAGCAATCGTGCCGAATATTTCCCGGTCACGTTCATTGAGCCTTTCGCCGTCAACCGGACGATCCTCGGTCTCGACATGGGCTCGATGCCTGACGAATTACAGACGATCATTCGCGCACGTGACTCCGGCCAGTCCACGCTCACGCCACCATTCCATCTGGTGCAGACGACCGATGATCAGCGCCACGTTTTGCTCTTTACAGCGATCTATACTCCGGGCGCGCCGATTGACTCCCTCACGGCCCGCCAACAAAATCTGCTGGGCCTCGTATCCAGCCGATTTCAGGTGAACAACCTCATTGAAAATGCCCTCAACGAGATCAACCCACACGATATTGAACTGTATCTGTTTGACGTTAGCGATCCTCAGCCACAATTGTTCGCATTTCATCCATCGCGCTCCGGCACGCAAACTCTGCCCGCAGGCCCAACGCCTGATATAGCCAACCTTGAAGATGGGCCACACTATACGACCCAGCTTACGATCTATGGGCGTACCTGGAGTATTGTGGCTCAACCCGGTCCGGCCTATGTAGCTGACGTCCGTGGCTGGAATGCCTGGATCCTCCTCTCGGTTGAGATGCTATCGGCGGTAATCTTTCTCTTGTATCTTTATACACGCCGACGCGCCGAAGAGATGCTGCGCCAAAGCGAGGCTCACTATCGCCTGATCTCCGAGAATACCGCCGATGTGATCTGGATTCTTGATCTCGAATCTCAGAACTTCACGTATGTTAGCCCATCGGTGCAGAAGTTGCGCGGCTATACCCCGCACGAGGTGATGCAGCAGACGATGGACCAGACGCTCACCCCCGCCTCGCTCACCAAAGTGCTGACGCTGCTGGCCGAGCGACCGCCATCCATCGGATCGCCGCCGCACACCGATGAGCTGGACCAGATCTGCAAGGATGGCAGCATCATCACTACCGAAGTGACCACCAACTATGTACTGAACAACGCACGCAAGATGCAGGTAGTCGGTGTCTCGCGTGACATCACCGTGCGCAAACAGGCGGAAATGCGCCTGAATAACCTCAACCGCACCTACGCCCTGCTCAGCGCCATCAACCAGACGATTGTGCGCGTGCGTGAACCCAATAAGCTGTTTGAGGAGTCTTGCCGAATCGCTGTTTCCCAGGGCGAGTTTCGCATGGCCTGGATCGGATTGCTCGACCCGCAGACCAAACGGGTGATCCCGGTCGCTCGTGCGGGTGAGGTTGGTACCTATGTGGATAATCTCCGCATTGTGCTGGATGACAGCGAGCGTGGACATGGCCCGACTGCCACTGCCCTGCTCACAGGTCAACCCATCGTAGTAAATGATATTGACACCGACCCGCGCATGGCCCCGTGGCGGACCGACGCCCTGCGTCTAGGCTACCGTGCATCAGCCGTCTTTCCACTCACCGTCACTGGCAGACTGTATGGCACACTCAACCTGTATGCATCCGAACCTCATTTCTTTGACGAAGATGAGATCAAGCTATTTGCCGAAATGGCAATGGATATCATGTTTGCGCTTGAGTTCATCGAGCAGGAGCAGCAGCGCCAGCGATCTGAGGCTGCGCTGAAAGAGAGTGAGATTCGCTACCAGGTGATCTTCGAGGGCGCAAGCGAAGGTATCATTGCCATGCGTATTGCCGATCACTCATTTCAGTACATCAATCCAGCTATGTGCAACTTATTTGGCTACACGTACAACGAGTTCATTCATCTCGCCATCGTTGATCTGCACCCGCACGAAGCCTTGCCCAGGGTGCTTGCCGAGTTTGCGGCGCTAGAGCGTGGCGACAAAGTAATTGCCATCAGCATCCCCTGTTGCCACAAAGATGGGAATATATTCTACGCCGATGTTAAGGCTACCTCAACCCGTCTGAACGACGAGGAGTTCTTGGTC
>Ga0208376_1000638_pt1 | contig 10722 bp, 8 predicted proteins | sample CryBogmetaGMA25M_FD_184548 | JGI IMG/M metagenome (GOLD analysis project Ga0208376, IMG submission 184548) | Freshwater microbial communities from Crystal Bog, Wisconsin, USA - MA2.5M (SPAdes) | ecosystem: Environmental > Aquatic > Freshwater > Lake | place: Crystal Bog, Wisconsin, USA...
TCTCTTTCTGGTGCGAAATACCCCCTCTCCCCTGGTGGGAGAGGGGGCAGGGGGAGAGGGGGTTCACTGACTTTGCATCAGCCCTGACTAAGTCAGCAAGATAGACGTATGAGGGATCTGAACATGGTACGATTTTTCCTGTCCTGCTCCCTCTGCCTGAACGAGAGAGAGGGAAGATTTGTCATCAGGATGCATTCGACGAACGACATGAGAATCTTTGCGTCTTTGCGCCTCTGCGTCGAACGCATGAGTATGGTGTGACGCAAAGACGCGAAGACGCAGAGAGAACGAAGACAGCGTGGCTTTTGCGGTAGTGCCTAAAAAGGCTCACGTTCCCTATAGCACGCCAGGCTCTCGGGGTCGTCCACATCGAGGCTGAGGGTGGTTGATGCATAAAGCTGGAGGCGCAGGCCGAGGGTGGTGGCGTCCTCACGGTGGAGGCGGGCGCTCTGTGTACCGAAGCGGAAGGGCAGGGCGCTGGGGAGGTGCAAGCCAAGGGCGTTGGTACCGTCGCCCTGGCGATCTGTCGCCAGGATCAGATCAGCCTCGCCCGCCAGGGCATTGGCCAGGGAGAAGACATCAGCGCAGGAAATCAGCGGTACATCGGCGGGGATGACCAGCATCTTCGCAACGCCAGCGGCCACCAGGCGAGCCCTGGCCTGTTCCAATGCCCCGTTCAAACTGCCCGCGCTATCAAGGATCGTGCGCGTGCCAGCGGATCTCGCCAAAGCCAGCACCTCGGGGTCGGCACTGATCACCCAGACCTCGGCGATGGCCGCGCCCCGGCATGCTATAAGGGTTGTCAAGACGCGCCTAAGCATCTCGATCACCAAATCGCGGCGCTCGATCAGGCTTAGGCACCCAGCGAGGCGGCTCTTGGCGCGGGAGAGAGCCTTTACCGGCACCACGGCATGGATTGACATCACACCGCCACTGGGCGGGCCTCGGCAAGCTGAAGCGCCACCCTGGCTAGGTTGGCCTTCTCAACCGGGCCACGCATAATCGTGTCGGTCACGGCCACCCGCAGGCCCAGGGCCGCGATCTGCGGAGCCAGATCTGCGTCCACCCGGTCAATGACGATGCCATCGAGTAACCCCACGTATGCCTGAGCCGCGCCCACGGCAGAAACCTCCAGCCCGACGGCGCGCATCAGCGGCGCGGCTGGTCCCTTGATCGGGGCACCGCCAACAATCGGGCTTACGGTGATCACCGGGGCGGGGCTGGCCGAGATCGCCGCTCGCACGCCAGGGATCGCCAGGATCGGGCCGATGCTGACCACCGGGTTGCTGGGAGCGATCAGGATCGCTTCAGCGGTCGCGATCAAATCCAGCAGGCCGGGAGCGGGGCGAGCAGCCTCCACACCGACATAGCGCACCCCGCGCACCGCATCCTGCGCCCGCCGACGCACAAAATATTCCTCAAAGTGCAACTCGCCCGCATCAGTGATGATGTGGGTTGGCACGGGATCATCGCTCATCGGCATAATCTTCACCGCCACGCCCAGGGACTGGCAGAAACTGTTGGTAACCTCGCTGAGGGTGGAACCCTCGCGCAGCATCGCTGTGCGGCGGATGTGCAGGGCCAGGTCGCGGTCGCCAAGTTTGAACCAGCCCGGCCCGCCCAACTTCACCAGCCACGACATACACTCGCCCGTGTCGCCGACGATCCCCCAGCCCTGCTGGCGGTCAATCAGGTCGGCTAACGTACAGGTGACAATATCGAGATCCGGCGAAATTCTCAGGCCGTGCAGTTCCATATCGTCGCCGGTATTCACCACCGCAGTGATCGACTCGGGCGGCACAACCTGGACGAGACCCTCGATAAAGCGGGCGGCACCCACACCGCCGGCGAGGACAAGGATCATGGGAGAGTTCCTAACTTTTTCAGGATGAACTCATGCATCGTACCACGTGACGGCTCTCAGGGCGAATACAAAGTCTGTGCGCCCAGGGCATGAGCAACGTCCCAGCACCGCATCGCCGTGGGGCTAAAGCCAATATTTTTCGAATAAGGAATCCGTTGCCGCGCAGCCCTCACCCCCCAGCCCCCTCTCCCCGAGCGGGAGAGGGGGAGCCGAACGCACTCTGGTGCAGAATCTCCCCTCTCCGCCTTCTAGCGTATTGTCAAGCTTCCCTTCTTTGATGTGAAATTCGAGCCTTGGTTGCTCCAGCACATACTCACCGACGTGATCGCTTGGTGTTTGGGTGATAAGAAGATTCTCTGCTTTGACCCGCCACGCACCACGCTGCTCGCTGCCAATCACAAAGCTGTATTCAGCTTCCCAATTGGCACCACGCAGCCAGAGCTGGATGGTCACATCAGGCGCACCTCTCGGCGACCAACGCCGAATAGAGCCAATCCCGCCGCGATCAAGGATTGTGTCGTCCAGGCTGCGTGTCAACGCATCACGCACGAAACGAACGACGTCAATCACTGTACTCTTGCCTGAGCCATTCGCGCCAACGAGCACGACCAGGCGATCAAAGTTCAGATCGACATCAACGAGGCTGCGAAAATTTTTGACGCGCAGGCGCTCAAGTACTGTCTGCTGACGAACGCTCATGCTCTTTTTCCTACTTCTTGCCCACAGGCTGGTGTGGCCATTGTAGCAGCGGATGGATTGCTACCGCTCCAGCGACGCCGCCAGCTCGCGGCGCAATGCCTCGCGGGCCTCGGCCACATCGGCGAGGAGCGTGCGATAGCTGGCCAGCAGATGCTCGGGGTCGAGGTGTTCCACGTCAATCTGGTGCGGGTTCTTGCTGTCGAGGTTGTAGCCGTTTTCCGCGATCTGCTCCACCGGCACGCGCCAGGCGTACTCGTTCTCCACCCGGTTGTCCCACCACACCGCCGAAGGGCGGATTGGTGAGGATGACATCAACGCGATCCTTGGCGGTGTAGCTGATCAGCGGGCGAGCCAGAGTATTGTCGCGGCGGATCTGCGAGGGCACCTCGATGCCGTGGAGCAGCATGTTGGTGACGCAGAGCATGTGCGGCATCTGCTTCTTCTCCACGCCGAAGATCGAGGTCTGGAGGGTATCATCGTCGGTAGGAATCTTCACCTGCGTGCGCAGATGCTCAATCGCGCAGGCCAGGAATCCGCCTGTCCCGGCGGCGGGATCGAGCAGGCGCTCGCCCAGGCGCGGGTTGATCATATCAACCATAAACTGGGTGACGGCGCGCGGCGTATAGTACTCGCCGCTGTTGCCCGCGCTCTGGAGGTCGCGCAGGATCTGCTCGTAGATGTCGCCGAAGAGGTGGCGATCCTCGGAGCGGTTGAAGTCAACCTCATTGAGCTTGTTGACGACCTGGCGCACCAGGGTGCCGTTCTTCATGTAGTTATAGGCATCCTGAAACACCTCGCGCACCACCAGGCCGCGCCGGTCACGCTGCGGGTCGAGGGTCAGATCCTTGAGCGTGGGGAACAGGTCGTTGTTCACAAAGTTGAGCAGGGCCTCGCCGGTCATACCCTCGGCGTCGGCAGCCCAACTGCGCCAGCGCAGGCGAGCGGGAATGGGCGAGCGGTAGTCATCCTCCAGCAGCTCGTACTCCTGCTCGCGGTCGTCGAAAATTTTGAGGAAGATCATCCAGACCAACTGGCTGATGCGCTGGGCGTCACCGTCTACGCCCGCGTCCTTGCGCATAACGTCCTGGATGGTCTTGATCGTGGTTGAGATACTCATCGGTTCTGCACTATTTCCTATGCGCGTGTAGGGGCGCATCGCGATGCGCCCCTACGCCGCACGATACAACTACCACCTGTGCCGGTGGATACGCACGCAACGTTTGGGCGCATCGCGATGCGCCCAAACGCCGCACGATACAACTGCTCGCGCAGCTCGCGCACGGCCTCCAGATATGCGGCCTTCCCGCCGAAGCGCGTGATCAACTCCATCGGCGAGCCAAGTCGGTCGAAGGGCTGCACCTTGAGTACCTCGACGCTCTCAATCGGCTCGATCCCAGCGTCGGCATATTTTTCCAGCGGCGTGTCGAGGACTGCACGGGCCTGCTCGCCGTAGCGGGCGAAGTAGTTGCGCTTGCGCACCTGCTCGGCCCGCTCGCGTCGGGTGAGGGGCGGCTGGTCGAAGGCCACGTGGGCGACGAGGTCGAACGGGTCGAACTCCTTGCCCACCTGCTCAGCCAGTTCGTGCAGCAGCACGCCCTGCTCCTCCAGCTCCGCGATGATCGCCCGCTTCTGCTCGGCCTTGCCCCAGCGAGTGAGAAAAGCATCGAGCGAGGCGAACTGGCGGCGCACGGCTGTGCGGGTGTAGTCGCGCAGGGACTCGGTGATCAGACGGCCATCGGCACGGTAGTATTGTACTCGCTCGGCAACCACATACACCGGCACGTCATTGACCACGTAGCGGATGCGTGTGCCCTCGCCGCCTGTAGGCTCATCATCGCCCGGTACTCCATCGCCGCCCGCCGGGTCAGTCGGCTCCGGCTCGGGCAGATCATCTGGCGGCACCGGCGGTTCATCCCCGTCCGGCTCGTAGATCTGCACCGGGTCGCCATCGAAGGTCGGGTCTGCGAAGAGTTCCGTCGCCTTCTTGAAATCCATGATCGTGAAGTAGTACTTGTCGTACTCCTCGTTGATGCGCGTACCGCGACCGATAATCTGCTTAAACTCAGTCATGGACTGGATGCGCTGGTCAAGGACGATCAGCTTGCAGGTCTGGGCGTCTACGCCGGTGGTGAGCAGCTTGGAGGTGGTGGCGATCACCGGGTAGCGGCTCTCGGGGTCAATGAAGTTATCCAACTCAGCCTTGCCCTCATCGTTGTCGCCGGTAATCCGCACCACATAGCGCCGGTTGGCTCCAGCCAGTTCGGGCAGCGCATTCACTAGCGCCTGACGCATGCGCTCAGCGTGGTCAATATCCTCGCAGAAGACAATCGTCTTGGCGTAGGAGTCAGTCGCCTGGAGGAACTCGGCCACCTTGCGGGCGACCAGATGCGTGCGCTGACCAAGCACCAGGGTGCGATCAAAATCCCGCTGGTTGTAGATGCGATCTTCGATCTCAACATTATTCACGTCGCGCTTGCCATGCTCAGGTCGCCAGCCGAGCAGATCCTTGTCGAGGTCAATCCGCACCACCTTGTAGGGCGCGAGGAAGCCATCTTCAATGCCCTGGCGCAGCGAGTAGGTATAGACCGGCACGCCAAAGTAATCGGTATTCGAGATCTCCTTCGTCTCCTTGGGCGTGGCCGTCAGGCCGATCTGGGTCGCGGCGCTGATGATCGCCAGGGGCAGGTTTGGCTTGTGGGAGAGGACATAGTCAGCCCGGCGGGTCTGCCCCCGGCTGACCAGCTTCCCGCGCACGATCACCCGCCCATTCGTGAAGGTGACCTCCTCGCGCACCTGGAGATGCAGATCCCAGCCGGCCGCCGCAATCGCGGGCGTAATGAACTTGGTACAGATATCGCGCTCGCTGAGGTCGGATTTGCTGGTGGTCATGGATATGGTGCTCGTATGCTTATTTCTCTAGCAGAGCATCTTAGGGAAGCAGGGATTTTTAACTAACCCCGCGTCATGTCACGCTTCGCTGCACTCAGCGTCCCGACGTGCATGATCATCGCCGGGACGCTTCGCCGCGCTCAGCGTAACAGGGCGAGTTTTGTGGTATTGCGTTTTGTGCGTTACGGGAGCCTAGTATAGCACGGCAAACACGGGATTTTGCGTAGGCTACATGTACTTATTTCTGGATCGCTGTTCAGCATTACTCGGAGATCGTGTGACCAGAGAGACGGGCGTTCTCTTGCCTGCGTGCATTGACGCCAATCACGTGAGCTTTCTCCATTCCGCTTCCAACTATCCACTTTCATATGGCCCGAACAAAACAGTGTTGCAAAGGCGGCGTGGGTATGGTATCATCTGCGCGTGTGAAGGCGGGTAGCTCAATTAGGCAGAGCAGCGGCCTCCAAATCCGCAGGTTGCAGGTTCGATTCCTGTCCCGCCTGCCACTGTTGATACAAGTGTTCGTTTGGTATACAATACAGGCGTCTCCACGAAAGCGGATACGCCTGTACGATTCGCACCCCCAACTGCACGAACACTATCTACGGAGATTCACTTCTATGGGGTTAAGCAGAATCTCAAGGGTTGTCGAGATAAATTGACATAACGGGGGTGTGGCAGAGTGGTCGTAACGCACTCGCCTTGAAAGCGAGCGGCCCTTAACCGGGTCCGTGGGTTCGAATCCCACCGCCCCCTCCACTCAATTCTGTCAGTTGGCAAAATGGCGCGGCTATGGTACAATCTCGCCAGTCAGTCTTACGGGGAGGTCGCATAGTGGCCTAGTGCGGCGGTTTGCTAAACCGCTGTGGGAGCAATCCCACCGAGAGTTCGAATCTCTCCCTCCCCGCCACAATCAAACAGGCGTCTGAGTTAGGCCGCAAGGCCGGTTCACTCAGACGCCTGTTATGTTTTAGGAGGAATGTCCGTACTAGACAAATCGCTGGCGCAAGATCTTCAAATCTGCCGTGACATCAACGCATGCTTCCTCGATCTCATAAATACGCGCCCGCGCCTCGCGGAGATCGCCCACGCGGGCCAGAGACTCGAGTTCCTCGCACTGCTTGGATAAAGCGCGTGCGCCAATGGTCGCTGCGCTTGATTTGATCGTGTGGGCAACCCGCTCGATCATCGGGGCTGTTTCTCCGGCTGCACTCTGGAGCAGTGATCCGATCTGGAGTGGCAGATCTTCTAAAAACATGTCAATGATCTCGACGACAATGCTCGGGCTACTGTCGCCAAGGCTGGCATGGAACCGCTCAAGCATGGCGGATTCAACGGCACCTGTCATCATCTCTGATGCATCATCAGGTGCTATCGTTGACGCCGGGCTGCGCTCAAGAGCGGAGACGAGTTCCTCGATGCGTACCGGTTTACTGAGGTAGCCGTTCATCCCGGCGGCCAGACACTCCTCCCGGTCGCTCTGCATGGCGTTGGCGGTCATGGCGATGATGTGCGGTTGCCGCGATTGTGGCACACTGCTCCGAATGCGCCGCGTCGCCTCAAGCCCGTCCAGTTCAGGCATCTGCACGTCCATCAGCACCACATCGTAGGGCTGGCGGGCAAGGGCGTCGAGGACCTCGAATCCATTGGCCGCTATGTCAATTCGATAGCCGAGCTTAGATAGGGTCTTGGTGGCGACCTTCTGGTTCACCACGTTGTCTTCCGCAAGCAGAATGCGCAAGGGCAGCCGTGCGGCCATGGTCGCATCGTAAGGTGTGTGTCGGGGGAGTATGGGCTGGGGAATCGCCTTTTCATCTTCTCTGCCAAGGATGGCCAGTAGTGTCTCGTAGAGTTGGGTCGCCTTAATGGGCTTGGTTAGGCTAGCGGCAAAATCGCCGTGAGCCATATCCTCGGCCCGACGCCCCAGCGAGGTAAGGAGCATCAGCGGCAATGTACGCGAGTCCTGGCGTGCGCGGATCGCCTCGGCGAGCTGCGCACCATCCATCTCCGGCATTTGCATATCGAGGATCGCCGCATCAAACGTCATACCCTGGGCGAGCCAGTCAAGTGCCTCGGCCCCCGAGGCGCTGGCATGCACATGCATCCCCCACGATTCGGCTTGGAGCCTCAGGATACGCCGGTTTGTCTCATTATCATCTACAACCAACAGGTGTCTTCCGACTAACTCCGGCACAGCACCGCGCTGCTCAATCCGTGGAGGCATGGATGCGGCTCGCGTCACAATGGTAAAGTGGAAGGTGGTGCCCACACCCTCCTGGCTCTCTACCCACATGCGCCCGCCCATCATGGCGCAGAGCCGCCAGCAGATCGCGAGGCCCAGCCCAGTGCCGCCGTACTGGCGCGTGGTTGATGCGTCCACTTGGCTAAATGCCTGGAAGAGACGATTCATGCGGTCGGCGGGGATGCCGATCCCGGTGTCGCGCACGGAGACATGGATCTCAAACAGATGGTCGGGTAGTCGCTTGGCGTCAATCATGACGACAACCTCGCCGACGTGGGTGAACTTGACCGCGTTCGAGAGCAAGTTCACCAGTACCTGGCGCACCCGAGTCATGTCGCCTAGCAGGGCCTGGGGCACCGTTTGCGCGATCATGTAGGCGAGGTCGAGCCGTTTCTCGGTCGCACGCATCGCAACCAGATCCAGAGCCGCCTCCAAACAGTCGCGCAGGTCGAAAGGCTGTTGTTCAAACTCGAACTTCCCCGACTCGATCTTTGAAAAATCTAGAATATCGTTGATGATTGACAGCAGTGCGTCGCTACTGTTGCGGATGGTCTCGACATACTCGCGCTGCTCAGGGCCGAGGGGGGTGTCGAGCAACAGCCCGGACATACCGATCACCGCATTCATTGGCGTGCGGATCTCGTGGCTCATGGTAGCCAGAAAATCAGATTTGGCGCGGGTAGCCGCCTCCGCCACTTCCATGCTATCGCGCAGGGCCGCCTCGGTGCGCGATCGCTCGGCCAGTTCCTGCTGGAGCGCCGTCGTGAGCTGGATGTTGGCTAGAGCCTGGCCAACCGACCACGCTACCGCTTGGGCCAGTGACACCTCCTCCATCGTGAAGATCCGTGGGACAAACGAGTCGATGTCAATGGTGCCAACGATCTCCTCACGAATGAGCAGCGGCACCAGCAAAATAGCTGCCGTGCCGCGCGTTGCATAGAGATCGGCGGCGACGGTGGCACGGGCATCGGCGTGGACATCACCGATCTGGACGGGGGCACCGGTGGCGAATGTCACCTCGATCAGAGTATTGCCCGTCACCGGAATGACCTTACCAATACCCGAGGGTCGCCCTGGCGCACAATACTCGCTCACCACCGTCAGATAGTCCCCCTTGCCATCGAGCAGCGCACATGTTGCCTGAGGCACATCGAACGCCTGGGCCAGTTCGTGGCAGACCACATCAAACACAGTGGTCATATCCTGGGCGGCGGCGGCGGCGGCGATTACCTGGTTCAGTAACAGGGTCTCACGCTCGCTGGCAGTGCGGGCCGTGATCGCGTGCTGTAGCTCGTGGATCTGGCGGCGCAGTTCCATCTGCATCATCACCTGATGGCCGAGAACCTGAAGTGCGTGGAGTTGGGTCGGGTTGATCTCGTGTGGCACATTGTCGGTCACGCAGAGCATGCCGATAGCATGGCCCTCCGGGGTGATGAGCGGGGTGCCAGCATAAAAGCGAATATGCGGATCATTGATTACGAACGGATTATCAACGAATCGCGGGTCGAGTTGCGCGTCGGGCACCACCAGCATCTCATGGGGGTTGGTAACTCCGTGAGCGCAAAAAGCTATCTCGCGTGGTGCCTGCGTGGCAACGATCCCCACCCGCGCCTTGAACCATTGGCGCTGCATATCAATGAGGCTGATCATCGCGCTCGGCGTGCCACAAATCTCGGCGGCAAGGCGAGCGATTTCGTCAAACGCTTCCTCGGGCGGGGTATCGAGAATCTGGTACTGATCGAGCGCCGCCTGTCGTGCGGCCTCATCAGCAATGATGGGAGGGGGTGTTGCCATCACAGGACCCTTCTAGCATGATCTGATTTCGTCCCGCGTGCTTTGCCGCATAGAGTGCCGTGTCAGCCGCCTCAAGCAGGTGGCTCCCATCATGATGCGCAGGGCATAGGCACGCGACCCCGCCGCTGAAGGTCACGGTCGTTTCCTTGTCACCATTGCCAAGCTGGTGTCCAATCGTCGCAAAGCGCACCCGAATATCATCAATCACATGAAACGCTGTTGGGCCGTCCGTCTGTGGCATGATAATCAGAAACTCCTCGCCGCCGTAACGACCGATACTATCGCTTCTACGTAACCGCTGGTGAAGCAAGCGGGACAAACCCTTCAATACCCGGTCGCCCGCCGCGTGGCCGTAGGTATCGTTGATGCGCTTGAAGTGATCAATGTCAATCATCGCAAGCGTCAGGGCGGTACCGTAACGCTGTGCCCGCACCATCTCACGAATCACTTGCTCCTTGATTGAGACGTGGGTCAGCAGGCCGGTCAGTCCGTCTTGACTGAGCTGGGCACGCATTGCCCGCGCTCGATGGATCCGACTTGTCACCGCCGACACGAGCTGTGCGGCCGTGATCGGCTTAGTCAGGAAATCATCGCCACCGTGGTTGAGGGCCGCAAGCTGGTGATCGCGATCTTGTTCCCCAGAGAGAAAGACAATGGGCAAGCTAATAAACGCAGCCTGCTGACGGATCAACGTCGCGACCTCGGTGCCAGTACACGTGGGCATGTACATATCGAGCAACAGGAGGTCGGGCTGAAACTCGTTGAGCATCTGGATGATCTGGGTTGGGTTGTTCAGCGCAACCGTAAGCATACCAGCATCGCGGAGCATTGCCTCGTAGAGTGTACTCATCATGCGCGTGTCATCAACAATGAGTACGCGGAATGGCTCGGGAATAAAAGCACCGGTGAGCGTATCGAGGACGCTCACCAGCCGATCAACGTCAACCGGCTTGGTCAGATATGCCCTGCCACCTGCCCGTACCGCCCAGAGTCGGGACTCAAAATCATTCCGCTGCGAGAGAAAAATAACTGGCGGATTGCCTTCGACTCGGATCATCTCCCGCATCTGTTGCGGGTCGGCGAGGACGCCCTTGGGAAGAAGGATGTCTAGCAGCCTGTCGGAGAGACGGTGGTAGCATCCGGCAGGGGTCGTTCTCGGACACTTATCGTGGTACAAACGTGCGATTTCATGCCGGATGCGCGCTTCATGTCCGGTAGATGGAGCCCGATACCG
>Ga0208376_1000639_pt1 | contig 10722 bp, 11 predicted proteins | sample CryBogmetaGMA25M_FD_184548 | JGI IMG/M metagenome (GOLD analysis project Ga0208376, IMG submission 184548) | Freshwater microbial communities from Crystal Bog, Wisconsin, USA - MA2.5M (SPAdes) | ecosystem: Environmental > Aquatic > Freshwater > Lake | place: Crystal Bog, Wisconsin, USA...
GGGCGGACGGCATACGCCGTTCTTCCCCGGGTACCGGCCACAGTTCTACATCCGCACCACGGACGTGACCGGGAGCATCAAGCTGCCGGAGGGCATGGAGATGGTGATGCCGGGCGACAACGTGGTGATGGGGGTGGAGCTGATCGTGCCCGTGGCGATTGAAGAGGGCTTGCGCTTCGCCATCCGCGAGGGCGGTCGCACCGTCGGTGCCGGGGTCGTCACCAAGATTGTTGAGTAATGTCAAGCCGTGGGCGACGTGCGGCAACCGTCGCGCGTCGCCCTTCCTACGCCACCTATTAAGGACATGTAATGGCCGTGGCTAAAGAAAAAGAGCAAGAGCAGCCGGAAAATATAGTTGCACGCACGGTCCGCGAGACACGCGGCGAGTTGCGAAAAGTAGTGTGGCCTACGCGAGAAGAGACGACTCGTCTCACGGTTGTCGTTATCGCCATTTCTGTGACCATTGGCCTGATTCTGTTTGTTGGCGATTCGGTCTTCCTATTCTTGTACACACAGCTCGTTTCGCTCCTGAGTTAAGAGCTAGTGATGTGAGGGCTGCTGTGGCCGAGGAAGAAAAAAAAGAAAACACGGAAACCACCGAGGAACGGCGCTGGTACGTGATCCACACGTATTCCGGCTACGAGAACAAGGTGAAGCAGAATCTGGAGCATCGCATCGACTCGATGGAGATGCGTAACCAGATCTTCCGGGTGATCGTGCCGACTGAGGAAGAGATCGAGATCAAGAACGGCCAGCGCCGCACGGTCAATAAAAAGATCTACCCCGGCTATGTGCTGGTGCAGATGCACATGACCGACGATTCCTGGTATGTTGTTCGCAATACCCCTGGCGTCACGAGCTTTGTTGGCCACGGCAATCGTCCCACGCCCCTTGAGGATGATGAAGTGAAGCTGATCCTCAAGCAGATGGAGGGCGAGGCACCGAAGGTGCGCGTCAGCTATCAGAAGGGTCAGGCGGTCAAGATTACGGATGGCCCCTTCACGGACTTCGAGGGTGTCGTTGATGCGATTGACCACGAGCGTGGCCGTGTCCGCGTCCTCGTCTCCTTCTTTGGGCGCGAGGCTCCGGTTGAGCTGGATTTCCTCCAGGTCACACGCTTGGTAGACTAGCACTGTCGTTCATGCGCACGCTTCGTGTGCGTCGCACTGGGGGCCACTGGCCCCCTCACGTATGTCTGGCACCTCACAACCCGGTGGACGAAGCCATCCGGCTCGGTGAGGGAGGAGGGCGCGGATTCGCCGCACCTTCCACTACAGAGGAGTATTGTTGTGGCAAAGAAACTCGTCGCCGTTGTTAAGCTACAGCTTCCCGCCGGGAAGGCTACCCCCGCGCCGCCCGTCGGCCCAGCCCTCGGACAGTACGGCATCAACATCATGGGCTTCGTGAAGGAGTATAACGAGAAGACCTCGTCTCAGGCCGGCAGCATTGTGCCGGTTGAGATTACGATCTACTCAGACCGCTCCTTCCAGGTCAAGTTGCTTACCCCGCCCGCTGCCGATCTGCTGCGCAAGGCCGCAGGTGCCGCAAAGGGCTCGGGGACGCCGAACCGCATCAGTGCTGGCCAGATCAACCGCGCTCAGTTGCGCCAGATCGCCCAGCAGAAGCTGCCGGACATGAACGCCCTCGATGTTGAGGCCGCTGAGCATATTATCGCCGGCACCGCCCGCAGCATGGGCATTAAGATCGTTGACTAGTAGCGTGGGAGGGCCGCTGGCCCGTCTGACCACGAAAGGATTGTCTTATGCCAAAGCACGGCAAGAAGTATCTCGCAGCAGCCGCGAAGATCGACAGGACTCTGTTCTACACGCCCGAGGAGGCGATTAGCCTGCTGAAGGAGACGAGTTTCGTCTCGTTCGACGCCTCGATTGAGGTTCATCTGCGCCTCGGGATTGACCCACGCCACGCCGATCAGAATATTCGCACCACGGTGGCCCTGCCCCACGGCACCGGCAAGTCGGTGCGCGTCCTCGTCTTCGCTCAGGGTGAGGCCATCCAGGCGTCTCTCGACGCTGGCGCTGACTTCGCCGGCGGCGACGACCTGATCGCCCGCGTTGATAAGGAAAACTTCTTCGACTTCGATGTGGCGATTGCAACCCCCGATATGATGGGCAAGGTCGGTCGTATCGGTCGTAAGCTCGGCCCACGTGGTCTGATGCCAAACCCGAAGAGCGGCACGATTGTGCCTGCCGCTGATCTGCCCCGCACGATCCAAGAGGTGCGCGGTGGCCGCGTGGAGTTCCGCAACGATAAGACCGGCATCCTGCATGTGGCAATCGGCAAAGTCAGCTTCACGCCGCAGCAGATCACCGAGAACTTTATCTCGCTGATGGATGCGGTGAAGGCGGCTAAGCCCAGTGGGGCCAAGGGCGTCTACATCCGCACGGTGACGCTCACCAGCACGATGGGGCCGGGTATCCCGGTGAACGTTGGCCTCGTGCAGACAATGAGTCGTCCCGCGTAGGTGCAGCCGATCACCCCTCACCCCCCAGCCCCCTCTCCCAGAACGGGAGAGGGGGAGCCGAACACTCTCCGATGTAAAATCGCCCCTCTCCCCTGGTGGGAGAGGGGTAGGGGGTGAGGGGGCGAAAATGTGTCGGCGTGGATATGGTACAATCCACGCGGCTTAGAGAATTACATAGCCACCCTAGATAGCGTGGTGGGGCGCACGGGCGTTCCTTAATGGCCAGCAGGCCGCCAGCCGAGGTCGCACGGATATGGTGCTGCGGAGCTCTTCCGCCTCGTCGTCTGTGTGTGGAAGCCTAGCTTCTCCCTTGGTCGTTGTGTCTAGGACACAGCGGCTTTTTTACGTCTGCGATTTAAGGAAGGAGGTGAATATATGCCAACACAGCGCAAAGTTGAGATTGTTGACGACCTGTCTGACAAGATGTCGCGTGTACAACTGGCAGTTGTGGCCGACTACCGTGGCTTCACGGTTGCTGAACTGACGGCCCTGCGGGCCAAGCTTCGCGAGAACGGCGCGGAGCTGATCATCGCGAAGAATACGCTACTTCGCCTGGCCGCCCGCAAGACGGGGCGCGAGGCAATTGAGCCGCTGCTCGAAGGCCCGACGGCGGTGGCCTTTGCCTACGACAATGTGGCGAAGGTGGCGAAGATCCTGCTGGACGCCACGAAGGTGACGGCTAAGCCCCTGGTGCTGCGCGGCGGACTCCTGGGCAACAGCCCGATTCCCGCCGATGGACTGGATCAGGTAACGAAGCTGCCAACACGCGAGCAGGCTCTGGCTCAGGTACTCGGCGCTATCGCCGCACCGGTCTCCGGTGTAGTCGGTGTCCTCAACGCGGCAATCACGAATGTCGTCTATGTGGTGCAGGCTCGCATTGATCAGCTACAGCCGCCCACAGAGTCCGTCGGTGAGGCTGCCTAGTCAGCCTTCCATGTTTTTTTGGCCTGTTTTTTTGATCTAGCACACTTTAAGGAGCGTGTTGTAATGGCGAGTGATAAGATTAACGCAATCATCGAGTCGCTGGAGACTCTGAACGTCCTCGAACTTGTCGAGCTGAAGAAGGCGCTTGAGGAGAAGTGGGGCGTTACCGCCGCTGCTCCGATGTTTGCCGGTGCCGCCGCCCCGGCTGCGGAGGCCGCCGTTGCGGCCGCCCCCGTCGAGGAGCAGACCGAGTTCTCCGTCATCCTCAAGGAGATCGGCCCCAACAAGATTCAGGTGATCAAGGTGGTGCGCGAGCTCACCAGCCTGGGCCTGAAGGAGGCCAAGGATCTGGTCGAGGCCGCCCCCAAGCCGGTCAAGGAGGGCGTCAGCAAGGAAGACGCCGAGGCCGCCAAGGTCAAGCTGGTCGAGACAGGCGCGGTCGTCGAGATCAAGTAACCCTTCTCGGGTGCCAGAAGGCGGCGGCGGGGCAACCTGCCGCCGCCTTCTGCTACCCCGTGGTATTGTGCGAATGATCACACCTACGCCGAGTCGCCATCTGCCACGGGCCTACGCCGCTCTGGAGGCGTTCCCCGCCCTGCACGCCGAGGTTTCGGCCAGCCTCCAACGTCAGGCTGCCCACGTTGTGGCCTGTCTCGGTCGCGTAATGGAGCGCACGCACCTGCTCACCACAATTGAGTCCGCTGCTGCCGACCCACGTGGTGGGTTAGTGGTTGTCGAGGGGCCACCCGGCAGTGGGGTGACGAGCCTGATGGCCGCGCTCGCGGTACGCCACCCGATGCCGCTCTGGCTCGCTGATGCCGACCCCGCCGGTCTTCCGGCGCTCTATGCCCAGATCGTCGCTCTGCGCAGGCCCAGCATCGCGCTGATTGACCCGGCTTTGCTGACCGATCCGAGCGCCTTCGCCCGTCTGCTCACTGAGGCGGCAGGGCAGCCCGGTGATCCGCTTACGCTGCTGATTGACATGCCTGCGCCCGATGCGCCCCCACTTCGGCCCGATCCGCCGTTTATCCCCAACGACCTGCCGCCTGGTGTAACGCTGATTGTTGGCTGCGCCCCCGGTTGCTCCCTGCCCGACGTACCCCGGCTGCGGCTGCGCCTACCCGACGACGACCCGGATATGGACGCAGTTGCCGCCAGTCTCCTAGCTGCTGCTAGGTGTGATCCGGCTACAGCAACCCGACTGATCGGCGCGGCTGATGGCAACCTGCTCTATCTTGATCTTGCGGCGGGATGGCTGACTGAAGGGTTGATTGACCCAACCACGCCGCCGAATGGCCTCGCCGGTCTGCTAGACTGTTGGTGGCAGCAGCTCGACTCGGTGGGACGACGTATGGCGCTCCTACTCGCCGCCGCTGGTGAGCCGCTCCCGCTGCCCGTCGCCGCCGAGCTGCTGGGCAGCGACCCCGAACTGCTCCTGTTGCACTGGGAGTCGCTGCGTTTGATTGACCTGACGGTTCAGGCGACCCGGCGCGTTCCCGATCAAGTTTCTGCTCCACCACTGCTACTGGCGACGTTTGCGCACAGCACCCTGCACGGATTCCTGGCCCGCAGCGCCCCCGATGAACTGGAGCAGGCCCATGGCGATCTGGCCGCTCTCGCAATGAGCAGACTTGCCGATGGTGCCTCAGGCGCTGCGTCCCTAACCGGAAGCTACCTTGTGCGACAAGCGGCTCGTCACGCCGCCCTTGGCCCGGTGGCGGAACGTGCCGCCAGGCTGGCCCGCGTGACTGCACGCGAGCGGGTGCGCGCCCACGAGCGTCAGGCATCGCTGGTTTGTGCCTATAGCGATGCGGCGTGGGAGATGCGGGCCGCATCTGATGGCCCGCCCTTGCGCACGGTGCGTGCGGGCGCGCTGGCGGGGACGCTGGCCACACGCGCCCGCACGCTGAACGCCGATAGTGCGGTTGAGGCACTGGTGACGGGCTTTGAGCGCGGTGGGCGCGAGGCTACCCTCAAGCGTGTGATCGAACTGGTGGAACGGTTGCCCGACGGGATGGGCAAGGCCCAGATTCTGCGCCGCCTCGGCGAGGTCTGCTACGGCACACGCATGCGTGCGTCGGCGATGCGTCTGCTCTCGCGTGCCCTCGACCTGGAGGCCAACCCGGTCTCACGCGGCTGGCGCGAGCAGCGCGAGCAACTGTTTGTCGCCCTGTCCAGCGCCGCTCTCAGCGTAGGAAAGACCTCTGTCGCTCTCTCCATCGGCGAACGGATCGAGCATCTGGAGCGCCGTGCGATGGTAGAAACCCAGGTGACGCGCTACCTGATCGCAGCCGGTGATCTCGACCGCGCCCGGCGTGTGGCCCACGGAATCGTACACGAGAGCATGGCGGCGTGGGCGCGGGCCGAGGTGGCGGTGGCCCTCACCAGAACCGGTGACGCACGTGGCGCGATGATTCTTGAGGAGATCACCCTAGAGACGGTAGCGGCCTGGGCGCAGATTGAGCTGGCCTGTGACCTCGCCGCCCACGATGATCGCGCCGCCCGAGCCCGGATTGACGCCCTGCCCAGCCCCGGCCAGCGCGACCGTGGCCTCGCCCGACTGGCCCATGCCCTGGCTCTCGCCGAAAAAGATGGTGACGCCTTAGCCGCCGCCGAGCAGATCAGTGCTGTTGAGGTGCGGGTAGCCGCCTTGCTCGATCTGCGCCTCACCTTGGACGGACTGGTGGCGATGCTCGCCCTGGAGCGGGCAACCAGCGACATTGACGCCCTCACCGGCGATGACCGTGCGCCCCTGCTCGCCTCACTGGCCGCCGCCCACGCCGCCATTGGTCGCCGTGACGATGCCTTGCGGATTACCGAGCAACTGCCCGAGGGTGAGGGGCGCGACCGCGCACTGGCTAAGGTTGCGGTGGCAATCGCCCAGAGCGGTGATTATCCGGCTGCCCAGGTTATCTTGGTGCGGCTCGACGATGATGATGAACGTGATTGGGCCAAAGACGAGATCGCCCGCATCCTGGCGAACAGCGGTAAGTGGGAGGAGAGTCTGACTCTCGTCGCCATGATCGGTGCTGATGATCAGCGGGCGCGTACCTCCGCCGACCTCGCGATTGATCGGGCGCGGGCTGGTGATCCGCTGTCTGCCCTCGATTATGCGGCCACTATTGATGCGCCCGCCGACCGGGCACGGGCCCTGACTCTGATCGCCCCTCTGCTTGTCGCATCTGGGCATGTTAGCGAGGCGCTGGTAGTAGATGAGCGCCCCGGCCTGTTGGCCTCCGCCGAGACCCGTGGGCGCTACATGGCGGCGGTTGCCGCCGCTCTGGCAGCGGCGGGCCGCTACGACGATGCCGCAGCGGTGACTGCGCGCATTCTACGGCCCATAGACCGGGCACGCGCTGGGATTGCTCTTGCCCAAGCCCTGGCTCCATCAGATCGGGCCAGAGCTCAGTCCGCCCTCGGTGTCGCCCTCCGCTCTGCCACGATTGGGCGCGAGGAGTCATTGCGCGCCCTGGAACTGACAGCCCCGACTCTGGCGTTCCTCGGTGGTGGGGAACTGCTGTCCGCCGCTGCTGCTGTTGTTGATGAACTTGATAGCTGGATGTAGGATCTCGCTTGCGAAAATGCTGCTTGCTGCTACACTAGCGTAAGCACTTCTCATCTGGAAAGGCATACTCTCTATGAAGCCAGAACAGGCACAGATCCTCCTCAATACACTGCTCCAGAATCTTCCCGATACCTTTGCACTCTACTTCGATAAAGACTTTCGCTACATCGAGGTTCAAGGTGGTGGATTGGAGCGCGATGGCATTACCCCTCGCGAGTCTGTGCTTGGCCGCACGCTCTGGGAAGCGATGCCGCCACTCATGATCCAGGCGGTGGAACCAGGATACCGGGCGGTCTTTGCGGGCGAACGTTCACAGGTTGATCTGCCCTACGATGGCAATATCTACGAAATAACGATGGCACCGGCCCGCGATGGATCCGGCAGCATCGTGGCCGGCATCTCCGTCGTACGTGACGTAACCGCCCAGCGAAACATGGAGCATCTGCTCCAGATTATCGCCGGGCAGGAGGCCGCCCTGCGCGAGCTGAGTACACCGCTCATCCCGCTGGCCGATAACGTGGTGGTGATGCCGATCATTGGCACGATTGATGCGCGCCGCGCCCAGCAGATTATGGAGACGCTGCTTGAGGGAGTTGCTGCCAATCAGGCCGATGTGGCCCTGCTCGACATTAGCGGCGTGCGGGTGGTTGATACGCAGGTGGCCGATGCGCTGCTGCGGGTCGCCCAGGCCGCAAAGTTGCTCGGCACGCAGATCGTCCTCACCGGCATCCGCGCCGAGGTGGCCCAAACTATTGTCCACCTGGGTGCTGATATGACCGGAATCGTCACGCGCTCGAACCTTCAGGACGGCCTGCGCTACGCTCTGGCAATGGTCGGTGCCGATATGGCGAAAGCTTCCGCTTTTGCCAAAGGTACTGGCACCCGTTAGCCCAGGCGTAAAGCCTGGCGCTTCATATAGGCCAGGATGGCACTAATCCCGTTGAGCCGCTGCGGGCTGAGGACGCGGTGCAGGCCCATTTCCTGAATAAAGTCAGACGATACGGCGGCTACCTGCGCAGGCGTGCATCCGCGCAGGCCCTCCGCCAGGAGTGATGCGTAGCCACGGGTCGTTGGAGCTTCCTCGGGTACATCGAAGTGAAAACGCAGGCCCACACCCTCGCGCTCAGCATAAACGAAGACGGGACTCATGCACTCGTGAACCTGCTCCATGTGCTGGTGGTTCTGGAGCGATTCGGGCAGGGGAGGCATGCGGTCGGCATACTCTAGCAGAAGCTCCAGTTTCTCGTCCCGGTCGCTGTCCTTAAATTCCTCAACGATCTCGCGCAGGCGCGGCGGCAGATGTGGCACGGTCACTCCTTCGTAAGAGCGCAGCAGCACCGTGCTGCTGCGCTCTTACACTTACAGAAATAGCCCGTAAAGCCCAGGAGCTTCAGCCCTGGGATATAAGGGCTTCATCCGCTTTAGCGGCTTTAGCTGTCGCTTCGCCATAGGGCTTCCTCGTGCCGCAAACCGCTTGCAATAGAACAAATAACCTGGTATACTGCCGTCGTAGACGTAGGCGTTTGTGTCCTTGCGAAAACCAAGCTGGTCACACACGTTCTGCTGGTAGACATGTCGCGGCGGGCTACGCCGAGACACAAAACGCCTGTGGAGACCCGGTAAGCCCAACCGTTGTGGCTGGCACGAGTCGATGAAGCAGGAAGCCCAAGAGCTTTAGCCTTGGGTATATCACCTTCCGCTGCGTTGCTGGAGCAGCCCGATCAGCGAGTTTAGCACGCGGGCGCGGTACTCGGTGGCGGTGGCCACATTCCGCTCGTGAACCTCGAATAGGGCGCCGTCAAGCTCTAGCCCACCGTCGCGGCTTTCGCGCATCGGTACGACCGTCTTGCTGTCGCCGTCGAGTTTCACCTGCGTGTAGGCGGCGGGGCGCTCCGTCTCAAGGTCGGGCGTCGCCGTCGCGCTCGTCAGAACGTAGAAAGTTTTCACCTCCATCACCGACACGTTCTCAATATAGGCGGCGACCTTTTCGGCGGCGGTGCGGATGGAATTCTCGAGCTCGGTGGGCATGATCATGCGCTCCTTTGTCATCTCAGTTGCTGCGGGTATCGGTGAGTAGTTGGTCAATAAATTTCCAGGCGGCGGGCAGGGCAGTGACCGCACCCACCGGCGAGCTGATCATGGTCGCCACAATTGCGGCACCGCGTAACACAGTGGTGAAGGTGCGCAGCATCGCTGCCCGCGAATTAAGGGCCAGGGTCAGGGCGCTGCGGTGTAGATCAGCGTGATCGGGACGCAGATCGCTCACCATCAACGAGCGCACATCGCCCGTCCAGCCCACACTGGTGCGCCCGATCAGCACCAGATCCACCTGAGTCTCGACCACCGCGTAGTTTGTGAGTGTCTCGTAAACCTGCGCTGAGAAGGCACGGAACTTCTCCTCGGCCTCATTCCAGCCAGAGCTGAGGGTCTCGCGCATGCCGAAGCTGCCAACTCCGCTCTCGGCGGCGCGCAGTTCGCTCATCAGTCCCATCAACTCTCGCTCAGGGGCAGGGGTACCCCCGACGGCGAAGCTGACTCCGCCGCTGGCGACCCGTCTGATGCGATCCTGGGCCAGATCCAGCGCCGCCTCCTGAGCGCGCAGGCCACGTCCTGCCTCAGACAATGCCTCCCGCGCCGCCTGTGGGTCAGACGGCAGGTTCACCCGCCAGACCGGCGACCCCGTCTCGGGGGCAGCACCGGCGCTGAAGGAGACCGGCGGGGCCGGGCAAGTTATCCACGGGCCGGGTGGGGCGGGTGCCCCCGCAATTGGCTCGATTATCTCGAAGGTAGCCATAGTGGAAGTAACGTTATTGCGCTGCTATTGACGCCGTTGGCGTCAATAGCAGCGCAATAAGACATTTCTACTTCAGGGAGCTAAAGAGTCCGGCGGCGGCGGCGGCCAGGGCGCGGATCATCTCGGCGCGGTTGGCCTGGGCTTGTTGCACCATGCTGGTGTGGATGGCCCACAGCTCCGTATCAAGCAGATCTCCGCGCCGGGGTACCACCACCTGAGTGTCACCATCGAGGGCCATGCGCGTCACCGCCCGTAGCTGCGCGCCGCTGAAGTCACCCTCACGGTAGTTCACCGTGGAGAGATCGTCAGCCACATAGGTCTCCACCTCTAGGTGAGATGCGTCCTCAATCGCCCGCTTGAGCGTCTCACCCAGGCGCTCGGCGAACTCCTGGAGCGAGGTGGTGAGCTTATTCACTGCCTCGCTGCCCTTCTCGCCCGAGCCAAAGATGCCGAAGCTGGTATTGTTATCGCCGGTCTGCGCTGGCACCATCCAGCCCTGAGGCCCGGCACCCGGCACACCCGGCACGCTGGGGGCGGCGGGCGGTGTGGGAGCGACCACGGGAACATCGGTGGGCGGCGCGGGCGTCGGGGCACTCAGCGTCGGGATCGTCGCCCGCTGCGTCAATGTCGGTGGTGCGCCGCTGTCAGCCAGGGGCAAACGCACCGCCGGGTCGCCGATCACCACATAGCTGCGAGCGTCGTTGTGCTCCGTCCACTTTGTCGAAAGTTCATACGGGTCAATGTTAGTGTTCCAGCGGGCGTTCTCCAAATCTTCGGTGAGCACCGAGGCCAGTTCAGCGTAGCGATTGTTAAAGTACTCCAGGGCCGCGCCCACCGGCGCATCGTTGAACATCATACTGCGCATGGCACTGCTGAAGGTCTCGATCTGCCGACCGCCGCGTGCATCGCTGAACGAGAATGTCCAGGCCCGCTCAACATGGCCGATCACCGCCAGGG
>Ga0208376_1000640_pt1 | contig 10721 bp, 8 predicted proteins | sample CryBogmetaGMA25M_FD_184548 | JGI IMG/M metagenome (GOLD analysis project Ga0208376, IMG submission 184548) | Freshwater microbial communities from Crystal Bog, Wisconsin, USA - MA2.5M (SPAdes) | ecosystem: Environmental > Aquatic > Freshwater > Lake | place: Crystal Bog, Wisconsin, USA...
CGCCCGCGCGTACGCCCCGGCCCATGCTTGAGGAGGTCGATCTCCCGATCTAAGCCACTGCGCTCGTCGCCCGACCCCGGTGTCATCAGGATGCAATCACGCGCACTCAGGAGGAACCCATGAGCACGTTTGCAACGCGGATCGCCGCCGTGGAAACGCCCGTCGTCAACGACTCGACCCCCACCACCCCCGCGATCTGGTGGTACAACGGCAGCAAGCCGGCCAAGACCGCCGGCAGCTTCTACGTGAAGGGCACGGCGCTCCAGCAGGAGCCGGTCGCGCCCTGGACGGCCTCGGATCGCTTCGCGCACGAGACCGGCTTTGAGACCCCGCTGCTGCACCTGGCGCTGATCACCTGGCGTCAGCAGCCCTACCACGTCATCGAGATCGTCTCGGGTGGCGAGAAGCGCAAGGACCGCCGCTACATCGCGGAGTGGGAGCCCGGCGCACAGATCCACACCGAGATCGTCTGCCTCGCCGAGGGCATCGCCGAGCCGGTGGTCTGGTCGTTCCACGGCATGACCGGCCGCGCAGTGATGGGCAAGACCGGTATCTTCAATGCCTACCGCAGCGGGCTGCTGCACACGGCCGAGCAGCTGGCCGGCAAGCGCCTGCCGCTCTGGACATTCTGGCTGCCCCTGACGACCCTCCGCAACGCCAAGGGCCAGGTGAGCTACACCGATACCGGCCACGGCTCGCTGGTCACCCTGCCGATGCTGGCCTGGGATGACGTGTCCGAGGCGGAGCGCTGCGACGCGCTCTTCGTCGGCGAGGAGTGGGTTGCTTATGGCTACGACGTGCGCCGCCAGTTCGAGTCGTGGCGCAGCCAGCGCCGTGGCCTGAACGGCGCGGCAAGCGGCAACGGCCACCCGAATAGCAACGGCCACCGCGCCGATGAGCCGGTCTACGATGACGAGGATGTGCCGGTCTAGGGACATCTCCTCAATCTGATCTGCGGCTTGCGAGCCCGTATCACCGGGGTGATACGGGCTCGTTCGTGTCCCGCGCATACGAGACGAGAGAGGTATGCCATGCTCGATTCTCCTGCCAGAGTCTGGGAGCGCGCCGGCGAGGTGCTGATCACCCCGCCCGAGCCCTGCCGACCCTTCATCGATCAGATTAGGGCCGGCTGTCGCAGCGCACGTTATAGCGCCGGCAGTTGGGCCGTTTCCTCCGCCGATGCCGAGGCAGCCGTGGCGCTGCTGCACGCATCGTTTCCCGTCATCCAGGATGGGCGCAGCCATGCCCCGCCCGCGCCTTGCTTCGACGATGGGACGGCCAGCGACCTGTTCGCCCGGCAGGATCTGCTCCCGCTGCTCGTGCCGGTCACGCCAGCGCTGCGCGCCATCCACAATGATCGCCACGAGGCGCGGGCACAGCTTGCCCCGCTTGCCGAACTCGCCCCGGAGGTGCCCGCCATCCTCGGCTTCGCCGAAGGGTTGGAGGGGCGCTGGATCACCGCCTACGCCGCCCAGCGGCTCTGGCACGAGCTGCTCAGCGGCTTCGACCAGGTCGTGCGCGGCGAGGTGCAGGCCGATGGCACGCTCTGCGAATACCTCACGCCCGACACCCTTCGTACCTATTGGCTCACCGCCCGCGTGCGGGTCTGCGGGACGCCGCCGGAGCGCATCGGCCAGCGCTGGTACCCGCCGCAGGCGGGCCTGCCGGTCTGGATCGCCGCGCTGCTGGCCTGCCTCGCTGGCCCGCTGTTCACCCTCGACCCCGCCAGGCAGACGTTTACCCGCACGCTGCCGCCCTGGCCGCTGCGGCTGCGCGACGACCTGCACCGGCTTGACCTGAAAGACGCCGCCCACTGGCCGGTGTCCGTCTGTGTCCTGCCGGGCAAACACAGCCGCGACGGTGCCGACGCATTGCTGCACCTGAGCGCGGTCAACGGCCTCAGCAAGAACCGCGCGCTCTGGGCGGCCATCCTCGACGGGCGACGCGAGCCGATCCCGGTGCGCGCCGGGGGCCAGCGCCACTATCCGCGCCGGGTCGATGGGCGCCAGCAGTACCTCGCCGACTGGAACGACGAGCCGCTGCCCACCAGCGGCCTGAGCCACCTCGCCCTGACCCATCGCAGCGCCTTCGAGCCCGAGCTGGGCCAGGCGTTTCTGCACCTGGCCGGCAACGACGCGGGCGGCGCGCCCGATCTACCGCTCTTCGTCCAGCAGCTCAGCCGCGCGATCAGTGTGCCCTTCGATCTGGCCTGGGCCGCGCCGCTCTGGGCCTACGGAAGCACCCCCGACGACTCCGAGACGCCGCTGATCACGCCGTTGCCCAGCACCGGCTGCCAGGGCTACTGGGTGCTGGCCGACGAGCCGCGCTGGATCCGGCTGATCATCGCGATCCAGAAGGGCGTCATCCCCGACCGCCTCAGCGATGACGACCTGACGATCATCGAGGTCGGCGCCACGGCGCGGATCGCGGAGGTGGTCGAGCAGGCCGGCGAGGGCGGTGATGCGGAGGATGACGAGGAATAGTCGATAGACCGATAGCCGATCGCCGATAGCCGAACCCGCCAGCGATGCTGTATCGGCGATCGACTATCGGCGATGCAAGGAGACACCGCGATGACCCATTTGTCTGCCGAGGCCACCTACCAATACGTGCCGCTGGCCCCCGACCTCATCCGCATGGTCGCCTCCTATGTCGCCCCGACCGCCCACGCCGCGCGCATGGTGGACATCTGCGCCGGCACCGGCGAGGCCGCAGCCGGGATGGCGAGCGTCTGGGGAATCCCGCACGACCGACTCTATCTGAACGAGCTGGTGGACGGGCGCATGGCCCGCTGCCGCGAGGTCAGTGATCACGTGCTGGGCGCCGATGCCATCCGCTCGCTGCAGGTGAGCGCCGGCTTCTTCCAGGTCGCTTGGACCAACCCGCCCTTCGGGCTCCAGCCCAAGGAGCAGGGCGGCGGGCGCTACGAGCCGCTCTTCTTCAAGCGCATTGTCGAGGAGGGGCACTGGCTCCAGTCCGGTAGCATCCATCTGATGCTGGCCCCGCAGGATGTCTGGATGACCAATCGTGGCACGCTTAATCACCTGGCCCGCTGCTACGACCGGGTGACCCTGGTTGCCCTCCCCGAGGCGCAGCGTCACTACCGCGAAGTGCTGGTCATCGGGGTCGTGCGTGCCGCCGAGCGCGCCGGCCAGGAATTGCAGGCCCGTGCCCGCCAGATCGCCGAGAAGCTCGCCGGTGAGCTGCCGGTGCTGGAGCTTCAGGCGGAGCCACGCTACAGCATCCCCGCGCCGCTGAAGCTCCAGCGCCAGCTGATCTGGCGTGACGCCAACGCCGCCACCCCCGAGCAGGCTCAGGCCGATGTGCTGGCCACCGGCGGGGCATGGAGCGCCCGCTCCCACCGCGCCCGGCTCCAGGCCGCGCGCCAGGATCGTCGGCGCATCCGGCCGATCTTCCCGCTGGGCAAGGTCGCCGCCGCGCTGCGCGTGGCCGAGGGCGACATCAACAACATGCCGGTGACGATCCAGGATCGCCCGGTACGCATCAAGGGCAGCACCCGCAAGACCACCAAGACCTGGCAGGAGGAGCGCGCCGGCAGCGATGGCGCCACCGTCATCGACACCCACCGCATGGAGCTGCGTGAGCCGGTCGTCGTCACGCTCGACACCGAGTCGGCGGCGATCACCCGCTACAGCGGCGACGCCGGCATCGCGGCGCTGATGGCCATCCCCGACGCCGCGCAGAGCCTGCTCGACGCCGTGGCCCAGAGCGCGCCGCCGATCTACGCGATGCAGATCGCGCCCGAGGTGGCCGCCATTCTTCAGGGCATCGTCTCGGTCAGCGGCCGCGCCCTCCCCGGCTACGCCCCCGGCTACATCCCGATGCAGCAGCACATCATCGCCGCCACGCACGTCGCCTTCCGCGACCCCGACCCACACACCGGCCGCCACCGGAAGGTGATCGGCCTCGGCGCGGACATGGGCACCGGGAAGTCGAGCCTCTCGGCCGGCACCGCCGAGGTGCTGCGCCAGCTGTTGCCGACCAACGGCCCGGGGCGGGCCTTCACCACCCTGGTCGTCGCCCCCAACCACCTGATCGGCGAGCTGGCCCAGGTGCTGGTTCACGATCAGGCGCTGCCCGGCCTCGACCGCCCGCCGCTGCCGCAGTGGATCGGCGAGTGGCGCGACCTGCTGCCCCACTGGCACAGCACCATCCTGGAGACCCCGGCCCAGGTCACGGCCTTCTACGCCGGCGCCCCGGCCAATCCCACCACGCCGCGGGTCGGCTTCATCGCCTTCTCCAAGTTCAGCCTGAGCTGCGGCTGGGAGGTCGCGGTGACCACCCATCGCCCGGCGCCCCCGGTGCCGACGGCCAACCCCGATGACGAGGGCATCCCCGAGCGGCAGCGGCTCGCCTGGCGGGCCGCCTTCTACCAGCGCCTGCTGGATGAGGACCGCCGCGAGTGGGACGCGCTCAAGCAGCGCGAGAAAGCCGCGAAGCAGCGGCAGCAGCGCACGCGCCAGGCCCAGCGCGTCGCCCACGCCAACGGCGATAACACCTTGGCGACCGCCGACGGGCCGGGCGTGAGTGCGCGCACCCGGCGGCGGGATCAGCTCTTCCGCTGCGGCCACGCCTACCGCGAGACGCTCACGGGCGCCGAGCCCACCCCGCTCTGGCACTTCGACGGCTGCTTCTGCCCGGACTGCGGGCGCCGCGCGCGGAGCAAGGATGGCATCCCGCATACCCGCGAGACGCTCCGCAAGGCCGGGATGGTGCGCTGCCCGTTCTGTGGCGGCGTGCTAGCCCAATCCAGCCGCAAGCAGGACAACGTCGGCGACCGCGCTCTGCCAATCTTCACCGACCCCGCCTATCGCACGGCCGACACGACCGAGCCCATCCCCGGCACCGCCGCCGTCCGACGGGTCATCCCCTGGGGCACCCGTCCCACATCCAACCCGCGCATCGCCCTGGGCGACTTCATCGTCGCGCGCGGGTACGCCCGCCAGACCGACTTCGTGATCACCGACGAGTTTCACGCCATGAAAGGGCGCGCCTCGGCGCGCGGGCGGATCTGGGGCCGGCTGCTGCGGCACGCCCACCGCTCCGAGGGGCTGACCGGCAGCCCCTATGGTGGCAAGGCCAGCACGGCCTACTGGATGCTCCAGCGCATGGACAACGTCTTCGTCCGGCGGGAGTTTCGCTGGGACGAGGAGCAGGAATTCGTCCAGCGGCTCGGCATCCTCGACACCATCACCTCGCAGGTCGTCGAAGAGGCGGCCCAGACCTTCAGCGGCAAGCGCAGCGCGGCCTACGTCCGCGTCGAGGAGCGCAATGGGCTGACCGCAGAGCTGGCGGCGATCATGCAGAGCCAGTTCATCTTCATCCTACTCAAGCAGATGGGCTTCCTGCTGCCGCCCTACCACGAGGGCGTGGTCTTCTTCCCGCTGCCCGAGGGGCTGGCCGAGCAGTACGCCCGGCTGGTCAACGAGGGCAAGGCGATCATCAAGGAGCCGGGCGGCAAGGATGCGCTGAGCAGCTATCTCCAGTCCACCCTGACCTACTGCATGGCCCCCTGGAAGCCGGTGACGGTGCAGAGCACGCACACCGGCGAGGCCTACCGCCCACCGACGCTGCCAGTAGAGACGATCTTGCCGCACCATCGCTGGCTGGCAACGCGTGCCGCTGAGCAGACCCGCGCGGGGCGCGGGATGCTGGTGTTCGCAGAGCATACCAACAAGCTCGACATCCTCACGGATCTCCAGACCAAGATCCAGCAGCTGGCCCTGAGCGAGCACGACACGCCGGTCAAGGTGGCCATCCTGCGCAGCACGACGGTCAAGCCGGGCGCCCGTGGGGTCTGGTTCGCCGAGCGTGAGCGGGATGGGACGAACGTCGTGCTCTGCCACCCCGGCCTGGTCGAGACCGGGATGAACCTGATCGCCTGGCCGGAGATCGTCTTCGCCGAGCCGACCTACAGCCTCTACCGGGCGATGCAGGCCCGCAAGCGCGCGATGCGCCCGACCCAGACCCGCGCCTGCAACGTGACCTGGCTGGGCTACGACGAGACCATGATCGCCCAGGCGCTCGACATCATCGGCAGCAAGGCCACCGCGGCCACGCTGCTCAACGGCGACGATCTCAGCTCCGGCCTGATGCAGATGGACCCCGGCATGTCCCTGCTCCAGGAGCTGGCCCGGCGCGTCCTCCGCGACGAGGACGAGATCAGCGCCGGTGCGACCATCGCCGCGCGGCTGGAGGAGGCCGGCACGGCGCTCAAGGCCGCGCTGGAGGTTGGCGCCCAGGATCTGGTCGGCGTCACCGTCGGCGACCTGGTGCGGCCCGACCCGACCCGACGCCCGGCACCGATGATCGTCGTTCCACCGCCTGCACCGCTCCCGATCACCGATCTGCCACCGCTCCTTCCCGCCCATCAGGTGCCCGTCATGCCACCGCTGGCGATTGCTGCCAGCGCCGGATTCCTCCCGCCGCTTGACGACGCCTTCCCTACCGTCCTGCCCAACGCCGCCGAGGGGGCCTACCTGACCTGGAATGAAGTTGCCGTCCGCCACCGCCGCAAGGGGAAGGGCGGCGCGGCGACCGGCGACCGGGAGATCCCCCACACCGTCCAGTTCTCGTTCGTGACGGACTGAACCCGCAGCACGTACGCGGAAGGGTCGCCACCGTGCGGCCCTTCCGCAGCAACCGCATCACAAGGAGGCCACGCCATGAAGCTCAGCGCCGCGCAGGAGAATCTCAAGAAGGCCCTCGCCCAGGTTGGTCGCGCCGTACCCGGCAAGCCCGCGATGCCCGTGCTCGGCACCATCCTGCTCACCACCGAGGACGACCGGCTACGGCTCACCGCCACCGACCTCAACGTCGGCATCTCGGTCTGGATCGGGGCGCAGATCGCGCAGGCGGGCCGCGTGCTCGTGCCCGCCGGCCTCTTCACCGACCTGGTTGGCGGCCTGCCCAACGACCGGGTCACGCTGGAGGTCGACCACGAGACCCAGGTGATCACCATCACCTGCGCCCGCTTCCGCACCCAGATCAACGGCGCTGCAGCCGACGACTTCCCGACCGTGCCGCACACCCCGCCCGACGGCGAGCCGCAGGCATGCTTCACCGCCGCGACGCTCAAAGAGGCCATCCCCCAGGTCGTCTGTGCGGCCGCCGACAGCGACGCCCGCCCGGTACTGGCCGGAGTCTACGTCCGGCTGCACGAGAGCGGCGCGCTGCTCGCCGCCGCCGACGGCTTCCGCATGGCGACCAAGCGCATCGCACTGCCGACGCCGGTGGCGACAACCCAGGAGGTGATCATCCCCGCGCCCGCGCTGCGCGAGCTCGCCGGGCTGCTGGACGATCTGACCGAGTCGATCGGCATGAACCTGCTGGCCGCCGCCGCCGGGAGTATGGCCGCGACCCAGGCCATCTTCTGCACCGCCCACTGGACGCTCACGACCCGGCTGATCGCGGGGCAGTTCCCCGATGTGGAGCGCATTCTGCCCAAGGGCTGCACCACCCGCGCTATTCTCGACGTGCGCGAGCTGAACCGGGCGGTGAAGCTGGCCGCGCTGATCGCCAGCGTGAGCCAGAACGTCGTCAAGCTGAGCGTTGCGACCGGCGAGAACGAGCACGGCGGCACGGTGCTGCTGAGCGCCAACGCCGCTGGCGTCGGGGCAAACACCGGTGCGGTCGAGGGCCAGGTCGCTGGCGAGGGCGGCCAGATCGCCCTCAACGTCAAGTACCTTGGCGAGGCCCTGGCCGTGATGGGCACGCCCCAGGTGGCCTTCGAGATGGTAACGGCCCAGACGCCGGGTGTGCTGCGCCCGGTCGGCCAGAACGGCTACGTCCACGTGATCATGCCGATGGCCCTGCGCTAACACGCGATCTATCCCTATCCTCAACCGAATATAAACGTACCGCGCCCTGACGACCACCCATGTCGCCAGGGCGCGGTCATCTCAGGAGGATGCAGATGCGCTACGAACAGGCCATGCTCATCCCGGCGTCCGCCGCCGCGCTCGACCAGCCGACCGCCGGAGGCCGCGCGTCGCGCCGCCGCAACGGGGCGACCGCGTCGCCGGCACCCAGCGCCAAGGCGCTGCGCGAGGCGCTCGACCCCTTCGTTGACCTGCGCAGGCTCCGACAGCTCGCCGCCTCAGGCGCCGACTTGCAGGAGGCCCTAAAGATTGGCGAGGTGCCCGATGATGTCCAGGCGATGATCACCTTCGTGGCCGAGCTGCTGCGCCCGGTGCAGCGCGACCAGGTCAAGAGCCCCGCCGACGCCGTCGCCTTCCTGATGGCGCGCATGGGCCTGCTTGACCAGGAGGAACTGTGGACGATGTGCCTCAGCACCAGGAACCACGTGCTGAAGGTTCACCGGGTCTATCAGGGCAGCCTGAACACGTCCATGGTGCGGATTGGCGAGGTCTTCCGCGAGGCGATCAAGCTCAACGCGGCGGCAATAATCGTCTGCCACAACCACCCCAGTGGGGCGGTCGACGCATCCCCGGAAGATATCCTGGTGACCCGCCAGATCGTGGAGGCCGGCAAGCTCCTTGACACGGAGGTGCTGGACCATATCATCCTGGGCAAGGGAAAGTGGCTGAGCATGCGGGAGAAGGGATTAGGCTTCTAAACGCCGATGTCGGATCTCACGTAACTCAAGAATGGAATCGAATCTCACGTAACTCAAGAAAACGGAGATCCAGCTTTGGCCCTCTGCAAAGCCAACGCGCATCGTAGGCGTTGGGGCCACCTGGCACCGGCGTGATTGCAAAGGGCTGGGCGAGATCTCCGTATTCCGGAGTTACGTGAGACGGAATCTCTGTATTCCGGGGTTACGCGAGACGCGACCGGCATCAGCGAGGCGCTTCCGGCCGCGAAACGGCCATTTCAGCCGGTTTTCGGCCGATTCGGGGCGATTCTTTCCGGAGTTACGTGAGATCCGACAGCCGAATCTCCGCATTCGCACGTTACGTGAGACGAACATCAACCGATGATCAATCAGACGCCGCAGCAGCCCTCAGGCTGCTGCGGCGTTTTTGTTTACCGGCGACTAGTCAGATTCTTGGCCTGCTGCTATACTTATGGAACAAGCGTTCTTCTAGAAACAGGTCCGATCAGAAAGCCAGGTGCGCTATGGCCATCCCCCGTACCTGTATCGGTCGCCTCGAGCATCGGCTGAGCGATGTTGCCGCTGCGTATTTGGGGCTTGCCCAGGAAGATGAGAAGGTTGGGCAGCTGTTGATCTCCCAGGGACAGTATCGCCACGCGATGTACTTCCTCATCCAGGCGATGGAGAAGTACGTGCGCTGCACGATCTTCGGTCTGGTCAACCCGAACACCGAGTACTTCCGCAATCGAACCCGCACCCACGATCTCGACGAGCTCCTCGACTTCCTGGTCGAGATCGCGTGCCCCAACACGACGATTCAGGGTCAGGTGTGCGAGCAGCTCCGCGACTTTGTGCTGGGCGGAGTCCGCTTCGGCAAGCTGCACAACGACCTGCGCTACCCGTCTTTCTCCGAGCGCTACCAGTCCTACTCGCTCCTCAGTGTCAGCCGCCAGGATGCCGACATCACCATGGAGCGCCTCCAGACGCTGAAGCGGTTTCTGAAAGATATCCATCAGCTGCGGCGCTGAGGTAACCAGGGCAGCGGTGGATTGCTCAATCTGGCAGCCAGGCTGCCACCTGCGGCGCAACGGCCTGCTCTAGGCGACCCATCACATCGATCATCTGCGCCTGTACGGCTGGCCACTGATCACGTGGCAGATCGCGTAGGCCAGGGCATAGGACGCTCGCGATAAGCGTCGGCGCGGGGTAGGTGTCGCCAGGGATAGGGAATGCCTGCACCCAGCGCAGCGCGCCACCGAAATCGGATTCGATCTGGGTGCGGAGCGCCAACAGATGCGCAAAGATCTCGTCGCCGTCGCTGCGCACCAGCGTGAAGGCGATTGTCACGTTGGGTTTGAACCAGTCGATCTGGTAGCTGAACTGGAAGCCCACCAGCTGATAAGAGACGAAGTTCCGCTTCCCGGCGTGCCGAATCGAGAAGCCGGTGCGACGGTTGGACTGCGGCAGCAGTGTTTCCCAAAATGCCTTGAACGAGATGACTTCTCCGGTCATACTCCCTCGTGGGCTTCCGTCTGCGGTTGCTGTCGAAGCAGGAGCTTCTCGAAATGCGTCCTGCGGAACAAACGCAGCACGAATCGCTGTGACGGCGGGAAGGCGGCGAGGCCCGTCTGGGTATCGACTCGCTCGATCTGGTGTATCACATACGCCTGCCCACGGTGGACGACCGTACCGCCGCCGGCGGCCACCATATTCTTGTACCAGTCCACATCGTGCCCGTAGGTCAGCTCGATCATGAAGCCGCCGCGGATCGGGGCGACAATCAGCGGGGTCTCGTAGGTCTTCCCACTGCGCCGCCCGACATGCCGGATCAGGCTGAATGGCCCGATGGATGATCGGGCGAGCCGGCGGGTCAGCAGGTTCAGGGTATGCTTGATCAGGGTGAGCCATGCATTGCGGATGCGCGGTGGAAGGTTCATAACGCGTTCCTGGGAGTCATCAGCACGGCGGCAGCCTCGCCCACCTCAATGCCGAAAGTGGACGAAGATCCGCCCGAAGTTCTGGTCGTCCTTCTCAAGCCGGTGGTAGAGCGCGCGAATATGCCCCTGGTTGAGAAAGCGCAGGACGCGCTTCTTGAGCTGCCCGCTGCCCTTGCCGGGAATAATCTCGACCAGGGCGATGCGTT
>Ga0208376_1000651_pt1 | contig 10639 bp, 7 predicted proteins | sample CryBogmetaGMA25M_FD_184548 | JGI IMG/M metagenome (GOLD analysis project Ga0208376, IMG submission 184548) | Freshwater microbial communities from Crystal Bog, Wisconsin, USA - MA2.5M (SPAdes) | ecosystem: Environmental > Aquatic > Freshwater > Lake | place: Crystal Bog, Wisconsin, USA...
GTTTCAGCGGTCCAAATCCGGCGTTGCTTAGCACCATAACCTAGCTGAACTAAATTACCGTCTGATAAACGAATCGATGGAATGCCACGCTCCTCAGCTGCATTGACGATGCATGCTGTACTTGGCCCAAGCAAGAGGTCATCGCCAACATCACGTAATTTTTCAATAATGTTTTGAACTTCAGCAACGCAGTCTTTATTGTCTTGTGCTAAAGCTAAGTAGAGATCGCGAGCGTATTTGAGGGCAGTAAGAGTGACCTCTTCATTGATAGCGCTTACCATGACTTTGTACACACCACGACGATCACCATCTCGTGCTTTTCCAAAGCCGCCGGGAATGCCGGCTAAATTTTGTAACTCAAGCGTAAGGTGTTCTAGGATATGTGCAGGCCAAGTACCTTCTTCGACGCGCTTTAAGAATCCACCAGTTTCTCCGTAGCTGCAGCGATGCTCAACAAGACTAGGGAGAGCTTTGACCAAGCGGTCATAGAAACCAGGAATCAGGTTTGAGGGATAGTCCTCTAAATCGCCAATATCAACCCAAACCTCAATAACAGGATGGTAAGTCCACATATTGGGACCACGGAGATGCTTAACGCTCAGGATCTCAATGGATTTATCTAGTAATTGGGGCATGTGCGGGGTGTAACGACGGTTAAAGCCAGTTTTTGGCAGTAAAGCTTCAGACAGTCTCTCGGTTTCTAGTTTTTATTAAAAACTCACAAAATTAGCAAAAATACATAAAAAGGCCTATTCCAATAATTTAACGGCTTATAGGCATTTAAAGTTGACAGGAGCAATAAATCTAAAAAATCTAGCTCAACTATACTTTTAAGGTCAATGAAGCCAGAAATCCTACCTTTTGCTCCCAGCTTGCCAAGTGTTTGGCAGCCTATTTTGGCGAGTGAGCAATCTCCGGTTCGTGAAGCGGATGGTTTACTGGCATGGGTTGAACTCGATTTAGCTGATGATCTTCGCTTTGAAAAGAGCCTGCTTTTATTAAATGAAGAAGGTCTTTTTTGGACAGATGGCAAGCAATTTGAATCTTGGCCCATTAGTCATGGTGAGCGCTTATCTCATGGTGATCATGCTGGCGTAGGGCATTTGCAATTAGAAAACCCTGACCGTTTACTCAGAACTTGGTATTTCACCCTGGCGGTTAATCCACAAGTCTTGCGTCTTCAGTCCAGCTTCAAGCAACTGAGTAAAGGTGAAGAGCAAAGTAATGGCGAGGCGAGTGAGTACGACAAGCAAGTTTGTCCAGTTTGCCTAAGTCCAAAGCCTGCAAATTCAGATTCATGCCCAACTTGTGATCCAGAGGATGACGCTCCACCTTCTACTTGGACGCTCTTTAAATTATGGCGTTTTGCTAGACCTTACAAGAAACAGCTGGCACTCGGTTTTGTGCTGACCTTGTTATCCACTGGCGCAACTCTTATTCCACCTTATCTCACAATGCCGTTGATGGATCATGTATTGATTCCGTATGAGCGCGGTAACCCGATTGATTTTCATTTAGCGAGTATGTATTTGCTTGCGTTGTTTGCTGCAGCAATCATTGCCTGGGGTTTAGGTTGGTGGAAGACTTACTTGCTTGCCTTGGTCAGTGAACGTATTGGTGCCGATTTACGCAATACCACTTTTGAGCATTTACTCAAACTTTCACTGGAATATTTTGGTGGTAAGCGGACTGGGGACTTGATTGCTCGTATTGGCGCAGAGACTGATCGTATCTGTGTTTTCCTATCCCTATATGCATTAGATTTTGCAACCGATGTACTCATGATCACGATGACTGCAGCAATCTTGGTCTCAATTGATCCCTTGCTTGCTTTGGTGACATTAGCACCATTGCCATTCATTGTATGGATGATTCATGTAGTGCGTGATCGTTTGCGCTTTGGCTTTGAAAAGATCGATCGTATTTGGTCTGAAGTGACTAATATCTTGGCTGATACGATTCCAGGTATCCGAGTGGTGAAGGCTTTTGCGCAAGAGGATCGTGAGCTCAAGCGCTTCGTCGATTCGAATAAACATAATCTCCAAATTAACGATCGAGTAAACCGTGTATGGGGATTATTTTCTCCAACAGTCACATTACTTACCGAAACAGGTTTATTAGTAGTATGGGGATTCGGTATTTGGCAGGTTGCCCATCAAAAGATATCGGTTGGTGTATTGATTGCCTTCTTGGCTTATATAGGACGTTTCTATATCCGTTTAGATTCAATGAGCCGGATTGTTTCGCACACTCAAAAAGCGGCAGCCGGCGCTAAACGTATTTTTGACATCTTGGATCATGTATCTAGCGTTCCTGAGCCCATCAACCCAGCTCCATTGGGTGAGGTTAAAGGACGCATTTCCCTGCGTAGCGTCGGTTTCCGCTACGGTAACCGTGCGGTATCTAAGGGTATTGATTTAGATATTGCTCCTGGTGAAATGATTGGACTAGTAGGGCATAGCGGTTCAGGTAAGAGTACTTTGGTAAACCTTATTTGCCGCTTTTATGATGTGAGTGCGGGCTCAGTTTGTCTAGATGGGCGCGATATCCGTAGCATCGGCATTGCTGACTATCGCAAATGTATTGGCTTAGTCTTGCAAGAACCATTCTTATTCTTTGGCACGATTGCAGAGAATATTGCTTATGGCAAACCAGATGCGACCCGTGAAGAAATCATTGAAGCTGCACGTGCCGCTCACGCTCATGAATTTATTCTGAGACTACCGCTAGGTTATGACTCTTTAGTAGGTGAGCGTGGACAATCATTATCAGGTGGCGAGCGTCAGCGTATCTCCATCGCGCGTGCACTCTTAATTAACCCAAGCATCTTGATATTGGATGAGGCAACTTCATCAGTTGACACGACTACTGAAAAAGAGATTCAGCGCGCATTAGACAATTTGGTTAAGGGCCGCACTACGATTGCAATTGCACACCGTCTATCTACCTTAAGAAAGGCTGACCGCCTGGTAGTTCTGGATAAAGGCGAGATTGTGGAGATTGGTTCACATGAGCAATTAATGGAGGCCCAAGGGGCTTACTACACCCTGTATCAAGCTCAACTACGTCATGCTGCAGAGTTAGTTGAGGGTGGTGCAATTGGTGAGAGTCTCGAAGAGCAGCAAGAAGAGAAGCAGGAAGAAAAGTTAGAAGTCATTGCCAAAGAAGTTGGGGGTGGAGTATGAATACAAGCCATCAACTAGAACGTGATGCATTAGGTCAATTGGTATTGATCGATGCTAAAGGCGAGCGTCATGTTGGTGTTTATCCCGTCAGGGCATATCCGATTACTGCACCTGTTGCTGGCATTGGCATCATGAACCAGTCTGGTAAGGAGGTGTGTTGGTTTCCAGACGCTACGCTCATACCTGCAGCAGAGCTCACCCTGATCGAAGAAGAATTGGCTGCCCGAGAATTTATGCCTGTAATAGAAAAGATTACCAAGGTGTCTACATTTGCTACCCCCAGCATATGGGATATTGAAACGGATCGTGGGCCAACTCGCATTCGCCTCAAAGCTGAAGAAGATATTCGTAGAATTGCTGGCAATACCTTGTTGATTGCAGATTCCAATGGCTTGCAATTTCTTATTAAAGATTCTACGCAGTTGGATAAGATCAGCAAAAAGCTCCTTGATCGCTTCCGCTAGAATAAAAATGGATTTGCCGCTTTAGCTCAGTTGGTAGAGCAGTTCATTCGTAATGAAAAGGTCGCCAGTTCGATTCCGGCAAGCGGCACCAAAGCTTCTTTAGATAAGGGTAAACCCTAGATATTAGTAAGATCCTAATAGATTTAATGCATGAACTTTTTTTGTGCATTAAGTGCAGTTTTTCAGTCTGGATGTAAGTACACTAAACACTGACTTTGGCTTGATTTATCAGGGTTTCTACTAAATTGCAGAAACTCTCGTGAGTCGATTTTGAAATTATTGATGGCAGTCAAGTTCAGTTAGCCTATCTTGTTTAAAAATCACTCTCATATTAAATAAGCCAAAAATAAATTGGCAAAACATTTACAGGAGCACATTAATGAAGATGAAGTTAAAAGGGGCTTTGATTTCTACCGCTTTAGCCCTCGGTGTCGCTAGCGTTTCACCTGCATTCGCTGCATGGGAGCCAACTAAGCCTGTTGAATTCATCATCCCTGCTGGTCCTGGCGGTGGTGCAGACCAAATGGCTCGAATGATCCAAGGGATCATTACTAAAAACAATTTAATGAAGCAGGCCATTATTCCTGTGAATAAAGGTGCTGGTGCTGGTGCTGAAGGTTTCTTAGCAATGAAAGAAGCTAAAGGTGATCCAAACAAGATTGTCATCACACTTTCCAACTTGTTTACCACTCCATTGGCAACAGGTGTTCCATTTAACTGGCAAGACATTACTCCAGTAGCAATGTTGGCATTAGACCAATTTGTTCTATGGGATAACGCTGAAAAGCCATATAAAACAGCCAAAGAATATATCGAAGCAGCTAAAGCAGCTGGCCCAGGTAAATTCAAAATGGGTGGGACAGGTTCAAAGTCTGAAGATCAGATCATTACCGTAGCAATTGAAAAAGCAACTGGAGCTAAATTTACTTACATCCCATTTAAAGGGGGTGGTGACGTTGCTGTTCAGCTCGTTGGTAACCACGTAGATTCTTCTGTAAATAATCCAATTGAAGCGGTTGCTCAATGGCGTGCAGGTAAGTTACGCGCTCTTTGTGTATTTGATGACACTCGCATGCCTTACAAAGAAAAGATTACCGATACTCAATCTTGGTATGACGTTCCGACCTGTAAAGAAGCGGGTGTTTCAACTGACTACACCATGTTGCGCGGTATTTTCATGGCTCCGGGCGTAACCCAGGAACAAGTTGACTACTATGTTGAATTGTTCAAAAAAGTACGTGCTACACCTGAGTGGAAAAAATTCATGGCTGATGGGGCATTCAATCAGACATTTATGAGTGGCAAGGAATTCAGAAACTGGCTTACATTGAATGAAGCGCTTCATAAGCAATTGATGACTGAAGCCGGATTCTTGGCTAAGTAATCTGCAGAAAATGAGATAGGACCTCCATTTGGGGGTCCTATTTTTTAAGCAAGTGTATTAATTAACTTTTATTAGTGAAAAAACAAATGTCTGAACAAGCAAATAATTCAAATCAAGAATCTGTGATCAGTGTCAGAATGATGGATATCATTACGGCGCTTTTATTTATGGCCGTTGGTCTCACCGTGATGGTAGGAAGCCTAAAGTTAGGTGCTAGCTGGGGCAGTGATGGCCCAGAAGCAGGTTATTTCCCTTTCTATATCAGCCTGATCATCCTCCTCTCAAGTGCAGTGACTCTATATCAAGCAGCGATTGTTGATAAGAAGAAGAAAACAGAATCATTTGTAGATAAAGAATCCTTCAAGCAAGTAATGGCCGTGTTATTGCCGGCGGTTGTATTTGTTCTTGGCGTTCAATTGATTGGTATTTATGTTTCCTCAGTCTTTTACATTGCGATCTTCATGGTTTGGCTTGGTAAATATCCAATTTGGAAAGCCATTGCAGTTTCAGTTGGGGTGAGCGTAGCCCTGTACCTCATGTTCGAGTTCTGGTTCCAGGTTCCATTGCCACATGGCTCATGGTTCAATCCGCTCGAGTTTGTTGGTGTGAACTAAAAATATAAATAAAAAAGATTAGAGAAAAAGGAGTTCAAGTTGGAAGAAATTAGCGCTCTATTCAACGGCTTTGCTGTTGCAATGACCCCATTTAACCTGCTGTTGATGTTGGTAGGTGTAACACTCGGCGTGATCATTGGCGTATTGCCAGGTCTTGGTGGTGCAAACGGAATTGCGATTCTGTTGCCATTGACATTCACAATGCCCCCCACATCTGCGATCATCATGCTCTCCTGTATTTATTGGGGCGCTTTATTCGGTGGTGCGATTACATCGGTCCTCTTCAATATTCCAGGTGAACCCTGGTCAGTTGCCACTACCTTTGACGGCTATCCAATGGCACGTAACGGTAAAGCAGGTGAGGCTCTAACAGCTGCATTCACATCATCTTTCGTTGGCGCGTTCTTCGCAATTGTGATGATCACCTTCTTGGCGCCATTGGTTGCCAAGTTCGCACTTCAGTTTGGTCCGCCTGAGTTCTTCTCGGTGTACCTGCTCACCTTCTGTAGTTTCGTGGGCATGAACAAGGGATCTCCGTTTAAGACTATTTCTGCAATGATGCTGGGCTTCGCTTTAGCCACTGTTGGTATGGATACTGTGACTGGTCAATTGCGTTTGACATTCGGCCATCCTGAACTTATGCGCGGTTTTGACTTCTTGATCGCTGTGATCGGTTTGTTTGGTATTGGCGAGATTCTGCTTTCGATGGAGGAAGGTCTTGCATTCCATGGTGCTGCAGCAAAGATTCGTCGCCAAGTGGTGTTGGAGACTTGGGCAAAGTTGCCTAAGTACTGGGCTACATCATTACGCAGCTGCTTAATTGGTTGCTGGATGGGTATCACTCCAGGTGGCGCAACTCCCGCTTCATTTATGGCCTACGGCGTTGCAAAGCGCGTTTCCAAGAATGGCGAGAACTTTGGCAAGGGCGAGATGGAGGGTATTGTTGCTCCAGAAACTGCGGCTCACGCTGCAGGTACATCAGCTCTACTACCAATGTTGTCATTAGGCATTCCTGGTTCACCAACAGCAGCAGTATTGCTTGGTGGTTTGTTGATCTGGGGTCTACAGCCTGGTCCATTGCTATTCGTGGAGAAGCCAGACTTTGTGTGGGGCTTGATTGCAAGTATGTACTTAGGTAACTTAGCTGGCTTGTTTGTTGTATTAACTTGCGTACCATTATTTGCTTCTATCTTGAGAATTCCATTCTCAATCATTGCCCCAGTCATTATTGTGATTTGTGCAGTAGGTGCGTATACCGTTCATAACGCTACTTTTGACGTTTGGTTGATGTTGGGCTTTGGTGTACTAGGTTATGTCTTTAAGAAGCTTGATTACCCAATGGCACCAATGGTTTTGGCGTTAGTCTTAGGCGATCGCGCCGAAGATTCATTCCGCCAATCAATGTTGATCTCTCAAGGTAGCTTGGATGTGTTCTTCTCTAACTACTTGGTTGCTGGTATCTCATCTGTTGCTTTGCTGCTCTTGTTCTGGCCATTGATTGGTAAGTTCATTGGCAAGAAAAAGGCAGCTGCTGCATAAAGCTGAGCTGGTCAAAAACCAGTTAGATCTAGGAGAAAGGGGCGCGAGCCCCTTTTTTCATGACTAAGCAGAAAAATCCGATAAAATTCCTCAATCATGAATTTCCGTAAAAACTCCCTCATTCACTGGATTGCAGCTGCAGCCATTGCGATGAGTGCGCTTGCGCCAGCAGTTTCTCAAGCGGTATCGCTGGCTAAACATGGCCAAGGTTTTGCAATGGAGATCTGTTCAGTTGATGGCAGCAAGATGCAAATCGATGTGCAGGGCGAAGACAAAGAAGTTGCAGAACAAATTCAACCTTGTCCGTATTGTGTGGCGCAGAGCATTACTACGCCGGCATTTGATACCAATCTCACATTTGCGGCGCCAAATTCTTTTGCTTTACTTCCAAAGCTTTTCTACCAATCACCCAAGCCACTCGCTGTCTGGGTAACGCCTCCCTCAGCAGCTCCTCCTACACAAGCCTAAATCTTATTAGGGCATAGCACTGCTATGTATTTAGCAACTCTAGTTGCTGTCATATTGTGTAGGGAAGTAAGCGATGTTTCAAGAAAAGAAAATTATTGGATGCTTCGGCATCCTATTTGCTTCAGCCTTGTTGAGTGCAAGTGCGCAAGCACAAATAGCACCACCGCCTGATTACAACCAAAAGTTAAGTGATGTGGTGGTAAGTGCGACGCGTTCTGGAACGCCTTTAGATGAGATTCCACTGAACACCACTGTTCTGACGAAGGAGGTTCTCGAGACTTCTCCCGATCAAACCATTGATCAGGTCTTGAAAAATGTGCCGGGCGTTATTTTGAACGACACGCCTTACTACCAAAAGGATCCAACGGGTCAGAGCATCAACGTTCGTGGTTTGGGTAACGCTAGAACCCTGGTATTGATTGATGGATTGCCAGCCAATGATGCTTTTTATGGTACAGTGCAGTGGAACTTAGTTCCTATGTCCTCCATAGATTCAGTGGAATTTATTCGAGGCGGTGTTTCTAGTCTCTGGGGTAACTATGGCATGGGTGGTGTCATTAACATTAAGACAAAAACCCCAGTCAATAGTCAGCAAGATGTATCTGCAAGTATTGGTTCATATGGAACTAGTAACGTAGCCGCCTCTAAAGATTTGATGGCATCTGAAGCCTTGCAATTAAGATTTTCAGCAGACTATTTTGCTACTGATGGTTACCAGCAAATTGCAACCATTTCTCCGGCATCGCCAAATAGTATTAAAAATGGTCAGGGTCCTGCAAGTTCCCATAACTCCAATATGAGATTGCAAGGTTATTTCAAGACAACACCAGATACCAATGGCTTCTTCAGAGTTGGTTATCACACTATGTCTGATTTATCGTCTGGCTATGCTTTTGCAACCAATATTATGCAAGAGACTGATATAGCGGGCGGTACTACTACTCGTTTTGATGATCAATCTAAGGTAGATGTTAATTTCTTCTATGAAAACACTGGTTTTAATAAGCAAAATGGCTCCACTACAACAAGCTCCTCGAATGGCATTTCTGCAAATACACCTTATATCAATGCCAATTACAAAGATCCATATAACACTGTAGGTGCGTCTGCTCAGTACACGCAAGAATTAAAGGGAATAATTGATCAATACATCGTGGGGGTAGATGCCAGAAATATTGCAGGTTCAAATTTGACCAATAATTTAAACAATAATGGCACTTCAGCTGCGGTCAATTATGCTCAGGGTCAGCAATCTTTTTATGGTCTGATGGGTCAATTGAAATCGAAGGCCGACTCCATTCCACTGGAAACTACTTTAGCAGCACGCGTAGATCAGTGGAATAGCCAAACCCCTACTAATTGGAATGGGGGATCTAATGGCGCAAATCCCGTCTATCAAAATATTCCAAATCAAAGTAAGACTCAATTAAGCCCAACCTTAGGATTGCTTTACAAGATGACTAAAGACTGGGATATACGCTCTGCTGCATATCAAGCCTTCCACGCTCCAGGCATGAATAACACCCTGAGATCTTATGGCTCATCTACTGGATATAGTTTTGCAAATCCCAATCTCTCCCCAGAGACGATGACTGGCTATGAGGTAGGAACTGATTATCGGTGGAAGGGTGGATTTGCTCAGTTAACTGGTTTTAATAACTATATTCAGAATGCAGTAGCTAGTTATTCACTTTCATCTAAAAGCTCCACAGATGTGGCGCTAGCAAAAAGTTTATGTGGCGCTACTGGCAACCCATTAACGGGAACGGGTAACGTAGGTATTTGTAATTCCACCAGCGTGAGCTATTACACCAATAATCAGAATTTACTTAGCCAAGGCATTGAGTTTCAATTTCATCATGACATCAGTCCAAAGTGGGCCACAGATGCCAACTATGCATTTACTAGTACTAAGCTAACGATGAGTGCAACAAGTGATCCTACTGGTAAGCAACTTGGCGGCGTACCTCAAAATCTCCTTGGCGGCGGATTGACTTACTACCCTGTGCCACAGGCAAGTTTGACTGCGACAGTGCGCTACGTTGGAAGTTCATGGATGAATACCTCGAATACCTTGCCGGTAGCAGCATACGCTATAGTAGGCTTAAGGGCTAACTACGAAGTTACTAAGAACGCTACGGTTTACGCCTCTGCTGTGAACTTATTCAATCGACAGTACATCACCTTTGGCACTGGCAGTAACAATACTAGCTATGTCCTTGGCCAGCCTCAGTCTATTAACGTAGGTGCACGTATCATCTTCTAATAATGAGATCTCATTTGAATTCCTCCATTTCACTGCTGACGGCCCAAATACTCCTATTAGGAGCCTTTGGATTACTTGGGCGTGCACAAGCGCAAATGAATCATTCTTCTCCTGCGAAAGCCAGCAATACCTGCCAAGGCAGCGGATTGGATTGCGCTAATTCCGCCACACCTTTTTTATTGCCCGATGGAAAATTATTATTGGCGTGGACTGCGAATGGGGTTGTATCCGTAGCGCAATCTTCCGATCTAGGAAAAACTTTTTCAATTCCACTTAAGATTGCCGAGCATGGTAAGTCACTTGATACCGGTAGTGATGCGCGTCCACAAATTGTTGCGGATAAGCAGGGTAATGTTTTTTTGGCTTATGCCTTCTTCAAAGATTCGAATTGGAATGCCCAAATTAACACTGCTAGATCGACAGATGGTGGCAACACTTTTACCACTCCAGTCTCTTTAGTTCAGGATAGTTCTAGTCAGCGCTTTCCCTCTATGCTATTGAGGGCAGATGACTCTATTTTTATCACCTGGATTGATAAGCGGCTTGTTGCTGCTGCAAAGCAGGGCGGTGAGAAACGCTTGGGTGGATCCATTGCTTATTCATTTTCTAATGATGGTGGAAAATCATTTCAGGCGGAGCAATTCGCTAATGAGAGTAGTTGTGAGTGCTGCCGTATTGGAGGCTCTCTCGATGTGCAAAATCAACCGGTCATTGCGTAT
>Ga0208376_1000652_pt1 | contig 10637 bp, 9 predicted proteins | sample CryBogmetaGMA25M_FD_184548 | JGI IMG/M metagenome (GOLD analysis project Ga0208376, IMG submission 184548) | Freshwater microbial communities from Crystal Bog, Wisconsin, USA - MA2.5M (SPAdes) | ecosystem: Environmental > Aquatic > Freshwater > Lake | place: Crystal Bog, Wisconsin, USA...
CGGTATCGGGCTCCATCTACCGGACATGAAGCGCGCATCCGGCATGAAATCGCACGTTTGTACCACGATAAGTGTCCGAGAACGACCCCTGCCGGATGCTACCACCGTCTCTCCGACAGGCTGCTAGGCGGCGCGAAGCTGGGTGCAGGGGCACTGGGTGGCGCGAAGCTGGGTGCAGGGGCACTGGGTGGCACGAAGTTGGGTGCAGGGGCACTGGGTGGCGCGAAGCTGGGCGCAGGGGCACTGGGTGGCGCGATATAGGGAGCTTCTGTATCGAACCCATCGCTAGCCGGAACTTCCGGCGGCGGCGGAAGGAACAACGCGGCGGAAGAATCAACCGCAATCATTTGCTCCAGCAACGCCACCACACCGACAGCCGTCGTTGTCGTGAGCGACTCCTCGGGGTCGAATTCATCTTGGCCCACCAGGAGGACACCCCACGGCAGACCACGGATAGTGAGCGGGATGGCCGCCACCGAATTTGCCTCTCTGAGCAAGGCGCGCTCAGGGTCGGCGGGCAGGAGCGGCGCAAGCACAAGTTGGCCCTGAATAAACGCCTGACCGATCACGCCGCTGATTGCCGGCTGCTCATCAGGGCGCTGCGGACAGCTCCACGCTATCGGAATCAACACGTCGCTATCGGAGCGATAGAGGATTTCGCCAACCGAGCCGCAGTAGCGGCGCAGTATATCAATTGCCTCAGGTGCAACCTGATCAAGTGTGTGGTTTGGCAGCGACAGCAACGACTGGAGCTCCGGCATCTCACCGAGACAGCCGAGTATATCAAGGCGCTGCGCCTCGGAGTGGGTCGCCAAGGCATAGGCAACCTGCCCCCAATGTACCCGATTCGCCAGAGCATCGCGTTCAAAGCTCTCGGCATTAGGATGACCGCTGGCGAGACTGAGCAGGAGCCTCGCCCGACTCACCACACGCTCATCGGAGGTGAGTACTCCCTCGAAGAGATAGCGGCGTCCAGAGCCATCACCCCGCTCGGTGATCGTCTGAGCGATCATCGCGCCCCAGAAGGTGGGGCTATCAATGACCAGAAACCACTCCTGGCTCATCGGAGTTCCGTGGGCTACAGACACAAACGTGATGCCTGGGATCTCGGGTGGCTCAATGTCGGCCTCACCGTAAACGGTGACACTCTGACAGAAGGGCACCAGTTGGCTGATCCGCCCCTGATGCATGCGGAAAAGTGAGAATCGGAGCGTGCCCACGGCGACATGCGCGGTGTGACCTTGCTCCTGAGCCATCAGTTCGAGCTGTCGGCCAATCACAATCAGCGCGTCAGCCTGACGACGCCAGCGCCGATCGGCGGGGACGTGGCTTACCAGCTTTGCGAGTGAAGGCCCGGCAGCACTTCGGGAGGCTGCGGCGATTGTCGGTGCGGTCATGGCCATTTCCTCACACGCTCACTACTGCGGCAACGGTGCACAAGAGCGCTTCCAGATAGGTAGTCCTTAACCTATGATCTATTAGACACGAAGATTGACCCGATGCGTGTTAGCGGTACGCAAGCCTTCCGTTAGGGTTGCGTTAGGAAGTTAATAGGTTACAAAAATCACAACATAACAGGTGACGACACACCAAGGCAGTAAATAGTGATTGACACCCACAGGAGATCCTTTATACTTCGTCTACACACTACTATAATGGCGATCGTTGTATCGTACAATACCATGCAGATTTTTACTTTTTAAGCCGGGGTTCGTGGATATGTCACCGTATCGAGATGCGCTCTCATCACCGGTCGGTCGGCGCGTGAACTCCCCAGAGATTGCTAGAAACGTGTAACCTTGTGGAATCCATGCCCATAGCTCAGAAACTGCCGAGTGCCGACCGGACATGGCAACCCACCCTTGAGTCTCTCTTTGATTGCTGGCAAAGTTTCCTCCTCGCACACCACGATCCCTATACTCTCAACCACGATCTGCTCAATGTGGTGGCATCGGCTACCCAGTCTGATCGTGCTTCGCTTATGCGATTCGATCCCGAACTCCGTCAGTTACGGATCACCACAGCGATCGGTATTCATCCCGATATTGTTAATCAGACGATAATCGGTCTAGGCGAGGGGATTGCAGGATGGGTCGCCCAGCACCGCCAGTCGCTGCTCCTGCCGAGTGGGCCAGACATTCCAGCGCACCTGAGCGAGTACATGCATCAGCACGCCATCAGTTCAGCCCTATGTGTGCCGATGATGATCGGCGATGAACTGAAGGGGGTCCTCAACCTGGCTCGCCTTGGAGATGCCCCGACCTTCACCTCAGAGGATCTCTGGTTTGCCGCACTGATTGCGGATCGCCATGCTGCCGCTCTCCAAACAGCGCAACTCTACGAAGAACTGTCAAATAGCGAACAATTCATCAATCGTGTTCTCGAAAGCGTACCCATCTCGCTGGTGGTGATTGACCACAATCTACGGATCGTCTCGGCCAATAAAAATTTTTTAAGCAAGGCCCGCCATGATGAACAACAGGAGATCGGACGTCCCATCAGCCAACTCTTCCCACCCGTGCTGATACGTTTCCTCCAGCTTGAAGCGAAGATTAATGCAGTATTCGCCAGCGGCCAGACGTTCGATGGCGAGAAGATGGTCTATCGCGCGCCAGGAATCATCACCCGCACCTACTATTACCGGCTCATCCCGATAAAGAGCGGCCAGCGGGTGGAAAATGTTCTGCTGCTGATGGAGGACATCACCGAGCGCGAGCAACTTGGCGAGGAGGTGCGTCGGGCCGAACGCTACCTCGCAAGCGTCATTGATTGGGCGAGCGATCTGGTGGTCTCAATGACCCCGCAGGGTGAGGTTATCACCTGGAACCGAGCGGCGGAGCGAGTCTCGGGATTAGTTCCCGATCAGGTACGCGGCAAATCGTTCCTCTCGCTTTGCGCCGCCGACCAGCGTCGCGCCCTAGCGACACAACTACGCCGCCTGATTCAAGACGAAGAAAGCATCGCTACTGAGGCGAGCCTGATCACATCGAATCCGCAGCAGCAGGTAGATGTGGCGTGGAACTGCTCGGCCATGCGCGATGATACCGGCGCAGTGGTCGCCCTAGTGGCAGTTGGTCGCGACCTCACCGAGCGTCGGCGCCTAGAGGCCCAGCTCGCGCAGTCGGCTAAAATGGCCTCGCTCGGGGTTATGGCAGGTGGGATCGCCCACGAGATCCGCAACCCGCTGGCGATCATCGCGGCGAGTGCACAGTTGCTTGATGAACACCCCCACGATGATGAACTGCGCCAGCAGTGTACCCAGAAGATCGTCGCCTCGGCCCAGCGTGCCTCGCTGATCATCGAACACCTGCTCAAATTTGCCCACCCGCCGCAAGAGCGATTCAGGCTGCTCAATATCCACGCCACCCTTGAGGAAACCTTTACGCTGCTAGGACACCAACTTCTCGTCTCGCAGGTCGCGCTCCATCGCGACTTCTCGCCCGATGTGCCACGACTTTACGGTAACCCCGAACTACTCCAGCAAGTCTTCACCAACCTCATCCTGAATGCATGTAATGCGATGCCACAGGGTGGAGAGTTGACCGTGCAGAGTCGGCTGATTGATGATCTGATCGAACTGCGCTTCAGAGATAGCGGACATGGGATTATTGACAAGCATATGGCAAAGATTTTCGATCCCTTCTTCACCACGCGGGCAGTAGGCAAGGGTACCGGGCTGGGACTCTCGATCAGCTATAGCATTGTGCAGCAGCACCATGGCACAATGGAGGTGGTTAGCGAACCAGAGCAAGGAGCGACGTTCATCATTCGGCTGCCGATCACTGACACGTATCTCGCGGCTGCGCCGCACTAGGATTTTGCTGGGAGGGGGCGGATCCCTTCTATATGCTGCATGACAATCACACACGCGAAAAAACGCCTACGGAGGGTGCCACGAATGAAGATCCTGATCGTTGATGACGAACCAGACCTGTGCTGGGCTCTTGAACGGATGATCCGAACAAATGATATGTGGATTAGCATCGCCGGTTGCTCGACCAGTGCTATGAATCTTCTCAAACAGCATACCTACACCGTAGCGTTTGTTGATGCCATTTTACCTGATTCTAATGGCTTTCAACTCGCCCGGCACATCCACATGGTTAGCCCTAGCACCTCTATCGTCCTCATGTCAGGGTACTATTATCGTGAGGATATGGACGAAGCACACACGCACATCGGTGGATTTCTCGCCAAGCCCTTTCTGATCAGCGATGTGCGCACGATTCTACAGCAGGTCTTAAGCGCAGACCAGATCCGGCAGGAGCAGTACCCGTGCAACACATATTGCTAGTTGATGATGAAGAGGATCTTCTGTGGGTAGTTGGCCGGGCTCTTCACGACGAGGGCTACACGGTGAGGATGGCTCACGATGGCTCTGAGGCACTCGAGATGATGCAACGTCAGCAGCCAGATCTGGTTGTTCTCGATGTGGCGATGCCCCACACCGACGGATTTACACTGTGCCAAACATTGCGTGCGCGCACAGATCTCGCAGAAGTACCGGTACTCTTCCTCACTGGACGCAACACCATTGAGGATCGTATCCGTGGTTTCGACGAGGGGGGCGACGACTATCTGATCAAGCCGTTTGATCTGCGCGAATTGAAGGCGCGGATTAGGGCACTGCTACGACGAAGTGGGGCGAACCGCACACCCGCAGCACCAACAAATATGCTTCGTGTCGGTAGCCTGAGCCTTGATTTGCACACCTGCGAGGTTGATGTCGCCGGTGCGGCAGTTCAGCTCACGCCCGCAGAATTCGATCTGCTCAGCTACTTGATGCGCCATCCCAACGAGATCTGCTCAAGCGAACGGCTGCTACGCGGGGTGTGGAACTACGCTCCCGATACAGCTGAGCCGGGCCTTGTACGCTGGCATGTGATGAACTTGCGCGCCAAAATCGAACCCGACCCGCGTCGTCCCATTCGCCTCTGCACTGTAGCACGCCACGGCTATATTCTGCGCGGTGAACGAGCCGCATAAGGAACAACAAACGGCAAGCAAATACACGAATGACGGATCCCACCATTCGTGTATTTGCTTACCCTTCGTTGTTCCGCCTAACAAAACCCTAACAGAACACTTGCGCAGAGCTAACGGCTAGAGGGATAATTCTGCGGTGTAATAGATTCGGATAGCATGATCCGAGTCTAGCCACCGCTTTATTTACAGGAGGAGAGGAATGGCTATCGAGAAAGTCAACGCATCGAGCAGTCTTGCCGAGGTTGTGGATCGTATCCTCGATAAAGGCATCGTGATTGATGCCTGGGTTCGTGTATCCCTCGTGGGAATCGAACTGCTGGCCATTGAGGCCCGCATTGTGGTCGCTGGCGTAGATACGTACCTGAAATATGCCGAGGCGGTGGGTCTCACCGCATCCGCGTAGTTTATAATCGTTCATCACAGCAATATATCGTTGGCCCCCTACACATAACATACGTGGCAGATGCCTGCCCATAGGATCACAGTTAAGGAGCCGTGCGGTGACTCTCCCTCAATACCACCGATCCGCTGATGTGCGTGAGGCTGCCGAACGCCAGATCCGAGACTATCGGCTCTCGCGCGTGCATACCTCATCCGCCCAGCGAGAATTCCTCGCAACACAGGCCGCGCAACTGCGTAGCGCAGTGGCGGCTTTCCGCGCCGACCTTGATGCCAAACTGGCCCTCAGCGCATCCGAACTGCGCTCTCGCCTCCACGAGAATGCTACCGCGCTGCGCAACGATGTGAACGCGCTCCTGCAGAACTTGGCGACGTCGCGCAGCCAAGATTCTGCCGCCTCGCACGAGACACGTGTGCAGGACGCCACCGCACTGCGCAACAGTGTCAATGCGTTGCTACAGAACCTAGCAACGTCGCGCAGTCAGAATTCTGCCACATCGCACGAGGCGCGCACGCGGGATGCCAATACACTGCGAGATAGTGTGAATGCACTGCTGCAGAACCTGGCAACGTCGCGCAGCCAAGATTCCACCGCCTCGCACGAGACACGTGTGCAGGAATTCCACCAGTTGCGCGAGCAGGTGTCCGCATACATTAAGTCGCTCAGCGCAGAGCGCGACACCCTTGCCACCAATCAATCGGCCGAACTGCGCCGCAACCGTCAGACACGTGCCCAAGACGTTGCCGCTATGCTGAGCTCGCTGCGCGCCCGGAGCCCTTTGTGGTCCGCTACCGCAGCACCGGTTACACCCGTCTATGTGGCCCCGCCCGCCACGCACACCACTGTGATTATTGCTGTGCCGGACGCGCCGGTCGAAGATTCCGTCGCACCAGTCGAACCCCCGCAAGCTGCCCCGACTGTGCCGGTTGAAGACCCTACCGCGCCGATTGAAGCCTCGGTCGCGCCGATTGAAGCCTCGCACGAGGCGCCGGTTGAGCCGGTCGCCACGCCGGTCGAAGCCCCGCAATCTGCGGAGGGCAGCGATCTCATGCAGCGGATTGGGCAGGTTGGGCTGATTGCGTATGCCCAGATGGCACGGGTGACGATCCTGCGCGCACTGGAGGGGGGGGCACTGGATGAGGAGCAGGAGCGGCAGATCGGTGCCCACATTGACGGACTCGTTGGCAACGTGCAATCTTTCCTCACCGAGATCCGCCACGCGCTCGGACAGCTCAACAGCGCTGAGCGCAGCCAGATCAGCGAGATTGTTGAGGGCGTGCACCGCAACATCGTCACCCTTCACAATGAACTGGAGCACTCCCACTGGCCCACTGGCCCTGATCATGTCGAAACATTCCGTCGGCTTGCGACGAACCTGCGCCTGCGTCTTTCCCCCATCCACAGTGATCTCGATGCGGTCATCCGATCACTTCAGGACGACAAGCAACCGGCTGCGAAGGAGCCTGCACCCGAGGTTGAGGCACCTCAGCCCCGATCCTACCGTGATAATCTAACCACAATCCACGGCATTGGTCCCGCCTTTCAGCAGCGGCTCGACCGTGCCGGGATCTGTACGTATATCCAGTTGGCATTGAGCAGCCCGGAGGAACTACGCAAGGCGCTCGGCGATGCAGGTCGTCTGTCCAATGTGGACGACTGGATCGTCCAGGCACGTAGCCTCGCCGGCTTGCCGTAGCGCAGCGCAGGCACAAACGGGCAATCACCGTAAGGAGGTTCAAGGGAGTGTTCTCTTCCCTTGAACCTTCCAGTGTACACAGTAGTGACGGAGCCACCCGATGCTTGAGACAGACGTACTCACCGGCAAGTACCTCTACGGTGTTATTCGCTGCGCAGACGCTCGTGCGATACCTGCTCGCGGAATCCACGAGCGGGGTGCTCGCGTCTACACCCTTCCCTACCGCGACCTTGCCGTCGTGGTGAGTGACTCGCCATGCGAGGAGTACGACAGCACACGCCGTAATATGATGGCCCATACACGGGTGCTTGAGGCCGTGATGCAGCAGCACACGGTGCTGCCAATCTGCTTTGGCATTGTAGCCCCTGATTCAGAGACCATCTACCATCAGTTGCTTATCCAGCGCTACGACGACCTTGTGGCGAAGCTAGACCAACTCCGTGGGCAGATCGAGCTGGGGCTGAGGGCATTCTGGGTTGATGAGCAGATCTTTCATGAGATTGCCGACCAGCAGCCCACCATCCGCGCCCTACGTGACAGCATCGCCTCACGTCCGCCTGAGAGTACCTACTATGATCGAATCAGTCTGGGCGAACTGGTCGAGGCGGCAGTCATTCAGCGGCGCGAGAGCGACAGCGAGCAGATCCTTGCTAGCCTGAGTCCTCTCGCTCGCGCTACCGTCACCCACCCCGTCCTCACTGACCGCATGGTGATGAACGCAGCATTCTTGCTTGACCGCGTCGAAGAGGCGCGATTTGACACCGCCGTGCGTAACCTGGACAATAGTATGGGTCCGCAGATAATATTTAAGACTGTTGGGCCAGTACCACCCTACAACTTTGTTACACTCAATGTCGTCTGGAGGTAACAGTACGTTCAGTGATGTCCCTCCGAAATCATGCATTAGGAAATTAGGCATGAACATGGTACAGATCGTTAGCGCCGCTCGCGAACAGCTCAGTATTCTGACTGGCCTAAAGGTAGACACTGTCTCGCGCGTTGATCGCGAGGGCGGAGGCTGGGTTGTGGATATCGAGATGGTCGAGTTACAGCGGGTTCCTAGCAGTAACGATGTTCTCGCCAGTTACCGCATCAACCTTGACGCCAAGGGGAGTATGGTGAGCTATGTGCGGACTCATCGTTACAAACGGAGCGAGGTGCGGACGTAGAGCGCGCTCCATCGCAATGGCGAACATCTCGTGACATTCGTGACATTATTGAGCTAGGACAAGGTTCGATCCAGCTTTACCGAATCTTTCCCTATGCTATACTGGCCTCGCTTTTGGCTGGAAATACTGCGAGGGCAGTTTGATGAAGATATACAAGGCCCGTGCGCCGATGCGGATCGGTTTCTTCGGTGGTGGCACGGATGTCAGCCCTTACGCCGAGGAGCATGGCGGCAAAGTACTCAACTGCACGATTAATCTCTTCGTGCGTTGTATGCTCACGCCCAGTAGCGAACCTGGTATCACCATTCGCTCCCTCGACCTTCAAGAAGTGAGTCGGCTGGTGAGCGGGCGCGAGTGGGACGGCACGCTGAGTTTGCCCCAGGCCGTCCTTGACGCCATGCCCTTGCTCCAATCGGTGCGCTCGGAGGAGATGCCGGGTTTTAAGCTGACGATGTTCAGCGACGCGCCCCCCGGTAGCGGTCTGGGTTCATCCTCGGCTCTGGTGGTGAGTATGCTCAAGCTGCTCTACGCCATCGCGGGCCAGAGCTACGATCCCCATCAACTCGCTGAACTGGCCTACCGCATTGAGCGGGTTGACCTGGGCATTCCCGGCGGGCGTCAGGATCAGTACGCCGCCGTATTTGGCGGGATGTGCCTCTACCACTTCGGCAAAGATCGGGTGATTGTTGAGCCGGTGATCACTGACCCGACTGCCCTGCTGGAACTGGAGAGCTGCCTGATCATCGGCTATATCGGCGACCGCCAGTTACTCACCCGCCACCTGATGACCGACCAGGTGCAACGTCTGGTCAAGGGCGATACTCTGCGGCTTCACGATGAGACCAAGGCTTTTGTGGATGAGTCCACCCGTCTGTTGCGCCAGTTGCGCATCGCCGACTTCGGGCGGTTGCTCCACGAGGCGTGGGAGGTGAAGAAGGCATTCTCGCCGCATATTGCCCCGCCGATTGTGGACGAGGTTTATGCGATGGCTCGTCAGCACGGGGCGTGGGGCGGTAAGATCACGGGCGCGGGCGGCGGCGGTTTTATGGTTTTTGCGTGCCCCTTCGACCGTCGCCTGGATCTGGAGCGTGCCCTGACTCAGTCCGGTGTAAATGTGCGGCCCTTCTCTTTCGTCTCCCACGGCGTCCAATCCTGGTGCGTGGAGGCGTAGCGCCATGCACATCCCGCGTATCGCCTACTGCTCACCCGTCAACCCCGCACCGTCAGGGATCTCGGATTACAGTGAGGAACTGTTGCCCTACCTCGGGCAGTACGCTGAGATCACGTTGTTTGTGGAGGATGGACTAAAGCCCACGAACCCGCAGGTGGCCGCGCACCTGGAGGTATTACCGCTGCGTCGGTTGCCCCGCGAGCTACGCCGCCGCCGCTACGACGGGCTGGTTTACCATATGGGCAATAGTCCGGCCCACGCCGAGATCTGGCGGGCTGCGCAGCGTATGCCGGGTGTGGTGGTGTTGCACGATCTGGTTCTACATCACTTTATGCTCTGGTATGCCGCCAATATTCAGCACAATGTACAGATCTATGTGCGCGATATGGCCGAGCGTTATGGTGAGCCGGGCGCGCACATGGCCCAGATGATGATCCGTTCGCGCTTCACCGATGCGGCTTTCGATTTTCCTTGCTGTGAGCCGGTTCTAGCCGCTGCTCGCGGGATGATCGCCCACAGTCGCTATGTGGCTGAGCGGGCCGCGATCATCCGCCCTGATCTGCCTTCCGCTGTGGTGCCGATGGGCGTGCCTCTGCCCGCCCCGCTGGCCCGCGAGGATGCCCGCGCCCGCCTGGGTCTGCCCGCCGACGCCGCAATCCTGGCGAGCTTTGGCCACATTAATGCCTGGAAACGGCTTGAGCCAGCCCTGCGCGCCCTGCGTCATCTGCGCGATGCGGGCCACGACGCACGCTATATCCTGGTCGGTAGTGTCTCGCCCAACTATGATCTCGTCGGCCTGATCGGGCGCATGGGCCTGACCGAGTCCGTCACTATCACCGGCTACGTGCCCCGCGAGCAGTTTGAAGACTACGTGGCCGCCGCCGACATCTGCCTGAACCTGCGCTACCCCACCGGAGGCGAGACCAGCGCGAGCTTACTGCGCCTGCTTGGTGCCGGTCGGCCAACCCTGGTCAGCGCCGTAGGTTCGTTTGCCGAACTGCCCGCCGGGGTGGCCGCCCAGGTGGACACTGACTCCTCCGAGGGCGAACTGATCCTGCGCTACTGCCGACTGTTGCTGGAACGGCCCGACGTAGCTGCTGCCCTGGGGGAACGGGCGAAAGCCTTCGTCGCCGCCGAGCATTCCCTAAACACTGCTGCCCTGGGCTACGCTCGTTTTCTGGCCCGGCTCTACGGCTGGCCAGTTCTGCGCAAGGT
>Ga0208376_1000653_pt1 | contig 10636 bp, 12 predicted proteins | sample CryBogmetaGMA25M_FD_184548 | JGI IMG/M metagenome (GOLD analysis project Ga0208376, IMG submission 184548) | Freshwater microbial communities from Crystal Bog, Wisconsin, USA - MA2.5M (SPAdes) | ecosystem: Environmental > Aquatic > Freshwater > Lake | place: Crystal Bog, Wisconsin, USA...
ACCTAAGATTGGACCAACAAGTGTAGTTGCTGAAGACGTAATTGATTGGGCTGAGAATAATTTACCGAAGACAATCGATCTGGAATGGGAGCTAGAGAAATTTAAGGATTACCACCGCTCTCGTCCCAAGAAGCCTCCAAAAGATTCCATTGCAGCTTTTAGGAATTGGCTTCGAAGAAGCTCGGAATTACAAAACAAAAATTTAGGAGGATTTAAATATGGATATAACAACAATAAAACAACAGAGAGCACTGACCTTGAACGATTCTTTGCCGGTGGTGTTAGAGCGCTTGATTATCTCTCCAGGAGTAGATTGGAGTGGGAAGTTGATCGGAAGATCTGAATATACTTTTAATCCAATTCCAGTAATTGAGCAAACTTCAGCGATTTACAGCCAAGCACTAAAGTGGAGTAAGATTCTTCAAGAAGCTTTGCTTCCCGCTGATCCTGAACATATTTTTATGCATTTAACTAATTTACGAGTGCATTTTAAAGGTCATTCTTTAAGCGAAACTGAAAGCAGAATACTCATTCAAGATTATATCTCTGATTTATCTCATTTACCCTTAGATTTGATCGAACTGGTTTGTAAAGAATATCGTCATGATGGCAATAGTCAGTATTTTCCTAAAGCAGGACAATTGCGCACTGCTGCCAACCAGCATCTATGCACAAGAATCGCTAAATTAAACAAATTAAATGCAATACTACAGGCAAGTGCAGATGCAAATAATAACAAACCAACTTATTAACCCTAATTTTCAAAAGAGGACAAAAATGAAAATAACTAATTTAATTAATAATGAAAAAACAAAACAACGTACTGCGGTGGTTGGAATCTTGGCTGTTACCATGTTACTACCAGAACTTTCATTTGCTGCTGAAGCTGGTGCAGATGCTTTTGCAAGCATTTATACCAAAGTAACTGGTTGGATCGGTGGGACTGCAGGAAAGCTCATTACCTTTATCTGCTTTGCGATGGCAGGGATTATGGGAGTAGCAGGCTTTCCAACTAAGTATATCTTAGGTGCAATGGGAACAGGTCTACTGCTCTCATCATCTAACTCTTTAGTTAATATGATGTTTTAATTATGAATTATCGCATCCCAAGAACTTTAGATAATAGCTTTCGTTGCCTTGGGATACCAATGGACACACTGATTGTGTTCATGATGGTCTGGGGGAGTTTGATGATATTCGATAAAGGACTTTATGGAATTCCCCTAGGGATATTTGCAGCCAATATTTTTGGCCGCTTTCGCAGTCGATCAATTATTAGAAAAATAATCAGGATGATCTATTGGTATTTACCAGCTGAAATGAACTTTATCAAAGGTGTTCAAGGACATCAAAGAAAAATGAATATGGAATTTAAAAATGCTGATAAATCTTAAATTACAAAGAAATATTTTATTGGTGAGTAGTGCTGTAATGATTTTAGCTAACAGCCTGCTGGCATTAAAATTATACAATCAAGAGATCATAACTCGTAATTTACCGATTACTGAAGCCGAACTAGTAATCAGCAAAAATTATATCAATGATGCAGCGCTTAAAATTAGAGCTGACCAGATCATCTCTTTATTATTTTCAATGAAAAAAGAAAATGTAGCAGTTGTAACGGATAACTTGCTTAGACAAGTAGATAATGAATCTTATGAAGACTTCAAAGCTAAAATCAAGAAATTAGCTGATGACATAGCTAACCGAGATTATCGTTATGTTTTTGGCGATATTCAAAGCTATGAATATGACAATTATAACTGGACAGTGAAAATAGCTGGATTTCTAGATACTTATCTTTCAGACAAGAGAATCGCCAATCAACCTAAGCAATATCTGCTCTCCTTCACTAACAAGTCTGGAATTATAAACCTTAAATCATTTGAGGAGATCAAAGATGAACCAAAAAATTAGAATTTTGCTTTTTGGCATAATGATATTGCTTAATTTTAATGTGAATGCACAGGAGTTTACTGTTGCTAACAATGCTGAAATAAAGGCTTTTGCTTCTAAAGCTGAAATTACTCGCCTAGCATTTGATAGCCCAGTCGTAGAGATACATGCGTTATCAGAAGAGATTGAATATGCTATAAATGGAAAGGATATTTACTTAAGACTCTTTGCAGAAAAACCAGTAAATTTCTTTGTTAAAACTGAAGATGAGATGACTTATAAAATAATTCTAGTAGCAACTGATATACCATCAACGCAAGTTTTTATCCATAAATTTGCAGAAATTGATAAATCTCAAACTGAATATTTCAATCAAATATCACCAGAGCTTAAAACCAAAATAGCTAAACTCATAGAAGTAACTTTAAATCCTACAAAATATCTTGGCTTTAATATTACTCCTAAACATTTAAACCTCATTAGTCCAGTGAAGTCTTTAAAAATGAAGTTAGTAGCTCAAACGAGTGGCAGTAAGTTGATCTCAGAAAAAATTCACCTTAAAAACTCAAGTGATAAAACCCAAAAACTGAATTTAAAAGACTTTGCTGCTCAAGAATATTTAGCAGTTTATTTATCTAAAGAAGAACTATTACCGAAAGAAGAATGCACACTTATTCGAATTTTAGAAAATTAATATAGGAAAAGTTAAAATGAAAAGATTATTTTTAACCATAGAAAAAATTAAAGGGAGATGGAAGCAATATTTTATAGCTGACGACAGTGAACCAGCAATGGTACGTAAGAAGCATCTACGCTTAGGAGCTGTGGTAATTTCGCTATTCTTGCTTATTTGTTACTTAGTTCAAAATAGTGGCGATCAACTCAAGAATTTTAAATACCCAGAAACTACTAAACTTGACGCAAAAGACAAACTTAAAACTTCTCCGGTGCTTGAGGAATTAGCAAATGGTACTAGTAATGAATTACTCTGGACTGAAATCCAGGCACAAGAATTGGATGAGCTTAAAAACAAACAAGTAAGTACTGAAAATGCGCAAAAGACCATCAATCAACAGTTTGAAACTGATAAAGTTAGTAAGACCGAAATGGAGAATGTTATTCTTAATTTGAGCAATACGTTAGAAGCCAAATATGAGCAAAAGTTAGCTGAAGAAATAGCCAAAGTAAAAATAGAAGAAAAAAAGAAAACTGAAGCAAGTATCGAAAGCAAGTCTTTTAAGTCTAAGAAAAAAACTCTTAAACTCGGTGAATATATTCCTGCTAATAGTTATGCTCAAGCTAAACTCATTTCTGGAGTTGATGCTGGAGTTGGTATGAGCGCTGAAGCTAATCCACGCAGTGCATTACTCAGAATTACTGGTGAAGTGGTATCAGCTGGATTTGGCTCAAAATATCTAAAAACAAATAAATTGATTGGTTGTCAAATGTCACTTAGGGCGGTTGGTGATATTTCTAGCGAAAAAGTCTATTTAGATGGCGTGCTAATGAGTTGCGCTTTAGATGCTAATAACTTCATTGAAATCCCAGTTAAAGCTTATGTCTCTTCTCTTGGTAAAACCGGGGTTAGAGGTGAGATCGTTTCTCGTGAAGGCGATATGGTCTTAAAAAGCTTTGTTGCTGGTATTGCTTCAGGCTTTGGTAATGGAGTGACTCAGTTTAGTCATCCTCAACAAAGTTTGCTTGGCAATACTCAAACTGATCAACAAAAAATTAAAAGCATAATGAATGGCGGCTTAGGTAGTGGATTAAGCAATGGTAGCAACAGCCTAGCTGAATTTTTCATTAAACGAGCTGAGCAATATCAACCAGTAATATCAGTTAATGAAGGCGTTGAAGTTAATATTGTCTTCATTGAAGGCTTTAGTTTGAAGGAGACTCAAGAAGATGAAAAATCTAAGTAGATTAATTCTGATATCAATAATGTTATCGAACTGCACAGGTTATAAAAGTACCTGGGATTGCCCTAAGGTTAAAGGTATTGGTTGCAGTTCTCTAGGGATTGCTGATGAGGTCGCTAGAAAGCAGATCTTATTAAATACCGGTGAGAAACAAAAGAAAAATGTCTTAATTAAGAGTAATGAAAATAACTTTGAGGAAGCGGAGATTTATTAATGGCCACAGCTAATTTAAGTCTTTTAGATTTCTTGTCCTATAGAAATTATGATGCAAAAAACTCTATTTTTGATAATCAAAAGACTATGGGCTTCGTCTTAAGAGTTGGTCATTTTTCTGGAATGAATGAGGCTGCTAAACAAGCATTTAGGAGCTTAGTTAGCAATGATTTGCCAGTTGATTGTACTTTGCAGGTGATTAATTATGCTAGCCCGAGGATCGGTAATCTACTGGAATTTTGGCATAAGAATAATAATAACAATCCAGTATTTCAGAAAATGTCTAAGGCTCGGGTAGATTTTTTCAAAATCAGCGCTTCAGGAAATCAGAGTAATTTAGCTGTTCGTGACTATGAACTTTACTTTTGTTTTTCAATTCCAAAAGGACACGCAGATTCTACGGAATTAGCAATTACTCTAAGCTTGAAGGCTCTACAAGATAAATTTATTCAAGGGCTTAAAAATATTAATGGTGATGCATATGTATTAAACAGCAAAGACTTAGCTAATTTCCTCCAAGAAATTTTAAATCCACTAGATGATCTTTATAAGCAGCGCAATATTGAATCTTATTCTGATGTGCGAGAGTTCTTTAAGTCTGATCATAATATTGAGATGGAAAAATCTAAAGTCAGCTTTAACAATCATAGCTATAGTATTTTTGAAGTAACAAGTTTTCCAGGAATTTGGGATTTAGAAAATAGCATTAATTATATTGGTGATTTTGACAAAGGTCTTAGCATTCCCTGCCCTTTTTATATTAGCATGGGCTTTACCTTAAATTCAAGGGATGCTTCACAAAGAATGGCAGATAAGCATCGAATGATTAAAACTCAGCAAAATGATTCTAAGTTGCCAATGTTTTTTCCTAAAATGTTAGAGGAAAATAATGATTGGCGATATGTCAGTGAATGTATTAGCCAGGGTGAACGCATGGGTAAGTTGCTCATGCATATTGTTTTAGCTACAAAAACAGAAATTGCGCAGCAGATGCTACAAGATCACTTTGCAAGGCTTGGGTTTAATATAGCTAAAGTTCAGCATGATACATTAAATACCTTACTGCAAACTCTGCCATTTGGCGTTAGTGAAAACTGGCAGATATTTGATCAGCTTAAGATATCTAGTAAAGCTCTATCTGGCGCTTGCATTAATTTGATGCCAGTATTTGCTGATGGACAAAATTATACCAGTCCCTTGATGTTATTGGTTGGGCGTCGCGGGCAATTATTCTTTTTTGATAATTTTAAAACCGCTGACAATATCAATGGTAATTTCAATATGATTGTGGTGGGAGCATCTGGTCGAGGAAAGTCAGTATGGCTGCAAGAATACAGTGTTTCATTGCTAAAAAATGGCGGCCAAGTAGTAATTATAGATGATGGACGTAGTTTTAAAAATACTTGTGAATTATTAGATGGTGATTTCGTTGATTTTGGTGGCGGTGAATTTTGTCTCAACCCATTTTCTCTGTATAAAGATGCAAAAACACAAGAAGACCTAACAGAATATAAAGAAAATTTTGAAGAGCCTTTTATTGATCTAATTGTGTCGATTCTTTGCATTATTATCAATGTCGACAAAAATAATAACCTTAACCCTGAAATGGGATTATACCGCTCTATCTTGACTTACGCAGTTGTTGAGATCATGAAAACATATGGCAATTTAGGAGGTTTTTCTGAAATTCGTGAAGAGTTACTGACTAACCCAAACATCAATAATGATGCTACTAAAGAAATAATTGATCAAATTGCCTATATTCTTAGGAATTATAGCGATGATGGTAGATACGCCAAATATTTCAATGGCAAAGCAACCCTTGATATCAAAAATAAGTTTACCGTTTTTGAACTAAGTGATCTTGAACATAATGAAATTCTTCAAAGCTCAGCTCTGCTTACAGTTACCTTTTTAGTTTATGCAAAAATCAGAAATAGAAATACCCCAACAGCTTTAATTATTGATGAATTCTGGCGAATGGGAAAGCATCCTGTGCTCAAAGGTCCAATTGGTGGATTTTCTCGTCGTGGAAGAAAATATAACTTAAGTTTAATCGTTGCATCTCAATGCATGTCAGACTTTGAAGCTAGTAACAGTGAAGCAGGAGCAATAGCTCTTTCGCAAGCAGATTGGCGGATTCTTCTTTCAGTAGATGGTAAAGATGATGAAATTTTACGTAAAGAACTAATGATGACTAGCGGTGAGATTGCTATTACTCATACCTTACGTGGAATGAAAAACTCCTATTCAGAATTTATGATTCGTCATAAAAATAATTCTTGGGCTATTGGTAGATTATTACTCGATCCATTTTCTGCTAAAGCCTATTCAACAAAGGCCGAAGATATGTCAGCAATTAAGGAAATGAGAGCTAGCGGCATAAGTGTAACAGAAGCAATTGAAACCTTAATGATTGAAGGTACAAAATGAAACTATTACAGAATATCTTCTTGAGTCTGCTTATGTTTGGTTGGTTTGGTATTTGGATAATCCTTGGAATAGCGGTAAAAGCGCAAGCTAAAGATTTTGGTACTCAAGGCCATGTCTTTACCATTATTGAAGAAGATTTTCTTGAAGTTATAAATTCTAGACTTCAAAAGATAGATTGGGATGAATTTAATAAAAATACGCAAAATAAAACCAAAGAATATGTAGAAAGACCAACCGCAGTTGCGGGTATAACCAGAGCTAAAGAATCTAAAGAGTTTTTCTATGATCCAACTTATGTTTTGACCCAAGATATTATAGATCATAATAATCAACTGCTTCACAAGAAAGGAACAAAGGTCAACCCATTAGAATTCACTCACCTGACAGAAGCATTGCTTTTTATTGATGGCAATGATGAATCTCAAGTGAAGTTTGCTCTTAAACAGCAAGCTAAAATAATTCTAGTAAAAGGATCTCCTTTAAAATTACAGCGCAAAGAAAAGATCTGGATTTATTTTGATCAAGGCGGAGTTTTAACCTCAAAGCTTGGCATCACACAAGTACCAGCTTTAGTCACCCAAGAAGGCTTGAAGCTAAAAATTAAAATATTTGGCGGTGATTTATGAAATCTCGCCTACTTATTTTTTGCATAGTGATAGGATTAGCAAGTCAATCTCAAGCCAAAAAATGCACTGGAGAATTTGTAAATCCCTTTAATGACATTAATTGGGAATGTTTATTTCCAATTACCATGGGCTCAATGGAGCTTATTGGCAGTAAAGATGGCCTTAAAAACACACCAAATCCTAGCTCTCCAGTCTGTATCTGTCCTAAGGGTGGAATTCCTATGCCAGGTTTTGTTGGCGGATATTGGGAGCCATCTAGAATGGTCGATGTATCAGCAGAACCTTATTGTTTTGTCAATATAGGAGGTTTGCAAATGGATATGGGCTTTGAAAAACATCAAGGTGGCAGACCAAAGAGCGCGAGTAGTAAAATCTCAACTTGGTATGTCCATTATTATATTTACCCGATTTTATATTTATTAGAGCTATTTACTGATTTCGTTTGTTTGCAAGAAAGTAATTTTGATCCTTTATGGATTACTGAGTTAGATCCAACAGGTAACGATGATGAGTTATCGATGATTTTTCATCCCGAAGGTTTGTTATTTAATAATTTGATCTCACAAGCTGCTTGCGCCGCTGACTGCGTAAGCTCGACTGCTAATAATAGTCCAATAGATTCCTTATTTTGGTGCGCTGGCTGTCAAGGCAATATGCATCCAATGAATGCTAATGTGAATGCACATATTGGTGGGGTTCAAGCATCAGCAAATGCGATGCAAAAGATCACCTTTAAACTTCATCGCCAACTTATGGCCCATGAAACATCATCTGACAATGTAAAAAAGATTTGTACTAAAAACCTAGCACCAATGATGAAAAAGAGCCATTACCGTTATCATATGGTAAATCCAGATACCACAAACTGCGTACCCTTTGGAAAAAGCACTAGCGTCTTTGAATCTGGCAAAGAAATTCCAGTAGTTGGTGAGGATTTTGGCTATCTATTATGGAGGAAAAAGACGTGTTGTATATTTTGAAGACTTTTATTTTAACGACTCTATTTTTAGGTTTCTCAGCAAATGCTACGCAAGTAGATGTAATGGAGCAAATTTTATCTGGATACGATCAGATGAAGGAGCATTCCTGCCCTGATAATAAAAAAGATGGCTTACGTATTTTTGTTAGTTTGAGTATGCCTAAAAGCTTGACAGAGCAATATGACTTAATCGCAAAAAAAATCGGCGCCAAGCTAGTGATGAAAGGTTTTAAGAATAATAGCTTTAAGGAAACGATTAAACACACCCAGAACATTGCAGTAGAAGTTGATCCAGTAGCTTTTAAAAAATTTGGCATAACTTCAGTCCCTAGTTTTGTTTTAAGTAGCAACGATAAATTTGATAAGTTAGCTGGTAATGTCAGCATTAATTATGCTCTGACTCGGTTTAAAGATGAAGGTGATTTAGAACTAAAAGCACAAGAGTATTTAGCGAGGTTTAAATCTCATGAAAGCAAATAAATACGCATTTACATTTTTCAGTTTTCTTTTATTTCAGGTAAATGCTTTTGCCATCAAGTCTGATAACGATTTAAGACATGATAAGGAAATTGGTCAAGAGATAGCTAAGTCTTTGGAGTCTAATGTAGCTGGATCGTTTAAAGATATAAATTCTAATGAGTTGAAAGAAACGATTGGTTTTGAGGGTACTAACATAAGAGGTAGTAATATGCAAATAGAAGAAGTAGAAAATTTAAGCGTAGGTGTAATGCAACATAATGATGATCAAACTTTAAGAGAAATGCAAGGTGAGAGTGTTACCTACCAATGCGATAAGAATAATTGTGAAGTGGGCCATACATTTAGTAGTTTATCTAAGGTAAAAAGGCAAGAAGAACTAGAAAAACAAGGTTTTGAGAAAGATGAAAATGGCATGCCAATTAATAATTTAGGATATCTAGATAAAGCTAATGTTTTTGCTAAGAATAATAATGAGTTTGATTTTTTGAGCGGTACGACTAGTAATTGTAAAGCCAATGAGGAAACAATTACAACCAGTACTGAAGATACTTGCGATCAATATTATGACTTAAAAACTCACAGCTGCTTTCCAAAGCAAGTAGTAGAAATAGATCCTGAATATAAATACACCTGCAATAAAATCAGAGAGGAAAAAATAAAGACCTGTCGTGAAGAAATCACTTCAATCACTTGTAAGGATAGCCATGAGTGCGACTTAGGTGGTATTGAGAGAGGTTCTGTTGATTCTGACATGAAGTTCGAATTCAATAATGGAGTCTTAACTATTGGTACAATTGCAGATAATTACTGGGGTGGTCATTGTGCAATATACGATCGGACCACTACTTTCAAAATTACTAACAAAGACAAAATCAAGGATTTTTTTCTCTTCAAGGTTGGTTTTGATGATTATATGCAAATAATCCTCAATGGTCATTTAATTTACATTGGTCCAGATGGTGGAAATAAATTAGAAGTCACAACAGTAGGATCAAGATTTTGGAAACATCAAGTAGTAGATAATGGCTCTGGGCATCATGCTTGCGAAAGAGGAGTTAGTTGGACAAGAGAGCCTAACATAGATTTAAGGCCATATTTAAAGGAAGGAGAAAATATCCTTAAAACCAGAGTTATTGTTGCCGGAGCCGGTGAAGGTTGGATGCAAATCAGAGCTAAACAAAATTGCTGCAGTAAATGGGAAATAAAAAGAGAAGAAAAATGCGATTTATCTTGAGTTTATTTATGGTTTTTTGTCTAGCTAGTAATGCATGGGGATTTGATGAAGAGAAATGTCAAAAGATTCAGGTCAAAACTTGTGTTGATGACGCTATACGAATAATCGATGGATTAGAAACTAAGCAAAAAATTGATGGATCTAAAACTACTAATATATGTTGGAAATATGAAGAAAAATTTCGTTGCATTTCTAAAGAAAAGAATTATTGCTCAGCTTTAGAAAGCAACCGTGGTTGTGATGAAAAATCCGCTCAATGCTTAAGCATGGGAAATTTAGAACTATGTAAAAATCTAGAAAAGCATTTTTCTTGTGGCAAAAGTTCAGAACAAGAAGAGATAAAACATATTGAAACTGAATTTCATGTCAAACGCGATGAAAAGGATTTATCCAGTTGCAGTAAGGAAGAAATCAATAAGCATTGCGAAGAAGTTGAAGAGAAATGCATAGAGCCAGCTGAAACTCGTAATATCAACGGTAAAGATGTTCATAAAGATTGCTGGAAGTGGGATAAGCAATATATCTGTCGAACTGATACTTTTATCGATGAATGTAAGCATCTACCAGAATATCAGTGCAATGAAACAAAAACATTTCAAAGAGAATGTAAATCTAAAGAATTCTGTTTAGGTGGTATCTGCGAAAAATCTACTCGTCATCGTCATAATGATTTTGGTTCAAGCATAAGTTATTTAAGTGTCTTAGCGCAAATGAAATCTAATGAACTTGAGGGATGCAGATGTCCTAATGGAAAAAGTAGTTGTGAATCTAGTGAGATAGACCCTAATTCTTGTAAATTTTTCACTGGCGGTGCAAAACAATGCGTCAAAGCAACTTCACAATTAAATTGCTGTAG
>Ga0208376_1000654_pt1 | contig 10635 bp, 13 predicted proteins | sample CryBogmetaGMA25M_FD_184548 | JGI IMG/M metagenome (GOLD analysis project Ga0208376, IMG submission 184548) | Freshwater microbial communities from Crystal Bog, Wisconsin, USA - MA2.5M (SPAdes) | ecosystem: Environmental > Aquatic > Freshwater > Lake | place: Crystal Bog, Wisconsin, USA...
CGGTATCGGGCTCCATCTACCGGACATGAAGCGCGCATCCGGCATGAAATCGCACGTTTGTACCACGATAAGTGTCCGAGAACGACCCCTGCCGGATGCTACCACCGTCTCTCCGACAGGCTGCTAGGGATTGCCGCTCGCCGCGCAGCAACTCGGCCACCTCGAACCAACTCATCTGATTAGCGACCCGCCAGTCGTAGGCAACACGCTTGAGCGCGGCGAACCAGCGCGTCGCATCGGGCACAATCTCGCGGGCGGCGAGGTCGGAAAATGCCGGGATGCTCTCGAAGGCGGGCTGGGTAGCGGTGGAGAGTACCACCGTGGTGCCGTAGTTCGTGCAGAGCTGCTTTAATCCGTCGAGGATGGGGGTGAGCAGATGCGGCGGCAGCGCCTGCACCTCATCAAGAATAATCACACTGCCAGCCATGCGGTGCAGCTTGCGGCAGCGCCCGGTCTGGTTGGCGAATAGGCTCTCAAAGAGCTGCACCGTGGTTGTCACCACAATCGGCGCATCCCAGTTCTCAGCCGCCAATCGTTTCCATCGCTCCTGCGGGCTGTAGTCATCTACCTCGCTGTGGCGCGAGTCGCCACTGTGGTGTTCCAGCACTACTCGGTCATCATCTTCTGTCTGAAAGATGTCCCTGTAGACATCGGCGGTCTGCTCGGTGATGCTAATAAAGGGTACGGCCACAATGATCCGCTTTTGGCCATGCTTGAGTGCGTGGCGCAGGGCAAACGCCATTGCGGAGCGAGTCTTGCCTCCGCCGGTGGGAATGGCTAGGCGAAACAGGCCAGGGGGTTGCTCTGCTGCGGCAATACATGCGTGGTATAGCTTGTCACGCGCATGGTTTACCTCTGTGTCATCGCGGCTTGTCATCTCAGTTTGACTGAACTCGAAGCGAGCCAGCAGATCGACAAGCGTAACATCAGAGTCGCGCAGCTTGGCCTTATTCTGTTGGAAGTGCGCCTCAGTATCCAGGAAGTCGGCGTCAACCAGGGTCGAGAAGAGCATGCGCAAGAAAAACTCAAACGAACGCTGATCGCGCAGATAGGGTGGCGCGGGTAGTCGGCTCGCTGGATCGAAATTAGCGAGCAACTGACGCATCTGCGTGATCGCCGCTGGGATCACATCGCCGTCCTCTTTCTGCCGCATATCCAGCCATGTTTTACAGTCAGTGATGGTGTGCAGCCCGCCGTGGTGACCCTGCATCAGCAGCGCCAGGGCCGGCGGCATATGCTGCTCGGCAAGCGCAGCCCCTGCCGCCTTATGATCCGGCCCTCGCCCCTTCTGCTTCGGGTCAGCGTGGCATCGCCGCAGGTATGCCTGAAAGGCGGGGTTAGCCTTACCTACATCGTGCCATAGTCCGAGTTGATAGGCCAGCGGGCCAGCACCGAAGGGCTCGGCGAAGCCACGCGCCAGCTCCGCGACACGGGTAAGGTGATCCACCAGCAGGTGCCATCCCCCTCCACCTGGCGGCGGTGTGTGAGCGACCAGCGCATCGGTCGAGCGCTCGTCCGTACCGAGCGCATACGCCCGCATCTGCCGCCGGATCTCGCCCATCACCTGATCGCGCAACTCCAGTGGCTCCCGCACCTCGCAGTCAGCGCCCCAACCCCTGATCCAGGGCAGCATCTCCTTCGGCTCATCAATTTCCGCCGTCCAGAGCAGTCCGCCATCGGGGTCAGGCTCGGTTCGCTGCGAGGGATGCCATACCGTCTCACCCACCCGCCGCATCGCTTGGTCGCCGCTGAAGCGCAGCCGCACCGTGGTGGGTTGGTCGCCCTCATCAAACCAGATTCCCCAGGCTCCCGCCAGCAGGGCGTTCGCGTCGAAGTCGGGTGGCACGGTGAACGGCTCATCAGTAACCTCAATGCGCTCAATGCGCTCCAGTTTGCGGGTGCGGATAGCGTTCGGCGGCTCAGCGAGGCCGATCACATAGGTGCTATAGCCAATGGCCGACGGCTCCAGAAAGTAAGGCGCGAAGGTATGCTGAAATGCCTTGTGCGCCTTAAGCGGGCGATACCAGATCCGTACCTTCACGCCCTCGGCCCATGCATCAGTCAGCTTCTCCAGTGTGCGCTGATAGTCGCTGGCTTCTTTGGGGATCCGGGCATGGAGTGCGGTCGTTGTGCCGCCGATATGCTGGCCCAGGGCCGGCATTACCGCCTGGAGCGAGACACCAAGCTTCTCCAGGGTTGTCACGGTATGCGCGTTGGGCTTGTCGCTATAGCGCGCCAACAGCCGACAGGCCAGGAAGGTGGACAGCGCCTCGTGCAGTTTCAAGTGGATCTTGCTGATGTAGGCGGTGCGCTCGATAAAGATCAGGTCATCCTCGGTTGTACGTATCGGGATTCCCTCTTCGATCATATCCTGGATGAGACGACCAATGGTTGAGCGATGCACCTCACAGCGACGGGCGATTTCGGCTTGAGAGAGCGGCACACGGCTATTCAGTAGCAAACGCTCAACTTGGCCGATGCGGTTGGATTTGGCAAATGCGCGAGTCATCATGATCCTCCTTGCCCTTGAGCATAGCATACGCCGCTGCGGAAAATAGCAACAACATGGCGGTGATTTTGTAAATAATCTCATAACGTTGTTGCTCATTATTTCCACCAGCGACGAGAAATTCGAATTTTTCCTTCATTGTCTTCCTCTATCAAGACACCCTGATCGTGGAGATCGGCAAGGTCGCGCATAACGACCGAGCGCGGCACACCCAGTCGCCGTGCCAGCTCTGCCTGCGAGAGATCATCCTTACCCAACAGCTCTGTGTACTGTCCCAGACGATCCTGCTTGCCCTGTTTGCTGCCAAACATTGGCTCACCTCCTGTATTGCTCAGCTTCCACTGAACTCACAGTACGGTGAGGATGTTGCATGTACTGCAACACAGGGAAAGGGCTCTTGCGCACTTTTGGTGATCGCGCAAGAGCCCTTCTCTCATTGGAAAGAAAATCCATCCGTGTACCATACGGTGTCGTGTGAACTACGCTGTTCGCAACGTCAACCGTGCCCGGATGATGAGAGGTTGTGGGTAGTGTCGGCGTGAAGCACGTTCAATTGCAGCCGCAATTCTTGACATTGTACGGCAATCTGCCGTACAATAGTGACGGCGCAGAAGGTACGACACACTTGTGCCATAGAAAGGAAGGCACCGTATGACACCCACGCCGCGTTACCCTCGCGTGTCCCGTACGCCAAAGAGTGAGCGACTTGAGGCACGGGTGACAGAAGAGCTGAAGGAACTTATTCAGCGCGCTGCTGATCTGACCGGGCTTTCTCTGACAGACTTTGTTGTCATGAGTGCGCAGCGGGCGGCAGAGGACGCAATTCGCGAGCGCAGTGTCATCACCCTGACTGCGCGTGACAGTCAACTCTTCGCGGATGCGCTGCTCCGTTCACGCGAGCCAAATGAGAAGTTGCGGGCCGCCTTCGCCCGCCTTGAAAAGGAAGTCACGAGCGTAGATTAGCTTTTTCCAAAAAGGAGGTACGATGCCATGAGTGCATATGTTAACGAGCCGCTCGATCCGGATAAACACGATCGGGCGGCTTTCTCATGCGGTCATGAGGCATTGGACAGGTATCTTAAAGAGCGAGCGAATCAGGAAATAAGTAAGGATATTGCAAAAATTTATGTCCTCCGCAGACAAGAGGCACCGACCACTATTGTGGGATATTATTCACTCAGCGCGTATTCCGTTGAAACAATGCGTCTGCCTGAGCAAGTCGTAAAGAAGCTTCCCCGATACAATCAACTTCCTGCCATTCTTCTTGGTCGTCTCGCACTACACGTTTCCTATCACGGCCAGAAATTAGGTGAGATCCTGCTCGCAGACGCGCTCAGCCGCTCGTTTCGTATCAGCGGAGAAATAGGCGCAATGGCTGTTCTCGTAGACGCGAAGGATGAACGCGCGGCCCGCTTCTATGAACACTATGGCTTCTGTCGCTTTCACGATGCGCCGCACAGCCTCTTCCTGACGATGGCAGAAATCAGGAAGCTTGGCATCAATAAGGGAAGCGGATCTTTTTAAGTATCCCAGCGTCCGGCTATCGGCTATCGGCTATCGGTTATTTTCACGTTAGCGATCTGGTCGATGATCTCCTGAAGCTGGTGCAGGATTCGTTTGCAGTTGCGCTCAATTGCCTCCTGCGCCGCTTCGTCTGAGGCTCGCTGTTGCCATCCCTGGAGTTGGGCCAGGATGCGCTCGGCCTCGGCCTCGATCTGCGCATTGAACCCGACACGCCGCTGTTTCTGGTTTCCTGAACTATCTGTGCCATTCATCGCAATCGGTGGGTCAATGCGCTGCTCATTATTCTCCTCCCATACCTCGGCGCTGATTGTGCTATTTGTCACAATCGGTGTGTCAACGCGCCGATTGAGCTTTTTTTCACGATTAATGGGTAACTCAGCAGTCTTGCCCACAAGCTGACGAATCTGACGTAGATTCAGCCCCTCGCGTTCGGCTCGCTCGACTATCTCCTCTGCCTTATCGGGTGTGCTATCCCAGAGTCGACTGATCTCCAGCACCCCGTCATTAGGCCAGGGCTGCGCCAGACGACGGCTTGGAGCGCCTCGGGGAGTTGTCCGAGCCGCGACCGTGTCTTAGCCCAGTCCTCGCTCTTTCCCAACATCCGTCCAATCTCCCCCAGCCCCGCCGGGTAGTAGATCTCCTGGTGCCACACCACCAGTCGGGCCTCCTCCATCGGGTTCAGATCCTCACGCTGGAGGTTCTCCTGCGCACCGATAGTGAGCATCTGCTGGTCGGTGAAGGGCCGCACCACAACTGGCAGAACGCAGGGTGTGCCCTGCCCTGCACAGACTGCTCGCCAAGCCCGGCGTCGCCGGTGTCCGTAGACGAGCTGGAATCGCTCGCGACTACCATCTGCCCCGCCAGGAAGCGAGCGCACGAAGAGTACGCCCTGGAATCCTGACTCGGTCATTCCTTGTGCCAGCGCCGCAATCTGCGCGTCCTCGTACTCGGCTCGCGCTTGGTAGGGCGAGTCGTCGATCTGTTCATCTGCGATCTGGCGCAGCTCATCTCCCGGCTGCACGCTCGGTTCCAGAGCCTGTCCGATCTCGCTCTCGGCATCCTGCCATGACTGGCGCTTCCAGCCGCTACGACCACGACTCATAGGGTCGATCCTCCAGAAATGTCAGAATGTGCTCGGTCAGTGTCCGGTAGTCGCTGCCTACCGCTGAACTCGGCGCGAACTGCGCCAGCGACAGCTTGTACGCTGGGGCGTCGGCCGCAGCTACAGCGAGGCGCACCGACGCAAAACGCACGGGCGGTGATACCGCCGCTACCTGGCGCTCGATCTCCTCAAGCGCCGCCTGGCTATGTCCCGTCCCTCCCCGGTAGCGGGTTGGCACAATGCCGAGCAGTCGGAGCTGAGGGTTGATCCGCTGCTGGATCTGGCGAGCCAGGGTCTGGACATACTCGTAGCCGTCGAGAGCCATAAACGAGCATTCGGCTGGCACCAGCATCCAGTGCGCCGCCGTCAGCGCGTTCGTTACCGAGAGGTCAATGGCCGGGCGGCAGTCTATCAGCACCAGATCGTACTCGTCAGTGGCGAGGTGCGGTGCCAGCATGTCCAGAAGGACATACTCACGCCCGGTCCATGCCGACGCGCCCTGTAGCACCGCGTCGAACCCCAGCGTCGTTGGCACTAGATCGATACCCGGTATCGCCGAGGGCTGGCGCACGCCGTCAAGCGATTGCGCCCGCTCGCGGAAGGCATCAGTCAGGGTCTTTCCCTGGAGGCCATGCTCCGGCAGCAGGATCTGGGTCAGTGAACCCTGGGGGTCTGTATCGATCACGAGTACCCGCCGCCCCGCCTTCGCCGCGAACCCGGCGATGTTTAATACCGTCGTTGTCTTGCCCACGCCGCCCTTTAGGTTGGCGACGGCGATCACGCGCTCGGACTTCATTCGTCCGTCCCTTCTCTATGCATCGGGATCAGCCCCCGGTATATCCAGCGTCTCTAGAATGTAGCTCACCTGGAGCGCCCGCTCTAGGTTGCCATTAATGCGGTTCACGATGGATCGTGCCTCTGGAGGGTCGATCAGGAATGCGGCGGGCGCAACGCCAATCGCCCGTGCGATGGCGATGAGTTGCACCACTCGCAGCGGGCGCCGCCCGGCCTCATAGTTGGCGAGGGTCGAGTGGTTGACACCCATCCGCGCCGCCAGGGTGCGTAGCGTTAGCCCCGCGTGTGTGCGTGCGTCGGCGATGCGCTGCCCTAGAGCAACTGCGAGTTCGGCCTCGCCTTGTTCGGTTATCATCTCGTCGCTCATAGATCAATCTTGCCTTGCTCAGGCAACTCCAGATCCTCGTTAGTTAATGTATAGCTCTTTTGTACTGGTTTCACTGTGAAACCAAGTATAGGCCATCTCTCCCCATTTTGTCAATCATTCTGGTTTCACAGTGAAACAAGGGAGCCTCATATGAAGCTCCCTTGTTTTCCATACGCATAGTGACGCCGCCCACTGACGGAATTCGCCAGTCAAAGCCCTAGCATCCGCAGCGCCACGACGATCACAACCACCACGACGACCGGCAGCACACACCCCATGCCGCCCTGTTCCTGTGTCGGCTCAGTCACCACGTAGATAATCTGCGGCGGCACCGACCGCGTGGGCAGCAGCGCCCGCAGCATGGCCAGTCCGACGAGTGCGAGCAGGCCGTAGACAATCAGGGTTTCCATCGTGGTATCCTTTCCGGTGTGCGCTGTTTCTTTCTGATGCTAGTACACGACAAAAAGGCGCGGGAGTGTTGACCCGCCAGTGCGGAATCTTCTCCCGCCCTCATGCGGAAATTTCCGCAGTCAGGGGGGCATAGTTCCCCACGCAGGTGCGGTAGATTGGGAAGAGGAAGCCAAGCAGTCACGAGGAGATATTGATGAGCATCCAGCGCACGCCCGCGAACCGCAGCGAAACCTTTGGACGCCTGCTCAGCGGCGCGATCAATAGTATCGCTACCTACGAGGGTAAAACCGCACCCATCATCGAGGACGAGCTCGGCCAGCAGATCGGCGTCGCCGGTAAGACCATCCAGCGCTACAAAGCGGGAAACCTCCCACCCGATCCGCGCACAGTACACATCCTCGCTGAAGTATGCGTGAGGAGGGGAATGATGGCCCGCGAGTGGCTGGAGGCATTCCTGCACCATGCCCGCTACCCCTTTGCGGACAAGCTCCTTGACCAACTCCGTCCCCTCGGCCCTATCCGCCCACGCCCGCCCCGTGTCTACGAGAACCTGCCCGCTCCCACCTACAGCCAGTTTGTGAACCGCCCCCAGGCGTTCGCGGAGGTCGCCGATGGCCTGGGCAAGCGCACCGCCGTCGTGCTCATTGTCGGCATGGGTGGCAACGGCAAGACCAGCCTAGCTCGCGAGGTGGCCGCGTGCTGCTTGCGCGATGGTGGCGAGGTACCACACTTCGATGCGGTCGTGTAGGTCAGCGACAAAGATTGTCCTGGGACAACCAATCTCAGCATTGTGCTTGACGAGACTGCCAGAACACTGGATTATCCTGGCTTCACTCAGTTTGATCACGATGAGAAGCGCCGCGAGGTCGAGCAACTTCTCAAACGTCAGCGCGTATTGCTGGTACTCGATAACATCGAGACGGTCACGGATGGTGCGCTCCCCACCTGGCTGCTGAACCTGCCCGAACCAAGCAAGGCGCTGATCACCAGCCGAGAGAAGCATCGCACTCTATGGAGTAGTTGGCTGGTTGAGCTGCGGGGAATGAGCGAGGCTGAGGCGCAAACCCTCATTGCACAGCGTCTTCAAGCACTCCAACTCAGCAAAATTGCCGGGGGGGATTTGGCACACTTTGAGCCGTTGATCACGGTCACTGGCGGCAACCCAAAAGCAATTGAAATGACACTGGGACTCGTGAAGCATGAGCGCCGCCCGCTTCAGCAGGTGGTAGACGATCTCTACGCGGCACGGGGTAATCTCTTCGATGATCTCTTTGCCCGCGCCTGGGGGCTACTTGACGAAGCCGCACGACGGGTGCTGCTGGTGGCTACCTTCTTTCCCGCCAGCGCAAGCGCGGAGGCGCTGAGCGCTACCGCTGATGTGCAAGGCTTTGCCTTTGATCGGGCCGTTGAACGGCTGTCCGACTTGGCACTGCTCGATGTGCAGCAGGTTGATTTACGTAGCCCGCCGCGCTATATCCTGCACCCGTTGGTACGGGCATTTGCGGGAGCGAAGCTAACCGAGCAACCGGGGTTTGAGGAGGGGGCGAGGGAGCGGTGGATCACATGGTACGTACAATTGGTGGCGAGGGTTGGCTATTGTGGTAAGAACTTACAGCGACTAGAGCTTCTTGATCCAGAGATTGACACTGTCCATACGGTGCTTGAATGGATTAGTCAGCATGTGCGCTCTGGTAATGTCCTGAACGTAGCGCGCGTGCATAACGTGTTGGATTTAGCGAAAGACAGTAGTTATTACCATTATGTACGAGGATTATGGGGGCGAGCGATCAGTATTTATCGCCAGCGTATTGAGAGCGCTCGCCAGCTTGGCGACAGTGGAGAGGAGGTTAGAGGATTAGCGGCCTGCGTGCAAGTCCTAAGCTTACAGAACAATATTGATGCTGCGGCCATATACCTCCCTCGACTTGAGCAGCTTTTAGCAATCCCTGACTTACCCAAAATCTCACGTTTGGAAAGCCATCGCGCTCTGGCACATTACTGGATGAATGCCGGAGACTTAGAGCGCGCAGTTCAAATGTTCGGAAGCTCTGTGCAACCCGCTAATCTTTACTCCGACGATGATCGCATCTACAATCTGCGGTGGATTGCGCTATGTCGTTACGATCAAGGAATGCTGATGGAGGCGCGACACTGCTTCCAGGAGGCTCTAGAAGGTGCGGTACAACTAGGTTATCAGCGAGGAATCTCCTTTTCCTAGGTGTACCTTGCACGGATCCTCTTAGAACAAGGAGACCTTGTGACAGCAGAGGATCTGCTTAGGCATACGCGTATTGCGGTTACAGAGTATCAGGATCGGCTGGGTGTAGCATCTGTTCACTATGTGACATCTCGCCTCCACATCCTGCGCGGCGACATCCCCGCCGCCCGTGCATCCCTCGCCGAGGCCATTGACCTCTTCGAGCGCCTGGGCATGCGCCGCGAGCTGGCCGAGGCCCGCGACGAACTGGCGCGGCTGGATGCGCCCGCAGAGCCTGCCCCCGAAGCCGAATAGGCTATCGGCTATCGGCTATCGGCTATCGGCTATCGGCTATTCATCAGCGCGTCCGGGGCGTAGATCTTACCGCCGCCGCTCAAAGTAGTGGCCCAGCGCCAGCGTGAGCAGCGGCACCAGTAGCGGCAGCAGTCGCTCCAGATTCACCGTGCCCGGCGCGACCAGCGCCACCAGCAGCAGCGTGGCAACCAGCGCGAGCAGTGCGACGGTCAGGTTATAGCGGGCCACGTCGCGAGAGATGCGAGGCGGGCGATTGTCTGTTTGGCGGCGCATAGCGGGCTTCCTTTCCTGCGGTGGTAGCTCGGCCTAGTTCCAGTATGCGCCAGCCTCGCCCGGATGTACGCCCCTTCCCCTGTAGGAATCTTCCGCGCTGTGTTTGGCGATGGTTACGTCGAGATTGTGGCAGAGGGCGATGCTGATGAACACCGCCCCCTGCGCTCCTCAGTCGTACATCGTTCGCCAGCTACCCTCGCTGGCGCAGCAGCAGCGGCCACATGGCCCCGTCGCTGTAGGCCCGCAGCATCCGCGTCCCCAGCTGCGCCCTAACGTCGCCACGCCAGCGTCGGTAGGCCCGCATATCGAACACACGCGCGGCGATCGCCGCGATTGCCAGCGGCGGGAAGGTCATGTTGATCCACTCCAGCGGCGAGATCTCCAGCAGCACCAGGGTCGGCAGCGCGTTGGCGCTGATCACCCCCATCGTCACACAGGTCAGGCAGGTGACTGGCTCGCTGAATTCCTTCAGTGCCCAGCGCCCCATCCGCCTCGTACCACCCCAGATCCAGCCAGCCAGTGCGCCGAGCCGCCGCACGACCACGACGACGATCTGGTAGATAGCGCCCCCTAGCCAGACGATCATGATCAGGAACACCCAGACTACGGCCAGGGTGACCGAGATGATGGAGCGGTACACGGACACCACGAAGCGCAACACCCGCCAGAGCCACGCCCCCACCCAGGCGAACACATGCGCCAGCCACGCCACCGCACGCGAGGTTCTGCGTAGCGCCAGCCACGCCAGCGCGACTACCACAAAGATCGCGTGAACCAAATGGTAGAGCCCGGTGTATACCCATCCCTCAGCCTGATCAAGTGCCGTCATATCCTGCTTAGAGTGATCAAGCGTCACCATGAGGTCAGATGCTTCACACATCATCGCTGTGCCCCCTCTCTTGTTTGCTGTCTGTCATCTCTACGCACGAGCGAGTATAGGGAGGGCGCGAGAAAAGCACATCACTTTACAATACCAACATTGCATGCGCGGGAGCTTTGCAGATGTACGCTACTACAGGGCTAGTGCAAAGTCCCTGATCGACGAAATGCGCACATATGTATGAACACCTTTGCGGGTATGATTGGGGTATCAACCATCCAATCACCAGAAAGGTGTTCACCGTGGATCCTACCATATGCAC
>Ga0208376_1000655_pt1 | contig 10619 bp, 7 predicted proteins | sample CryBogmetaGMA25M_FD_184548 | JGI IMG/M metagenome (GOLD analysis project Ga0208376, IMG submission 184548) | Freshwater microbial communities from Crystal Bog, Wisconsin, USA - MA2.5M (SPAdes) | ecosystem: Environmental > Aquatic > Freshwater > Lake | place: Crystal Bog, Wisconsin, USA...
GCCTCCCTCCCAGTCCCCGAGTTCCCTCTCGTCGCCCTGGTGGTCTCTGGGGGCCATACTTTGCTGGCCCTGCTGCGTGATCATGGTGACTACACGATCCTCGGGCAGACCCGCGACGATGCGGTGGGCGAGGCATTCGACAAGGTGGCCCGCATCCTCGGCCTGGGCTATCCCGGTGGCCCGGCGATTCAGCAGGCTGCCCAGAATGCCCAACCCGCCGGTGCGCTGCCCCGCGCCTGGCTGCGCGATAGCTACGATTTCTCGTTTAGCGGCCTGAAGACCGCCGTGCTCCACAAGGTGCAGGAGCGCCAGGAGCGCGAGTTGCGTATGCCGAAGCTGGATGCCAAACCGAAGACCGACCGCCCGGTGTCGGGGTCTCAGCCCTCGGCCCCCAGCCCGCCGCCCGCCCTTGATGCTGCTTGGGTCTCCCAGATCGCCCACGCCTTCCAGGAGTCGGTGGTAGACGTACTCTCGACCAAAACGGTTGACGCCGCCCGTCAGCACGGGGCCACAGCCATCATCCTGGCTGGCGGGGTTGCCGCCAACACCCGCTTGCGCGCCGAGCTATCCCGCCGCGCTGCGGTGCCCGTGCGCTTTCCGCCCATCGCCCTCTGCACCGACAACGCCGCGATGGTTGCCGCCGCCGCCTTCTATCGTTTCCAGGCCGGAGCGCAGAGCGGGTGGGATCTGGACGTGACGCCGAATCTGAAGCTGGGGGCCGCGTAGAGACGCCCCGGCGGGGCGTCTCTACGCGGAGACGCCCCGGCGGGGCATCTCTACGCCCCCCGAATCAACGCTAATACCTCATCCAGCACCAGACCGTTGGTACCAACCCCTTCGCCGCCATCGATCGTTGACGTACCCTGCCAATCAGTGTAGGTGCCGCCCGCTTCGTGGAGGATAGGAGCCAGGGCCGCCGCGTCCCAGATGTTCATCGCAGGATCGAGGGCCAACTCGGCTCGCCCGGTGGCCACCAGCAGGTAGCCGTAGCAGTCGGCCCAGGTGCGGAACATACCGACCGTACTCAGGATGCGCCCGAACGCCGCGTCCTTGCCCCACTCCTCGTAGCCTGTCGCCACCGTCGCCACTGCTAGGCTCTCGCGCAGCCTGTTCACGCTCGATACCCGACACTGCCGCCCGTTCCACCAGCAGCCCTGGCCCGTGCCGGCAGAGACCACCTCGCCCAGGGCTGGCATATTCACCACGCCAACGAGTGGTTCGCCGTCGCGCAGCAGTCCCACCATCACCCCGTAGAGCGGCACCCCGCGCACAAACGATTTTGTACCGTCAATCGGGTCAAGTATCCAACGGTACTCGGCATCTGCCCCGCCGCTGAGCCCATCCTCCTCGCCCAGCACGGCGTGATCCGGGTAGCGCACCATGATCTGCGCCCGCAGGTACGCCTCCGACTCGCGATCCGCCACCGTCACCGGCGACTCGTCGGCCTTGTGATCCACCGCCACCCCGCTCTGGAAGTAGCGCAGCGTGATCTTGCCCGCTTGCCACGCGATGGTGTTGGCAAAATCTAGCAGTTCTTTGATCTTCGCTGCCATTAGGTACCTCCTTAGGAATTGTGGATTGTGGATTGTGGATTTCTCTGCAATCCACAATCCACAATCCACAATCCACAATCCACAATCCACAATCAACCCACAAGTTGTTCCACCAGCACGGCAAGCTCGTGAAGGTTCACCGGCTTGCTCATATACTCGTTCGCCCCGGCCTCTAGACAGCGTTCGCGGTCGCCCGGCATGGCGAGGGCGGTCAGGGCCACAATCGGCGTCGCTGCGAATGCGGGCAGTGCCCGCAACTGGCGGATGGCCGACAGCCCATCTAGCACCGGCATCTGAATGTCCATCAGGATGAGATCCGGCTGCGACTCGATGGCGCAGGCGATGGCCTCCTGGCCGTTGCGCGCCACCACGACTTTGTGCTGCCGATGGTGCAGGTATTCGCTAAATACACTGACCGTCGCCTCATTATCCTCGGCCAGCATAATTACGGCACTGCGGTGCGATTCTTTGGACTGGATCGGCGTGGTTGAATCACCCCCAACAAGTTTACCCGACACTCGTGTCACGGGGTACCAGGGCAAGCTCAGGGTGAAGCGGCTGCCCTGCCCAGGGCCATCGCTCTCGACTCCAATACTGCCACCGAGCAAGTCCGCCAGACGCCGTACTAGGGCCAGTCCTAGCCCCGTGCCCTCATGCTGCCGCGCCAGGCCACTGTCGAGTTGGGTGAAGGGCTGGAACAAGCGCTCCATATCCTCCGCCGCAATGCCGATGCCCGTGTCATCCACCACAAACGAGATCTGCTCCCGCTCCACATCGGTGATCACTTCCAAATGCACGCACCCGCCCGCCGATGTGAACTTGATCGCGTTGCCGAGCATGTTCACGAGCATCTGCTTGAGGCGCCGTGCGTCAACCTTCATCAGTATAGATTTACTATTACAGGTGAAGCGTACGTGAATTTTTTTGCGGATAGCGATCTCCTGAATGAAGACCAGACTCGCTTCGCAGATCTCGCTGACGAGATGTATATCGGCGTGCAGCTCCATATGACCAGCCTCAACCTTCGAGAGATCGAGGATGTCGTTGATCAGCGTCAGCAGGTGTCGCCCGCTTGTCTCGATCTGCCGCGTCGAGCGGATCTGGCGCTCGTTCAACGGGCCGGCAATCTGCTCGGACAGCATCTCTGAGAAGGCCAAGATGCCGTTCAGCGGGGTGCGCAACTCGTGGCTCATGGTGGCCAAGAACTCATCCTTGGTGCGCAGTGCCCGCGTCAGTTCCGCGTTCATCTGGCTCAGATCGGCGGTGCGCGCCTCAACGCGGCGCTCAAGTTCATCGTTAAGCTGCTGGATCTCATCCTCACGCCGCCGCCGCTCGGTGATGTCGCGGATGAAACAGATTATCTGTCGTTCGCCGTTATCAATCGAGTGAATGCTGGCCTCCACATCAAACATGCTGCCATCCTTGCGGCGGTGGCGCGTCTCAAACCGGCCCATCCCGGTTCTGATCGTTTGGCGAAGAAACGCTCCCTTCTCCGGCGCGAGGTCCGGTGGGTTAATCTCTGCAACGTGCATTTCCAGAAGCTCAGCACGGCTATACCCAGACATGGCGCAGTAGGCGTCGTTCACCTCCATGATCCGCCACTGCTGATTGAGAACAAAAAAACCATCCAGCGCTGTCTGTAAGATTGTGCGCAGGCGATGCTCGTTCTGGCGCAGTGCCTCCTCAGCCTGTTTGTAGTCGGTGATGTCACGCATATTGGACACCAATGCGCCCACCGCCGGGTCATCGAGCAGGTTGGTGATGGTTGCGTCAATCCAGCGCCATGATCCGTCGCGGTGGCGCGCACGGAAGACGCTGGTGTGTTCCACGCCGGGGGTACGCATCACTTCGTCGAATGGAATCCTGATCGACTCTACATCCTCGGGGTGGATGAGGCTGAATGCGCTCTCTCCAATCCGGCTCTCGCGGTAGCCCATAATGCGCTCGTAGTTCGGGCTGTTGTAGATCACCCGGCCATCTGCGTTCACCAGCGAGATCGCATTCCCGCTCTTCTCAATCATCGTGCGGAAACGTTCCTCACTGTGGCGTAAACGTTCGGTGATGGCCTGACGCTGGGAGAGTGATCGGGACAACCATATAGAGATCGCCACTCCGACCAGCAGTGTCGCCCAGGGCAGCAGTGTCTCGCGCTTGGCCAGATAGTCCGGGGTTGGTCTCGCGACGACACGCCAGCTTCGACCAGCCACATCAAACGTCTCGGTATGGCCCATGCCTGCCAGCATACTGCCGAGGCTGAAATAAGTGTTTATCACTTCAGGCTCCGCGCCCACGAGCGCGGAATAGACGTAGAAGGGTTTGTTGCCATCAGTGGTCAACGTATCATCGAATATGGAGACATCTATATTACTAAAGGGAGGATCCTGTAGCGGCGCACTGATCATTTCGCGAACGCGGAACACACCCACCACAAAGCCCATGATACTTGCCTGCCGTGCGGCAACAGTGTCGGTGGCTGCGCCTACGCGGTAGACCGGCCAGACAATGAGGAAGCCCAGTTCATGGTTGATTATCAGGTATGTGGGCACAGTGGCGGCGGCACCCCCGCTATCGCGGGCGCGAATGAGCGCCTCGTACCGGATCGGATTCGAGTTGAAGTCGTAGCCAATAGCGGCGAGATTTGGTTCGAGTGGCTCGTTATAATCGGACACCACATACTCGGCCCGCTCGGCGGCGCGCACTATCGCACCGTGTGCGTCGTGTTCGGTGATTGTAAAGCCGGGAAAGCCCCCGGCGCGCATGGCGGTCTCGTAGGCTGGGCGTTGCGCAGCCGATACCACGGGAGCCCACACCAAGGACTGAATGCTCGGCGATTGATTTGTGTTTACCAGATGTGTCTGCACAAAAGAGTGGAACTCAGCCCGCGTCACCTGCCCCTCCGATGCAGCGTACAGGGCACCGAGCATCTCAACATCGTGCGTATACTCTCTAATCTCAGTACTTATCGCGATGATAGCGGCAGTCGCGTTGCCCTCGAATTCTGCTGAGACTCGACTCAACTCCATCCTCCACAGAGTGAAGAAGAGGCCAATTGAGATGATCAGCCCGATATCGAGCGCGGCCAAGGTCATCAGCCGAGTCGCTGGCCAGATCCTGATCCGTAGGCCCAGCCACATCAGCGGCGGGGCAACCAGCATAATGCCGAGGGCGTCGCTGCGCCACCAAGAAATCCACGTTGGTGCATAGAGATCCGCTCCGATGAGCCCAGTGATGGCATACACGACAACACCGATAGTTGTGTAGATAGGGCAGCCCATGCCAATAATCACAACTGCTTTGAGCAGATTGCCCAGCAACGGCCAGCCCCACACCATACGACCGTCCCGAAATCGTGTATGGCGACGGAGTAGATGAGCAACGGCGGCAGCCTGTGCGGCTGCGCCACAGGCGATAGCGCATGCTGCGGCCAGGGCGGCCAGCGGTACTTTGAGGAAAAAGACCAGCCACATACTGGCGATGAACATACCCAGCCAGATGCCAGCCACTGCTCGGCGGGGTTCGATCACCAGCATCACGGCCACTGCAAACCCGGTAGGCGGCCAGATCGGCAGAGTGTCCCAGAGCGATGTAAGTGGTAACACGCAGATCTGCAAGAGGAAGACGTACATTGCCGCGACAGAGCCGACAGTGACCAGAAAGGGGAAAATGGTGAAGCGGGATCGGGCTTTCATAAACCGATAGAGGCGTGCTGAAGAGCAGCAATCACCGCATCGGTCTGTGCGGGAGTACCCACGCTGATTCGGATATAGTCGCTCAGCAGCGGTGTATTGTAGTAGCGCACCAGCACGCCCATCTGCTCCATCGCCAGCTTCAGTTCGCGGGCGCTACCCTGCGTTACTCGACAGAGGATGAAGTTCGAATCGCTGGGATGCGGTGTGAGGAAGGGCAGTTCACCCAGCCGCGCCAGCAGCCGACTACGCTCTCCGACAATCCGGGCCACATTCGCCTGTAGGTAGTCCAGATCATCGAGTGCGGCGATGGCTGCCGTTTCCGCACCGAGGCTTAGGTTATAGGGCTGCTTAATCTTCCAGAGTTGGGCAATCATCCAAGCAGGGAAAATTCCGTAACCAATACGCATTCCCGCCAAGCCCGCCCACTTACTGAAGGTGCGTAGCACAGCCAGGTTCTCGTGCTGGCTCACCCAGGGGATTACGCTGGCGTCACCGTTCGGATCGACAAACTCCATGTATGCCTCGTCCACCACCACCAGCAGCGGCAGGCGCAGCAGTCGCTCGATCTCGTCGGGCGGGGTGAGGTTGCCCGTTGGGTTATTCGGCGAGGTGAGAAAGAGAACCTTGGCCCGGCTGACGGCGGCGGCTACCTCAATGGCCGGAATATTCAGAGAGAAATCGGCGTGGCGCGGCACGCGGACGACCTGCCCCCCGTTTACACCGGTGTCAAAGCTGTACATGCCAAAGGAGGGCGGACAATCAATCACCGCGTCACCCGGCGACAGAAAGAGCCGCAGCACCAGATCGATCAGCTCATCCGCGCCCGCCCCGCACAGGATACGCTCGACCGGCTGCGCGACATAACTGCTCAGCGCGGTACGCAGCCTGGTCTGGTTGGGGTCGGTGTAAATGGCAATGGAAAGGCGGCCCGTGGGGCCGTCTGTGGTGGCCAGATCTGCGAGAGCCTGCGTGGTTCGCGGCGATGGGCCATAGGGATTCTCGTTGGCATCCAGCTTCACCAGCCGCTCGATGGGAATTCCCAGGCGAGCCGCCAGCACATCAAGAGGCAGGATGGGTGTATAGGGTTCCAGCCCGGCGATCTCAGGCCGAATCAGGTTCATGATTGACATCAGGCGCTCCTCCGCTTCGCTGTATGCTCCATGATACCACGTGAGATAACGTGTGCGCAGTAGTCCCCGGTGCTTGCCCAGGGCTGATGCAGAGTTAGATCGCCTCCCTCACTCCCTGCCCCCTCTCCCACACATATCTTTACCCACATCTTTTTTTACCGCATACCAATGTGGTTTATCAGGTTTTTCGGGCATGCGACTGAAGTCGCGCCTGTGGGGCGTTCCGCCGGGCGTCGGCGGAGGCCGACGCCGGAACCGCCCGCGTCGGCCTCCGCCGACGCCGGAACCGCCCGCGCAGGCGGGCGGCCAGCCGTAGGCTCCCCAGGCGCGACTTCAGTCGCATGCCCCTCGCAGAGATGTGGATAAAGATATGTCTCCCACGAGGGGAGAAGGGGTATTCCGCAGTTTAATCTCAAATCCCCAAATTGCATGGTCAATAGTTAAGATATGTATCCACAGAAATGCCATTTCACATCCCTCATGCACGCTCCCCAACGTTATGATCGAAACTATGCGCAACAGCACAAAAAACGTCGGTTTAGAAAGGCGAGACACGCTATGCACTCAGTGGTAGCAATCAAGCAGGTGCCGGACACATCCAATGTTCGGATTAACCCTGAGACTGGCACGTTGATCCGCGAGGGTGTCCCCACGATCATTAATCCCTACGACATCCACGCCGTTGAGATGGCCGTGCGGATCAAGGAAAAGTTCGGCGGAACTGTGACGGTCATCTCGATGGGGCCACCCAAGGCCATGGAGTCGCTGACAGAGTGTGTTGAGCAGGGCGCGGATCGGGCTATTCTGATCAGTGACCGACGCTTCGGAGCCGCTGACACCCTGGCAACGTCGTACGTGCTGGCGCACACCATTGAGGCGCTTCAGAAGGAAGGCCCGGTTGATCTGCTGCTGTTTGGCAAGCAGGCGATTGACGGTGATACCGGCCAGGTCGGGCCGGGGGTGGCCGCACGGCTCCAGGTACCATTGCTCAGCAACGCAGTGATGATCGAGTCCTTTGACCCGGTAGCGCGCAAAGCTGTGATCCACCGTAAGATCGAGCAGGGCGTTGAGGTGATCGAAACGAGCCTGCCGGCACTGCTCACGGTCGAGAAGGAGATCGCTACGGTCAAGCGGGCACCTCTGGCGAACGTGATCAATGCTGCCCGTTACACGCCGGAGCTGTGGACTGGCGATCTACCGGTACCCTTCGATCCTGACCAGATTGGAATCAAGGGTTCACCTACGATTGTCGGTAAGGCATTCACACCGACACCACGTGGGGCCGGGGCGATCTTGTCGGTGGCTGAGAAGGGTTTGAGCAAGACCGTGGCCGATGCGCTGGCGATGATTGTCGAGGCCAGCGTCGTCACGTTTCAGAACCACGACGGAGGTAGGCCATGAGCGAGCAGGTTGAGACGTCCCCCCCACGCATCTGGGTGTTTATCGAGCAGGAAGAAGGTCAGCCGCACCCTGTTTCGTGGGAACTGTTGGGCGCAGCGCAGCGCTTGGCCACAGAACTGCCCGGCAGTGTGGTCGAGGGCGTGCTGCTTGGTCATAACGTGGCCGGGATCGCGCCGGAGGCATACCGGTATGGTGCCAAACGTGTCTACCTGATTGACGATCCGATCCTGGAACCTTACCGTAACCTGCCCTACGGGCACGGCGTGAGCAAGCTCGTCACAAAGTACCAGCCAGAAATTTTCCTGTTCGGCGCGACAACGCTCGGGCGCGACTTGGCCGGCACGATTGCGACCCGCGTACACACTGGCCTCACCGCCGATTGCACCGAACTGGCAATTGATCCCAAACTGAAGATCTTAGCCGCCACCCGACCAACATTCGGTGGCAACCTTATGGCAACGATCCTCTGTCGCAAGCACCGCCCACAGATGGCTACCGTTCGCCCGCGTGTTCTGTCCATGCCTGAGCCATTGGCCGAGTCCGAAGGCGAGCTGCTGCGCGAGACGCTTGATCTCAATGAGAGCGACGTCCCTGTGCGGCGCATCCGCCTCATCCCCGGCAGGGAGCAACTCAACATCGAGTACGCCGACGTGATCGTCGCCGGCGGTCGCGGCATGGGCGGGCCGAAGGGGTTCAAGCTACTTGAAGAGTTGGCCGATTCCCTTGGCGGAGTCGTCGGTGCCAGCCGCCCCGTGATTGACGCCGGTTGGCTTCACCACGAACACCAGGTTGGGCAGACGGGCAAAACGGTGCGGCCCAAACTCTACATCGCCGCCGGAATCTCGGGAGCGGTGCAACATACGGTCGGTATGAGCGGCAGCAATTTTATCCTGGCGATCAACTCGGACCCCAAGGCACCGATCTTCCAGATAGCCAATGCGAGCATCGTGGGCGACCTCTATAAAGTCATCCCAGAGCTGATCAGGCAGGTGAAAGGAATAAACAATGGCCAGTAAGCACACCTTCGACGCTATCGTGGTGGGCGGCGGGCCGTCGGGATCTGCGGCGGCGCTGACCATGGCGCGTGCTGGCCTGAAGACGATCCTGATCGAGCGAGGTCGCTTCGTCGGGGCCAAGAACTTTTTCGGCGGGGTAATGTATACCCACGCCCTGGCCGACGTCCTGCCTGACTTCTGGGAGCGGAAACCACCCTTCGAGCGGCCCGTCACTGAGCAGGGCTACTGGATGCTCTCTCCCGATAGCGTTGTCCGGATCATGCATAAGAGTGAGCACTATAAGCAGGAACCGGCTGAGGCCCACACGGTTCTACGGGCACTGTTCGATCCGTGGCTGGCGGAGCAGGCGGTCAGCGCGGGGGCGCTCCTGATCACCAAGACGACGGTGACACACATCCTGCAAGATGCAAAGGGGCGCGTCATCGGGGTCAGAACCGACCGACCGGACGGCGAGATCTTCGCGCCCATCGTCGTTATTGCCGAGGGCGTCAATAACCTGCTGACGCAGAAACTCGGCCTAATCAAGAACGATCTCCCGGCGCGCTTTGTGGCCCTGGCGGTGAAGGAGTACATCAGCCTGCCGGCCAAGGATATCCAGGCTCGCTTCGGGCTCAACGGCCCGAACGAAGGGGCCGCGATTGACATATTCGGCGATGCCACGCTGGGACTGCCCGGCACGGCGTTTCTCTACACCGACCGCAACGGCCTCTCGATTGGCGTCGGCTTGCTGCTTGAAGAGTTTGTCACCCACAAGCTGCGGCCCTACGAGGTGCTGGCCCGCTTCAAGAATCACCCTGTCATTCAGCCCTACCTGGAAGGTGGCAAGCCGCTGGAATATGGCGCGCACCTGATCCCGGAAACCGGCTACAACCGTATGCCCAAGCTCTCGGCTGCCGGGGTCATGGTTGTCGGCGATGCTGCGGGTATGGTAGACGCCGTGCATCGTGAGGGAACGAACCTGGCCATGACCGCCGGTAGGCTGGCGGGTACGACGGCTGTCGCCGCCCACCAGGCGAACGACTTCTCCGCCGCGTTCCTCAAACAGTACCGGCAGAGCCTGGAGGAGAGCTTCGTCCTCAAGGATATGAAGCAGTACCGCCGCATGACCGATTTTCTCGACAGCTCGCCACATTTTATGGGAACGTACGCCAATTTCCTGAACGATGCCGCGTTGCGCTACTTCACAGCCCACGGGATTCCCAAGCGCGATATGGAGAAGCAGATCGTCGGGTTGCTCCAGGAGCGCCGCTCCTTCTTCGGTATTGCTCAGGACATGGTCAAGCTGCTACGCGCAATGAGGGGATAACACCATGAAGAATGACCAGAAACACCAGCCCTTGAACCCCGACCTTAAAGCGACCTTGCCGACGGTCAATGTCAACGACCTCGTCGTCTCGATCAAGTACTATGTGGATGAGGAATTTGCCCACATCCAGGTGCGCGAACATACCATTTGTACGACGTGTGCGCCGAAGCCATGCCTTGACTTCTGCCCGGTACATGTCTTCACCCAGGACGGTCAGGGCCGGATTATGGTCGGCTACCAAGCGTGCGTGGAGTGCGGGAGCTGCCGCATCGGTTGTCCCCCCCACAATATTGACTGGCAACTGCCGCAGGGTGGCTACGGTGTCGCCTACAAGTTCGGCTAACGTGAACATAGCCGATAGCCGATAGCCGATAGCCGATAGCCGATAGCCGATAGCCGATAGCCGATAGCCGATAGCCGATAGCCGATAGTACGACAGTTGTAGTTTGAATCACCCCCCCTAGCCCCCCCGCGTGCGGGGGGGAACAATGCATTGGTTCCCCCCCGCGTGCGGGGGGGCTAGG